>Ga0299915_10001346_pt1 | contig 18280 bp, 17 predicted proteins | sample RVTome_13_FD_200263 | JGI IMG/M metagenome (GOLD analysis project Ga0299915, IMG submission 200263) | Soil microbial communities from uranium-contaminated site in the Upper Colorado River Basin, Wyoming, United States - RVT92D227 (version 2) ... | reverse complement strand
CGTCGAAGCTCTCCATGCGCTGGAGGATGTAGTTCACCTCGAGGTTCGCGAAGCGGTCCTGCGCGGTCTTGAGCTCGGTGCGCTTGCCGAACAGGCTGTCGGCCTCGTCGAACAGCAGCATCGCGTGCGCGTCCTGGGCCTCGTCGAAGATCTTGCCGAGGTTCTTCTCGGTCTCGCCGACGAACTTCGAGACGACCGTCGATAGATCGATCCGCACCAGCTCGAGGCCGAGCACCGACGCGACCACGCTCGCCGCCATCGTCTTGCCGGTCCCGGGCTCGCCGGAGAACAGCGACGAGACGCCGCGCGAGATCCCGAGGTGACGCGCGTAGCCCCAGCGCTCGAGGATCTGCGAGCGCTCGCGCACCATCGCGATCATGTCGTGCAGCGTGTCGATCACGTCGTCGGGCAGCACGAGCTCGGCAAACGCCGACTTGCGATGCACGACGGTGCCAAACGACCCGAGCCGCAGCGACAACCGGCGCCCGACGGCGGCCTCGAGCGTCGTGACATCGACGGTGGTCCCGGCGGCGGCCGCATGGCGCACGGCCTCCCCGAGGACGTCGGCGATCGCTCCCGGACCGATCACGTAGCGCGCGGCGAGCTCCGACGCGTCGGGGATCCCGTGCGGCTCGAGCGCCGAGGTCCACGCGCGTTCGCGATCCTCGAGCTCGGTGCGCGGCAAGGCGATCGCGAGCACCGGCCGCCGCAGCTCGAGGTGCCCGCCTCGCCCGGTCGTGCCGGCCATCACGACGCCGGGCGTGCCGGCGATCGCGTCGGCGTGCTCGGCGGTCAGGTCGCCGCGCTCGTCGAACAGCGCCTCGGCGTCGGCCAGGTAGGGCACCGCATCGCGGAGTCGTGCGGCGGCGAGCGCGGGGCCGAGCAGCGCCGAGCGTGCGCGTTGCTCGAGGGTGACCAGCGCGGGCGTCGGGATCACGAGCAGCGGGCGGCCGAGCGCGCGGGCCAGCCGGTGCGCCGCGGCGCGCCGACCGGAGCCGCGTGGTCCACGGAGGACGATGCCGAGCGACGGCACCGCCTGCAGCCGTGGCACGAGCGCGTCGAGCGCGGCGCGGGCCTGCGCGGGCAAGACCACGCCGAGCTCGGCGTCGATCGCGACGAGCTCGAGCAGCCCGGCGAGCGGAAGCTGCAGGCCGTCGTCGCCGAGCAGCCACGCGAGAGCAGGCGAGCCAAGCTCGATCGTCGCCGCGAGGCCGTCCCCGTCGATGGTGACCACGCGCCCGCGCCGCAGCGGTGAACCGGGGAGGATCGCCTGCACGAGCGCCGCGACCTCGACGGGAATGACCGGAGCCTCGAGAGGCCGTCCGGCCGAGTGAGCGAGACTCGGTAAGACGAGGTCGGCGCAGGTCTCGAGATACAGCGCGGGCCGCCGGCGTGGTGCGAGCGCATGGCACAGCTCGCGCGTGTCGAGGTCGAGCGCGTAGGCGACGGCGATCGCCAGCACGCAGCGGCCACCCGGATCGATCGCGAGCCGCTCGGTCATGCGCTCGAGCCGCTCGGAGCGCGCCGCCGAGCTGCGGATCGCGAGCGCCAGCTCGGCCGCGGGCTTCGCGTGCGTGTTGTGCGGCCGCAGCGTCCCGCCGGCGAGCCGAGCGAGCGCCGCCTCGTCGCGCAGAAAGATCTGCGACGGGACGCGCGGATCGGCGAACCCGGATCCGGCGTTGAGCCTGCGCAGGAGCGCGGCCTCGGCGAGCAGGCGGATCTCCGCGATGACCGGATCGAGGTCACCCACCCGTGCCGTCCTTCGCGTCACCCAGCGACGACGGCGGCTGCTCGGGCTCCGCTCGCTCGGGCCCCGCCAGCGTCGACGCGAATTCGGGCTTCGCGGGACGCTCCGGGCCTTCGAGCGACGACGGCCGGGCCGACTCGCCCACGGTCTCATCGAGCTTCGTGATCGACGCCAGGGCCTGCAACGCGGAGGCGATGAAGCCGGTCACCGACTCGTCGAGCTCGACGGGCTCGGGCGGCTTGACGTCGTCGCTGTCGTCGACCTGGGCCTTCGGCTGCTCGCGGTGCTCGATCAGATCGTCCTGGGCCTCTTCGAGGTTCACGAGCTCGTCGCGGAGCTCGGCCACCTGCGAGGTCAGGGCGTCGAACTTGCCGTGCAGCTCGGCGAGCTCGGCGGACGAGCCGTGCGTCAGGTTCTGCTGCAGCACGGCGAGCGCCTGCTCGAGCATCGCGCTCCGATCCTCGGCGTAGACGAACTTGCCCAGGTTGACGTCGCGGCCGGTCACCGCGGTCTGCAAGAACTCGAGCGCGCGGGTCTCGCGCTGCGGCAGGTTCAGGAGGCCCACGTTCAGCTCGCCCCGCGCGAGGATCAGCTGGAGCGCATCGAACAACCTGCCGCGATGGGCGAGCTCGAGGTCTTGCACCTCCTCGCTCGCGAGCACGGGGAGCTCCTCGTGACCCTGCTCGACGTCGGTCTCGAGCCGTTGGGCCCGCTCGAGCTCGGGCCCCTCCAGCTCTTTCTCCTCGGCGCGCACCGGGGATCTACTCGGTCTTCTCCCACCACTGACACCACCAGCTGCCGCCGACGAGGATCCGCAGCTTCGGATGCCAGCAGTACGAGAGGTTCTCGTCGGGGTTCAGGTAGAACAGGCAGTCGTCACACTTCTCGTCGCCGTAGGGCTGACCCTTGAGGACCGCGTCCTCTGCGAGGTGCTTGAGCTGTAGCGCCAGCTTCTCGTCGATCTCTTTGGGCTCGGGCTTCGGTAGATCGTCGGCCATGGTCCGGGGACGATATCACTTACGTCGGAGAAGTCGCCCGGGTCAGCGGGTTGTCGCGATCGGTCAGTCACCCGGCGGCCGGCGATCCCTAGGATGCTCGCATGTTCATCGTCACCTCCACCGCCGCGAGCACCGTCCGTTTTCCGCTGGGCTTCCGGGTTGGCCGGATCGGTCCGCGCCCCGAAAAGCTCCTCGAGCTCTACGACATCGAAGCCTGTCCGTACTGCCGCAAGGTCCGCGAGGCCCTCACGATGCTCGATCTCGATGTGCTGATCCGGCCGGCCCCGCACGGCGGCACGCGGTTTCGGCCCGAGGCGATCGCGCGCGGCGGCAAGCCGCAGTTTCCGCTGCTCGTCGATCCCGATGTCGACGCGCTGCTCTACGAGTCGGACGACATCGTGCGGCACCTCTATGCGCGCTACGGCCAGGGCCAGCCGCCGCTCGGGCTGCGCCTCGGCATCGTCGGAACCGCGACGTCGGGGCTCGCCTCCGTACTGCGCGCCGGCAGTGGGCGTGCGGTGCGCGCGAGCCGGGCGCCGGCCGAACCGCTGGAGCTGTGGTCGTTCGAGACCTCCCCGTACAGCCGCCGCGTCCGCGAGACCCTGTGCGAGCTCGAGCTGCCGTACGTGCTGCACAACCTCGGCAGGCGCAGCGCGCGGCGGCCCGCGTTCTTCGAGCGCACGGGCAAGCTCATGGTTCCCTATCTCGAGGATCCGAACACCGGCACGAAGCTGTTCGAGTCGCGAGACATCGTTCGCTACCTCGACACGACCTACGGCTCCGGAGCCTAGCGGGTAAGGCCAGTAAGTACTGAATCGACGAGGCCGATCTTCGTCGACCCGATTCGTCGAACCAGCTTCCGTCCCGACCAGATTCAAACGTTCGAAGAGAACGCCAGGGTCGCGACAGGACGCCAGCAGGAACGCCACCAGAAGAATGTGTTTCGGGCAGCCGGGGTGCGAGCAGCTCTCGTGAAGATCTCTTCTGGCGTTCTTGCCGGCGTCTTGTGGCGACCCTGAAGGTCGCGATGGGCCTCGCACCGAGAGCGGCTGTGCGAATAGCGAATGCTCGCAAACGCCAGGTCCTGGAGGGTCACTTGCGTCGCAGGCGCTGCGCGAACCAGGCGACGGTCTCGGTCATGCCTTCGGCCACCTGGTGCGTCGGGACGTAGCCGAGGGCGGCGCTGATCTTGTCGATCGCGGCCTGCGAGTGCGCGATATCGCCGGCCCGCGGTCCCTCGAACGAGGGCTCGGCCTTCGCGACGTCGGGGAAGTCCTTCGCGAGGTACTCCCGGATCATCGCGAACAGCTGGAGTAGATCGGTCCGGCCGTTGCAGCCGCAGTTGTAGACCGTGCCGGTCACGGCGGGATCCGGCGCGGTGGCCGCGAGCAGGTTCGCCTGCACGATGTTGTCGACGTAGCAGAAGTCGCGGCTGCTCGTCCCGTCGCCGAAGATGACGCACGGCTGGTCGGCGGCCATCGCCCCGATCCACCGCGGGATGACCGCGGCGTACGGACCATCGGGATCCTGGCGCCGGCCGAACACGTTGAAGTAACGCAGCCCGATCAGCTGCTGGCCGTACACGTCGTGAAACACCTGCGCGTAGATCTCGTCGGAGCGCTTGGTCGCAGCGTACGGCGAGAGCGGCTTGCCGATCCGGTCCTCGTGCTTCGGCAGCCCCGGGTGATCGCCGTACACCGACGAGCTCGACGCGTAGACGACGCGCGCCACGTTCGCGTCCTTGGCGCCCACGAGGACGTTCAGGAACGCATCGACGTTGTGCTGGTGCGACGCGATCGGATCCTTGATCGAGCGCGGCACCGAGCCGAGCGCCGCCTGATGCAGGACGATGTCGACGTCCTTCATCGCCTCGCTCGCGACCTTCGGATCTCGCAGGTCGCCTTCGATGAAGCGGAACTGCAGCCGCTCGTCGGGGTTGATCGCGAGGACGTCGTCGAGGTTGCGCTTGTGGCCGGTGAGGAAGTTGTCGACCCCGACGACGGTCTGGCCGAGATCGAGCAGCCGCTCGAGCAGCGCGGAGCCGATGAAGCCCGCGACTCCGGTCACCAACCACCTGCGTGGCGAGTTGACCAGATCCTCGCAGACCTCGTCGTAGCGCGTGCGTTTCATCTTGGTCACCTGGTGCCGCTCAGAGGCTCCACAGTCGGATGCCACGTGGAGGCTTGGTGGCGGGAAGCGCGCTCTTGATGTCGATCAGGACGCCGCCGTCGCGGACGCGCTCGTAGATCGCGCTCGGATTCCCGATGTACTCCTTGTGAGCGACCGCGAGGATCAGCGCGTCGAGCTGGCTGAACTTGTCGAGCGGCGTGATCGCGATCTTGTACTCCTCGAATGCCTGGTGCGGGTCACCGAGCGGATCGTGGACCATCGCGTCGATGCCGAACGTCGCGAGCTCGGCGACGATGTCGGGGATCTTCGAGTTGCGGAGGTCGGGCACGTTCTCCTTGAACGTCAGGCCGAGGATCCCGACCTTCGACTTGCGCAGCGCGACGTCGGACTGCGTGAGCATCTTGACGCACTTCTGCGCGATGAACGGACCGACGTTGTTGTTGATGCGGCGGCCGGCGAGGATCACCTCGGGCAGGTACCCGAGCTCCTGCGCCTTCGTGGTCAGGTAGTACGGATCGACGCCGATGCAGTGACCGCCGACGAGGCCGGGCGAGAACCGCAGGAAGTTCCACTTCGTCCCGGCCGCCTCGAGGACGTCGGCGGTCCGGATGCCCATGCGGTCGAAGATGAGCGCGAGCTCGTTCATCAGCGCGATGTTGAGATCGCGCTGGGTGTTCTCGATCACCTTCGCGGCTTCCGCGACCTTGATCGACGGCGCCTTGTGCACTCCAGCGATCACGACCGACGCGTAGACGCGCGCGACGCGGTCGAGCGTCTCGGCGTTCTGCCCCGAGACCACCTTCATGATCTTCTCGAACGTGTGCTCCTTGTCGCCCGGGTTGATGCGCTCGGGCGAGTAGCCGAGGAAGTAGTCGCTGCCGTTACGCAGCCCGCTCCGCTCGTCGAGGATCGGCCCGCAGACCTCCTCGGTGACGCCCGGATACACGGTCGACTCGTAGACGACGATGTCGCCCTTCTTGAGGTGTGGCCCGATCGTCTTCGACGCGCTGATCATCGGTCCGAGATCCGGCCGATTGTTGCTGTCGATCGGCGTCGGCACGGCGACGATGTAGAACGTGCACTCGGAGAGCTTCGCTGGATCGGCGGTCAGCTCGAGCTGCTTCGCGGAGGTGAGCTGCTCCGCCGTGACCTCCATGGTCTCGTCGTGGCCCTTCTTGAGCTCGTCGACGCGGCGCTGGCGGATGTCGAATCCGACCGTCGGCAGTTTGCGGCCGAAGCTGATGGCGACCGGTAACCCGACATAGCCCAGGCCGATGACCGCGATCTTCTCTTGTTCGAGTGGACGCATCTGGTCGGAGGACACCACGAGCGTGGTCGGTGTTCAAGCAGTGCAGCGGTGGACCGTCCTCGGTGCGCGCAGGCGCACAGCTCAGCCGACGAGCAGGATGCCGAGGAATCGGTCTTGTGGCATCAAGGGAGCCAGCGCGAGGAGCTCGTTTTCCCGCGTGTGGTGCGCGAGCCCGACCAGCGCGACGGCATCCATGCAGGCCGCGGCGCTGCCGTGCTCGCCCAGCAGCTCGAACCCGGTGAGGTCGACGAGCACGTGCGCGAACAGGTCCGAGCCGTCGATCAGCACCCGCGCGAGCTGGGGGACGACCTCGCCGGCGTGCTCGACGCGCGGCGGCGAGATCAGGGCGAGCGAGCCGCGGAGCCAGCGGGTGGAGAATACCGAGCCGTCGTGGTCGGTCTCCTTGTCCTTGTTGAGCGCGCCGAGCCCGGGGTAGCGCACGTTCGCGTCGACGACGGCGACCGTCGCTCCGGTCAGCTCGCACAGGGCCAGCCCGAGCTGGATGATCACGGGCGGGACCGCGACCTGGTCGTTCGAGGGGACGAAGCCGACGACCCGTAGCCGCTCGGCGTGGATCCGGCGAGCGACCCGCGCACAGGCGGCCTTGAGCTCGCCGTCGGCGGTCTTGATCCCGATCGCGTCGAGGACGGCATCGTCGGAGTCGGCCGCCGGGCCTGGGAGCGCGGTCGCGCGGCGCCTCACCGCGATGAAGCCGAGCAGCCAGAACCCGAACACCGCGATGATCGGGGTGAGGGCGAGCCTCAGCTCGATCATGTCGGGCCCGAACAGCCAGGCGAGCGCTCCGAAGCCGAGCGCCACCACCGTGCGGATCCAGAACCGGTCGATCACGTGGATGCAGCATAGCTTGCGGATCCGCGGTGACACAGGTAGGCAGGCACAGGTGTTGCCAGTCCGCGGAATGTCGATCGTCCACGTGCTGTCCTCGTTCGGCGTCGGCGGTCAGGAACGGGTTGCGCTCGATCTCGCGATCGGGCAGCAGGCACGCGGCCATCGCGTCGGCGTGATCTCGCTCGCTCCTCCCCCCGACGGTGCGATGGTTGACGAGTTCACCCAGGCCGGGATCGACGTCGGTCGCGTCCCGAAACGGGGCGGGTTCGACGCGACGCTCGTACCGCGGCTCGCGCGCGAGCTCCGGAGGCGCCGGGCCGACGTGGTCCACACGCACAATCCGTTGCCGCTGATCTACGGAGCGCCGGCGGCGCGGCTCGTCGGGGCCGTGGCGATCCACACCAAGCACGGCAAGAATCCGTCGAGCCGCGCCAATCGGCTGCTCCGACGAGCGGCGGCCCAGCTCGTCCATGCGTTCGTCGCGGTCTCCGACACCACGGCGGCGCAGGCCCGGGAGCAGCGGGACATGCCGCGGTCGAAGCTCCACACGATTGCCAACGGGATCCGGCTCGATCGCTACGCACCCGATGCCGAGGCGCGGGCCGCGATCCGCGTCGAGCTCGGGCTCGGTGACGCGTGGGTCGTGGGCACCGTCGGCCGGCTCGACGAGTACAAGAACCAGACCCTGCTCGTGCGCGCGATGGCGCCGCTGCTGTCGTCGCGCGTCCGCCTCGTGCTCGTCGGTGATGGGGAGGCGCGGCGCGAGGTCGAGGCGGCGGTCGCGGCGCTCCGCGAGCCGCGGTGGGTCGTGATGACGGGACGCCGGATGGACGTGCCGCGGTTGGTCCACGCGTTCGACGTGTTCGCGCTGTCGTCCAAGACCGAGGGGCTGCCGCTCGTGGTGCCCGAGGCCATGGCGGCGGAGCTGCCGATCGTCGCGACCGCGGTCGGAGGGTTGCCGAACGTCGTCGACGAAGGTGAGACCGGTCTACTGGTCCCGGTCGACGAGGCGGCCCTGGCGGCAGCGCTCGCGCGGCTCGAGCGGGATCGCGACCTGGCGCGGGCGATGGGGGTGAAGGCGCGCGTGGTCGCGCTCGCGCGCTACAGCCACGAGCGGATGGTCGACGCGTACCTCGCGCTCTACGCTCAGGCCCGCACGTAGCAGCTGGCGATCGCGAAGTCGAGCAAGGCCTCGTGCCGGGCGCGATGGGTCTCGACGACGAACTCCTTGAGCAGCCGGAGGTCGCGCTGCGCGGCGAGGACGATCCGGTAGCCGGTGCGGCGGATCAGCCCGAGCGCGCCGCCCGCGGGCAACCTCGTCGGGACGAGCACGTCGAAGCACGCGTCGCCACGCGCCCACATCACCTCGTCGATGCCGGGCACCTCGAGCTGGAGCGGGACCTCCCGGCGCGTCGCACCGCCCACATACGGGCGCTCGATCCGCAGCCCGGTCGACGACAGGTCGAGGGCCAGCCCGGTGGTCTCGTGGCCATCGACCAGCTCCCAGCACATGGCCTCGACATCGATGCGCGGTCCCTCGCGGCGGTATTCGTACATGCCGAAAATTGTCCCGCGTGGTTCGACGCGATCGCCAGTTTTCGCCATGCGATACTGGCGTCGATGAAGAACGACGCGGTCCGGCAGCGAGAGCAACGCGAACGCGAGACGTTCTCGAAGGTCGCAGGCGACCGATCCGCCGTGACCGAGGAGGCGCTCGCGATCGACCCGGCCGAGGTCGAGCGCTACCGCAAGTATGCCGAGGGCCAGGCCGAGCCGATCTACTCGATCGAGCACATGTTCGCGCTCACCGCGCCGCGCGGGAAGCGCATCCTCGAGGTCTGCGGGCACCATGCCGAGAATGGAGCGTTGCTCGCGTTCCTCGGCGCCGAGGTCGACTCGGTCGACATCGCCGAGCCGCTGGTCGAGCTCGCGAAGCGCCGCATCGTCAAGAACGGGCTCGAGGGCAAGCTTCGCACCCACGTGATGTCGGTGCACGAGATGACGTTCCCCGACGCGACCTTCGATGTCGTGTTCGGCAAGGCGTCGCTGCATCACCTCGATCTCGAGCTGGCCCGCAAGGAGATCTACCGGGTGCTCAAGCCGGGTGGCTACGGCGTGTTCTCCGAACCGGTGCAGCTCTTGCCGGGGATGCAGACGCTACGCAAGCTGGTCCCGATCGCGCCGGATGCGGAGTCGCCCGACGAACGCCCGCTCACCAAGCAGGACCTCGACACCTTCTGCCGCCCGTTCTCCCGCACCGAGACGTTCCCGTACCGGCTGTTCGCCCGGCTCGACCGGCTCGCGCCGAGCATGGACGATCGGCTCTCGAAGCTCGATGCAGAGGTGCTGCGCCGGATCCCGCAGCTCGCGCCGTTCGCGGGCCTCGTCGTGTTCCGCGTGACGAAGTGATCAGTCCTTGTTGTAGCGGTTGATGTACGCCATGGCCGGCACGGCGACCTGAGCCAGGAACATCGCATCGTTCATCCGCCGATCGGTCGACAGCCGCTTCACGTCGAACGGATCGACCGGCAACATGCCGCGGAAGGGCAGCGGCCACAGGGTGTTGACGCCGCTCATGTTCGAGAGCCCGACGCGGTAGCCGGCCGCGGTCATCGCATCGCGGATGTGCGTCTCGCGCGTGATGCGCCGGCCGACGGGATAAGCGATCGCGCGGACCGGGCGGCCGAGCTGGGCCTCGAGGTCCAGCCGCGAGCCAGTGAGCTCGTCGTCGAGGGCCGCGGCGTCGAGCGTCTGCAGCACGCGGTGCCGCCGGCCGTGCGACTCGACGTCCATCCCCGCGCGTGCGAGCACCCGCACGTGGTCCCACGTCATGATCAAGCTGTTCGCGTACTCGGCCTCGATCTCGCGGCTCCACTCGACTCCGAGCGCGGCGCCGAGCTCGTCGAGGAATCGTTCGACGTCGAGGGACGCCGTGTTCTTGACCAGCGCCGTGAGCCGTTCGGCCACGCGCGGATCACTCAGCTCGAGCTCGGCGGTCTCGGGATACGTGATCGTCGCGCGCCGGGCCTTGGCGCGATGGAGCAGCAGCGCGATCCGCTCCCACCAGTACAGCCGCCGCTCCGTGAGGAACGAGGTCGAGATGAAGAACGTGGCGCGCACGCCCACGGCACGCAGGATCGGCAGCGCGACGTCGTGGCAGGACAGGTAGCCGTCGTCGAACGTCACCATGACCGGGTTGTTCGGCAGCGGCCCGCCGTCGATCGCCCTCACCAGCTCCTCGACCCCGATCGGCGTGCAGTAGCGCGCGAGCAGCTCGATCTGGCGCCGGAACTGCGCCGGGTTCGCGTCGGAGATCGTCGGGTCGTACGGATAGTTCGGATCGGCTTCGGCGATGTGGTGAAACGTGACGATCGCCAGCGTGGGCACCGGAGCGAACCGACGCAGCTGCATGGCAGCGCCGAGGGCACCGGCACGATGGAGCAACGCAGCGACACGCTCTCGCATCTGGGACCGAGCATACCTGTGCGCGATGATATGGTGACCGCGAATGTTCGCGATTCCCGGCATCGCCGCTCTGATCGTGTTCATTTTGATCAGGCCGCAGGAGTTCCTCCCGCTGCTGCAGCGCGTGCCGTTTCTTCACCTGTTCTCGGTGTTCGCGCTCGTCGGCTGGGTGATCGACGTGCGGCTACGTCGCACTCAGCCGATGGGGACGCCGGCGCTCCCGTGGGCGGTCGGCTTCCTGGTGTGGGCAGTCGTCACGGTCGCCGTGATCGTGCCCGACCAGCTGATCCCTCGGGTGCTCGAGCTCGTCATCTTGTTCACGCTGTACGGGACGATCGCGCACGGCATCCAGCGCTTCCGCACGTTCCAGATCGTCGCCGGCGTGATGGCGATAACGTGCGTGTTCATCGCGCTGGTCTGCGTGCTTCAGGGGCTCTCCCCGAAGCAGTGCGTCGGCGGCGAGGACATGACGGGCGAGGGCGCCGGCGGCAAGCCCGACGGCCGACCGTGCGAGGCGCACGAGCACTGCAAGGGTCCTGACTCCGAACCCAACCTCCAGTATCGCTGCGAGCACGTCGGGCTGTTCGACACCCACTCCATCGAGGGGCGCGTGCGTTATCGCGGCGACCTCAACGATCCGAACGAGGTCGCGCTCGTGATCGCAGCCGGTGCGATCGCGCTCGTGCTGGCGTTCATGCGGCGCAACCGGGAGTCGTTGTTCAGGGTCGTCGGTGCGCTCGCGATCGGGGTGTGCATCGCCGCCGTGATGATGACGCAGTCACGCGGCGGCCAGGTGGCGATGCTGCTGGTGTTCTTCGTGTACCTGGTACGGCGATACGGAGTGTGGGCGTTCGTGCCGGCCGCGCTGCTCGCGATGCCGCTGCTCCTGCTCGGCGGGCGAAGCGACGCGAGCGCCGACCAGTCGACCCAGGAGCGTTACGAGGCGTGGGCGAGCGGCCTCGACATGTTCCACAAGAGCCCGATCTTCGGCGTCGGGGCCGGCCAGTTCGTCGAGCATCACTACCTCACCGCTCACAACTCGTTCGTGCTCGCGCTCGCGGAGATGGGCTTCCTCGGGCTCGTGCTGTTCGTCGCGATCATCTACGTGTCGGTGAAGTCGCTGATCGTCGGGATCCGATCGCTCCATGCGATGCCCGGCGCGGAGGTGGCGCAGGTCTGGGGCATGGCGCTCCTCGGATCACTCCTCGCGACGATCTTCTCGATCAGCACGCTGTCGTTCGCGTACAAGTCCGTCTTGTGGATCCTGTTCGCGCTCGTCGGTGCGTGGACGAATTGCATCCGTCACCACAAGCCTGACTTCAACGTCAAGCTGACGTGGAAGGACCTCCTGATCATCGTCGCCCTGTGCCTCGGCTTCGTGACCGTCGTCCTGCCGATCTACCTGCGCGCCAAGGGCGAGCTGTAGTCCGCGCCGCGCCATCACTTCTTCTTCGGAGCGGCCTTCGCGGGCTTCTTCGCGGCTGGCTTCGCGGTCGCCTTCTTGGCAGCGACCGGCTTGGCCGGCGCCTTCACCTTGGCCGGTGCCTTCGCGGGCTTGGTGGGCTTCACCGCCGCGGCGGGCTTCGCCGGAGCTGGCTTCGCGGGCGGAGCGACCGCCGCAGGCTTCACCGGCACCGGCGCAGGCTCGGCCACGGGTACGGGGACGACCACGGGCTTCGCGGGAACGGGCATCGGCTTGACCGGAATCGGCGTCAGCTTCCCCCCGACGGGCCTGAGCGGCACGACGAGGATCGGGCCTGGAGGTAGCGGCTTCGCCGGACGGGGAGGGATCGGGCCGCGACGCGGACGATCGTCCTTGTCGATGATCTCTTCCTCCTCGGCTTCCTCGGCCTTGTCGTCCTCTGCTTCTTCCTTGTCGTCCTTGGCGGCCGCCTTGTCGTCCTCTTCATCCTCGTCGACGAGCGCGACTACCTCGTCGTCGTCGTCCTCGTCCTCGTCCTCGTCCTCGTCGTCGTCGTCGTCCTCGTCCTCGTCCTCGTCCTCGTCGTCCTTGTTCTTGGCTTCTTCTTCGTCTTTCCCCCACGGCGGATCGTCGCCCCCGCGCCAGCCACCGACGTCCTTGTCATCCTCCTCGTCGGTGTCCTCGTCCTTTTCCTTCTCCTTTTCGGTCCAGCCTTCTTCCTCGTCACCACTCCACTCCCCGGCAGGAGTGGCGGTCGTGTCATCGGCCTCATCCTCGTCGTCGTCCTCATCCTCGTCGACGACAGCCTCCGTGTCGTCGTCATCGTCATCGTCATCGTCGTCGTCGTCGGCCTTGTCCGCGTCGTCCTCGTCTTCGTCTTGATCGGCGCGGCGCGGGGACGCTGTGGCCCAAAGAATTACTGGGGAGACATCGCTGCGCATGGCCATAATTCTAAGCATGCGGATTGGCAAGCGTTCAACTCGATCCACCTCCTTTAGCGATCTCGTCCGCATGTGACGCTCGTACACACCCCTGTGGCCGCTGCGCGCATGGAAGCGCGACAGTTTCGCTCATCTCGGCAACCTCGCAGCGCGTGTTACAACACCACGGTGCGCTGTACCCGGCAGGCCGTCGTCGCCACGACCCTCGTTCTCGGAGCGCCGGTGGCGGCCTTCGCCGACCACTCGAGCTTCCACGCGACCTTGAGCGGGGACGTCGCGGCCACGGACAACGTGTTCGCGACCCCGCGGGAGACCCGGGAGTCGGATCTGTTCTTGACGGTCCGGCCGGGGATCCTGTTCGGCTACGACGCGCCCCGGACGGCGTTCGACGCCACGCTCGAGGGGGAGGTCCTCCAGTTCGTGCGGCACAGCGAGGAGCCATCGCTCTCGCTGCGTACCGGCGCGCGTGCCGCCTTCCAGACCACCAAGCACACGTCGGTGATCACGCAGATCAACGCGAGCAACGGCGTGCTCACGGCACTCTCGGCGCGTTCGACTCCCGATCTGACCGGGCCCCAGCTCACCCCGCTCGGTCGTGTCGATACGCAGCAGGCCGACGCCGGCGAGAGCTTCTCGTGGTCGAGCGGCCGCGAATACACGCTATCGCAGAGCTTGCTCGGACGCGTGAGCCGATCCGACGGCAACGAGGATGACATCACGATGGGGGCCATCCCCACGATCACCACGTCCGCCGAGGTCGGCTTCTCGCTCGGCATCGATCGCTCGGTCCGAGAGAACGCGTTCGCGCTCGACGTCGGCGCCTCGGTGTTGCACCTCGAGCGTGATACCGACCCGGTGACCGCACCGCCGGGACAGGGCCCGCGCCTCGATCGCCAGTTCAATCCGCGCGCCCGCGCGCAATGGCGGCACGACTTCGGCCGAAGATATAGCGGCACCGTCGACGCCGGCGTGGTGTTCGTTCGTCCGTTCGGCACCGATCCCGACAACCCGACGCAGGAGCAGAAGAACGGCGTCTTCCCGATCGTCGGCGGCGCGCTCGCGTACTCCGAGGTCTGGGGACGGGCGCAACTCTCGGTCCGCCGCGACATCTCGCCGAACCTGTTCGTCGCGCAGAACACCGTCAACGACACCGGCGTGGTGTCGGTCGCGATGCCGCTGCCGTGGCTCGACGACAGCCGCCGCCGCGCGCCGAACCTGGTCGGGCTCGGCTCGTTCGGCATCAATCGCACCCAGCTCATCAACGCGAACACCGCCAAGGTCGAGAGCGCGTTCGTCGTCGGCCGGCTCGATGTCGGCGTCGGCTACTCGCCGCGGCCGGGGTTCACGTACGGAATCCGCTACGAGTTCGTCTACCAGACCGGCGACGACAAGGCCGTGATGCTGATCCCCGGCTACTGGCGCAACACGCTGTCGTTCACGTTCGCGATCCGCTACCCCGATCGCGTCGCCGGCGGCGAGGCGACCAAGCGACGCGCGAACAGCGTGCGGGCCGACGGCAAGGACCTCGTACCGCTCGGGGTCGATCCGATCTCGACCGATTCGTTCCAGGACGACAGTGGCGGCGGCGAGGAGTGAGCCGATCACACGACGACGACATCTGCGGGGGCGACCCCGCCGAAGCTCGCGTTCCACGCGACCGCGTAGCCGCTGACGTTGCGCAGCACGACCCGAGCGCCGACCGCTAGCTCCGCCGCGGCGATCCACTCGCCGAGCACGTCGTCCTCGAAGCACGTCGGACCGACGACGAGCACGCGCCGGCCCTCGCCGGGACGCGGCGCCGCGCCGACGAGCTCGACGTGGCTCCACCGCAGGTGGCAGATCCGCGACAGGTCGACGACGCGCAGCGCTCGGTCGTCGAGCTCGCGTGCCACGACGACGCGGCCGCACGCGAAGCCGGCACCACCCGCGATCGCGCGCCCCGGTTCGATGATGAGCTCGAGCTCGGGCGGCACGGCGGCGCGCAGCTCGGCGAGCGCGGCCCGCAGATCGTCGACGGCATGCCACGCGCCACCGACGTCGAGGAAGCGCGGGACGAGCCCGGCATCGTCGGCGACCGCGAGCGCCGCGCGTGCGGTCGCGACGAAGCGTTCGCCGCCGGTCGCCGCGACCGGGCCGTGATGGACGTGCACGCCGATGGGGTGCCCGGCCGCCGCACGTCCGAGCGCGGAGAGCGCCTCGCGACGCCGCGCAGGATCGACGTCGAGCCCGAACCGCGAGCGCCGGTGACCGCTGCCGTCCTGCACCGCGCCGACCGCCGGGTCGCGGCCGGTCAACGACGCCGACAGCCGGATCGAGATCTCGGCGCGCGCCGGCGCGGCACGGACCTGCTCGACGGTCTCGCATCCGACGATCAGGCGCTCTGCACGCGCGGATTCGCCCGCACGCCCGCTCGGATCGACGACCGACACCACCCGTGCCGGTGGCAGCTCGGCCAGCTCGGCGTCCGAGGCCGCGTCGAACCCGTCGAGCATGCGCGCCGCGAGGGCACGCACCGCCGGATGAGGGAATGACTTCGCCGCGAACAGCGCGGTGACCCCCGACGCGCGCGCGGCCTCTGCGATCGCGGCGAGGTTCGCTTCGATCCGCGCCAGGTCGAACACGAGGCTCGGTCGATCGGTGCGCTCGATCGCGGCGGCGACCGCGACGGGCAAGTCCGAGCGCATCGCGCACAGGCTATCAAGCGCGTACGCTGCGCGCATGAGCGACGACCTGGTCATGGCGATCCGGCTGGAGGGCGGCAAGGCGAACGCGATGACGAGCGACCTGCTCGACATGATCGAGCGGACGATCGACGACTTCGAGCGCAGCCCCGCGAATGCCGCCGTGCTGATTGGGTACGAGCGCTTCTTCTCGGCCGGCCTCGCGCTCCCGAAGCTCGTCGATCTCGATCGGCCCGCGATGCACGTGTTCATCGAGCGGTTCGCGCGCACGATGATGCGCGTCTATGCGTGCGAGAAGCCGATCGTCGCGGCGATCAACGGCCACGCGATCGCCGGTGGCTACGTCCTCGCGCTCATGTGTGACTGGCGGATCGTCATCGATGATCCGGCGGTTCGCGTCGGGCTCAACGAGACGCAGCTCGGCATCGGCCTGCCGGCGATCGTGATCGAGCCGCTGCGCGCGCAGGTCCCGGCATCGTCGCTCATCACGATCGCGCTCGAGGGCCGGCTGTGCTCGCCGATCGAGGCCCATGCCCTTGGCCTCGTGGACGCCATCGTGCCGACCGCCGAGCTCGCGAGGATCGCGGCCCTGAAGGCGCAGACGCTCGCCGAGCTCCCACGCGCCGCGGCGGCGCAGGTCAAGCGCGCGCTTCGCTCGCCGGTGATCGATTCGATCTCGCGGACCGCCGTCGTCGAGACCGAGCGCTGGCTCGATACCTGGTTCGCCCCCGACGCACAGCTCCGGCTGCACGCCGCGGTCGACAAGCTCGCTCGCTAGCTGCAATGCCGTTCACCTGGCGTTTGCGCGAGCATTCGATATTCGCTCGGTCGAGCTACGCCGGGCACAAAGGGCGAGGCCGATCTTCGTCGACCATCTCGACATTCAAGAGGAACGCCAGGTCGCCATAAGCCGCCAGCAAGAACGCCAGGAGAGATCATCACGAGAGCTGATCGCCAAGACGGCTGCCAGAAATTCTTCTGGTGGCGTTTCCTGCTGGCGTCTCGTCGCGACCCTGGCGTTCTCTTTGAACGTTTGAATCGTGTCGGACGGAAGCTGCTCCGACGAATCAGGGAGCGTAACGTTTCGATTCAGTGCTAACTGAGCGGCATGGTCGCTAACGCTCCGGCGGCGGCTTGCGAACCGGCGGACGTTCGTCACCCGGTGGCTGCACGCGCACCGGCATCTGGCTGCCCCTGGAGCTCGGCGGGCGCGACGGGGTTGCGGGTTCGTTTTCATCCGGCGCGAGCAGCCGGATCCCGGATGCATCGGTCTGCTTCGCGAGCTTGGCGTCGGGCTGCTGCGCCTCGGGGCCTCCCGACAGCACGATGTACGCGAGCGGCACGCCGAGGCCGACGCCCATCAGGATCGTCCCGCGCCACCGCAGCCCGAGCTTGCCCTTGATCATGAACACGCCGCTGATCGCGAGGTACAAGAGGAGCACCGCGTACGCGTCGGAGATGTACTTCCACGCCTGCTTGCCGCGCGTCGCGTGGAGCCACACGGCGACGCGGAAGAACAACCGCGACGACCGCGCCTGCACGGTGACGGTGTCGCCGATCGCGGTGACCTGCGAGCCGTTCGAGTATCCGAGCCGCACTTCGTCGCCGGCGCGAAACACCTCGTCGGGCTTGCCGATGCCGGCCGCGTCGGTGACGAGCTTGACGGCCTCGTCGTCGGTCGCGTCGTCGGGAATCGGCACGATCTTCAGCGTCTGCTCGGACGCGTTGAAGTTTGGATCCCAGTCGTCGAGGTGGTTCATCGCGATCCCGCTGAGCGCGTAGATCACGGTGAATCCGACGGCGACGTACCCGATATCGCGATGGATCGCACGCAGCCACGCTCGCCAGCGCTTCTTGATCGCCTGGCGGATGCGGTCGGGTCGGGGGGAATTCGACGCCTTCTCGACGGTCTCCGCGGCGATCTCAGCCATACCGCTGTTCCCTCCACGGGTCGGCGTGGTTGTGATAGCCGCGGACTTCCCAGTAGCCGGGTCGGTCGTCCTTGACGAAGCGCACCCCGGTGATCCACTTCGAGCTCTTCCAGAAGTAGAGATCGGGCACGAGGCCGCGGACGGGCGCGCCGTGCTGCAGCGGGAACGGCTTGCCGTTCAGGCGATAGGTGATCAGCGCGGTGTCGGCGAGCGCTTCCTTGAGCGGCGCGTTCGCGGTGTAGCCGTTCGCGGCTTCGAAGATCACGTGGCGCGCCTCGCCCTTCATGCCGGCCAGCTCGGCGAGGGCCGAGACCTGCACGCCCTTCCACAGGCCGCCGAGCATCGACCAGCCGGTCACGCAGTGAACGTCGGCCTGCTTCGTCACCTGCGGCAGCTTCAACAAGCCGGCGTAGTCGACCTCGAACGGCGCCTTGCACAGGCCGTAGACCTTGAGGCGGAAGTTCTTCGCCTCACCGTCGCCCTCGTCGCCGCCCATCGGCCGCAGCGCCTCGAGCACGCGCTGGCCAGGAGGCAGGCGCGGCCGTCCATCGGCCCGCTTCTCCGCGCGCGCCAGCTTCGTCAGATCATCCGCGGCGACCCGTAGGAGCGTGCCGCCCGCGGCGAGCAGCGCGGTGCCGACCGCCGCGGACCGGATGAATTCGCGGCGGTCCCACGACTGCTTCAGCGCTGGATAACGATCGAGATCCGGTCGGTCGCTCACAGGGCCTCCTCGCTGGAGCTTGCGGACATCAGCAAGCATGACCGGCACCGGGCTCGGATACGTGATCCATATGATGTGGTTACGA
>Ga0299915_10001345_pt1 | contig 18282 bp, 12 predicted proteins | sample RVTome_13_FD_200263 | JGI IMG/M metagenome (GOLD analysis project Ga0299915, IMG submission 200263) | Soil microbial communities from uranium-contaminated site in the Upper Colorado River Basin, Wyoming, United States - RVT92D227 (version 2) ... | reverse complement strand
ACAACACCCTGCTGGACTTCGCCGGTTTCCTGAGCCTAATGGACGTCGTGGTCTGCTCCGACACGTTGGCCATGCACCTGGCCGTCGCCTTGAAGAAGAAAACAATCGCTCTCTTCGGCCCGACCTGCCCCCAGGAAATCGACCTTTATGACCGAGGGGTCAAACTCTTCTCCGGCGCCGACTGCGCGCCCTGCTACAAGCAGGCCTGCGACGACAGGAAGTGCCTGAAGGCCGTCTCCCCGGAACAGGTTTTTCAGTCCATCCAATCGCTCCTGGCCAAGCCATGACCGGTCCGAAAAAAAAGCGCGCCGTGGTCATGATCCCGACCTACAATGAGGCGGAAAATATCGCCGGCCTCATCAAAGACATCCTCGCTCTGCAGGTTCCCTTCGACCTCCAGATCCTGGTGGCCGATGACAATTCCCCGGACGGTACCTGGAAGATTGTCCAGGGACTGGCCCGGCACGACAAGCGGGTGCACCTCTTGCGGCGAATGAAGCGCCGGGGCCGCGGGGCGGGCGGCCTGGACGGCTTCCGGGCTTCGCTCGACCTGGGCGCCGACTATGTGGTGGAAATGGACGGAGATTTCTCCCACCGGCCGGGCCACATCCCGGCCCTACTCGAAGCGGCGGGCCGCCTTGACCTCGTGCTCGGCTCCCGGTTCGTCGCCGGCGGCCGCGACGCGGACCGCAGCCTGCTCCGCCGCCTCATCACCCGGCGGGTGAGAAGCTTCATCCGCTCCCGGTTCCGCCTGCCGGTCCGCGACGTTTCTTCGGGGTTCCGCGTTTTCCGCCGCCGGGTGCTGGAAGCCCTCGACCTGGATGACCTCATCTCGGTCGGCCCCTCGGTCGTCCTGGAGACGCTCTATAAAGCCCACCTCCTCGGGTTCACCATCGGAGAAGTGCCCATCGTCTTTGTAGACCGCACTCGGGGAAAAACCAAACTCAGCTTCCTGACCCTCCTGGAAACGCTGGTCATGGTCCTTCAGTTCAAGAGAAGGTTCGCCGCACTCGCCGCCGCCCGGCCGACAAGGATACGGACCCGCTGAGCGGAGTGGAAAGTCGCTCCGGCCGGCACGGCCATGGGGCGAGGCGAGTTGGAGGGGGGCGGACTGGCCCCGCTCAGGGAGTCAGCCTAGACGGAGCACTAGCCGGAAGCTTATGAAAAAGACGCGGCGCCGGGCCCTGGGCCAGCATTACCTCCACAACCGGGGCGTATTGGATAAAATCGTCCGGGCCGTCGATCCGCGGAAAGACGAGCTGGTTATCGAGGTCGGGCCGGGCCGGGGCGCCCTGACTTTCCCCCTGGCCGAAAAGGCCGGCCGGGTCGTGGCTGTGGAAAAAGACAGCCGGCTCATCCCCGGCCTTCGGGATAAAGCGCCGGCCAACCTGGTCCTTCTCGAAGCCGATGTGTTACGGGTTTCCTTTCGGGAGGTTCTAAAAAGCCATCCGGAATTCTCTCCGCCGGTAAAGCTGGCCGGCAATCTGCCCTATTCCATCTCGTCTCCCCTCCTGTTCAAGGTGCTCGAGGAAAAAGAGCTTTTTAATCGGTGCGTCTTTCTTCTGCAGAAAGAGGTGGCTCAGCGTGTCTGCGCCAATTCGGGCTCCAAACAGTATGCTCCCTTGTCCATCCTTATCCAGATGCACTTCGAGGCCAAGATCCTTTTCACCGTCTCGCCCGCCTCTTTCAGCCCGCCGCCCCGCGTGGATTCGGCCCTGATCCGGCTTGAAAAACGCGAACATCCCCTCTTCCTCCTGCCGGACGAGGAAGCGTTCGGCGCCTTCCTCCAGTCTGCTTTCAGCCATCGCCGCAAGACCTTATGGAACAATCTTCTGGCCGCGGGATTCAATCGAGCAGCCTTAGAAAACGCTTTCCGGCAAGCCGGCCTCGACCCCAAGGTCCGCGCCGAGTCCCTGCCCATCGACCGGCTCATTCGCCTCCACCTCTTTACCGTTGTCAAAAAATAAATCTGCAATTCTAATTATAAATTTATATTTTATTGGTCGATATAGCTTGGGGGAGGGCTGGGGCGACATGAGCGGTTTGGCCAGGAAGCGACGGGTTTCGAGGGCAATTTAGGGCAATAGATAGAAGCATCCCCAATGCCATAAATCACGGGGAGGGGTGGCATGGCGGAGGGGCTCCCCAGCCGCGCGCAGCCTGGCGAGCACGGATGGGGAGGAGCCATGACAGGACCCCTCCCCTTTTTGAATGCAAGGTCATAGGAGGGGGATGCTTCCTATCGCGCAGCCGACCGAGAAACCCGGAGATTCCGCGGCGTTAAAAACCTTCCCGGGAGCCAGATCGTCCCGGGCATCTCCCCAGAACGCTCAATCGATTTTTGACAACTTTTCATACCCCATGCTACAATGCCGGCACCATGAAGGCCATGAAGACGACCGTGGTCATTCCCGCCAAGAACGAAGAGCAATCGATCGGCAAGATCATCGCCAAATGCCGAAAATACGCCCAGGAAATCCTGGTGGTGGACGGCCATTCCCGGGATAGCACGGCCAGGGTGGCCCGGCGGCTGGGGGCCCGGGTCGTCCAGGACAACGGCCTGGGCAAGGGGGACGGCATCCGGGTGGGCATCCAGGAAGCCAAGGGCGACATTCTGGTCTTTATCGACGCCGACGGCTCCCATGACCCGAACGACATCCCCGAGCTCATCAAACCCATCAAACAGGGCCAGGCCGACATGGTGGTGGGCTCGCGCGGCATGGGAGGTTCCGACGAACTCCACGGCGACGTGGAAAAGCTGCTGCGCATGATCGGCAGCGACATCATTCTCATCGGCATCAACAAGAAATTCAAGGTCAACCTGACGGACAGTCAGAACGGCTATCGGGCCGTCCGGACCGCGGCTGCCCGCAGCCTCAGGCTCGAAGAGAACATCACCACCATCGAGCAGGAAATGACCATCAAGTGCTTGAAGAAAGGCTTCCGCATCAGCGAGGTGCCGACCCATGAATACGCTCGGGCGCACGGCGCTTCGGTCATCAAACTGCGCAGGGTCTGGTTCCGCTACGTGTGGAGCTTTCTGAAATACCTCTTTTCCTAAAGTGAAAATCGCTCTCCTCAACCCTCCTTATCCCTACAAAGTCGTCCGGGAAGGCCGCTGCCAGCATGAAACGGCCATCTGGGATTCCATCTACCCGCCGCTGTCGTTGGCCACCCTGGCCTCCTTTCTGCGGGAGGAGCACGCGGTCATCCTCATCGACGCCATCGCCGAGGGCCTGGCGCCCGAGGCCGTCTTGGGCCGGCTGTCCGAGTTTCGGCCGGACCTGGTCATTGCCTCCATCTCAACGCCCACGGTCAACGAGGACCTTAAGGTCCTCCAGCAGGTCAAGGCGCGGATCGGATGCCGGACTGCCGCTTTCGGCGTTCACGCCACATATTTCGCCCAGGACCTCATCCGGGAGACCGACCTCGACTTTGTTTTCCTCAACGACCCGGAGTTCGCCGCCCTCCACCTCGCTTCGGGCGCCTCGGGTCCCGTGCCCGGCGCCGTGTACCGCGACAAGGGCGGTGCGGTGCGCGTCCCGCCTCCCCAGGACAAAGACCTCCATTTCAAAGTCCCGGCCTGGGACCTGGTGGACTTGAGCCGCTACAAAATCCCCATCAAGAGGAAGAGCTACGTCCTGGTCTCCACCGCCCGCGGCTGTCCCTTCAATTGCACCTTCTGCGTCGTCCCTTACTACAGCGGCCGGAAGGTCCGTTTCCGGGAGGTGGAGGAGGTGATGGACGAGCTGCGGGCCGTGTCGCGCTACGTGGACCAGGTCTTTTTTCACACCGATCTGTTCACCTTCCGCAAAGATTATGTCATGCGCCTGTGCCGGGAAATGATCCGGCAAGGGCTCCGCTTGGAGTGGATCTGCAACAGCCGGGTGGATACCTTCGACCGGGAGATGGCGGACCTGATGAAAAAGAGCGGTTGCTGGATGGTCTCCTTCGGCATTGAGAGCGGGAGTCAGGAGATTCTCGACCGGTGCGATAAAAAGATCACCCTGGAACAGTCGCGCCGGGCGGTGGCCGTGGCCCGTCAAGCGGGGCTGATCTCCATCGGCCACTTCGTCCTGGGTTTCCCGGGCGAGACCCGGGAGACGCTGCGGCAAACCATCCATTTTTCCCGGGAGGTCAACCCCGACTTCGTCGAATTCTACATCGCCACGCCTTTCCCCGGCAGCCGGCTGTTCGAATCGATGAAAACAGAGCTGCCCCAGGATTGGAGAAAAATTCGCTACGACTACGATCCCTACCGCTACCCCTTCGACCTGGCCAAAGCCCGGCGCCGCGCCTACCTGGGCTTCTACCTCAGGCCGGCCAAAATGGCCAGCTACCTTCGGCTGTTCGGCCTGAAGAAAATTTTCGGTTTGGGGCTATCGGCCGTACGGTTCCTGTATTCCTTCGCCGGCCGGAAGTGAGGCCGCCGGCCCCGCCCCTCAGAAGACAGGGGCGTTGGGCACAACCTCATCGGCCGGAATCAGCCCGCGTTCATTGAGGAAAACAAACTCGGCTTTCTTCCCGTCCACCCGGAGGTCAAAGCGTATGGCGCCCATGAGGGCCGGGTCGGACAGAGTGATGTCCAGCCCGGCCGAGCCGCCTTGGAGCTCGGAGTCGAAGGCAACTACCCCGCCGGGCCGGAGCGTCAGCTTCACCCGGTCCTCCTGGCCCTGGGGAAAAACAGTCACCCCTGAGATAGCCCCGGCGCCCGGCAGGCTGACCGTTCCTGAAAAACGCCGGCCATTGAGGCTCCCCCAGCGCAAGCGCCAAGTGTTCCCCTCTGTCTTGGCGGCATAGCCTTCCAGAACGGGTAAGCAGCGCTCGGCCAGCTCCCGGGAAAAGAAAAAACGGCTGAGGATTTTTTTCAGTTCCGGATGGTCCCTTTTTTTTTGCAGGGCGATCCAATAGGCCTCGGCCGATTGGGTCACTTGGGCGCTCCAAAAAAGGTAATTGCCCCGCCGGATCCAGGGGTCGAGGTCGGTGACGCGCGTAAACACATAATAGTAGATCAGCTCCGCGTCCAGAAAATAGTCCTGCTTGATGGCCTTGAAGATTTCCGGCATCTTTTTCGACCACCACAGCATCTCAAAGTCCCGGACGATGATCACCTTGGGTTTCCGTCCCCAGAGCTGGCTGACAAATATTCTTCGCTGGTCGGGGAAATAAGCGGGAATGCGTCCGTTATCGAATTCCGTAGCGTTCTTTCTCCCGGTTAAAAAGTACAGGATGCTTTCTCCGAAGCAGTAGATGGTATCCCGCGGGGAAGTGAACCTGTTGAGGTAATGCACCAGACGGGATTGGGACTGGGCCGTGTGGATGGGGGGGAGGATTCCGGCCCGATCCGTTCCGGTGATAGGCCGGTGAACGCCGCCGCGCAGGGAAATCCCCCCGGCGTCAAACTGGACCACATAGCCGGCGACAAAACTGAAAACGATGAGATAGGCCTGGACGGCCAGGCCCAGGAAAGCCGCCAGTTTAAACCCGGCGGATCCGGCCCGACCGGCCCGGCCTCCCCGTCGCGCCCAGCGGCCGGCTTCTCTGAAAGCCAGGTAGATCAGGGTGGCCCACAGGATATGAATCAAGGCTCCCGTCTGAACAATGCGGAATTCATGGGTCCAATGCCAGATGTGAAAAAAGGACAAAACGGCTAGAACAAAGACCGCCAGGAGAAAGTACTTGGGAGGGTCTTCTTCCGGAGGGCGGCGGAAACGGAAGATGAGGACGGGGATCATGATCATAAAAAGCAGGATGGCCAGATAGGGGAAAATCCAGGCCGATATCAGGGAAACAGCCCGGGGCGGAGGAAAAGGTGAGGACTCGATATGGCCCAGCCGGACCGTCTCCAAGATGCCCTGAAAAAGCCTGGCCAATCCGCCCTGGGATATATAAAGGAGCAAGAGGGGGACCAAGGCGGCCAGGACCACCAGGGAAAAAAGAACGCCTTTTCGCAAAATGGACCACAACCGCTCCCTGTCCAGGATGCCTTTGACCAGCAGAACGACGGCCACCGTCAGGAAGCTGTAGCCGGCCATATCTTCCCGGAACATCACCGAAAAACCGACCGACAGCCCCAAAAAAACAAGGTGTCGAGTCCGATGGGGCGGGGTCAAGAATTTCAGGAGGAACAGGGTGTTCAACAACAATACGGAGCTGATGTCGGCTTTCACCCAGAAACCGGGCAGGAGCATCATCAGCCCGACCGGGATCAGGCTGAAGGGCAGGGGCAGGAGCCGGCGGGCGACATGGAACATCAGGATATTTTTTAGGGTATGAACCAGGACGAGAAGAAGTCGGGCCACGGCCACGGATTTTCCGAAAAGGAGAAACCAGACGGCCAGCAAATAATACCGGCCGGGCATGTACTGGTGAAAATCCTTCAAGGGAACCTGGCCGTCCAAGGCCCGGTCGGCCCCTTGAATGAGCAAACCTTCGTCCACGTCCACTTCCAGGTATCGGTAATAGGAAAGGTAATAGACAAGGCTCAGCAGTCCGATGATCAGACTGATCAACACCAGACGCCATCGCTTGTTTTTCAATTAGGACTCCGCGCTTGCAGGGATAAAATTGGAAAGGGAAGATACCATAGGCTCGAAATGAAGTCAACGAAAACAGCTCGGTTCATGGACAGGATTTTGCTTTCCCGCTACAATAGGGCTTCTCGGCCCATGAATACCCTGGATTACTACCGCCGTCTGGCTCGGATCTTCTGGAGCTACAGGAGGGGAAAAACCGTCCTGTCCTATCTCCCTGTGCGGCTGTGGGTAGAGCCGACGAGCTACTGCAACTTGACCTGTGTCATGTGCCCCAACAAGGACCTGGACAAGAGCCAAAAAGGCTATATGGACTTCAAGCTGTTCCGTAAGATCATCGACGAGGCCTCCCGCTTCGTGTTCGACGTCCACCTCCTGCACCGGGGAGAGTCCCTGCTGCATCCGGACTTTTTCCGGATGGTCCGCTATGCCCATGAGGCCGGAATCGTGACTCGCTTTCATACCAACGGGACTCTCCTGGACGAAGACAAAGCCCGGCAACTGATTGCCTCCGGCCTCGACCAGTTCGCTTTCTCTTTTGACGGGTACGACCGGGAAACGTATGAGCGCATCCGCCTCAAGGGGGATTTCGAGAAGACGGTGGGCAACATCATCCGCTTCCTGGAGGTCAAGAAAGAGCTGGGCGCGCGCCGGCCGGTCACCATCCTGGAGCTGATCGACTTCCCCGGCCTGTTCCGGGGAGACGGGGAGAAGAAACGGAAGGCCTTCCTATCCCGGTTCAAGGGGCTTCCCCTGGATAAGGTCAAGGTCAAGAACCTCCACAACTGGGCGGGCCGGGCTCCGGGGCTGCCCAAGAAGGGTGGCTACCTGCCCTGCACCTTCCTGTGGCAAGCGTTGATCATCTTCTGGGACGGCAGCGTCCTGCCTTGCACCCAGGACTTTCACGGCGAAGCCATTCTGGGCGATGTGGGCCAGGCCTCCTTGGCCTCGCTGTGGAACGGCCGGCAGATGGTGGACCTGCGTCGAAAAATCGTGAAGGGAGACATCGCCGGACTATCCACCTGCTCCGGCTGCGACCGGCTGTGGCGTCCGCAGTTCCTGGGCATTCCCACCGAATACATGTGGCGCTTCTTATTCAAGCGGATGAATTAGCGGGAGATGGAATTACCGACACTTTCTATGATTATCAAGAGGCTTAGACATCCTCGGCGCCCCAAAGAACGGGGTTCCTTCGAAGCCGGCTCGGGAAGGCTAAACCTTTCCTGATGGTCGCTGCGACCGCCCCGGCCATCTCCCTGTAATGGTTAAAATGGGAATTGAAGATTTATCTCCACTCCGGAAAGAGGTCGCGGCTGCCGCTCTGGAACAAGGGGAAGACGCGGCGGGTGGCCACTTTTACAAGATACAGCGACCAATGCCCCTGGTCCAGCCGACCCAGAAGGTCTGAGCAAAACACGATATATTTGCCGTCGGGAGACCAGGAGGGAAAGTAGTCGTAGGTTTCGTCCCTCTCCGTCAGCCTGACCTTCTCGCTCCCGTCGGGGTTCATAAGCCAGATATCCCCCTTGCCGTCCGTCTCGGAGGAGACATAGACCATTTTCCGGCCGTCGGGCGAAAACCGCGGCCGACAGCTCCGGCCGCCCTTCACCAACTCCTGCCATCGGCCGGTGGCCAGCTCGAGAAGATAAACGTCCCAACCGGCCAGCCGTTTGCCGGTGAAGCCCATCAGCGGCTGGTTCGGGGAGAAATCCGGCAGGGCGTTGGAGCCGGAGAATTGAGGCAGGAGCTGCTCCGCTTTCCCCGTTTTCAGGTCCTGGACCCAAATTGAAAAATGACGGCCGGGAGCCTCTTGGGTATAAGCGATCCGTGTGCCGTCCGGATACCAGGCTTGCTCGATGGCGTCATGGGGCGAGTTGGTGACCCGGACGACGTCCGTGCCGTCCATGTTCATGGCGAAGATATGGAACTTCCCCCCCGGATTGGCGCTGAAGGAGATCCGCCGGCTGTCCGGCGAGCAGCGGGGATACTCATCCTGCCAGTCGTTGTCGGTGAGCTTGACCAGGCGGTCCGCGGTGAGACAATAGATCTCGCTGTCGCCGTCCATGTCCGACTGAAAGATAATCCGGCCCTGAAAATCAAACTGGGCCCGCAGGCGGCTCAGGTCCAGAGGCTGGGACGGAGCCTGGAGGCGGTCATTTTTTCCGGGTGAGCAGCCCAAGAAGGCAGCGAGCCAGAGCAGGAAAACACAAAAAAAGACAGCCGCAGACGCCCGAAGTTTGCCGGAGTTGGAAACACGCATGGCACACAAGTTTAGCCCTTCCCCAGACGCGGTGTCAAGGGTCGCTCATTTGCTCATTTGCTTTTGGCCTCCAGCCATGTTATAAATCCACGCTCAATTAAAAGCGTTCAACCATGAACATCAGACTGCGCCCCCTGAGGCTTGTGTTCTTGTTGTGGGCCGGCCTCTTGGGCCTAACCCTGGCCGGTTCGGCCGCCGCCGACTCTTCCCGATTGGTGTCCGTTCAACCCGCAATTCATTCCGCTGAGTTGGAAGTGCTCATCCGGTTGGAGGGCGCCTTCCAGTACACTTTTTTTGAGCTCCAAGATCCGCTCCGCTTGGTGATGGATTTCACTCCCGTACAGGAAGTCGCTGCTTCCGGCGTCATCCCCGTCCAAGCTTTCGGAGTGGAAAAAATCCGCACGGGCCAGCCGCAGCCCGGCACGGCTCGCGTCGTCTTCGAGTTTGGGGCCCGGACGCCTTTTTATCTGATCAATAAAACGCCGGACGGAGTCCAAGTCCTCTTCCTGTCCGGGGCGGGCGAGAAAAGGATAAAGAGCCCTAAGCCGCCGGCCGGTCAGCCCCAGCTTCCCGCCCCTGAACAGCCTCAATCCGCTGTCTCCGAACCTGAGAAAAAAGCGGCGACTCCTCCCACCACGCTGATCGGGCTTGACTTGGTAAACATGACCTTGGCCGACCAGCGCTTCCAAGACGTGTTCGGCCATCGGACGAAATCCTGCCTGGCCTTTGACCTGTCCCAGGTCCTTTTCGCTTCCGGCCGCCTGGCTCTGGCTTTCGGGGCCGAATATCAACGCTTGTCCCTGGAAGGCCGGTCCACCATCACCGGCCAGGCCACTCAGGTTTCCATGGCCCCCCTGAACTTGGGCTTGCGTTTCATCTTCCGAGCCGGAAGCTTCTGGCCCTACGCCTCCGCCGGTCTGGCTGTTTATCATTATGAGGAAAAAAGCTCCTTGCATAACACCAGGGGCTACTCCACCGGCTTCAGCCTCCAAGGGGGTGTCTATTTCGGGACGTCTTCCTTCAGGCTCCTGAGGGCCAAAGCTTTCCTCCGATGGACCAGGGTCGTCAGCGAAAAGAACGGCCTGCGAGTGAACCTGGGTGGGATGGAGATCGGAGCGGGCCTGGCCCTGGCCTTCAATCTTTTCTAATTCTTTTTTTGGGCGCGACGGACCGCGGGCGGGCCGACGTTTCGCTTTGTCCCTGGCCGCCCGCGACGGAGGACGTCCCGCCGCCCTGAGCGCCGACGCGGCTCTCATGTCCTTGGACGTCCACGGCCGTCACCGAATAGGCGTAAATATCCTTCTGTTTCACGTCCGTGTCGCGATAGCTGAAGACATCGGCCGTGGTCTGGCCGATGTACTTCCAGCCCCCGCCTTCTTCGTCGTTCTTGCGGTAAATATTGTAACGCACGATGCCGTACCGGTCATTTTCAGGGTTTCTATCCCAGGTGACCTCGGTCACGTAGCGCGTCATGAAAACGCTCTCATCGACGAACGTCTGCCAGCGGACGTTCAAGGGGGGGTTGACCCCCAAAATTTCAATGGTCTTGACCGTGCTGGCGGTCAGACCCAGGTTATCCACAATCGTCAATTTGACTTGGAAAAGCCCTTGGGTTTGGTAGGTATGGAAGACGTTGCCGCCCGAAGTCGAGTCACCGTCGCCGAACATCCAACTCCAATGGACGACAACCCCGTCCGGGTCATAGGAAGCCGTCCCGTCGAATTGAACCTCCAGGGGCGCAAAACCGGTGCTGGGCAAAAAATTAAAGACGGCTACGGGCGGTTGATTGGGCTTGGGAGGAGGGGGGGGAGTTCCACCGCCACCACCGCCACCACCACCGCCCCCTCCGCCGCCGGGAGTTGTGGTTCCGAAATAAATTTCTCCGCCGGCGCTCCAGACAAAACACAGTTGGCCCTGCGGGTCGACGGCTAAGTCCATATGGATGGCGCCGGACGAATCGGGCACGTAGCTTGTTCCCGACCAACTGCTCCTTTGGCCGCTGCGAAAATACAGATCCCCCCAGTCCACGCTGCCTTCCTGCCAGACCACATGGATAATATTGTCTCTTTCGGTCAAAAAGGGCCAGTGGACAATGGACCAGCCGCTCAAATCGATCGGCGCCGAAAATCCGGAGCCTGTCCAGTAGGAGTAGGCCACGGCTTTGGCGCTGTCGTCGGGGAAAACGTGGACAAAGGTGACATGGGCGATGCCGTTCGAATCCACCTCAACGCCGGGGCCCTCGTGGGCCCAGGGATACTCGGTATAAACGGGCTGCGGTGCGCTCCAGCCCGAGTTGAAGCCGGTGTCTCGATGGACGTACATAACCTGGTAATCCGTCGTGCTCTCCGTGAAGACGGCATAGACCACCCCGTTGTTGAGGCCAATCTCGGGGAATTTCGACCGATAGTGGCCATTGCTGATCATCCTGGTGGATTCCCAAGTCCCCCCTACTCTGGCCCGGGAATAGACTTCACCCCACCAATAGTTATACCAGACGAAAAATACGTTTCCCCCGCCATCCACAGCCAGACGGGTCAAGTCCGGCTCTTCAAAATCAGCCACCTGCTCAATGCCGCTCCAGGAATCGCCGGTCAGCGTCCTCAGCCGAACGCCGTTGTTCTCTCCCCAGCCGCAGTAAAGGCGTTGGGAATTGTCGAGGTCGAGGCTGCAAACCATCTTAGAATGGCTGGCCACATTTCCGCTGTTGCTGATGTTGATAGGCGCGGTCCATGTTTGGCCGCCGGCAGGGCGGCGGCTGTAGAAAATATCTCCGCTGGAATCGCTATAGCCCTCCATCCAGATCGCATGAATATTGCCCGCGGTGTCAACGGCGATCCGGGGCGACCAGCAGTAGCCGTCCTGGGCATTGGAGATACGGACGGCGGCCTCGGCCGCTAGGCTGAAAACGACAAGACATGCCGCCAGCAGCCAAACAGCCCGTCGCCCCAAATCATGTCGAGGCATGGTACTAGAATTCGGCCAGCGTGCTTTCCGCTCCGCCCAGGTTGACCGTGGAGACGGCAAACCGGCGCTTCTTGGTGGTGTCGTCGAACTCGTAGGACTGGCTGAAGGTGGACTTGGTCACCGAGGCGAGAAGCTGGTAGCTTCCTGTGCCCTCCTTCATATAAATTCTATATCCGCTTAAATACTGCTCGTTATTATCCGGGTTGCTGCTCCAGCTCAAGTTGTAGGTAATCTTGGGAGTTATTTTCAGGCCGCCTATGACCACTGTGGCGGCGAGGTTGATGGGAGCAAGGAAATACTTGGGAGAAACCGGCTCCAGGGTGTTGATATACACATCCGAGCCGTTCACTCCATAATAGCCGGACCAGCTGACGGCCACATTGCCGAAACCGTCGGAGGAAATCCCCCCGCATTTCGTCTCGGGCCCGTCCATCATTTGGGCGCTCCAACCCCCGCCGGTATTGGTCTTGTAGAGAATGCCGTCGCCCCCGTCGCCCGGTCCCTGCGGGATAGCCAGGTGCGCGTTGTTGTTCGTATCCAGGGCAATACGGGGAAAATGCTGGGTCGACTCTCCGGTGATGTACTCCAAAGGATTGCCGACCTCATCCAGCTTGCAGACAGCGATCCGGGCAGACTCCTCGGGCGATGTGTCCCCCCAGGTCACCCAGGGCACGTTGTTCGGTCCGACGGCGATGTGGGGACGTTCCTGGCTGAGGCCATCCTCGTTAATCCAACTCTGTGGTTCCCAGCCGGAGGCAGTGCGCTTCTTGTAATGGGCTTTGAATTCGTAACCGGCGCTGGTAAAAGCCCGCTGCAACCAGGTTGCCCAGACGGTCCCGTCATTGGCCAAGGCCACGTTTCCCTGTCGGCAGACGGCATCGGGCTTGGAAACGAGGGTTTCCCGTTCCCAGACTCCGTCCATCTTGGACCTTACGTAGCAGCGGCTGTCCCCGGTATCATAGAAGAAGACGTGGAGGTTTCCGTTCGGCGCGACGACCACCGAAGGCTCGTCCACTCCCCAGTTGCTCACTCTCTCTTCCAGAAGCCAGGTTTTTGTCCCCGGGTCATAAACCCGGACAAATATGGAATCACTCCGGGGCTCGGACCAGGCCACGGCGATCACCCCCCTGGAGCTCACGGCAATGTACGGCTGCATGCCGAAGGTATCGTAAGATCTTGTCAGAAGGGTCAGATTGCTTGCCGCCTGGCCGTCGTAAGAAACATAGTAAATAGGGCTACGGACGTCCGGATCCAACTCTTCGGCAAAAGCGATGTGGGCAATGCCGTCCGGCCCCAGGGCGACTTGCGACCAACGGACTTTGCCCCCCACGTGAGCCACCGTGACCTTGTTGTTCATCGCAGCAGAAAGGGCGGCCGCACACAGCAGCAGCATGATCAGGCCGCCAGGCAAGGTTCTCTTCATAACACTCTCCTTGTCAACGATTACAATATAATATGGCCCAAGCCGTATCTTGATGTCAACAGCTTAAACTCCGGCGTAAGTATCTCTAATTCCATGATATAGTCAGTCAGGTGTGGGGTCCTGTCGCCGCTCATCCCCACCCGGCCTCGCTCCCCACCCTGAAAGTGCCAGGGCCCGGCACCTCCGGCACGAATCTTTTATAGGAAAGGGCCGTGGCTGTCAAGAGTGGTTTTTTCGCCGGGGAAGGTTGAAATTTCTGTGTGCCTTCTGGTATTTTTGATCTTGTGGCCAAACCGCTTGCCGTCCTTTCCCAACAGTGCCCCCGGAGCCGATCCGGCGGGCAGGAAACCCCGGCTTTGGCAAATTTAAGGACGGCTGTCATCGTGTTTTTGATCTGCCTTTACCTGCTCCCCCTCTGGATTTTCAAGTACTTCCCCACTCAGGATGGGCCCAGCCACCTCTACAATTCTCAGGTGCTGAGAGAATTCCGCAACCCCGACTATCGCTTTAGAGAGTATTACGACCTGAATTTAAGCTTGTTTCCAAATTGGCTCTCCCATGTCTCCCTGGCCATGCTGATGGCTGTCTTTTCCCCGATAACTGCCGAAAAAATCCTTCTCAGCCTCTACGTGATCATGTTTCCCCTGGCCATCTTTTATTTCTTGAATTCTGTGAATAAGGGGAGGAACCTTATCGGCCTCATGAGCTTTCTGTTCATATATAACTATCTGTTCCTGATGGGGTTCTACAATTTCGCCTTCAGTGTGCCGCTATTTTTCTTGGCCTTGGGCTTCTGGTGGAAAGACAAAGAGCACATAACCGTAAAAAGAATAATCCTTTTAAACCTCCTTCTGGCAGTCATATATTTTGCTCATCTCATATCCTATATCACCCTCCTGCTGTCCATAACACTCTTGTCGGTATTCTATTTCCGCAAACGCTTTAAGAAAATCCTGTTGACCCTGGGCGGCCTGCTCCCTTCGAGCATTTTATTGTTCAACTATCTTCAATCTTCTCACCTCCTGTCGGGCGGCGCTCCACAGCTCGGGTTCTCTCGAGCCTGGCAGTTGTTGAAAGAACTCGGTTCCCTGAGAATACTCGTGTCCTATAGCCAAGGCCAATCGACGATAGCTTACTTGGTATCAGCCTTGATGCTGGCTATGTTCATTTATACCTTGTGGAAGGCTAAACCAGCCCACCCAGGAAGTTCCCTAGAGAAAAGCACCGGCCGGGGTTCCTTTCTGCTTCTCTATTTCGTGCTGTTCGTTCTGTATCTTATCCTGCCCCGGGATTTGGGACCGGGCGGCTGGATAAACGAGAGGATGGCCATCTTTGTGCTCCTGGGAATATTGGCCTGGTTCAGGGAAAGCGATAGCCGGGCCTGGAAGCGCGCTTTCATCATCTTGGTCGGCTTCATTTCCTTGGCCAACATTGCCTGTATCATCAACGATTGCCGAATCTTGAATAAGGAGCTGGCTGAATACACGCTGGGCACAAAAAGAATTGAGAACAATAAAATCATCCTGCCGCTCTATTTCGACGGCTACGGGAAATCGCAAAAAGTCGGAATATTCATCAACGCCTCCAATTATTATTGCCTCAATAACGGAGGGATCAACCTGGGGAATTATGAGGTTCAATACGACTACTTCCCGGTTCATTTTAAAGACAGCTTCAAGCCCCCCGCCGAGGGGAAGGAGTGGGTCCAAACGGTGTTCGGGAGACCCATGGATATAGATATTTCCGGCTATTCAGATAAAGTTGATTATCTCCTGTTATGGGGAAAGCCCGACCCCACTACGGCTGGAGCAATCCGGAAGAGCTATCATTTGATTGCCTCAAAGGGGAGGCTAAAAATACTGAAGCCAAATAAATGAAGAGAAGCCGCCTGGAACTTTAGCTACTGGCCTCCTCTATCAGGCGAGGCCAAAGGGGACGGCGGCCCAAAAGGACGTTCCATTTCGAAGGAAATCAACCAGGCCTTCTTCCGGAAGGGCAGCCAAACGCTCCGGCAGCCCAGGGGACGGCCCCGGGCATCGGTGGCGGTAAGAATCAGGGTCCCCTCTTCCGGCCAGACCCTTCCCGGCTGGTCCAAGCGGATATCGATCCTGTGGCGTCCCCTGTTCCGGAACTTCAGGGGATAAGTGCTCAGGCGGACTATTCCGGCCTCCCTCTCCCCGGCCGGCCCCTCCTGGAGTGAAAGGTGGAAGCCATAGATCGAATTGTCCTTGCGGGCATTGGCCACAAACCCCAGGTAGAGGTGCGGCCCGGCGGCCTGGAGGCAGTTCGGATACAGGCCCTCGCTCAGCCGTACCATCAATCTTTTGTCGAAGACCAGGCTGGGAATGGGGAAAAAAACCATACTCCCTTTGACTGGCCGGGTCAGGACGGCTTCATATCTCATGACGAACTCGGGAGAAATGAGCATGTCTTCATAGACCAGATAGATGGTGGAAACGATGGCTTTTCCCGGCCCGGGGCTGACCTTCATTTCGCGTGTTTCGCGCATGAAGTCCAGGGAGATGAGGGTAAAATCCGGGGGCAGGTCGTAGAGTTCCAGGTCCACTTTGTAGCAGCCCGGGGGACACCTGTCGAACATAAGCCCGGGGCCCAGGCGGATGGATTTCCGCTGCTGCCCTGGCAGGAATTGGAAGGGGACATCCCACTTGAAGATATCGATAAATCTCCGGTCCGTCCTGGCCAGGGCTGTGGAGGGTTGGCCTGAGCGGTGTAGCTGGGTTCCGGGCGAAGCCTCGACCTTGGCCATGGCGCTGAAATAGGACTGAGCCAGGGCTTTGTCATTCCAGTTGTTGAGGAAGGCCAAAACATAGATCACCTGGACGGTCAAGCCCAGGCCGAGCAGGGCTATCCCCAGAGCCGGGCGAAACAAGAATCTCCCCAGCCCCCGGCATTTATCCTTAAGAAGATGGCCGATCCGGAGGACGGGCAGGGGACCCAGCCTCTTCTCCGTCCAGAGGTCCAAGGCCCATAAAATCAAGTAGAAGAACACCAGAACGAAGGCGCATTGGATGATGTAGCCGACCTGAGGTGGCAAGATCAAGACATTCCCCAGGCTGATCTCCCAGAAATGAAGAGCCCTGTTCAAAAGAATGAAAGCCAAGCCGGCAGAATAGAAGACGAGGTGGGCCCAGGAGGTTCTAAAGGCCAGGGCCCGAAGCGTGTAGCCGATAAACGCCAGAAACAGGGGGAATAGGATCAAGCTCATGCGGGTTGTTTCCCAGACGCTTCCGTGCCAGGGCGTGATGCTGATCAAACAGAAGTAGGGCAGGACCATGGCCATAAGCATCCCGGCCCGGCGGCGGTCAAGCTTGACACCCCAGTACATCCCGGTCAGGGCCAAGAGAAAAACCGGAAAGAGCGCCAGCAGGCCGGAGCCCGTGTCAAAAATGTACCCGAAAAAACCCGAAGGAAACATGGCCGCCCGGGTGTAGCTCGTGCCCCACAGGCTGTACATGCTCCAGGGCCAGGGGCTCCCGGTGATGTCATAGAAATAATAGGCATAGCCCAATCCGACGGCGGCCAGAGCCAGGCTGACGACAAGAACCTTTTTCCAGCTACGGCCCCGGATGCCCTCCTGAAAAAAGAAAAGGGCGTACAGGCTGACGGCCAGGGGGATGAACCTTTGATGGAGCCAGGGCAAATATCCGATGGCCGCCACCAGGGCCAGGGCGTTCACCCATTTTCTAGGGAAAGGAAAGAAAAGAGCGTTGAGTCCGAGCACAAGAAAGAGCGCGGCCGCCGTTTCGGGATAGACTTGGAACATGAACTCCGGAACCTGAGTGGCAAAGATGAGGGCCAGGAGAAGGACGGTCAGAATCCAGCGGGAGCGGAACATCCGGTATAAAAAACGCGCCAGCAGGAAAAAAAAGCCCAGGGCCAGGAGCAAGATCCAAATGCGGGTGAAGATCATTTTGGCCGGCAGGAACATCAAGGCCTGAGTGTTGGGGATATCCCGGTTGAAGACCGACAGGTCGAGGAGAAAAGTGGGGAGGAGGAGGAAGGACAGGCCCGGCATGTGGAGATGATAGATCCCGCCGTCCCGGCCGACGATGGAGAAATGACCGGCGTCCTTTGTTCCGGAAGCAAGCGCCTTCTGTAGGCGCCAAAAAACTTCAACTTCGTCCCCGATATAATCATCGGTCAGATCCAGGTCGCCCTCGCTGGCCAGCGAGTAAGCCATTCTGAGGTATTTGGGCTCATCCCCCAGGAAGATCATCAGGCTCGAATACCTTTGGTACATCGGGCTCAGAGTCAGGAGATGCACCAGGAGCGAGGCCAGCAGCAAGACCAGGACAGCGGTTTTTCTCTTCTCCTCCTGGACCCCGCCTTTGGCTAAAATATTGCGCTTGAAGAAACTCCGCAAGCGGAAATCAAAATGAAGGGTGGCATTGAGATAGAGGACGGCCAGCACGACGCCGATGACCAGGAGCGGGTAAAGGGGAAAATACATGATGTATTTCAGAGACTTCCCGTGCAGAAAACGGCCGAAGGCCAGGGCCAGGAAAGGAGCCAGAGTCCAGGTTTGCCGGGCGAAGCCCTGGCTGAAGCTCCGGCCTTTCCTCCTGGCCCAGGAAATTCCCGCGGGAATAGAGACCGCCGCCAGGCCCGCTAAAAATAATAAGCAATATTTCAAGCACGGCCCCAGGCCGGAGGCGTTGGTGTAAATTGTCATCTTGTCCGGCAGGACCTTCTTGAAAATGATCGAATTATGGTCGAAAAGGAAGATGCCCAAGGAACAAGAAACCAAGAGGAGGAAAATAGCGGCCAGGGGTGAAATCAGCGGACGGCAAAATTTCTTAACAAGGTCCATATCTCAGAGGTTTTTGAGTATTTCACACCCCCCAAGACAAAGTCAACTTGGCCCTATCGATATTTATGCTTGATAAATAGCCGAAGTTATATTATAGTTTTTGCTTTCCAACCGATAGGGAAATGAAGAGAAAAGTCTGGCCATGGATAGCACTCTTAACGACTCTCGCTCTGTCTTTTTGCCTGGCCGCCGCAGCGGCTACTCCGGACGCCCTAAACTTTTCCAAGCCGGAATTCAACGAACGGGGCGAGCTGGTGGCTGTCACTCAGGC
>Ga0299915_10001342_pt1 | contig 18289 bp, 12 predicted proteins | sample RVTome_13_FD_200263 | JGI IMG/M metagenome (GOLD analysis project Ga0299915, IMG submission 200263) | Soil microbial communities from uranium-contaminated site in the Upper Colorado River Basin, Wyoming, United States - RVT92D227 (version 2) ... | reverse complement strand
AACAACATGGACGAGCAGTTCGGGAAGGAGATCCTGAACCTGATGCTCTACGAGGGCCATCCGTATGGACACCACGAAGCCGGCACAGGGGAGTCGGTGAAAGGATTGACGCTCGACGATGTCAAGATTTTTTACAGGCAGCATTTCGTCCAGGGCAACATCGTCATCGGGCTCGCGGGCGGCTATCCTGCGGATTTTCCGGCCAAGATCCCGGCGGACTTCGCGAAGCTTCCGGAAAGCTTCACGCCGCGTTTGAGCCTTCCCCCGGCCCACATGCCGCAGGGCCTGGAATTCGTGATCGCGGACAAGCCAACGCCCGCCTCGGCGATCTCTATGGGCTTCCCGATCTCGCTTACAAAAGCGGACAAGGATTTCTTCGCCCTCTGGATCGCGGGATCGCACTTCGGAGAGCACCGCCAGAAAGTCTCGCTTCTCTTCCAGAAGATCCGCGAGGAGCGCGGCCAGAACTACGGCGATTATGCCTACATCGAGCACTTCGTCCAGGGGCGCGACAAGTTCCCGGCACCGAACCACGCCCGGGAGCAGCAATATTTCTCGATCTGGATCCGGCCGCTGGCGAATTCCAACCGGCACTTCGTCATCCGCCAGGCCTTGAGGGAGCTGAAGAAGTTCGTCGATGAGGGCATTTCCGAAGAACGCTTCCAGCTTGTCCGCACGTATTTGCTCAATTACACCAAGCTTTACGCCCAGACCCTTGGCGAACGGCTCGGCTGGCAGATGGATTCCCACTACTACGGCCGCCAGGATTTTCTCGCCGAAGCACAGAGCATGCTGCTCAAATTGACGCGGGAGGACGTGAACCGCGCGATCAAGAAATATCTGAACTTCGACAACGTCTGCGTCGCCGTAATCACCCAGGACGCCGATACCCTGAAGAACGACCTCGTCGCCAATACGCCCTCGCCGGTCAAATACGCCAACCCGAACATGCCCAAGAACGTCCTCGATGAGGATGTCGTCATCCAGGAATTTCCGCTCGACGTCAAAGCGGAAAAGGTGAGGATCGCGCCCGCCGGGGAGTTCTTCCAGAAAGCGGGCCTGGCCGCGAAGTAAAAACGAGAATATGACCGGAATAGCCTCGCTCTCTGGCGGGATTTTTTAGGCCATGAAAGGCTCGGACTGATTGGCCCAAAAAACACGCAGCTTAATATTTTATGGTCGCTTCAAGAATAGCGGCTTTGCCCGGAGAAAACAGAGTCGGAGGTGGGCCTTGAAAAGAATGAATAAACGGGCGATATCTTTCGGCATTTTTTTCCTAACGATTTTTGCAATTCGAACATCCCTTTCCGCTCAGGACATGCTGATGAAGCTGGGGCAGCCGCAGAATTACGCGAGCAAGCGCATCTCGTCCTACGACCGGCCGGGCGGAAACAAGGATTCCCTGACGATCAAAGCGGGCGAAACAGCCATTCTCGCCGACATCAAAGGCGCCGGAGCCCTCCATCACCTCTGGGTTACGATTTCGGCGGAGCCTTTCTACGGCCGGAAGCTCGTCCTCAGGATGTTCTGGGACGGCGAGAAAGCGCCGTCCGTCGAGGTCCCGATCGGCGACTTCTTCGGCGTCGGTCACGGGCTCGACCGCAATTTCAGTTCAATCCCCATCGCCTGCTCCTCGGAAGGCCGGGCGAAGAACTGCTACTGGTATATGCCGTTCAAACAATCAGCCCTGGTCACGGTCACGAATGAAGGAACGCGCGACGTCCCTGCCTTCTATTATTATGTCGATTACCGCGAATTGAACGATCTCCCTCCGGACACGCCCTCTTTCCATGCCCAATACCGGCAGGAGATGCCGTGCGAGCCCGGGACAAATTACGTCATCCTCGACGCCGCGGGCCGCGGCCACTACGTCGGCTGCAACATGAGCGTCCTCCAGCGAGCCATGGGTTGGTGGGGTGAAGGCGACGACATGATCTACGTGGATGGCGAGGACAAACCGTCGCTCCACGGCACGGGCTCGGAGGATTATTTCTCTGACGCCTGGGGCATGCGTGAGGACGAGAACCCGTTCTACGGCTGCCCGCTCCAGGAAGAAGACTTTCAGGTCGGATCGAAGGCGACCGTCTATCGTTTTCACATTCCCGACCCCATCCCGTTCCGGGAATCCATCCGGGTGACGATCGAGCACGGTCACGCCAACGACCGCTCGGACTATTTTTCGTCGACCGCCTACTGGTACCAGTCCGAGCCGCACAAGGCCTTCCCCGCCCTCCCTCCGGTCGCGGCCAGGCTTCCTTATGCGCTCGAGCCTCCGGCCAACTTCCTTTTGCCGAAATGGGAAGAAAAGAAAGATGGGAACATGTCGGTCTTCGAAGATAAAGAAAACGGCCTGCAGTTTAAGGCCGCCAAGCTGACCTCCTCATTGTCGTCTTTTTACAGCTCCACGGGCGCCCGCTATCCGGTCCTGATGACGGAAAAAGCCGGGCTTGGAAGCGCGGCGGAACTTGTCTTCCCTATCGAGATCGGCGAGCTGTACAACATCGAGCTTTATTTTCTCAAGGGGCCGGCCATGGGAAATATCGCAGCGGCCCCCGTTGAAACCGGAAAGACCCTGGCCAAGATCGCTCCCGCCGTCTTCGAAGGCTATTCGAAAGAGAAAGAACTCGGCGTCCTATCGCTCAAAGGCGTTCTTTTTGAGCCGGGGATGAATTCCGTCGTCTTCCGGGTGACGGGGAAGGCCGACCAGGCCCAAGGCATGGACCTCGGGTTCATCGGCTCGAGCCTCATGCCCGCTTCCCCCAAGTTCATCACGGAGTGGAACCTCATCGGCCCGTTCGATGCTCCGGACATGGACTATCTGACGACGGCCTATCCCCCGGAAAAAGAAGTTGGGTTCAATAAGAAATATCTCGGGAAGGCGAACAAAGAAGTCGGATGGCGCAAGATCCAAGCCGAACCGACAGGCTATATCCGTCTGACCGAACTCGTCCAGCCGAACGAGCAAGCCGTCATCTACGCGCTCGGCTATGTCTTTGCGCCCGACGACACGCAGACGCATATGCTCCTCGGGAGCGATGACGGCGTGCGTATCTGGATCAACGACGAGCTCGTCCACTCCAACCCCGCCTACCGCGGCGCTTATCCCGACCAGGATAAAGTGAGGGTCGTTCTCAAGAAAGGATGGAACAAGGTTCTGCTCAAGGTCCTCCAGGGCGCGGGAGGATGGGGATATTACGTCCGCTTCGCCGATCCGGACGGCAGGCTCAAGTGGAGCACGGAGCAAAAATGACCTCCTCAGAAAGGCTTCGCTTCCGATCCGGATTTTTAACGCCGTTCCTTCATCCATCCTGAGGATGTCACTTTAAATAAAATGGGATGAGAAAATGAAAAAATCTTTTTTCCCATGGACAGAACAAGAACACTCCTTATTGAACAAGCTGGACCGGCCGATAAAAATTCAAAACTATTTAAACAGCCTCGCCTATGATCCGCTGCCGGGGACGGCCTCGCCGCGCCGGGTAATGAAGGAAGGGAAAGCCAATTGTTACGAAGGCGCCCTGTTCGCCGCGGCCGCTCTGCGCCATATCGGCCATCCCCCGCGCCTTGTCGACATGCGCGCCCATAACGACGATGACCATGTCCTGGCCATTTTCCGCCAGAACGGCGCCTGGGGATGCGTGGCCAAGTCGAATTTTACGGTGCTCCGCTTCCGCGAGCCCGTCTATCACTCGATCCGTGAGCTCATAATGTCCTACTTCGACGTCTTCTTCAACTCCATCGGCGAGAAAACCTTGCGGGAATACTCCGCACCGTTCGACCTCGTGCGGTTCGACAAGGACGAATGGATGACGACGGACAAAGATCTCAGTTATATCGGCGACGCCCTGGACCGGGCGCGCCATTACAAGGTCATGACCCGAGCCCAAATCCGTGCCCTCGGAATCACCGATCCCGCCCTGGTCAAAGCCGGTCTGCTCGGGGCCAATGCCGCCGGGCTTTACAAGCCCAGATCATAAAAGGCGAGACACCATGCCGATTTTCTTTCGGCGCCAACATCGGCACCCAAAATAGAGAGATCAGAAAGCAGGGAGACACAATACCCATTTCCCCATTTCCTTCTGGTTCCGGCTTCAGCAGTATCAGCACTCAAAATAAGGAAATGGGTATTGTGTCTCCGAATTATTTAAAAAAGTGATGGATCCTCGTCTTCATTTGAGCAGCTTGGCTGAAATCGATTTAATCATATCCCAGGCTGCACGGACGTGCCGCTCTTCGGTCGCGCGCTGGCCGATGACCATGCGCAGCGTGAATTTACCCCGCAGCGCGGTATGGGTGAGGTAGAGCTTGCCCGTGGCGTTGAGCCGGTCCATGAGCGTTTTATTTAATCTTGTCAGCGCCTCCTCGTCCCGTCCGTCGTTCAATCGGAACGAGACCAGCCCGAAATGAACCGGGGCCATCAGCTCAAAGCTCGGCGTTCGCTCGACCCAACCTTTGAAAAGCTGCGCCAGCCGGCAGTGTTCGCGGACGAACGCCTGCAGTCCCTCGACTCCGTAGGAGCGGATCACGAACCAGAGCTTCAGCGCCCGGAACCGTCTTCCCAGCTGGATCCCCCAGTCGCGAAAGTTTTTGACATAGGGGTCCACCCCTGTTTTTAGATACTCCGGATGGATCTCGAACGTCCGGATGAGCCATCCCGGCTCCTTGACGTAGTAGGCTGAGCAATCAAAGTTGGTCAGCATCCACTTGTGCGGGTTAAAGACGAAGGAATCCATGCCTTCCGCACCGTCCAGGATCCAGCGCTTTTCGGGCAGGATAGCCGCGGTCCCGGCATAGGCGGCATCCACATGGAGCCAGAGGCCGTGGTGCCGCGCGATCCGGCCGATGGCGGCCAGCGGATCGACGGCCGCGGATGATGTCGTGCCCAGGGTCGCAACGACACAGGCCGGAGCGAGCCCTGCCTCCTTATCTTTGAGGATGGCTTCTTCCAGCTTCTCGGGGATCATGGCGAATTCCGCGTCCGAGGGGATCAAACGAAGATTTTCTCTCCCGAGACCCGCGATCTTGACCCCCTTCTCGATGCTCGAATGCGTTTCCTGGGAGGCATAGACGATGAGCGGCCGCTTTAATCCCTTTTCGTTGGATTCGAAATTCGTCGCCTTCTCCCGCGCCGATAGCAGTGCACACAGGGTCGCCGTCGAGGCCGTATCCTGGATGACGCCGGCCATGCCTTCGGGAAGTCCCAGCATCCGCCGCAGCCATTCGAGTACCGCGTCCTCGAGTTCGGCGGCTGCCGGGGATGTCTGCCAGATCATGCACTGGGCGCCGATGGCGGCCGTCAGCAATTCGCCCAGGACGGACACCGGGCTGTTGTTGGCCGGGAAATAAGCGTGCCAGCCGGGGTGCTGCCAGTGGGTGATGCCGGGGAGGATGATCTTCTTGAAATCGCCAAAGATCCGGTCCATGGACTCGGCTTTATCGGGCGGCGTGATGGGAATCCTGGCCCTGATCTCGCCCGGTTTTACCCGTGACATCACGGGCAAGGTTTCGACATTTTCCATATATTCGGCGATCCAATCGACGAATTCGTGACCGTATTTCTTGAACTCTTTCGTGTCCATGGAAGTCTCCTCGCCTATATCTTAAACCAGAAAAGAGCATCACTCCACATTTTTTTGGACCCTCTTATAAGCGTCATTTTCGCTCACGTAAGACCGCTTTTTTGAAGGAAGACCAGCAAATCTGACCACGAAGGCCTGTATTAAGCCTCTTTTCCGAGCATTCGGAAGGAAAATCGGCAAAATTGGCCGTCGTTCCGCTCTTTTGTTCGCCCTTAATACGGGCCAAAAAGAATTTTTTAAATATTTGAAAAAATTTGTTGCTTTTTTGAATCATTTTGTGTTATAATAATAGAAAGTTTTGAAGCGGGGAAAACGAAAAATCAATAACTGATTGAATTTGCTATATTTACGCAAACTTCCCCCTTCTTATCTTTTGCCTTAGAATTCTTTAGTCTGAATTATTCATGAATTACGTTGTATCTCCAGATCCTGAATTTGCAGACGGGCGCCGAATTCGGGGACATGACCCAAATTCTCCGGAATTTGGGATCGTGTCCCCCTTCGCCTTCTATTCGGCGCCATCTGCGAATTCTCTTCTCGAGGAAACGGCGCAATTTATGAATAATTCAGGTTAGATTGCAGCGCTCCCTGCGGTCGCTCGCAATCAGAGCGGATATTTTCCTCGATATACCAGCCCTTTTGGGTCCACATCCCGAATTAGACGATCCGGAACTTGGTCCCGTCAAATTTAGTGCAACTTTCCGGCTGCTTCCTCCGTATATATAAATGAGATGAGAAAGATGAAACGGACGGAAGAAGACATGATAAGCTTGCCCCTCCTTTTTCCCTCCTCTTTTTTGGGAGTTCACGATAGATTTCGTTTATCTCCCCTTAATCCATTCCCTTCGATAGGCTGCCTTCTCCAAGAATAGGAGGAGGCAGCCTGTTTCTCTTTTTCGAGATTGACAGGCCCGGGGCTATTGGGCTATAAGTATGTTCTCAGGTTTAATAGCAAGGGAAGTCCGTGAAAGACGGACACAGCCCCCGCTACTGTGATCGGGGACAAATCCCGGAGGACGCCACTTTCCTCGGACGAGGAGGGGAAGGCCCGGGAGGAGGATGATCCGAGAGTCAGGAGACCTTCTTTAGACCTCGATGCCCGTCTTCGCGGGGAAGACAGGGCGGTTTTTTTTGCCTGAAAAAACGGGGGAAGACAAACCAGGAGGTTGCCACGCCATGCGTAAAACCGTTCTTTTCTCCACCGCCGTTTTCATCGTTCTCTTTCGCCCATTAAGCGCTGAAGACCCAAAAAAACAAACGGGCCCGCCGCCCCTTCAGCACGAGGTCGTGGTCACCGCCACGCGGATCGAGACGCCGGCCAGGGAGATCGCAAGCTCGGTGACCGTGATCACCGGGAGTGACCTGGAAAAGACGAAAAAGCCGATGGTCCTTGAGGCGCTCCAGGGCGTCATGGGGCTTGCCGTCATCCAGAACGGAGGGCTGGGATCGGCCTCTTCGGTTTTTCTCCGGGGCGCCAATTCCGAACACATCCTGATCCTGCTCGACGGTGTCGAAGTCAACGACCCGATGAATCCCTCGCGGTCGTACGATCTCGCCCATCTGTCCGTGGACAACGTGGAGCAAATCGAAATCTTGCGCGGCCCTCAGAGCACGCTTTACGGATCGGACGCCCTCGGCGGCGTGATCAACATCTTGACGAAGAAAGGCCAAGGAAAACCGCACCTGACGTTATCAACGCAGGGAGGAGCCTATAAAACGCTCTCCAGCGCCCTGGAATTCAGCGGCTCGAGCGGCGCGCTCAATTATTCCCTCGGCCTGTCGCGGCTTTCGACCGAAGGGATCTCAGCAGCAGGCGCGGCCTACGCTGGAAATAAGGAAAAGGACGGCTATAAGAACCTCAGTCTATCCGGAAGGATCGGGCTCAATCTCAAAAAAAATATCAAGGCCGATTTCATCATCCGTTCCGTCGCGGCCAGGTCCGAGATCGACAACTTCGGCGGACCCTCGGGCGACGACCCCAACAGCACTCAGGATTACAGTTCCTTTCTCCTCCGCGGCCAGGTGCGCGGGCTTTTTGTCCAAAACCGCTGGGAACAAAAGCTCGGGATCTCTTACGTCCGCTCCAGCCGGGAGCATGATAATCCCGTGGACGAATTTCATCCCTACGACGCGGAAAAGGGAATGTTTAAAAGCGATCTCATGAAGCTCGACTGGCAGAACAACATCTTCATCCGCGAGGATAACACGCTCACGTTCGGCGCGGACATCTCGCGCGAGGAGGGTGAATCCGAATATACATCCTTCAGCATTTTGGGCCCCTATGAAAGCCCTTTTCCCTCGAAGAAAGCCGATAAAGAGGGGATTTATATTCAAGACCAGATCAGGGTCGCCGGCCGGTTCTTCGCCACGCTCGGCGCGCGCCTGGACCATCACAGCCGGGCCGGCACGGCCCTCACCTACCGCCTGGCGCCGGCCTATTTCCTCGAAAGAACGCAGACGAAGTTCAAAGCCACGATCGGCACGGGCTTCAAAGCGCCTTCGCTCTACCAGCTTTACGCGCCCGGGACATTCTGGGGTCCGATCGGGAACGTCGAGCTCAAGCCCGAAGAGAGCCGCGGCTGGGACATCGGCGTCGAGCAATATTTTCTCAAGGGCACGGTCCTTGCAGGGATGACCTATTTCAGGGATGATTTCCGGAACCTCGTCGATTTCGATTTCAGCCGGGGCTACATCAATGTCGGACGCGCCAGGACGCGCGGCGTCGAGCTGTACGGAGAGGCCAGAGTTGGGGACAACCTGCAATGCCGCGCCTCCTACACGAGCCTCGAAGCCAAAGACCTCGACGACGGCACCGATCTTTTGCGGAGGCCGCGGGACAAATTCACGGCCCGGATCGACGGCGTGTTCCTTAAAAAATGGGCCGCCTCCTTGTCCGCGGCTTATACGGGACAGAGGGCTGACAAGGATTTTTCGGCCTGGATCTCCCGCGGCGTCACGCTGCCAAGTTATTGGCTCCTCGATGCTTCGCTCTCCTGCAACATCAACGCGCGGGCGCAATTTTTCGTCCGTCTCGATAATCTCCTCAACGCGAAATACGAGACTGTATTCGGATACGGTGCGCCGGGATTTGCGGTTTATGGAGGGTTTAAAGTCGGTTTTTTGAATTAGAACGATGAATTAACGGGGGCTAAAAGGTCAATGGTCGAGGAGGATCTTGACCGCGATCAAGATTAAAACCGCGCCTCCGGCCATCTCTGCCCACTTCCCGGCGAGCTTCCCGAGCACAGGCCCGACTTTCGTTCCGATCGCCGTGATCGTGAAGCATACGACTCCAATGATCGCCGCCGGAAAGACGATCGGGACCCGGAGGGCGGCGAAGCTCAGCCCGACCGCGAGCGCGTCCAGGCTCGTCGCCAGAGACAGCACAAGAAGGGAAAACCCTTTGGTGGCGTCCCTTGTTTTCCGCTCCAGGCGCTCTTCCTTATGAAACGACTCGATGATCATTTTGCCGCCGACAAAGACAAGGAGGCCCGCTGCCACCCAGTGGTCATACGATTCGATGAGCCGGATTATGCTCCGGCCGGCGGCCCAGCCGAGGACCGGCATAACGAACTGAAAGAGGCCGAAGTGAAACGCCAGCCGGAAGGTCTGGCTGCGGGTCAGGCCGCAGGGCGCCAAGCTGAGCCCGATCGACACGGCGAAGGCGTCCATGGACAGGGCGAGGGCAACACCCAGGACGAAGAAGAAATTCACTTGAGATACTCCAGGGCCAGGGCCGTCATCAGGAACGCGGCCGGCGGGAGGGCCTTTTCGTCGATATCGAAAGCCGGATGATGGTGGGGGTACTTTGTCCCGTCGCCCGCGCCAAGGAAGAAGAACGCGCCGGGGACTTCCTGGAGGTAATAAGCGAAGTCCTCGCCGCCCATGACGGGATCGACGGCAATGATATTCTCTTCGCCCAGCGCCTTCTCCACAACCGCGAGGACGAAATCAACCGAAGCCGGGTCATTAACGAGCGGCGGGTAGCCTTCCTCATATTCAAAATCAGCCGCGGCTTTGAACGCGGCGCATGTTCCCTCGACGATTTCGCGAAGGCGCTTTTTCATCAGGGTCTGGATCTTCGGATCGAACATCCGGACCGTGCCGCTGAGCTTCACCTCATTCGGGATGATGTTATAAACCGTGCCGCCGTGGATTGTCCCGAAGGAGAGCACGGCCGGTTTGAGCGGATCGACGCTCCGGCTGACAATGCTCTGGAGGTTCACCACAAGCTCGGCCGCCGTGAGGATGGGGTCCACGGTCGCCTGAGGCATCGAGCCGTGGCCTCCTCTGCCTTTGACCGTGATCCGGAAATTGTCGGACTGGGCCATCATCGGACCCTTCACAATTCCGACGGTGCCGGTCGGCAGTCCCTGCCAGAGATGAAGCCCGAATATCGCGCCTACACCCTCGAGCGCGCCGGCCTTAATCATCGGCTGCGCACCGCCGGGAGGCAGCTCTTCGGCGGGCTGACAGATAAAGACGACATTGCCTTTGAATCGCTCTTTTCTTTTGGCCAGGAGTTCCGCCGCGGCCATGAGAACGGCCATGTGCCCGTCATGGCCGCAGGCATGAGCCGCGCCCGGGTTGAGGGAACGATATTTTTTATCGCCTTCTTCCTGGAGGGGAAGCGCGTCCATATCGGTCCGGAGAGCGACCGTCTTGCCGCCCGGCCGGCCTTTGAGGACCGCGCGAAGCCCTGTCCCTGCCAGCGATTTTGCCGGAAGACCTAATTTTTTAAAATGATCGCGCACATAGGCTGATGTCCACTCTTCCTTGTGCGCGATCTCGGGATGCCGGTGAAGTTCGCGCCGCCAGGCCACGAGCCGGCCGCTTAAGGCTTCGACATCTTTTTTCAGATCTTCCCACATGGGCATCCTCCGTCACTCATGATTTCGGCAAAAGGCTCACGCCGACGGTTATCACGGCATTCACGGCGAGGGCCACAAATCCCGCGTTCAATCCCAGGAACGGGTCGTGCCCGCCAAAGACAAGGAAAATAACCAACGCGATCCCGGCAACCAGACCGCATACGACGCCCGCCCGGCTTACCCTTTTCCAGAAAAGGCCGAGAACGACGCCGGGAAAAAATTGGGATACGCCGTCATAGCCGATAAGCAGAAGATTGACTAACGCATTTGGAAAAAATAGAGCAAGGGCGAGGGCGGCCGTCATAACGACCAAAACCATGGCCCGGGAAAGCCGCATGATCCTGTCCTCTCCCGCCTCGGGATTGAAACCGGTTTGATAAACATTCTTGGCGAGGAGGGCAGCGGCAAAAAGGACAAGGATCGAGGCGGGAACCATGGCCGTCACGGCCCCGGCCGCGCCAACAAACCCCAAAAACCAGGATGGATACGTCTTCTGGACGAGGGCTAGAAATGCCGTGTCGCCGTTCTTCAAGCCGGGCAGGACGAGAAACGCCGTGAACCCGACCAAGAAGACAAGCAGGATGGGGATCTGGTAGAACGGCATGATGATCGCGTTGCGCTTGATGACCTTTTCGCTCTTGGCCGAAAAGGCCGAGCCGAAGACATGGGGCCACATATAAAATCCCAGGCCGGTGAGCAAGACCGTGGACATGATCCAGAGGACGTCCATGGACGGAGCGGCGCCGGGAAAAACCAAATGCTCCGGCTTCTGGGCGATGATCGCCTTAAACATTTTCCCGATGCCGCCGAAATAGATCCGCGGCACGCCGAGGCCGACGATGGCGACGGCCGCGATCATCATGATGTCTTTGATCACCGACACCCAGGCGCTTCCGCGGATACCGCTTGTATAAACGAAGACGCAAGTTAAAATAAATGAAATGCCGATCGCAGGCTTCGAGCCGACAGCGCCGTTACTCGCCACTTCGACGATGAACCCCAGGCCGGCGAGCTGAAGCTGGAGATATGGGAGAATGGAGAGGATCCCGATGACCGCCACGAGGACGCCGAGGGCGCGGCTTCGGTAAATCTTGATGAAAAAATCAGGCTGGGTATGAAGGCCGTGGCGCTTGCCGAGCTTCCACAGTTCGGGAAGAATAAAGAACGACAGGGTGTAGGCCAGCGTCCCGTAGATGAGGATATAGTACGTCGGCGCTCCTTTAGAATAGGCCCAACCGCTCGCGCCCAGAAAGGTGAATGTTGTGTAAATTTCCCCGGCCATCAAGAGCCAGATGAGGACAACACCGAACTGGCGGCCGCCGACCGTCCAGTTTTCAAGGTTCATCTTCACCCGGCGCCCGGCATAGACGCCGACGAGGGTCGAAACGAGGATCGTCCCGGAAATAATCAGGAGCGCCGCGTTCATCGCTTTTCCTCGTCGTCAGGCGGGTTGAATTTCTTTTCAATCTTATAGGCGAGGAAGAGGACGAGGGGCGTCAGCGCCACCCAGAGTAAAATCCAGAACAGGACAAAAGGAAATCCGAGGATGACGGGCTCGGCGCGGTTGACAAATGGGAGGGCGAAAACCAGCATAAGAAACGGCACCGCGCCGAGAAGGAGGGCGAATCTTGTCCCTTTCCGCATTTGACCTCCTTGGGTGCGCCCATTATAACAAAAAGAAAAACGGGGATGCATTACTTTTTTCCTACAAGAAACGTATCGACGTGACGGCCGGTTTTCATAATAAGTGCTGGATCGCCCGTTTTTTTGAATTCGTTTTTTGGTATAATAGATTGTTTATTGGAACGATTTATTGACAATCATGGACGACGAGATCATCCTCCGCGGCGTCAGGGTCCACAACCTTAAAAATATCGACCTCAACATCCCTTTGCACCGGTTCATCGTCGTCACCGGCGTCAGCGGCTCGGGAAAATCGTCGCTCGCGTTCGACACACTCTACGCCGAGGGCCAGCGGCGCTACATCGAATCGCTCTCGGCCTACGCCCGTCAGTTCCTGGAGCGGATGGACAAGCCCGATGCCGACCTCATCGAAGGCATCACGCCGGCCATCGCCATCCAGCAGAAGGCCGCGACCAAGAATCCGCGTTCCACGGTCGCCACGGTCACAGAGACCTATGACTACCTGCGCGTTCTTTTCGCTCGGATCGGCGTTGTCCACTGCCTTCAATGCGGAAAGCCGCTCGCCCGGGACACGGTCGACTCCATCGTCGAGACGCTCTACAAGCTTCCGCCGGCGACGAAGATCCTGATCTCGTTCGCCTGGCCGGCGGACAAAGGCCTGGCCCCGCTCAAGAAGCTCGGATTTTTCAGGGTCATCCACGGCGGAGAAGTCTGTGAATCGAACGGCGGCAAGTTCAAAAAGAACGAGGCCCTGGATATTTTCGTCGACCGCTTCACGCTCGATCCGGACGACCGCGAACGGCTCGTCGATTCCCTGGAATCGGGCCTCAAGCACGGCGAAGGCCGGGTCAAAGTCCGGACCGAAGACGGCCGCGAATTTGTCTTCTCGGACAAGCTCGAATGCAAGACCTGCCGGATTTCTTATGATGATCCATTTCCCAATCTCTTCTCGTTCAACAGCCCGCAGGGGGCCTGCCCCAACTGCCATGGGTTCGGCGACTTAGCCGTGCTCGACGAGGACAAAATTGTCCCCGACAAGTCCCGATCACTTGAAGACGGAGCCATAGAGCCCTGGACCAAGCCCGTCTCCCGAGGCATGATGCGCGAGATGCTGCGCGAAGCCCGGAAACACCGCATCCCGACGGACATTCCGTTCAAGAACCTCAAAAAGGAATGGCAGAGGTTCATCCTCGACGGCGGCGACGGCTGGCTCGGCGTCAAAGGCTTCTTCGATTGGCTCCAGACAAAAAAATACAAAGTCCAGGTCCGGGTCTTTCTCAGCCGCTACCGGAAATTCACGACCTGTCCGGCCTGCGGCCAAATGCGCCTTAACCCCCAGGCTTTGAGCGTGAGGGTGGACGGGCTGTCCATCGGAGAAGTGGTCCGTCTGACGGTCAAAGACGCTTATGAATTCTTCCGGAGGCTTGAGCTCCCCGCCTTCCAGAAACACGTAGCCGAAAAGCTCATCGCCGAGATCCAGAACCGTTTGAAATTCCTGCTCGAAGTCGGGCTCGACTATATCTCGCTCGCCCGGATGACCTTCACTCTGAGCGGCGGCGAGGCGCAGAGGATCAATCTCGCGGCCGCGCTGAGCTCTTCGCTCGTCGGAACGCTCTTCGTCCTCGACGAGCCGTCGATCGGCCTCCATCCCCGCGACAACCGCCGGCTCATCCAGATCCTCAAGTCCCTAAAAGAGATCGGCAATACGGTCATGGTCGTCGAGCACGACCCGGAGATCATCCGATCCTCCGAATATCTCATTGATTTGGGCCCGCGCGCGGGCGAGCACGGCGGAGAGGTGATGTTCGCCGGGCCGATGGATGAATTCTTCAAAAGCCAGACATCCCTGACGGCGCGCTATCTTCGCGGCGAAAAAGAGATCGCCCTGCCGAAAAAAAGGAGAGAGGCGAAAAGCTACCTTATGATCAAGGACGCCCACAAGCACAACCTCCGCCACCTCGACGTGAGGCTGCCGCTGGGCGTGTTCACCTGCATCACGGGCGTTTCCGGATCAGGCAAGAGCACGCTCGTCCACGACGTGTTGTACCAGGGCTGGGCGGGAGAAGCGAGCGAAGGCTTTGGGGACATCCGTGGGCTGGATTTCGTCGATAAGATCATCATGGTCGACCAGTCGCCGATCAGCGCCTCACCACGCTCCATTCCCGCGACTTACACGAAAGCCATGGACGGCATTCGCATCCTCTTCAGTCAGACCCGAGAGGCGAAGGCCATGGGGCACAAACCCGGCTACTTCTCGTTCAACACGGCCGGCGGCCGATGCGAAGACTGCCAGGGCGCTGGCCAGCAAATCGTGGAGATGCAGTTCCTGTCCGATGTGACGCTCACCTGCGAGGCCTGCAAGGGGAAGCGGTTCAAGAGCGAGATCCTCGAGATCAGATATAAAGGGAAAAATATCGACGATGTCTTGCACATGACCGTCGACAACGCGCTGGAGTTTTTTGCGGACCGCCCGGATATCGTCAAGAAGATCCAGCCACTCCTGGACGTCGGGCTGGGGTATATCCGACTGGGGCAGCCGACGACGACGCTTTCGGGCGGTGAGCTGCAGCGCATCAAGCTCGCCTATCATCTGGTCAACGAACGGGACAAGCATATCCTTTATTTGTTTGATGAGCCAACGATCGGGCTCCACATGGACGACGTCTCGACTCTTCTTCGTTGTTTCCAGCGGCTGGTGGACGCCGGACACTCCGTCATCGTCATCGAGCACAACCTGGACGTCATCAAGTGCGCGGATTATATTATCGACCTGGGGCCGGAGGGAGGCGAGAGGGGTGGTGGCATCGTCGCCCAGGGCAAACCGGAAGAGGTCCTAAAGTCTAGAGCGTCCATCACCGCGAAATATCTGAAAAAAGTCCTCTGAAGCCCATCAAACCTCATTAAAATCAGAAGGATAGACGACAGCTCCAGAATGAATTTATCCGCCGCCCTGAGCTTCTGGACAAGGTGAAGTAGACAAGTCAATTTTTGCCATTTGTTAAATTCTTTCTATACGTTGCCTAGCTCCTCGTGTACTCACACTTAATAGAAGTGTCTTATCCAACCGACCTTCATTAAGATTCTTCTCGAAAGCCTCAATTGCCACTTTTTCAAGCAAGAGAAGATCCTTGCGGCATTGGAATAGAGCCGTGTCCCCTTGAGGCTCAAGTAGCTAGCTGAGGGAGTTTATGGTGGCTTTCAATTCCCGAGCTTAAGTTGACATAACTCGCCTGAAATTAATTTTAACGCCGATTGATATGTTTATGTCTGAATCACAGAAAAATATTCCTATTTACATCAATATATCTTTCTTTAATCAAAAATGAGTTTGTATTTAACAAGTTGAGGATAATCTTCTTTAGATATCACCATAGCATATAAATTATTATCATTATCAACCATGATCTGGTATGCATAGTTCCTCTTTCTAATATCCGCAATTGTATTTAACAATTTATATCTAGAGATCAAATTCAAATCCAAATCATAGATATCAATATAAAAAATACTCTTCTCAGGATTTAAATACGGGACAACCACTTGATTATCATTTTTAATGCTCACATCAAATACGACCCACGCCGCATCTGGGGGGCTAGTAATAATACTAGTTCCAAAGCTGTCGACGGTATATTTAACATGATGATACGTATCAAAATCGACATCGCCCATAATGTCTTTCAATACCTTTCCTTTGGCATCATACTTGATGAGACGATACGGAAAACCTTGCGAAAATATTAGTTCGCTCTTGTTTGTTACAACTAACTTAGTAAAATTAACGTTGCTATAATAATAGCGCCAGGGCATAGGCATAGTAAGCTGGCCAATTTGCTTTAAGATCCCGACGGCCGGTTCAACAAAGATTCCGAAATCGCTATCGATTTTTCCCAACGAGCGGGAAATATGAATGGGCTTATGGTTTTCTTCAAGAAGGATGTTCGATAGATAATACGTGTTATTTAATGACACAATATCATTGTACCAAGCCGACGTTTTTGCCAAATATAAAAACTTTCCCTCTTGGTTATAGACATTTATTCTCCGTTGTGAATTATCAATCACATAAATATTTCCATCCGACAGGATTTTAATTTTACACGCGTTATTTGAGAGTTCGCCTGGGCCCTGCCCTCGTCTTCCGAAGCCAAACAGAAATTCTCCTTCTTTGGAAAAGCACTGGATCCTGCTATTCCCGGAATCTAAGATGTTAATTTGGCCATTCTTGCCCACGGCAAAAGCGGGAAGCTTATAAAAATCTTCGTTCGCCTTATCTGAACCGATTCTTAATGCGAGTTCGGCTCTGATGGGTTTTTCTAACATTTTAGCACCAAACAAAGACAGAATAGTCGGCGTGTCGCTAAGAGCATGTCCGCAAAATATCACCAAAATGATAAAAAAATACGTATAAAATTTTTTTATTAACACAAAAATGCCTCCTTTTATTTTAGGGATAAAGATTTCCTATTGCCCGTTCGACAGCCAAAACACCTCAAACAAAGGACCATCGCCGCCGCTCGTTTCAACGTTCTCCCTCTTCTATTATGTTCGCCGGAACCTCGATTTATTGTCCGTCCACCAGGTTTGCCATTTTTTATAGTCAGCCTCGATATTTTGCCCGGTTATTCTCTGCAGGATTTGAGCGGCGCCGCTCCGAACCGAAAACCAATCGATTTTTAAAGCCTCGATGAGCGGTTCGATCATCGTCGGGTCATTGAAGTTTTCCAGGGCAAGAATCGCTTCGAGCTGGACCAGCATCTCCGAATCGTGAACCATCGAAATTAACGGCAACAGAGCACGCTTGTCCGCAGTCTTCCCCAGGGCTTTGGCGGTGTTTATTCGGACCTTTGGATTTGGATCATGAATTAAACGTATCATAGGCTCAACCGCCCGAACGTCGACCATTCTCCCCAATGTTTCCGTGGCCATTATTCGAATTTGGTCATTCCGGTCTTCTAAGGCCCTAATTAATAAATCGACGGCCCTCAGATCGCCCAGCCTTCCTAAGGCCGCGGCGGCCCAGGCGCTGACCGTTCGATTTTCATCTTTCGTCGCGGTCCATAAAGGCTCGACGGCCGAGGGATCCCCAAAGTCCCCCAGAGCAAAGGCCGCGTTCGCCCTGACCCGATTATTCTTGTCCTTCAGGGCCTCAATCAAAGGACTGACCGCCCGGGGGTCTTTGAGGATAGTTAAAGCGAGGATCGCGTTTTCCCGGACCAGAGGATCCTTGTCTTTTAAGGCATTTATTAACGACTCGGCCGCGCCCTGATATTTCATCAATCCTAGGACAGCGATGGCGTTGACCCGAAGGACTTTGTCTTTTTTTGCCAACAAGAGTTTCATCCGATCGACGACGGCGGGGTCTTGCATATCGGCCAGGGCGCGAACCGCGCCGGCAGCGACGACGATGCTTTTATCGTTCAAGGCATTGGCGAGAACGGCGACGGCCTCCTTCCCCCTGATTTTTCCCAGGGCGAGGACAGCCGGATGACGGACTTCCCAATTCAGATCCTTGAGAGCGCAGCCTAATAATTCGATCGCCGTGGGATCATCCCATTTTTCGACGGCCTGGACGGCCTCAATGCGGACGGCCAAATCTCGAGACCTTAATTGCTTCTTTAGACCCTTATATCTGACGTCCTGGGCCCCGGCGATTCTTGAGAGAAAAATAAGCACCAGGATTATGCACTTCAAGGTCGAAAGATTTCCGGCCGTCATGGCTTTCCCCGTTTTCAAACGTCAACCTCACTTCATAATACAACAGCGCGGGCCGAATATTCCCGAAAATGTTCGCCTTCCGCACCTTCCCCCGATGGGCATTCGCGTAGAGACCGTAATATCGGATGGTGGCTTGGGCTTTATCCGGAATATGCGAGGTCACGTGGGCGATGAACTCCAGGTAAGTCAACGAGCGGGACAAGCATATCCTTTATTTGTTTGATGAGCCAACGATCGGGCTCCACATGGACGACCTCTCGACTCTTCTTCGTTGTTTCCAGCGGCTGGTGGACGCCGGACACTCCGTCATCGTCATCGAGCACAACCTGGACGTCATCAAGTGCGCGGATTATATTATCGACCTGGGGCCGGAGGGAGGCGAGAGGGGTGGTGGCATCGTCGCCCAGGGCAAACCGGAAGAGGTCGTCAAGTCACGGGCCTCGATCACGGCGAAGTATTTGAAAAAGCGCCTCTAAA
>Ga0299915_10001341_pt1 | contig 18300 bp, 6 predicted proteins | sample RVTome_13_FD_200263 | JGI IMG/M metagenome (GOLD analysis project Ga0299915, IMG submission 200263) | Soil microbial communities from uranium-contaminated site in the Upper Colorado River Basin, Wyoming, United States - RVT92D227 (version 2) ... | reverse complement strand
TCGGCCGTAAGGGGATATGTCTTCAGCATCTCCTGCTTGTGTTTATAATCCTGACCGAAAAACGAACCGTCCTCAACGATGAAGACGCAGGCGGCGTTAAGGCTGACGCCCAGGGTCAAAAGGACGGCTGCGGCCAGGCCGAAAAGGGAGAATGGGGCTTTCTTTGTCATAGTCTTCTCCTTTAGGCATAATCACTGAAGAATACGCAAAACCCAGGGAAAAGGTTCCAGTTTTTTCAAAGCTTAAAGACAAAACGGAGCGCGCGAACGCTTCGGATGGAATCTTGAACGAAGGACCCGATAATGGTAGTCTTATGAAGTTGTATTTTTGTCCTTAAACTAAAGGAGAACCGTCATGAGCGAACTGATATATAGCTGTCGAATATGCAGAAAGCAAGCTAAGGCCAAAAAAGGACAGCCTGTTCCCTTATGCTGTAAAAAAGAGATGGAACCGCTCCCGTTCTGCACAAGAGTCCCCGACCCGGAAATTGCCCGGGCAGATGAAGATGTGCCTTGCCAGGACGGAACGGCCCCGAAGCGCAAGTAACCTGCGGCAAATACCGGATTCATAAAATCTGATTTGTCGATACGGCTCAATCCCCGCAAATACGACGAGGGTTCCGGATCTATCCCCGCTGCATGAGCGCTTTGAAGCGCGGATCTTCCCGGAGCGAATCAAGATCCGGGTCTTTTTCGACCCAATCCTTATGGGCGAAGCCGGCTTTCAACGCCGACTCGAGCGATTTTATGGCTCGGGTCGCGTCTCCTTCAAGGGCAAATAGACAGGCGACGTTGTATTGAATTCCGGCGTCGTTCGGGTCGATGACCACAGCTTTCTCCGCCCAGGCCAAACCCGCCTCGCGTTCGCCCAAGCGGCAGAGAGCGACCGCCCCGATCGTATAAGCCCGGGCATCGTCGGGATTCAGCTCAACGTGTTTCTCCACTTCTCTGAACGCCAGCCGGTACGCCGCCAACGCCGCGTCATGATTGCCCAAGGCCGTGTAGCACTGGGCGGCAAAGTAGCGAGCCTCATAATTTTCGTGCTTCCGGCAGGCTTCTTCGAATAATCTCGCCGCCTGAGCGATTTCTCCGCGCTGGAAACACGCCCGGCCGTAGAGATAATGGGTCAATCCCTGGCCGGGGTCGAGCCGCATCGCGGTTTCGAATTCGACTTTGGCTTCGTCGAACCTATCCAGAAGCCAGAGCGTAAATCCCCGGGCGGCATGTCCCTGGGGAAGGTCCGGATCGAGCTCCAAAGCCCGCTTCCCGGCTTTGTCCGCTTCGGCCAAATGGGCCTTACCCGCGTCGGGATAAAAATGGGCCAGCATTGCGGCGCTGTCGGCGATGCCGGCATACGCCAGAGCATAATTCGGGTCGATCTCGGTCGCTTTCCTGAACATTTGGATGGCGTATTCATAGCTCTTCCGCCTTCCCTGATGGAAGAACTGGCGGCCGCGAAGGTAGTAGTCATAGGCCTGGGAATCCGTGGTCGCCGTCTTGGTCAGGGCCTCGAGTTCATTTTCGCTTAAAATAAGCTGAAGGGCGCGAACGACGTTCTGGGCGATTTCATCCTGGATGGCGAAGATGTCCTGGAACTTCCGGTCATACTTTTCTGACCAGAGATGGTATCCGCTGGCGACATCGATAAGCTGGACGGTGACCCGGAGAAAATCGCCGGAGCGGCGGACGCTCCCTTCAAGCAGCGTCTCGACATGAAGCTTCCTTCCGATTTCCCGGACGTCCTCGCCGCTGCCCTTGAAGCCGAGGGTCGAGGTCCGGGCCGCCACGCGCAATCCCTTGACCTTGGCCAGGGCGTTGATCGTCTCCTCGGCCATCCCGTCGCAGAAATAATCCTGCTTCCGGTCGGCGCTGAGGTTAGCGAAGGGAAGGACGGCGATCGACCGCGTGTATTCCTTCCGTCCTCCCTTATACTGGACGCGTCCCGATATCACCGCGTCGAGAGTAAAGCGGAGCTCGGCCCTCAGGTCATCGGCATGTTGATAGCGCAGCTCGCGGTTCTTCTTGATCAGCCGGGAGACGATCCTCTCGATTTCGAGAGGAATATGGGTCGAATATTCCGACATCGGAAGCGGCTCTTTCTCCAGGACCGCGAGAAAGATCTCCTTGAGATCCTTTCCGGCAAATGGCGTTTTGCCCGTGAGAATCTTGTAAAGAACGATCCCCAACGAGAAGAGGTCGGAACGGGCGTCAGCGGGCAGTCCCTGGACCTGTTCCGGAGACATGTAGGCCGCCGTCCCGACGATCAAGCCGGCATCGGACGCCCATTCTTTTTTGAGAAGCGCGGCGAGGCCGAAATCCACGATCTTGGCCCGACCGCGATCGCTGACGAGAATGTTGGACGGCTTGATATCGCGATGGACGATTCCGCGGCCGTGGGCTTCGCTCAAGCCTTCGCTGATCTGGATGGCCAGCTCCAAGGCCTCCTCGACCGAAAGCCGGCGGCGGGAAAGGTAGTCGTCGAGCGAGCCCCCTTCGACGTGTTCCATGGCGATAAAGGGCTGGCCCCGGAATTCGTCGACCTCATAAATCGTGACGATATTCGGATGATTGAGTTGGGCGATGGCCCGCGCTTCGCGCAGAAATCGCGAGCGCGAGAGATCATCCTGACTAAGGGCGGGCGGTAAAAATTTCAGGGCGACCTTCCGGTTAAGATCCGTATCGTAGGCAAGATAGACAATACCCATCGCGCCCGTGCCGATAAGCTTCCGGATCGTGTAATGCGTGACGACCGTCTCGGCGGGAAGGATTTCAGCGGTCAGGGTGATATCATCTTTTGTATTCATCCCACAATCTCTCCGTTTATCTCGGATTTCGCGTTCCTCGGTCCTCATGGTCGATACCTCGTCACCGACGATGCCTCGGTCTATAGGTATCTACGCAGAACCCGGGAAAAACGTTACGCCTTGCCGAGGACCATGGCCAGCAAGGCCATCCGGACATACAACCCGTATTCCATCTGGCGGAAATATGCCGCCCGCGGGTCGTCGTCGAACTCCATGCCGATCTCGGTCACGCGCGGCAGCGGGTGCATCACGATCATTTCTTTCTTTGCCGGCGTCATCACCTCGGGCGTGATGACATAAGCGCTCTTGACCTTGTCATAAAGAGCGACATCCTCGAACCTCTCCCTCTGGACGCGGGTGACATACAGGACGTCGGTCTCGGGGAGGACTTTGTCGAGCGTTGTGAATTCGAACTGGGGAATGCCTTTTTCGGCGACCTCCTCCATGACGTCGCGGGGCATGCGAAGGATGTCGGGAGAGATGTAATTCAGCTTCGTGCCCTTGAATTGGGTCATGAGGCGGGAGAGCGAATGCACCGTTCGCCCGTATTTCAAGTCGCCGAGCATCGTGACGGTGAGGTTGTCGAGCTGTCCCAGCTCTTCGTGGATCGTGAACATGTCAAGAAGGGCCTGGGTGGGATGCTCGCCGACGCCGTCCCCGGCGTTGATGACAGGCCTACGGGAATAGCGGGCCGCCAGAGCCGCGGACCCGACTTCGGGGTTGCGGATGACGATCACGTCGGCATAGCAGCCGAGTGTCCGGATTGTGTCCGGCAGGCTCTCCCCCTTCGCCACCGATGAGTACCGCACTTCGCTGATGGGGATGACCGCCCCGCCGAGCCGCTGCATCGCGGCCATAAAGGACGACGACGTCCGGGTCGAGGGTTCGTAAAACAGGTTGGCCAGGATTTTTCCCTTCAACAGGTCGAACGTTCCGATCCGCTCGACCATGGTTCGCATCTCGTGGGCGACGTCGATGATGTATTCCAGGTCGGCGCGGCTGAACTGCTTGACCGACAGGATATTTTTTCCGTACCACGGCGCCGTCTGCTGGTCGCCGAAAGGCAGATAGGGACTTTTCGATTTGGTCGGCATGTGTGCTCCTTTTAGCAAAGGAAAATATACCTTTCGCCCCCAATCCCTGTCAATAAAAAGAAAGCTTGCCGACGGGTTCCCCCTCCGCTATGGGGGCCTAAGGGCTGACCCAGGCGCCGTTTGGCGATCAAAGATTTGGAAATAGGTCCGGACCCGAACCGCGTTGACAAAACACCGCTCTCTCCATAACATTCCATAGCGCGGCCGCCGACGTCGCGCCCGCCAGGCTTTTTTATGACGAACAATTCCCGGAAGATCATCGCTTCGGGCGAATTCCCCGAGCCTATCGCCGTCGTCGGCATCGGCTGCCGCTTCCCGGGCGGCGCCGACGACCCGGACTCTTTTTGGAGCGTTTTGGAAAACCGGGTTGATGCCATCACCGAAGTCCCGAAGGACCGCTGGAATATGGACAAATTTTACGACCCGGACCCCTCAAAGTCCGGCAAGTCCTATTCGCGGTGGGGAGGGTTTATCAAAGGGATCGACCTTTTCGACCCGGAATTCTTCGGGATATCCAGGAGGGAAGCCCCGCGGATGGATCCTCAGCAGCGACTCTTGCTCAAAGTCGCCTGGGAAGCGCTGGAAGACGCCGGGATCGGCGTCGACCGGAAAGAGCGCTCCGAGGTTGGCGTATTCGCCGGCGTTTCGAGCTTCGATTTCGCCAAGGTCGAATCCGGCCTCAGGGAAATGGATACGTTCGATTCCCACACGGGAACCGGTCACGTTCTCAGTCTCGCGGCCAACAGGATCTCCCACGCCCTCAACTTCACGGGACCCAGCTTCGTCGTGGATACCGCGTGCTCCTCGTCGCTCGTGGCCGTGGCCCTCGCCTGCCGGAGCCTGCTCGAAAGCGAATGCCGCGTTGCCCTGGCCGGAGGAGTCAACATCATTCTCGACCCGGAATCGTACGTCGCCTACTGCCGGATGTCCATGCTCTCTCCGGACGGACGCTGCATGGCCTTCGACGCCCGCGGCAACGGGTTCGTCAAGAGCGAAGGCGCCGGCCTCGTCGTCCTCAAGCCATTGTCCTCGGCAATCGCCGACCGCGACCGGATCTATGCCCTCATTCGCGGAACGGGCGTGAATCAAGACGGCCGGACTCCGGGAATCACGGTTCCAAGCCAGGAGTCCCAGGAAGCCCTGCTGCGGTCGGTGTACCGGCAGGCGGGAATATCGCCCGGCGATATCACTTTTTGCGAAACGCACGGCACCGGGACATACGTCGGCGACCCTGTCGAAGCCCGGGCGATCGGCGCCGTCCTCGGCGAAAACCGCCCTCCCGGCCATCTCATTTATTTAGGCTCGGTCAAAACGAATATCGGACACCCCGAAGCCGCGGCAGGAATCGCGAGCCTTATTAAAGCCTGCCTGGCCATCAAGCATCGAGCGATTCCGCCCAACCTTCATTTTATGAAGCCGAATCCCGAGATCGACTTCGACGGGCTCAAGCTCCGCGTCCCGACCGCGACCCTGCCTTGGCCACAGGGGCGGCCGATCATCGCCGCCGTGAATTCCTTCGGATGGGGCGGAACAAACGCCCATGCCGTCCTGGCCGCTCCGCCCGAAGATGCCGGATCCGCATCCAAGTCCGGACACGCCGTCGAAACGCCGGTAAGACTGCCTCCTCCGTCCAACTGGAATCTGCTCGAACTCTCGGCTCATACTGAAGAATCGCTCCGCGCTCATGCCCAAAATATCCTCGCCTGGATGCAGGGAAATGAGTGGGGTTCCCATTCAGTCGAAGATATTTGCGCGGCCGCCGCCAAGCGCCGGGCCCGCCATCCTCTCCGGCTGAGCCTGGCTTTCAACTCGAGGGAACGTCTCCGGGCTCAACTCGAGACTTTCCTCAACGGAGAGGCCGGTCAGGGGATATTCAAGGGACAGGCGCTTCAGCCCGAACGGCTCAAGATCGCTTTTGTCTTTTCCGGGCAAGGGCCCCAATGGTGGGCCATGGGCAGGGAGCTTTTCGAGACCGAGCCCGTTTTCCGTCAATCGATTCTCCGCTGCCACGATCTCATGAGGGGTTATGCCTCGTGGTCCCTTCTCGAGGAATTCCTGGCGGACGAGCGGCTGTCACGCATGGAACAGACGGCAATCGCCCAGCCGGCGATTTTCGCCCTTCAGGTCGCGCTGACCGAGCTCTGGAAATCCTGGGGCATCCGGCCCGATGCCGTCGTCGGCCACAGCGTCGGCGAAGTCACCGCCGCCTGGGCGGCGGGCGTGTTGAGCCTGGAGGACGCGCTCTCCGTGATCTATCATCGCGGCCGCTGCATGGACCGGGCGTCGTCTACCGGACGGATGATCGCCGTCGGACTCGGGAGGAACGAGATCGAGCCGTTCATCGCCTCCATGAGGGAAAAGGTCGCGATCGGTGCGGTCAACAGCCCCGATTCCGTCACGCTCTCCGGAGACGAGGACGGCCTCAAAATGCTCAGCGACGTCCTCACCCGCCAAGGAATTTTTTGCCGATTTCTTCCTGTCCAGTACGCGTTTCACAGCCACCACATGGAAGGGATGAAGGAGGACCTCGTCCGGTCCATCGGGCAGATCACGGTCCGCGAGCCGCGCCTGACCCTGATCTCGACCGTCACGGGAAAAGCGGTCTCGTCCGCGGATTATGGGCCCGAATACTGGTGGCGGAATGTCCGGGAGACCGTCCTGTTTGGCGAGGCCATCGACGCCCTGATCCGCGATGGCAGCACGATTTTCCTCGAACTGAGCCCGAATCCCGTGCTGGGGAGCGCTGTCACAGAAAGCCTGATCCGCCACGACCATAAAGCCTGGGTTCTGCCTTCGCTCCGCCGCAAGGACGGCGAGCGGGCGACGATGTTCGCCACGCTCGGCGCGCTTAGCGCGCTCGGAGCGAAAATCGACTGGGACGTATTTTATCCGGGGCCCGCCCCGTTTGTCCCATTTCCCAAATATGCTTGGGCCGACGAATCCTACTGGCACCAATCGGAAGGAAATAAAGCTTACCTCGTCGGCGGCGGAGCCCATCCTCTCCTCGGGCTCCGGTCCGGCAGCCCCTCTCCTTCCTGGGAAAGTGAAATCAATCTCTATATGCTCCCCTACCTCAGGGACCACCGCGTCCGCGAACACGCGATCGTTCCGGCCGCGGCTTTTGTCGAAATGGCGATCGCCGCGGCCCGGACGATTTCCGGCGAGGACGTCGTGACCCTCGAAGATGTTCGATTCGAGAAAGCTCTTTTCATATCCGACGGGGAAAACACCTCTCTTCTCACGACTTACAATCCGGAAAGCAGGGAATTTCGCATCCACAGCCGCGGCGGAAACGCATCCTCGCCTTGGCAGCTCAACGCGTCCGGCCGGATCCTGCCTCCTCCCGCGGCCAAGCTTCCGAACGTCGATGGCGACAAAATCCGCGGCCGGCTCAAAGAAGAATGGAGCGCGGACGACTGCTACCGGAAATTCAACCGTTCGGGAATCGATTACGGGCCGAGCTTTCGCGGAATTCGAAGGCTCTATCGCGGCGCGGGAGAAGCGCTCGCGGAAATCGATGCGGCGCCGGGCCCGGCCGAAGATATGGACGCCTATGAATTCCATCCGGCCCTTTTGGACGCCTGCGGACAGACGATCGTCATCGGGAGCGAATTGCCCGATCAGGAAAGCTATCTTCCCGTCTCCATCGAGCGCATCAGCGTCGCCCGCCGGCCCGCGGCGCCGATGTGGAGCCATCTCCGGGAGTCGAAAATCCTTGGAGATACGGTTGAGGCCTCATTTCGAGTCGTCGACAGCCGCGGCCGAACCGTCATCGATGCCCGGAACATTCGCTGCCAGGGAATCGGTGAAAAATCGCAGGGCCGGGCGCGCGATGTCGATGACATGTTCTACCGCTTCCGCTGGGTCCCGGCCGATCTGAAAACGGGAGGAGCGGTCCGCGGAGCTTTCGAAAAAGTGCCGCCGGCGCAAGACCTCCTCGATGAAGTGCGGCGCCGGACGGCGGCGATCGGTTTTCCCGGGATCCCGGCCATGATCGAGGAATTCGCCTCCGCCCATGCCCTTAATGCCCTGCTCGATTTGGGATCGGACGTTAAGGTCCACGGTCAAGTCTCATTCGAAGAACTCAGCGTCAATCTCCGCGTTCCGGACACGCGCAGGCCACTGCTCGAAAAAATCTTAGAGGATTTGGCCGCCAACGGATATATCACCCGCAGCGGGGACGGATGGGAAATCCTTAAGCCTCTCAGGAGGAGTGACACATCGAATCTTTTCCATCGTCTTTGGGCGGCTTTGCCGGCATGGAATTCCGTCCTGCAAGCCCTGGACAAGGCCGGCAGAAACCTTCCGGACTTCCTCAGGGGATTGACCGGCACTGGAGCCGCGTCCGGGATTTCGGCCGATCTCACCGCGTCCGAATCGCTTTTCCGGGATATGCCGGGTTGGCGCGGCTTCTCCCTTCAAATGCAGCAAACCGCGATGCGGCTTTTTGAACTCGCCGCCAGGTTCTCCACCGTCCGCGTTCTTGACCTGGGGGATGACGGTTGCGGGGTCACCTCCCTCCTTCTTCCCATTCTTGCTCAATATGATCCTGAATACACCGTCGTCCGGCCAACGCCTCAATCCTTGGACGCTGCTCGCTCTAAATTCGGAGATTATCCGTTTGTCCGCTTTAACCTTTTTGACCCTGAGAAGGGGGCGGATGACGGAGAGTTGGAGGCAAATTCCTTCGACCTGATTCTCGCGCCGATGACGTTTCGCTATGTCTCCGATGTTCGGGCCCCGCTCGGGCAACTGAGGCGAATACTCAGCCCGCGAGGACGCCTGGTCATGATCGTGCCGCTGAGGAAAGGTCTCTGGTTCGATCTTCTCTATGGACCATCGGATCTTCCTCCCGATGATGTCTCTCCGTCGCTCCCGCAATGGACCGCCCTCCTCGAGGAACAAGGGTTCGAAGAGATAGGCCACCTCATCCCTGCCGGAGCATCTCCCGCTGCGACCTTGATCGTCGCCGCGGCGCCTCTCATAGGCAATAGAACAACCTCCCCGGAAAAGAATTCGGACACCGGGCCCGATTCCGGCCTTGAAGAGCGTCGGGTCCATTTCGAAACACCGCCGCTCAGTCCAAGCGGCACGTGGCTCGTCTTTTGCGACGCGGAGGGAACGGGAAGCCGCCTCGCCGATCGTCTCGACGACGCCAGAGCGTCCGTCTTCCGCGTCTACCCCGGCCCGCATTTCCGGAAGCCGGCGGCTCGCGCATATGAAATCGAACCGGATTCGCGGGAGAGCATTCGCGCTATTTTCAACGAAATCGCGGCGGAAGGCGCGCTCCCGCTCCGAGGCATCATTCATCTCTGGAGCCTTGACGTCCCGCCGGCAAGCTCGTTCGAAGCCGCTAATCTCGACGGCCAAGGGCAATTTTCCATGCTCAGCGTTTTGGCTCTGGTCCAAGAACTCGGAAATCGGAATTTCCCGGAAGCGCCGCGCCTCTGGCTCGTAACGCGCCAGGGACAAGCTTTCGATAAAATCGAGGCAAATCTCGCGTGCGCATTTTCCCAGAACGGCGCGGATATTTCACCGTTCCAATCCTCGCTCTGGGGGTTCGGCCGGGTGATCGAGAACGAGTTCCCGGCCCTGCGCTGTTCCCTCATCGATCTGGATTCGAACGGAAAGTCCGGGAATGAGCGGCGCGGCGAAACGCTCGCGCTTTTCGACGAAATTCTCTTGGACGGCGACGAGCGCGAAATCGGCCTGCGCCAAGGCCGGCGCTACGTCAGGAGATTGACGCAATCCCGTCTTTCCGGGAATACGGGCTTGGGCATTTCCCTCTCCTCGCGGGACGCGACCGCGTTCCGTCTCGAGACGACGAAGCCCGGGACGATCGAGAACCTCAAAATCCGGGAAGCGATCCGCCGGACGCCCGAAGCGAACGACGTCGAGATCCAGGTCCATGCCGCCGGACTGAATTTCAGCGACATATTGAAAGCTTTGAATCTTTACCCGGGGCTCGACGGCAATTCTCCTTTGCTCGGAATCGAATGCGCCGGCGTCATCAGCCGCGCCGGGAACAGGGCGCGCGGTTTGCAACCGGGCGACCGCGTCTTTGCTGTCGCCCGGCCGAGTTTCGGGTCACACGTGACCGTCCATCGCGGGGCCGTATTTCCCCTGCCCGAGGGCATGAGTTTCGCCGAAGGAGCGACCATTCCCATCGCCTTTCTGACGGCGACATATGCCCTTGTCCACGCCGCCCGGCTTCGAAAAGGCGAGACCGTCTTGATCCATTCGGCAACGGGGGGCGTCGGCCTGGCCGCGATCCAAATCGCGAAAGAGATCGGCGCCGAAATTTACGCTTCGGCCGGGACGGGAGAACGGCGCGATTTCCTCCGCAGGCTCGGAATAGACCGGGTCCTGGACTCCCGCTCTCTCGATTTCGCCTCCGAAATCCGGGATATGACGAAGGGCAAAGGGGTTAACGTCGTCCTCAATTCGCTTTCGGGGGAAGCCATCCCGAAAGGGCTTTCCGCACTGGCCGATTACGGCCGGTTCATCGAGATCGGGAAAGCCGACATCCACAACAACACGCGGCTCGGCCTCCGGCCATTCAAGAGCAACCTCTCCTTCCAGGCCATCGATTTGGACAGCTTCATTCACGACGACCCGGCCTTCGTCCGGCGGATGATGAAGGGCATCTGCCGCAAAATGAACCAGGGTCTCTATACGCCGCTTCCCTTCCGCGAGATCCCGCTCGCGCTCGCCGGGGAAGCGTTCCGCTTGATGGCCCAGGCCAAACATATCGGCAAGATCGTCCTGACCATCGGGGACCATGCCCTCGCGGTCGAATCCAAGGCGCTTCCTTATTCCTTCCGTTCGGATGCCTCGTATTTAATCACGGGAGGTTCGAGCGGCCTCGGTCTGGGCGCGGCCCAATGGCTGGTCGACAACGGGGCGAGGCACATCGCCCTCATGAGCCGTAGCGGTCCGGCCTCGGAGGGCGCCCGCGACGCGGTCGGGGCCATGGAGAAAGCCGGCGCCCGGGTCACGCTCGTGCGGGGCGACGTCGCCTCTGCCGCCGATGTCGAGGCCGCTTTAGAACGCATTCGGATCGAAGGCCCACCCCTGCGCGGCGTTATCCACGCGGCCATGGTTCTGGACGATGGCATCCTCGCCGACCTCGACCGCGAGCGCATGTCCAAAGTCATGGCCCCGAAGATCACGGGCGCCTGGAACCTTCACCGCCGGACGGCTTCTCTCCCGCTCGATTTCTTCGTTCTTTTTTCCTCGATGGCGTCGATCATCGGCAATCCCGGGCAAGGCAATTATGCCGCGGGCAACGCATTCCTGGACGGCCTAGCCCATTATCGGCGCTCGCTCGGGCTGCCGGCGTTGACCGTCAACTGGGGCTATGTGCGCGAGATCGGCGTCCTCGCCCGCAACCAGGAGATCGCCCAACGCTTTGAGAGCCAGGGATTGAGCGGTTTCTTTCCGGACCAGGCTTTCGACGCCCTCGGCCGGCTGATGCGGCTGAAGGCTACCGACATGACCGTCATGGACATCGACTGGCCGCGCTGGATGGATGTCCATCCCAGTTTTAAAACAGCGCTCAAGTTTTCCCATCTCGGCCGCTCGGACGGCCGTCCCGGAACGGGCGACGAGGCGGGTTCTGGGCAAACGGGCGATCTCAGCGCCGAATTGAGGAAAGCTCCGGCCGCCGCCCAGGCCGGCATCCTCGAATCCGCTCTTTCCGAACAGTTGGCCAAGATCCTCGGAACGTCCCCGGCCAGAATTCATAGAGACAGACCGCTGACCGATTTCGGGTTCGATTCCCTCATGGCCATCGAGCTCCGCAATTGGATCGACAGTCAGCTTAAGGTCGCCGTCCCGACCATGGACATTATGCGCGGCCCGAGTCCGGCCGAGCTCGTCCAGAGGTTGATGACGACCCTGGCTTTGACCGGACTCTCCGCCGGCGACGCTCTCGAGAGGAATCGGTCTTGAGCCGAAGCGGATGAACGAGCCCAGTCCAAAAAACAACTCTTTCCGAATTCAGGAAATCCGGACGTTTCCGCTTTCATTCGGGCAGCGGGCTTTATGGTATATCCAGCGCCTGTTTCCCGATACTCCAATGTACAATCTCCAAACAGCCTGGCGCGTCGTCTCCGACCTCGATATCCCGGCGCTCCGGCGGATGTTCCAATGGCTGGTCGACCGCCATGAGACGTTCCGGACGACGTTTCATTTTGACGGCCATGAGCCCGTTCAAGCCGTCCATCCGAAAGGAGAGGTCTTTTTTCGCCTTCGGGACGCCTCGGAATGGAGCGAAGAGGAATTTCGCAAGGACGTCGACCGGGAATGCGGCCGGCCTTTCGACTTGGAGAAAGGGCCGCTCATGCGCGTCCATCTTTATCTTCGCGAGCCGGGGCGGCACCTTCTTTTAGCGACGTTCCATCATATTGCCGTGGACCTCTGGTCGGCGACCCTGCTCTATGAAGACGTGCGGCGTTTCTATCCCGCGGTCCGCGCGGGCGAAAAAACCCCTCCCCCGCCCGCCCGAACATATGCCGACTACATCCGCTGGCAGGCCGAGACGCTCGCCGGCCCCGAGGGAGAAAACCTGTGGCGGTTCTGGCGAACGCAGTTCGAGGGTGATATCCAACAGCTGATTCTGACCGGCGACTTCCCCCGCGCGCCCAGCGCGAATTTCGCCGGGGCCGCTTTTCCTTTCAAGCTCGACCGCGATCTGACCGGACGCCTCCGCGACCTTGCCGCCCGGACTCGTTCCACGCTCAACACCGTCCTCCTGGCGGCATCGGAATCCCTGCTCCATCTCACCGCGGGCCGGGATCTTTTCCTGATCCGGTCGCTGGCCCTCGGGCGCAGCCGGGCGGAATGGGAATCCATCGTCGGGGACTTCGCCAATCCCATCATCCTCCGCGTCGATTGCGGCGGAGAGCCGGACTTCACCGAGACGATCGCCCGCGCTCAGCGGACTGTCGTGGCGGCGATCGAGCACCAGGATTATCCATTCGAACGCCTTATGGAAAAAATACGCTTCGGCCGGAAAATGACGTTCAATCCGATGTCCGAGGTCATGTTCATCCTCCAAACGCCGCAGCGGTTTCTCCCCGAAAGAAAAGGCCAAACCTGCGCTCTTAAAGACGGAATGTACGCGCCCGGGGATACCGGGGTCCGATTCGACTTCGGCGGACTGATCCTCGAGAAATTCAACCCGCGGACGTCGACGACGCTCAACGACCTCGACATCCAAACGGTCGAGATCGGCGGAGAGCTGTCGGCGGTGATCAATTACCGCACCGACCTTTTCCGCCCGGCGACGATCGCCCGGATGGCGGAGGACCTCAAACGCCTCCTCTGCCTGGCCGTTGAAAACCCTCATCAGCCCATCCGCGCTTTCGCCGAAAAACTCGAAACGGGATCGAAATTCCTGAGTCCGGCCGTTACGCGCGCGACCCGGCCGGAGCCGTCTATCCCGGTCGAAGAGACTTTGGGACCTTCCGACGAGATAGAAGCCCGCCTCATCGATATCCTGAAGGACATCCTGGGAACGGGGGAAGTCCGGCCCGACGTCCATTTCTTTGACATCGGCGGAAATTCACTCCAAGCCCTCCAACTGACCGTTCTTGCCCGGGAAAAATTCGGGGTCGAGCTTCCTCTCCGCCGGCTCTTCGAAAACCCGACGGTCGCCGGCCTGGCCGAAATGATTCGGACCTCCGTTCGAAGCGAGAGCCTTCCGCCCATTCCCCGCCTCGGCGTCAGGGAAGCCGTTCCTCTCTCCTTTTCCCAGGAACGGCTCTGGTTTCTCGACCGTCTCATGGGGGGAAGTCCGTTTCTCAACATCCCGGCCGCCGTCCGCCTCCGCGGGCCTCTCGATCCGCTAGCCCTGGAGCAAAGCCTCAACGAAGTCACTAAGCGCCAAGAAATCCTGCGGACGACTTACAGCCTCGCCGGCGGAAAACCTGTCCAGACCGTCCAAGGCTCCATGCCGGTGAAGCTACCGCTCGAGGACCTCCGCGCATATCCTCAAGATGAACAAATCAGCAAAGCCAAAGCGCGGATGTCGGCGCTGGCAATGATGCCTTTCGACCTCTCGACCGGGCCGCTCGTCCGGATGACCCTTTTCAAGCTCGCCGGCGAAGATCATCTCGCTCTTCTCGTCATTCATCACATCGCCGCCGACGCCTGGTCGTTGGGCATCCTCCTCCGGGACCTCGCCGCGTTCTATGGATCGTTCGCCGAAGCTCAAGCCGCGGCCCTGCCCGAGCTTCCGATCCAGTACGCGGACTATTCCCGATGGCAAAAACGGAGAACCGCGAGCGAGACATCCCCGCGTCATCTGGCATATTGGAAAGACACACTGAAGAACGCGCCCGCCCTGGAAATGCCCACGGACCGTCCCCGGCCCGCCGTTCAGACGTTCCGCGGCGGATCGCGCCCGCTCGCGATTTCAGCGGATCTCGTTCAATCCCTCGGCCGCCTCGGCTCTCTCGAGGGGGCATCCCTGTTCATGACCCTCCTTGCCGCCTTCCTTGCCGTTCTCCAACGCTGGTCCGGAGCGCGCGATATCGTGATCGGCACTCCCACGGCCGGAAGGGACCGAACGGAGCTCGAAAACCTCCTGGGTTGTTTCATCAACCTTCTTCCCCTGCGGATTGATCTCTCCGGAGATCCAAGCTTCCGCCAACTGCTGGCAAGGGTCAAGGAAGCTTGCCTGGGCGCCTATGCCCACCAGGATATCCCCTTCGAAAAGATCGTCGAAGAGATCCGGCCGGGCCGCGACCTCAGCCGCGAACCTCTCTTCCAAACCATGTTCGCCTTCCAAAACGCGCCGCTGCCCGCCTTCCGCCTCCCGGGCGGAACGGATATCAGCCCGTTCGACCTCGAGAGCGAGACGACCCGCTACGACCTCACCCTGTTTTTCGCCGATCTCGACGGCGCTCTCCAAGGCCGGCTCGAATTCGACCGCGATCTCTTTTTCCCGGAGACGATCGAGCGGCTGGCGGGGCACTTTCTCGCCTTGCTGGCCGATGCCGTCGAGAATCCGGGGAAAAAAATCTCGGCTCTTCAGATGATGGGCGAAGAAGAGAAGGTCTGCGTCACGCGCTTATGGAATAACACGCGCGTTGAACGTTCCGCTCCGCATTGCATTCATGAGCTGTTTGCCGCAAACGCGAATAAATTTCCGGAAAGGGAGGCCATCGTCAGCGAAGACCGCGCCGTCAGCTACGAAGAGCTCAATATCGTGGCCGAAGCGATCGCCCTAATCTTGAGAGAAAAGGGCGCCGGACCGGAAAAGGTCGTCGCCGTTTGCCTGGAAAGAGGTCCGGATTTGGCGGCAGCCGTTTTGGGCGTCCTCAAAGCCGGCGCCGCCTATCTTCCCCTCGACCCGGGATTCCCGCCGGAAAGGGCTGCGTTCATGATCGCCGACGCCAAAGCCGTCTGCGTCATCGTCAACGCCGAAACGGCGGATCGCATGAAAAGTGCCGGCGTTCCCGTCCTCTCTCTCGATTCCCTTTGGAGTCGAATATCCCGGAAGGAAACGGCAGCCCCCCCCTCCCCGGTCGATCCCGAAAACCTGGCCTATGTCATGTACACCTCAGGCTCGACCGGACGGCCCAAGGGCGTCATGGTCACTCACCGCGCGCTGGCGAACTATCTCCTTTGGTGTATCGAAGCTTACCGCATGACCGAAGGCAAGGGAGTCCTCTTTCATTCATCGCCCGCATACGATTTCAGCCTGACGACATTTCTTGCGCCGCTTGCGGCCGGCCGGAAAATCATCTTCCCGCCTTCGTCCCCCGCGGGACCTCCGCCGGAGTTTCTGACCAAAGCCGGCCAAGATCTGACCTTGATGAAATTCACTCCGACGCACGCCCAGGCCATCGGCCGGATCATGGATAAGGAATGGTTCGGCCGGTCGGCACAAACTCTTGTTCTCGGAGGAGAAGAGCTCCGCGCGTCGCATATCGCCCGCTGGCTCGAACACGCCCCCGCAACGGCGATCTTCAATGAATACGGTCCGACTGAAGCCGCCGTCGGATGCTGCGTCCATCGTCTGGAGCCGCGAACGAAAAACGGAGACGCGATTCCCATCGGGCGTCCGATATCTAACGCCAGAATGTACATTCTCGACCTCTGTTTTCAACCCGCGCCCGTCGGCGTGCCGGGGGAAATATTCATCGGCGGCGCGTGCCTGGCCCGCGGTTACCTCGGCCGGCCGGGTTTGACCGCCGAGAGTTTCCGTCCCGATCCTTTCGCCGAAGCGCCGGGAGAGCGGCTCTACCGCAGCGGAGACCTGGGCCGGCGTCTTCCGAAGGGCGATATCGAATATCTTGGCCGAGGAGACGGCCAGGTCAAGATCCGCGGATTCCGCGTCGAGCCGGGAGAAGTGGAAAGCGCGCTTTCGCTTTGTCCGGGCATCCGCCAGGCCGCGGTCGGAATCGACGGCGAATTTCCCGGAGGAAAAAGCTTCGTCGCCTATGTCGTCCTGGACGAGTCCGAATCCCGCGGCCGGCCCGATCCATCGGCAGTCATTCGCGAACAACTTCGTCGGAGCCTTCCGGATTACATGATCCCGGCGTCTTTTGTCTTTCTCGATCGTCTTCCCTTGCTCGAGAACGGAAAGATCGACCGGCGCGCCCTCCGGCCGCCATCCGACGCGCGGAGACAAACGAAGAAAACGCGCGTCGCTCCGCGCACAGCGAACGAAAAAAATATCGCCCGCATTTTCGAGGCCGCTCTCGGTATTCAAAACATAAGTCTCGACGAAAATTTCTTCGAACTCGGAGGCCATTCCCTTCTCGCCGTTCAGGCCGCGGCCGACCTGGCGAAATCCTTTCCCGAGGCCAAAATCGATCTTTTAGCGTTCTTCGCCCATCCGACCGTGGAAAGCCTTGCCGGAGTCATCGGGAGAGAAAAGCGGAGCGCCGAGGATAGGCCGGCCGAATCCTCCCCCCGTCCGACGCCGGTTGCCCTCAAGCCGGGAGGCGACCATTGGAGCATGCTCCGCCGTCCGCAGGTCGAAGCTTTAGCGGCTGATATGAATCTCACTCTTTCCGGAGCCGGCTCTCCCGTCGATCGAACCAAGATTAGCGACCCTGGTCATGAACAATTCCCTCCAATGGCTTACGCGCCCGCAATCGATCCGCGATCCGAAGAAGATTCGACTATCTACACGGTCGTCGTCAATCATGAAGAGCAGTTTTCGATATGGCCTGAAGAAACACCCCTCCCGCGGGGATGGCAAGAAACGGGCTTCAAGGGACGGAAGGAAGATTGCCTAGAACGGATCGCGTCGCTCTGGACCGACATGCGGCCGCTCAGTCTTAGGAAAAAGATGGACGGCGGAATAAAATAGGCCCCGATGGATTTCCTGACGCCGGAAAAATTTCCACAGCTCGAGGACGGTCAGGTTCACGTCTGGCGGGTCTCGGCACTCATCTCCGACGAGGGAATACAGCGACTTTCGGATATTCTCTCCGAGGATGAACGAGAAAGGCTCGGCCGTTTCCATTTTCCAAAAGATCGGGCTCGTTTCGCCTCCGGGCGAGCCGCTCTCCGGACGCTCCTCGGGCGATATTCGGGCGCGGACCCCGCCGCGATTGCTTTTATCCGCGCTCCCCACGGCAAACCGCTTGCGGCGTCCGAGTCCGCGGCGCGGCATCTCACCTTCAACGTTTCCCATTCGGGAAATATTGCGCTGATCGCCGTCGCCAGGGACATTCCGGTCGGAGTGGATATCGAGCGCTTTCGGACGCGCGTCGACTTCGGCGGCATCATCCGCCGCTTTTTCGCGCCGGAGGAAATCGAGGCTTTTCTCACCCTTCCTGAAAGCGCCAAGCCCGCGGCCTTTATGGCAGTTTGGACCCGGAAAGAATCCCTACTGAAAGCCATCGGAGAGGGCCTAGCCGGCCACTTGAATTCCTTCGCCGTATCGGTTCCCGCGGACGAGCCGCCGCGGGTGATCCGCTTTCGGGACGAGCCCGGTCCGGGAGAATGGTCGATCGCCGACCTTTTTCCCGGGCCGGATTATAAAGCCGCATTGGCCGCGAAGCACCCCTCGCCCGAAATCTCGTGCCTGGATGAAGCCGGTATCGAGCGGTAAAAGCCGCCTTTCCCCGCCGGAGAAACGCGGAAAAAAGATCACCCCCGCCTTGACGATGGCCGGTATTTTTTAAAATCTGCTCAGCCGAAGGCCACGTTTTCGAAAACGTCGCAGCGCTCGCAGGAGGGAATCTCCTTGGCCCGGCCGGAGAGATGCTTCAGCCTAATCTCGCGCATGAGAGGCCCGTCCCAGACTTCGCGGATGCTCTCCGTCTTGAGGTCGCCGATGATTTGCCGCCGGGCCCAGTCATGGGTGCAGACAAGGACGCGGCCGTCGGCCAGGACCGACATCTGAAGGAAGGGATAGGGGCAGCAGCCCAGGATTTT
>Ga0299915_10001340_pt1 | contig 18329 bp, 14 predicted proteins | sample RVTome_13_FD_200263 | JGI IMG/M metagenome (GOLD analysis project Ga0299915, IMG submission 200263) | Soil microbial communities from uranium-contaminated site in the Upper Colorado River Basin, Wyoming, United States - RVT92D227 (version 2) ... | reverse complement strand
GGCCCCCCGAGCAACACCATGCAGACGGCGACAATACGGGACATGCTGCGCATCACGACCTCCACGATCAAAGAGGGGCGTTCCGGTGTTCAGGTTATCAATGTGTCGAGCTCGGCTGTTGATGCTGTAGGGGAGCTGCGCGTCTGGTGAAGTGCGGGCATGTGGGGACAAGATCATCCCGCTGCTCGAGTGAGGCCGAGCACGTGGCGAGCTACGGTCCGGCCGACGAGCCAGAGCCCGAACCAACGCCCGGCGCCGCCGAGCCGCTCGACGAGGAGCCGGCCGCCGAGCCCGCGTTCTTCACGGGCGGTGGACGTGGGCGCACCGGGCGGGTGCCGCTGCCTGTCGCCGGGCGTCCAGAGCCCGAGCCATTCGCCGAGCCAGAACCGGATCCATTCGCCGAGCCAGAACCGGATCCATTCGCGGGCGATGTCACCGGTTGTTGCCCGACGTTCGCCGCGCGCTCGAGATCGTCGATGCGCGGCATCGGCAGCACGACCTTGAGGCTGCGCAGCGCCCATGGCTCGGCCTTCGAGGCCCGGATGAAGCCGAACATCGCGCGCACGTTTGCCTTCGCGTACTCGACGAGCACGTCGTAGCTACCGCGCGTGCCGCCGATCACCTTGGCCTCGGTGACGGCGATGATGCGGCGATACTCGCCGAGCACGTTCTGGTGCTCCGCCTGGAGCTTGATGAAGCGGCTCTTCTGCTCCTGCTTCTGGAACACGTCGCTCGCGTTGTCCCAGACCACATCGGCGTGGCCATCGCGGAGCTGCTCGAGGATCCGATTCGCGGCGACGTGGACGTCGCAGCGCTTCGAGTCCATCGGGTCCTTGCACGCGGCGACGCGCTCCTCGCGTTCGGCGAGCGTGATCTTCAGCTCGGGCGGTACCTCGACCCCGACGCCGAACAGCTTCCACTCGCCCTCGTACCAGTGGAGGCTCACCGAGGCGCGGGTCCTGCCCTTCTCGTACTCGGCGCCGAGCGAGACGCGGCCGATGCGACCGGTGGGTCCGCGGGTGACGAGCGATTCGTTGATCGAGGTGATCTCCCGGAACTTGCCGACGGTGGCGTGCAGATCGGTCATGTCATCGACGAAGCGGTCCTTGCGCACCATCTCGTGGAAGCGCGGCGAGGCCTGCTCGTAGATCTGCTCGATCGCGGCGGAGCCGCTGCTGAGCTCGCGGAGGATGCGTTCCGCGTGGGGGCGAAAGTCGGGAGAGTCGGTGCCGCGAACCTGCAGCAGGACGATGATCGCGATCCACGCGAAGACGAGCAGCAGGCCGACGATCACGCTGCGCACGAGCAGCCGGCCGCGACGCGTGCGCGCGACCCGCGGCAGATCGGTGAGCGACTCGCCGACGGACGTGATGCCCTCGCCCAGCGCGGAGACACTCGAGCCGACGAGCGGGACCTTCTTCGACGCCTCGCCGAGCTTGCTGACGCCCTCGCCGATCGTCTCGAGGCCGCTGCCGATCCGGACGACACCCTTGTCGAGCGTCCGCGACATGCCGCTGATCCGCTTGCTGCGCGTTGCCTCGGTCGGACCGGTCGCCGCGACCGTCATCGACGTGACGCGTCCACTCGACACCGGCGCGGAGTCGATCGCCGAGGCTTCCACGATCGGGGCTCCGTCCTCCGGCGGCTTCGCGACGACAGGGAGCGTCGGCCCCGACACGACGACGTCGATCGATCCAGACGCGCCGGCCTCGGGGAGCTTGGGGCTCGAGACCGAGATGTCGATCGATCCCGACGTTGTCCCCGGCGAGGCGACCTTCACCGCCTGGTCGCTGCTCACCTCGAGCGGCGCGCCGCCGGAGAGCTCGATGGGACCCGAGGCTTCGGCTGGAGGCTTCTCGTCCTCCGGAGACCTGGCATCAGGTTTTGACGACACGCCGAATCATGACATGGAGCCCGCCGAGAAGAACCGCGCCACGAGATTCTCTGCCACCTCGCGCCGGTACCCGGCACTGGAGCGAACGTCGTCGATCGGCTTGATCGCGGTGCGCAGCGCGGTGCGTGCGGCGTCGGCGGCCGCGGCACCCAGCCGCTGGCCACGCACGGCGTCCTCGACGGCCGTGACGCGAATCGGCCGATCGGCGACCGCGCCGAGCGCGACGCGCGCCGAGACGACGAGGTCGCCGTCGACGGTGATCGCCGCGGCACCCATGACCTTCGAGATCGACTGCGCGCGGCGCGTGCCGACCTTGCGCCACGTCGTGCGCGTCGCCTTGCCCGGCAGCGGTACGTACGCGGCGACGATCAGCTCGTCGGGCAAGAGTTGTGTCGTGCGATAGCCCGTGCAGTACGTCGCGTACGACAGGCGGCGGCTGCCACGCACCGAGGCGACCTCCAGCTCCGCGTCGAGCGCGAGCAGCGCGGGCAGGCTGTCACCGACCGGCGAGGACGTGCCGACATTGCCACCGAGGGTGGCGCGCGCCTGGATCTGCAACGCGCCGATCTCGCGGGCCGACAGCGCGAGCGGTGCGAGGCGCTCGCGGATCACCGGGTGGTTCTGGATCTCCCACCACGTCGCGCCGGCACCGATCGACACGCCGGCGTCCTCGACCCGGATCGCGCACAGCTCGCCGAGCCGCCACAGGTCGAGGATCCCGGCGGGCTCGGGACGGTGGTTCGCGTTGACCATCAGATCGGTCCCGCCGGCGAGCACCATCCAGTCGGGGTGGGCCGCGCGCGTGTCGAGTGCCTCGCGCAGCTCGCGCGGTCGAACATACAACGCGGTCATGGCTTGGCCACCTCGCGCGCCGCGATGACGATCGCGTCGACGATCAGCTGATATCCCGTGCAGCGACAGATGTTGCCGGCGAGCAGCTCGCGGATCCTCGCGCGCGCCGTCGCGTCGTCCGTGCCGGTCACCAGGCCGCGATCGACGACGTGCGCGGCGCACACCGCGATCCCCGGCGTGCAGATGCCGCATTGCGCGCCGCCACACGCGACGAGCGCGCGTTGCACGGCGTGGAGCACCTCGCCGTTCGCGAGCCCCTCGACGGTGGTCACCGTGCGGCGGTCGCACTGGCCGATCGCGACGAGGCAGGAGTTCACCGCCTCGCCGTCGAGCATCACCGTGCACGCACCGCACTCGCCCTCGCCGCAGCCTTCCTTCGTGCCGGTGAGCCGTAGATCCTCGCGCAGCACGTCGAGCAGCCGCTTCCACGGCGACGCGTCGACGCTGCGCGACTCGCCGTTGATCTCGAGCGTGACCTTCACGAGAGCCTCCAGCGTGGCTTCGCCAGCCCGATCGCCTCCGGCGAGATCGGGAGGTCGTCGAACGCACAACCGAGCGCGTCCTCGACGGCATTCGCGACCGCCGCCGCCGGGCCATCCATCGGGATCTCGCCGACGCCCTTCGCGCCGCTCGGTCCGAACGGATACGGCACCTCGACGAGGATCGTCTCGAGCTCGGGTGCATCGGCGAACGTCGGCACGATGCAGTTCGTCATGTTCGCGTTCGCGACCCGGCCCTCCTGGTAGACGACGTTCTCGAGCACCGCCCAGCCGAGCGCCTGCAACGTGCCGCCTTCGATCTGGCCCTTCACGATCGACGGGTTGATCGCCTTGCCGACATCGACCGCCTGCACGCAGCGCTCGATCGTCACCTCGTAGGTGTCGAGATCGATCGCGACGTCGACGAGGCACGCGGCCCAGCCGTAGACCGGATACGCCGAGCCCGTGTAGGTCGCGTCGTCCCACTGGATGCCGGGCGGCGGCTCGTACGTGATGGTCTCGACCAGCTCGCCTCCGGCCGCGGCACGCTTGTGGGCGAGCGTCTCGATCGGCTGACCGGAGATCCCGACCTCGGCCGCCCACAGCTCGAGCTTGGCGCGCAGCGCGCGCGCGGCCCGCTCGACGACACCCCCGACCACCATGCACGTCCGGCTCGCGACCGTCGGGCCGCTGTCGGGCACCCGCGCCGTCGACGGATCGACGACGCTGACCTGCGACACGCCGACGCCGAGCGCGGCCGCCGCGATCTGGGTGAACATCGTGATGGAGCCCTGGCCGATGTCGGTCGAGCTCGATCGCACCTCGAACGTGCCCGAGGCCGTGAGCGCGACCGCGGCGCGCCCCGCCAGGCGTTGCTCGCCGGAGCCCGTGAAGCCGGCGCCGTGGAAGTAGAAGACGTAGCCGCGACCGCGCCGCACCGGCGCACCGTTCGCGTTCACGCCGTCGCGAACCGGCGGCGCACCCGCGACCTGCTCGATCGCCGCGAACACCTCGTCGGTCCCGACGGAGAATCCGAGCAGCTGACCGGTCGCCGTGGTGTCGCCGGAGCGCAGCGCGAGCCGCTTGCGGAGCTCGAACGGGTGCTCGCCCCGCGCGCGCGCGAGCTTGTTCAGCTGGCGCTCGTACGCGAACGTGGTCTGCGGCGCGCCGAACCCGCGGAACGCGCCGTGCGGCGGATAGTTCGTGGCGACGACGCGGCCGCGCACGCGCACGATCGGGCAGCGGTACGGACCCGCCGCGTGGAGCACGCCGCGCGACAGCACCACCGGCGACAGCGTGAGGTACGCGCCGCCGTCCATCACGCAATCGACATCGATCGCGAGCAGCTCGCCGGCCGCATCGACCGCGAGCCGATGCCGCGTGCGCGCCGGGTGTCGCTTCGTCGTCGCGGCGATGTCCTCGTCGCGGTCGTAGACGATCTTCACGGGGTGCTTCGCCTTCGCGGCCACCACGGCGCAGTGCGCGGCGAGCATCGACGGATACTCCTCCTTGCCGCCGAAGCCGCCACCGGTGACCGACTGCGCGATCACGACGCCCTCGGCATCGCAGCCGAGCAAGTGCTTCATCGCCTTGTGCACGTAGTACGGACACTGCATCGAGCCGACGAGGTAGCAGCGCCCGTCCCTCCACTCCGCCATCATCGCCTGCGGCTCGATGTACATCTGCTCCTGCGGCGAGGTCGTGTACGTGCCGTCGAGGACCTGCGCGGCACTCGCGAACACGGCCTCGAGCTCGGCGTCGGTCGCGTGACCCTTGCGGATGAGGAACTGCTTGTACACATTGTCGCTGCCGTGGAGCGTTGATGTGACGGCGAGCGCATCGTCGATCGTGAACACCGGCGGGAGCGGGGTGATGCGCGGCTTGACGGCCTTCGCCGCCGCGAAGGCGAGCGCGCGCGTCGGCGCCGCGACCACGGCGATCGCCTCGTCGAAGTGCCTCACGTGACCGCCGACCGGGACGAGCGCGACCTGGTCGTCCTCGATCAACCGCACCACGTTCGCGCCCGGGATGTCCGCGGCGGTCGCGACGACGACCTGCGACCAGTCAAAGGCGGGATCGAGGTCGATCGCCTCGAGCTTGCCGTGCGCGATCTTCGACCGCACCGTCACGCCGTGCCAGGCGCCCGGCGCGTCGAGATCGTCGAGGTACCGAGCGCGGCCGGTCACCTTGGCGAACCCGTCGACACGCGGTACCGACGCGCCGACCGGTGCGACGACCTCTGGACGATCCATCGCCGGATCTAACCTCAGCCCGCGGGCCGAGTAAACGTCGGCGACCTGCTTGCTCGATCAGGCGGCTACCGATGCGACGACGAGGCCGGGCGTGCCGACCATACCCATGGACGCAAGACGCGCGACGCGGGCTGCTGCTTGCGCAGCTTGCCGGTCGGCACCGAGACCGCCGCGAACGGATCGATCGCGGTGACATAGCCACCGGCTTCCATCGTCGCCGAGGCCACACCGTTCGCGTCGGTCATCGCCACCGCCACGACCGACGAATCGGCATTCTGGAAGTAGACCTTGACGTCCGCGACCCCGGCGGTGCCCGACGTGATGGTCAGCGTGACCACACCCGACGTCTGGGCATCGACGTCCGGCGCGTCGAACACCGGTGCGTCGGCGAGCTGGTTGACTCCACCATCATCACCAAGGCCGCCGCGAGGACGACTACGAACGCAAGGAGACGGCGCATGGTTTCCCATCATGGACGCCTCCGACGTGAAATACACCACCCGGCGCGCCGCCTGCGATGGACATCACGGCGCCGCGGACCGACATCCAGCGATGCGATCGACTCGATCAAGGCGCGCCCTGTCGGGTGCGCTGCTCTAGGATGGCGGCGTGAGGCAGCGCGCGATCGGCGACACCAGTGCGACGGTGATCGGAGTCGGCGAGGTCCGGCTCGCCACCGCCGACGCGCGCGGGCTCGACACGCGCGCGGTCGAGCGTGCCGTTCACATGGCCCTCGAGCTCGGGGTCACGCTCGTCGATGTGGCGGACGAGGAGAGCACCGAGCGGATGTGTGCGGACGCGGTGCGATCGTTGCGGCTCCGCGATCGAGTGATCGTGATGACGCGCGTGCCGCTCGTCACCGAGCGACCCGGAGCGCCCAGGCGCGACGTGCTGCCGGAGCGGCTTCCCGCGCGCTACGTGCAGGAGCGGGTCGAAGCGAGCCTCCGCGCGACGCGGCTCGACGTGCTGCCGCTCGTCTTGCTCCCGATGCGCACGGCGTGGTGCGAGTCGACCGCGTACCCCGAGCTCGCCGGCACGTGCATGCGGCTCGTGCGCGAAGGCAAGGTGATGCGATGGGGCGCGATGCTCGAGCTCGCCGCGGCGCGCGACGCCGATCAGATCGAGGAAGAGCTCGACGGTGCGATCCGGCTGGCGAGCGGGCCGTTCGTCGCGCTCCACGTCCCGTTCAACCTGTGTGATCGAGCGGCGCTGGCGCTGCTCGACGCCAAGCTCACGGTGCTCGCGGGCGCGCCGCTCGCGGGTGGTGCCCTCGCCGGGGCGCTCGGTCCGGGCGTGCGGCTCTCGCCGCGTGACGATCGCCGTTCGATCGACGACGCGACACTCGAGCGGATCGCGGTGGGCGTGGCGAAGCTCGCCCCGCTCGCGAGTCACGAGCCGCCGGCGGTGCGGTCGTGCGACGCCGCGCGCGCGGTGCACGAGCGCGGACGCCGGCCGCCCGAGGTCGAGGCTGTCAGTGTCGCCGAGCTCGCGCTGCGCTACGTGATCGATCGCGGCGCGATCGCGCTGCCGAGGCTGCATCGCCACGAGCACGTCGCCGAGGCGATCGCCGCCGCGAGTGCACCGCCGCTGTCGGCCGAGCTGCACGCGCGCCTCGACGCGATCTTCGGCTGAGCGACGGCGGCTCGCGTGACACCTGAACGTATCTTCAGTATGCTCGTTTCCCGTGAAGTCTCGCCCCTCTGCCAACCCGCCGAGCCGCTTCCACGACCTCGCCGTCGAGTACGACGAAGGAGACGGACCGCCACCCGCGCAGGTCGCGCTGCTCGACGATCACTCGCGATCGATCCTGAGCGAGAACGACTCGCCCGACCTCGGGTTCCGGTTCAGCGCGAATCCCTATCGTGGATGTCTTCACGCGTGCAGTTACTGCTACGCACGCCCGACGCACGAGTATCTCGACCTCGGCGCGGGTACGGACTTCGACACGAAGATCGTCGTCAAGCGCGACGCGCCGGCGTTGCTGCGCGCGGCGTTCGACAAGCCGAGCTGGAACGGCGAGCTCGTGATGTTCTCCGGCGTGACCGATTGCTACCAGGCGATCGAGAAGGAGCTCGAGATCACGCGGCGCTGCCTCGAGGTGTGCCTCGAGTACCGCAACCCGGTGAGCGTGATCTCGAAGAGCGCGCTGGTCGAGCGCGACCTCGAGCTGTTCCTCGCGCTCGCGAAGGAGGCGCGGTTTCACATCAGCGTCAGCCTCGCGTTCACCGACCCCGAGCTCGCGCGCGCGCTGGAGCCGTGGGCGCCGTCGCCGGAGCGGCGGCTCAAGGTGATCGAGACGCTCGCGAAGGCGGGCGTGTCGGTCGGCGTGATGGCGGCGCCGATCATTCCGGGCGTCAACGACAACCAGCTCGTGAAGCTGCTCGAGCGCGCCGCGGAGGCGGGCGCGACCACGGCGGGCTGGGTGCTCCTGCGGTTACCGGGTGTCGTCAAGCAGGTGTTCGAGGACCGCGTGCGCGTGGCGCTGCCGCTCGCCGCCGACAACATCCTGCATCGCATCCGCGAGACGCGCGGTGGTGACAAGCTCTACGACCCGCGGTTCCACACGCGCGGGCGCGGCCAGGGCCCGTACGCCGATATGATCGCGACGATGTTCGACACCACGGTCGCGCGCCTCGGCTTGAACCAGCGACCGCACGATCGCGACGACGGATCGACCACGTTTCGCCGGCCACCGCCGAGGACGAACCAGCTCTCGCTGTTCCAGTAACGGGTCTCAGAAGCCGACGGCGAAGCAGCGCTCGACCGCGGTCACGCCGGCCTCGCGCATCCGCGGAACGTCGGCCGCGCCCTCGTCGAGGAGCTCGACCGAGAGCCCCGTGTAGTGCGCGCGCAGCTCGGACTCGAGCACCGCGAACGGCGGGCCATCGATCTGCTCCTGTGGATACTCGAGCGCGATGACGAGCCCCGGCGAGCCGGCGGACACGAGCGAGCGCAGGTGCGCGACGTATCCTCGGCGCAGCTCCGGCGGTAGCGCGATCAGCGCGGCGCGGTCGTAGAGCGCATCGATCGGCCCGAGCAGCTCGGGGGTCGTGGTGAACCAATCGCCGGCGAAGATCATGATCGCGCCGGCGGCACACTCGCCTGACGGCTCGCTGGCGCACCCCAAGGGCACTTGCTCGCCTGGCGGCTCGCTGGCGTACTGGATGTGGTCGCCGCGGCGCATGACGGTCGGCGTGAGCTGGTGCTCGTCGAAGAACGCGCGCACCGCCGCCTCGACCAGCTCGACGCCGACCACGGCGTGCCCGCGGGCCGCGAGGAACGCGAGGTCCTCGGCCTTGCCGCACAGCGGGACGACCACGCGGCGTTGCTCGCCGAGCCGCGCGACGTGGCGCTCGAGATACGCGTTCGGCCGACCCTCGTGAAAGCCGATGCGACCTTCGCGCCAGCGCTCGATCCAGAAGGCGTCATCCATCGCCCAACGTAGTACCCGAAAACGAGTTGCGCGTCCCGAGCTACGCGACGAGGACCCACACGAGGCCGACCGCGGCGAGCCCTGCGATCGCGGCCGCGATCACGAACGGCAGCGGGCTCGGCACCGGTGCCGGCGGTTGCGGGAGCGGTCCTGGCTTCGGCGGTCGCTCGACCGGCGCCGGCTCGCCCCGCAGGTGACGCTCGGCCGGATCGCGAAACACGAGCACGACATTGCCGAGCTCGATGCGGGCTCCGTCGTGGAGCTCCACGCTCGCCTCGATGCGCTCGCCGTCGACGACGGTCCCGTTCTTGGAATCGAGATCGCGGATCGTGACGCCGTCCCAGCCGCGCCGGATCTCGGCGTGCTCGCGCGACAGGTCCTCGTCGAGGATGATCCAGCCGGCCTCGTCGCCGCGGCCGATCACGAGCATCGCCTCGGGTGGCGGGAGCTCGCGCTTCGTGCCGTTCCCGACGTGCTCGAACGAGGGCGCCGCGCCCGCCCCGAGCAGGCCGCGCACGAGCTCGCGCGCGAGGCTCTCGGTCCGTTGTGGCGACGAGGCCGGAGCATTCGCCGGCGCGTCGGCCACGCGAACGCGATACCCGCCGAGCTCGAACACGATCGCGTCTCCGATCGCCCCGCCCTCGCCCGCCGCCCGGGACTTCCCGTCGACGACCACGGCATCGATCGCGACCCAGCCGCCACGCTCGATCCGGACGTGCGCCGGGCTCGCGACGTTCGCCGGCAAGCGCACGCGCGCGCTCGCGCTGCTGCCGAGCACGACCACGTCCTCGGCGAGGTCGATCGCCGGCAGCGGCTCGCGCCCGATCTCGGTGACCTCGAACCGCTTCACACAGCGCTACTTCGCGCGTACGCGCGCTTCCTCTGCCTTGTACTGGTAGTAGCGGTCGAGGACCATCTTGAGGTACGTGCGCGTGTACTTGTACGGCGGCACCGTGTAGCCGAACTTCGCGAGCGAGCCGAGGCCCGCGTGATAGCCGGCGATCGTGAGCACCAGATCGCCGTCGACCCGGTTCGCGAGCCAGCGCAGGAGGCGCGTCCCGGTCATGATGTTCGTGCGCGCGTCGAAGATGTCGCCGGTGACTCCCATGTCGATCTCGACGGCGGGGTGGACCTGCATGAGGCCCTTGCAGTCCATCGACGACACGACCCTGGTGTCGTAGTCGCTCTCGACCTTGATGACCGCTCGGATCAGCGACACCGGGATGCGATAGAGCTCGGAGGCCTCGACGATGAACGCGTCGTAACGATGAAACCGCTCCGGCGAGTTGTCGGTCGCCGCGATCTTGTCGCAGCGTTCGCAGCCGCCGCGCCGGGCGCTCGCCTTCGATCCGCGATCCGGCTCGGAGGTCAGGACCTTCTTCCACTTGCCGCCGGAAGGCTTGAGGTTCGTGAAGTGAACGACACCGTCACCGTCGGTCCACGAGTACACGTCCGCCACCGCCGGGCTCGATGGAACGAGCACCCCCAGCACGAGCATCACAATGACCATCGCTCGCACGACTGAGATCGTAGCGCGCGGACACCCGAGGCGGCAAACACTGTATGGTTCCTGCTCACATGGGCCTCGAGACCGACTACCTGGTCATCGGATCTGGCATCGCGGGCCTCAACTTCGCGCTGCTCGCGGCCGAGCACGGTCGCGTCGTCGTGGTGACCAAGAAGCGCCCGGTCGACACGAACACGAACTGGGCCCAGGGCGGCGTCGCCGCGGTGCTCGCGAAGGACGATAGCTTCGAGCGCCACATCGACGACACGCTCGTCGCGGGCGATGGCCTGTGCGACCGCGAGGTCGTCGAGCTCTGCGTCAACGCGGGTCCGGCGCAGGTCGAACGCCTGCTCGAGCTCGGCGTGCGGCTCGACCGCAACAAGGACGGCAACCTCGACCTCGGCCGCGAGGGTGCACACACGCGGCACCGCGTCGTGCACTGGGAGGACGTCACCGGCCGCGAGATCCAGCGCGCGCTGATCGAGGCCGTCGCCAGGCACTCGAACATCACGATGCTCGACGAGCACATCGCCGTCGATCTGCTGTCGATGGCGAAGTACGGGGGCGATCCCGCGTGCTTCGGCGCGTACGTGCTCGATCGCCGGACCGGCGAGGTCAAGACGATCTGTGCGCGCGCCACCGTGCTCGCGTCGGGCGGCACCGGCAAGGTCTACGTCTACACCTCGAACCCCGACGTCGCGACCGGCGATGGCGTCGCGATGGCGTATCGCATCGGGTCTGCGGTCTGCGATCTCGAGTTCGTCCAGTTCCATCCGACGGTGCTGTTCCATCCGATGGCGCGGAACTTCTTGCTGTCGGAGGCGATGCGCGGCGAAGGCGGCGTGCTCAAGCTCGCGAGCGGCGAGACGTTCATGGAGCACTACCACCCGATGAAGTCGCTCGCGTCTCGCGACATCGTCGCGCGCGCGATCGACAACGAGCTCAAGAAGTCCGGCTCGGACTCCGTGTTCCTCGACATGACCCACCTCGATCCCGGCTTCGTGCGAGGTCGCTTCCCGAACATTCACGAGCGCTGCCTCTCGCTCGGCATCGACATCACGAAGCAGCCGATCCCGGTCGTGCCGGCGGCCCACTACATGTGCGGCGGCATCAAGACCGACCACAGCGGGGCGACGACGATCACCGGGCTGTACGCGATCGGCGAGTGCGCGTTCACCGGCCTGCACGGCGCGAATCGCCTCGCGTCCAACTCGCTGCTCGAGGGAATGGTCTACTCGTCGCGGGCCGCCGCGGCGGTCAAGGACGCACCTCGAATCCGCCCCGCGCAGGTCGCGCCGTGGTCGCAGGGCGACGCCACCGATTCGAACGACGCCATCGTGGTGTCGCTGAACTGGGAAGAGATCCGCCGCTTCATGTGGTCGTACGTCGGGATCGTGCGCTCCGACAAGCGCATCGAGCGAGCCCGGCGGCGCATCGAGTTCTTGCGCGACGAGATCCGCGAGTACTACCTGGACTTCAAGATCACGAGCGATCTGATCGAGCTGCGCAACCTCGCGCTGGTGGCGCACCTGATCATCGAGAGCGCGCGGCGTCGCAAGGAGTCGCGCGGACTTCACTTCACGCTCGACTATCCCGAAAAGCTGCCCGAGGCACGGCACTCCGAGCTCCAGCTGACGAACGGGCCGCGCGGCTAGCGCGGTAGGTTTTCAACTAACTTCACCAATATCGCGGACTTCGGTTCCGGCGTTTTCACACCCGCGAGAGTCAACCGCCGTTCACATGGTCCGACGGCTGGCATGCCGACGTGCCCACTTACGCCAGGTGAATCAGTACCTGGGGCCCTCCGTCCACCTGGCATCTGCCTCGCACTGCTGCGGGACATACTCCTCGCTGCCGGATCTTGACGGACGGCCACGCAGCTAGGGGGGGCCACCGAGGCATGGTGCCTCGGTGGCTTTGTTTTTTTCGGTGGTGCTAGTGTCATGGCAATGCTCCGGCACTGCCTCGTCGCCGTCATCATCCTGCTCGCCGCGTGCGGTGGACCTGCGGGTCCAGCCTCACCGGCAGCCAACGGCGTCCGTGCCTACGTCCAGGCGCTCAAGACCAACGATCCCCGCGACGCCTATTCGCTGTTGTCCTCCTCCACGCGGAAGAAGATCAGCTTCGACGAGTTCGCGTTGCAGTGGAAACAGAGCGAGGCGGAGCGCAAGTGGCAGGCGGCGAAGCTCGAGGAGAGCCTCAAGGGCAACCCCGACGTCGGCGAGCGCGCGCTGATCAGCTTCTCCGACGGCAAGCTCGTGCAGCTCGAGCGCGACGGCAAGACGTGGCGGCTCGAGTCCGAGCTCGTGAGCCGGTCGCGAGCCAAGCGACCGCGCGATGCGATCCGGCTGTTCGCCGATGCGATCGCCGCGCGCGATGTCAGCAGCGTGCTCGGCGTGCTCACGCAGCGCCGGCGCGATGGCCTCACCAAGCAGGTCGAAGGGTTCGTCGCCGGCATCGGCAAGCGAATCAACGACAAGATCGACGAGTTCGGTAGCGACCGCGCCGAGCTGCGGTGGGACGAGAACGGCATCCGCTACCGCATCGTGCTGCGCAAGGAGGACGACGAGTGGCGCGTCGACGATATCTACATCCGTCCCGCGCCCAAGGACGAGGACGGCAGCAAGGAGCTCGAGGAGGTCAACGACGACTAGCTAAGCTAGATGGGTTGCGCGAGCTGGTCGACGGGCTACCGGACCTACACGTCGCGCTCGTGCGACCGAGGATGATGTCGAGGCACGCCCCGGGCTTCGCGCCGGACGGACGCGTTATCGTCGGGGGATGAGCTCCGACGACGGCCGTACCGGCGAGCGAACCGTGGTGGTGCCCGGCACCGTCGATGAACGCAACCTGCAGGAGCGCACCGAGCCCACGCCGGAGGCGCTCGCCGGTGCACGGTACCGGGTGGCGCGGCGGATCGGCAAGGGCGGGATGGGTGAGGTGATGGCCGCACGTGACGAGCAGGTCGGACGCGACGTCGCGATCAAGCGGATGCGCGCCGCGGCTCCGAGCGAGCGCGCGATCCAGCGGTTCCTCCGCGAGGCCTCGATCCAGGGCCGGCTCGAGCATCCCGCGATCGTGCCGGTGCACGAGATCGGGCACGACACCGACGGGCTGCCGTTCTTCGTGATGAAGAAGCTCACCGGCATCACCCTCGCGAAGATCCTCGAGGATCAGAAGACCGAGAGCGGCAAGGATCACGCGTTCCCGCTCCAGCGCGTGCTGCGTGCGTTCGCCGAGGTCTGCCTCGCCGTCGAGTTCGCGCACGTGCGTGGCGTCGTGCATCGCGACCTCAAGCCCGACAACATCATGCTCGGTGATTTCGGCGAGGTCTACGTGCTCGACTGGGGCGTGGCCAAGATCGTCGGCGAGGACGACGGCGAGTTCTCCGACGTCGACAGCAGCGGCGGCAGCGGCGAGCACGCGACCGCGGCCGGGACGACGATCGGCACGCCCGGCTACATGGCGCCGGAGCAGGTGCGGGGCGCCACGGACATCGACGGCCGGACCGACGTCTACACCCTCGGCTGCTTGCTGTTCGAGATCCTCGCCGGCGAGTCCTTGCACCCGCGCGGCTACGAAGGCCTGCAGAGCGCGCTGCTGCGCAACGACAACCGGCCGTCCGAGCGCGCCCCGGACCGCAACATCCCGCCCGAGCTCGACGCGTTGTGCGCCCAGGCCACCACGCCCGATCGCGATGTCCGCGTGCAGACGGCACGCGAGCTCGGCGATCGAGTGCAGCGCTTCCTCGACGGTGATCGCGATCTCGCACAACGCAAGACGCTCGCCCGCGAGCACCTCGAACACGCGCGCGAGGCGTTCGCGGCCGGCGACGGCGAGGACCATCGCAGCACCGCGATGCGCGAAGCGGCGTCCGCACTCGCACTCGATCCCGCACACGCCGGGGCCGCCGAGCTCGTCGGTAGGTTGATGCTCGAGGCGCCGCGCACGAACCCGCGGGAGGTCGAGCAAGCGATCGTCGATGACGACATCCGTGCCGCCAGGGTCAATGCGCAGGCCGGGATGATCGCCATCGCAGGTGGTGTCGTGTTCTCTCCGCTCATGTGGTGGATGGCGCCGAGCGGATCGCCGTACGTCCTGGCGCTCACCGCGGTCATGCTCGTGATGGGCGTGGTGTCGTTCTACAACTTCAAGACGCCCACGCCGCTCACCGGCCTCGTCGTGATCGGCAACGCGGTCATCGTCGCTGTTGTCGCGCGCATGTTCTCACCGATCCTGATCGCTCCAGGGCTCGCTGCCATGCTCGCGATGGCCCTGGTGTTCACGCCGCGGTTCTCGTGGCTCGGTTCCGGAGTCACGGTCGCGTTGTCGATGATCATCGCGGTGCTCGGCCCGTGGCTCCTCGAGCAAGCCGGCGTGCTGTCGACGACGATGACCGTCGGTCCCGATGCGGTCGTCTTCGACGCTCCGGCGATCGACGCCGGGCACGCCGGGCCGGTGCTGCTCGTCGGAGGCATCTACATCGTCTCGCTGATCGCCGGCGCGTCGACGATCGCGGAGATCATGCGCAACCGGACGCGCGAGGCCCACCGCCACCTGCTGATGCAGGCGTGGCAGCTGCGCCAGCTCGTGCCGCGCTCGGGGTAGAATCAATGCTGCTCGCGCCCGTGCCGCACGACCGAGGCAGCGATCAGCGGACCTGGATCTGACGCGTCTGACCGAGCGGTGCGAAGACGCGAACCTCGAGGTGCTTCGATGCGGCGTCGAACGCGAAGCAGCCGGGCGCGACGCACGCCGTCACGTCTGCGACCGCCGGCAGATCGGTGCCGTCGAGGCTGACCGCGGTGGGTGCCGCGAACGGAGCGGTGAGGCCACGCGCGTCGACATCGACGGTGAACACGCTGTACTCCGAGCCGCCCGTCACCGACATCATCGGCCCGGTCCCCGACCCCGTCGCGGCGTCGTGCAGCACCGTGGTGGCGGTGGTCGTGGCGGGCGAATAGACGAGGCGCAGCTCGCGGCCGATCGCCGGATCGCTGTACGAGGTGACGCCGGCCGCGGTCGCCGGCAACAGCGTGTCGGCCGTGCGCGCGAACATCGGGACCAGCGAGCCGGCGCGATGCCAGCGCGGCAGCACGCCGAGCGGCGCGGGCACGGTGATCGCCGTCGCACCGTCGCCGACGACCTCGAGCCCGGTCGCGCGATCGACCCACGTCCCGGGCGGCAGGATGGCCGTACGCGTCGTGGCGCCCGCGGTGACCACCGGCGCGACCAGGATGTCGTCGCCGAGCAGGAACATCGCGTCGTCGCAGGCGCAGTCGTGGATGAAGCGCGCGGGCCGCGTCACCGGCGTGCCATCGATGCCGGCCTCGAGCGCGAGCGTCCACAGCAGCGGATTGAGCTGCATGTGGAGGTCGGCGTAGACCTTGTAGAGGACGTCGGCGCCGGGATCGAACAGCGTCGCGTCCCACGGGTTGTGGTTCTTGCCGCCGCCACCGAGCTGCATGATCGTCCCGAACGAGGCGTACTGCGCCCACCGCAGCAGCGACTCCGTCGTCGGGAAGCCGCGAAACCCGCCGATGTCGGAGCCGTAGAACGGATAGCCCGAGACCGACAGCCCGAGCCCGCGGCTGATCGCGGACGGCAGGCCGCCGACGTTCGCCTTGCCGTCGCCGTTGTCCTCGCCGTGGATCGAGAAGTCGCTCGCGAGATCGCCCGGCCAGATCGTCGTGTTCGTCTGCTGCTCGCCCCACGTGCCCGCGCGCGTGATCAAGAAGCCTTCGCCCGGCGGCAACGCACCGAGGTACGCCGCGTGATAGCCCTCGGCATAGCGGCGGTGGTGCGAGCCATTGTCGCCGCCTGCGAGCCGCATCGGCAGGATCGCGCCGCCGATGTCCGTCACGATCTCCTCGCCGAAATCGAGCTTGAAGCCCGCGGCTCCGATCCCGACGACGCGCGAGATGCGCTCCTGCCACCACTCGGCCGCACCGGGGCGCGTGAAGTCGACCATCGCGCCGGGACCGTCTTGCCACGGGTAGTCGATCACGATGCCGCTGTCGTCGGTGACGAAGAACTTGCGGGTCGTGCCCTCGTCGTGATCGACGGTGGTCGCGGGCGTGGTGCCGACGTACGGAGTCGACCAGAACACAACTTTGTAGCCGCGCGCCGTGAGATCGGCGACCAGCTGGGCGGGTTGCACGAACCGCGCCTCGTCGACGACGAACGTGTTGTACGCGGTCTGCCACGGGTTATCGATCCACATCACCGAGCCGGGGATCCTGCGCGTGCGCATCTCGTCGGCATCGCCGCGGACCTCGTCGGACGAGGTCCACACGTTGCGCCACTGCTGCGGCGCGAACGCCCACCGCGGCGGCACCGCGGGCCGTGCGGTCAGCCGCGCATACGTGCGCAGGAGATCGAGTGGCGTCGGGGCGGTGTAGAGGAAGATCTGGTAGGTGCCACGCGCCGGCAACGTGAACGTCGCGGTCACGCGATCGGGAGCGGTCTTGCCGAGGTCGAACGCGGCCGGGCGATCGTCGGCGACGAACAGCCCGATCCCGCGACGCGGCCACAAGACGATCGGCACCGGCACGTGGGTCTCGTTGAGTGTCGATTCCGAGCCCGGGTCGATCCGGAGCTGCATCTCGCGCACCGTGCCGGCGACGTTCGCGCGCACGGCCGCGTCGCCGGTGCCGTACAGCGGCTCGTCGACGCCACGCGGCAACGCGAGCTGGAGCTGGACCGCACCACGATGCGCGGACGCGTCGAGCTCGAGCACGGCGCAGTCGGGGACGCCCTCGCATGGCAACAGCCGCAGCTTCGTGCCGCCGTCGAGGACGACCGAGTCGCCAGCGACGCTGCGCGCCCGGTCGATCGTGACGAGCTCGACGTCGGGATCGCCACCTCGCGGATCGTAGTAATGCGCCTCGTCGACCGCCTCGGGCGACTCGACCTCGCCGATCGCCAGGAACTTCTCGATCGACAGCGAGCCGATCGTCAGCGTCAGCGTCCGCGTGTCGATCGTTACCGGACCTGCGGCCAGCTCGTCGGGTGGTGGCAAGCTCGTGTTGTCGCCGCAAGCACCGATCACGACCGCGAGCGTCAGCAAGCGCGCCACCATCACGGCCCCCCTGCTCGCGCTCGGCCTCGCGGCCATTACCATTTCTTGCCGAAGAACGGCAGGTAGTGGCGCAGTCCGCGGACGGCATTCGACCACCCGCTGTCGGAGGGCTGCTCGCTCGGCGCGCCGGGGAGCGAGACGACCGCGGCGATCGGCGGCGTGGTCTCGAGCGAGATCTCCGCGATCGGCGTGGCCTCCGAGGCCTCGTTCACGCGCAGGCCGATGCCGAGCGAGGTCCGTGCCTCGGCGACGCTGCGTGCGAGGACGGTGTGGAGATCCTTGCGGAGCTGCACCTTCTTGAGCGACGTCCCGATCTGCCGCGCCATCTCGCGCGTCGACGGGAACCGGGTCTCGACCTTCGGAGACAGCGCGCGATGGATGATCTGGGCGAACGGTGCCGGCACGTCGCCGCGCAACGGGCGCAGCGGTTGCACCATGCAGTCGCGTAGCCGCGTGTACGTCTCGTAGTCGGTCGCGCCGTCGAACAGCTTGCGGCCGACGAGCGCCTCCCACAGCACCGAGCCGCACGCGAACTGATCCGAGGCCGGGACCGGCCGGCCACCGCTGACGATCTCCGGCGCGAGGTACGACATCTTGCCCTTCACGATGCCCGGCTCGGTGGTCTCCTGCAAACGATCGGGTGCGAGCGCGAGCCCGAAATCGATCAGCTTGACCATGCCGCGCGTGGTGAGCAGGACGTTGTGCGGCGACACGTCGCGATGGACGACCGGCATCGGCCGCCCGTCGGGACCGAGCCGCTCGTGCGCCGAGGCGAGCGCGCGCAGGATCCCGACGCCGACCGCCGCGACGAGCTCCCAGCGGGTCTGCTCG
>Ga0299915_10001339_pt1 | contig 18339 bp, 22 predicted proteins | sample RVTome_13_FD_200263 | JGI IMG/M metagenome (GOLD analysis project Ga0299915, IMG submission 200263) | Soil microbial communities from uranium-contaminated site in the Upper Colorado River Basin, Wyoming, United States - RVT92D227 (version 2) ... | reverse complement strand
TTAAAAAAATAAAGGTTTTGAAAGATGTTCGAACAAGCTGGTCGCGGATACGATATGGCTATTACTCAGTTTAGTCCTGAGGGCCGTTTGTTTCAAGTAGAATATGCTATTGAAGCTGTTAGAAGAGGAACAACAGCTATTGTTTGTAAAAACAAAAATTCTGTAGTTTTCGCCGTCGAAAAAAAGAGTTCTGAACTTACTGTAAGCGTTGGTTCTGAAAAAATATTCAAGATAGACGATCACATTGGCGTAGCGATTGCTGGTTTAACAGCAGACGCTCGAGTTTTAGTGGATAGAGCAAGGGTCCAAGCTCAAGTTAACTTGTTAAGTTACGACGAAAAAATTAGTGTTAAAGATTGTACCCTAAGTATTTGCGAATATCTTCAGAACTTTACCCAATCTGCAGGTGTAAGGCCGTTCGGAATTTCTTTTCTCGTTGCTGGAATCGATTCCAACGGACCATCTCTATATTTAACGGATCCTTCGGGAGCGATGTGGGGTTACCATGCTTTTTCGATAGGCTCTGGTTCTACAGAATCCAGAACGTATCTAGAAGAACACTATAAACAAGACATTAATGACGAAGAGTTAAAATTGTTGCCTTTAAAAGCTTTAAAAGTAGTTATGGGCGATAGTTTGAACGAAAATACCTGTGATGTAGCTTTAATTTTAAAGGATGAAGTGAAATTTAAGTTATTGAGTGTAGAAGAAAAAAAAGAATTATTGAAAAAAATATAAAAATTTAAATCAAAATTAAGGTTATTAACTTATTTAAAAAGTTGTAGATCGTGAGATCTCACTATGATTGATAGGGCAAGAATTGATCTTGGAAATTTTATTATTGGACGGATAGAAAAAGAAGGAAGATCCTTTGAAATGCTAATTGATCCAGAACAAGCGTGGGAAGCTAAAAAGTATATCCGAGAAGAAATTAGCAGAAGAATGAAAGAAGGTAAAGAGAAATCAAGGTATTCTATAGATGAACTGCTAAACGACTCAAAAGTTAATTTGGAATTGATATTTGAGAATTTTATAGTGTTCGAAGATCTTAGAAGAGGTAAAACAGCAACCGATGGCGACATGGAAGCCGTGTTTAATACGAAAGACGGCAGAGTCATAAGCGCTCACATATTATTAAACGGAGATATCCAATGGACAAAAGCTCAAAGAGAAGAAGAAAGACAAAAAAAACTGAAACAAATTATTTCCATAATTAGTAAAAATGCAATAAATCCCCAAAACAACAAACCTCATCCTTCTCAAAGAATTGAAAAAGCCATTGAAGAAGCGAAAGTAAAAATTGACTTAATGAAAAACGCTGAAGAGCAAATTGACGACGTGGTTAAAAAAATTCAAACCGTAATACCTATTCGTATAGATCAAGTAGAACTTGCGATTAAGATTCCTTCAAGCTTTACAGCAAAAGGATATGGGATAGTTGCTCAATTAGCACAAATTAAAAAAGAAGAATGGCAATCTGACGGATCATGGGTTTCTGTTGTAAATTTACCCGCTGGACTTCAAATGGATCTGATTGACAAGTTAAATAAACTCACTCACGGTAGAGTTCAAACGAAACTACTCAAATCGTAATAATTTAAACCTTTATTTCCAAATAATATATGATTTACTGTTTTTTTTAGTTCTGCTAATATACAAATTTTATTAATATATGAGTTGAAATTTATGGAAGAAGATGAACGTATAAAAGAAAACGATGACAAAGAAAAAGAAGAAGATGTACAAAACGAAAAAGAATTAGGAGAAGAAGATAGCGAAGGAGAAGCAGAAGTTATCGACGAAATCACCCAAGATGTTGACGAATTTGAAGACGAAGAAACTACAAGAGAATTAGTTGCCCCAGGTGAAGTTTTAACGACTGAAGTTGAAAAATACTTGCCTGGAAGAGGTACTATTTTAAGTAAAGATAGAAAACAAATTATTAGTGTATACATTGGGTTGAAAAATATTAAAAAAAATTATATAAATGTAATTCCACTTAAAGGGCTTTATACCCCTCAACCGGGTGACAAAGTTATCGCAGTAGTTGTCGATAAAAATCCCGTTAAATATAGATGTGATATTAACGCAAAAGACGAGGCCGAACTCAAACCGAAAAATACAATACGAAGAATGAAAGACCACGAGTCTAAATATCGCCATTATGAGCAAGAAGAACAAAATGTAGATAAATTTGACATTGGAGACGTTTTAATTGCTAAGGTGCTTTCAGCAGATCGATTAAATAAACCTGAGTTAACTACCGTTGGAAAATACTTAGGGCAAAAAGTTGGGGGCGTTGTAATAGCAATTGATCCTCCTAAAATTCCGCGCGTAATAGGCAGAAATGGAAGTATGATTAAGATGTTGAAAAATGCAACTAATTGTAGTATTTTTGTAACTCAAAATGGTAGAATATGGTTGAACGGCAGCGGCCGGATTTCTGCAGAGCGTTTATTAATCGATGCTATCAGTAAAATAGAGCGAGAAGCTCATACATCGGGTTTAACGGATAGAATACAAGCATATTTAGAAAGTGAAAAAATAAAAAGAGGTATAAAATAAAAAATGTTATTAATCAAAGATGAATATCCAAAGCTTTTATTTAGAGAAGATGGAAAAAGATTAGATGGAAGAGATAAATTAGAATTAAGACCTATTAAAATGGAAGTTGGTGTAATTAAAAATGCCGATGGAAGCGCGTATATTGAGTGGGGAAATAATAAAATATTTGCTGCAGTATACGGTCCAAGAGAAGTCCATCCTCATCATTTAGCAAAACCTGATCGCGGTGCGTTAAGAGTTTTTTATAGAATGGCAACATTTTCAGTATTTGATAGAAAAAGACCTGCTCCAGGAAGAAGAGAAAAAGAAATTTCAATGATTATTGGAGATTGCTTGGAACCCGTTTTGTTTCTTGAATTATATCCTGGTACATCTTTTGAAATATTTATTGAGGTTGTTGATGCAGACGGAGGAACGAGATGCGCAAGCACAACTGTGGCAGCGTTAGCTTTAGCAGACGCAGGAATTCCTATGAGATCCCTTGTAACAGCTGTTGCGGTTGGAAAAATAGACGACGAGATCGTAGTAGACTTATCAGGGATCGAAGATAAAGCCGGTCAGGCAGATATGCCTTTAGCGGTTTCGTGGTTTAACAATCAAATCTCGTTGTTACAGTTCGACGGTAATGTTAGTATTGAAGAATTTGAAAAGTTCCTTGAACACGCGAAAGATGCCGCTCAAAAAATATACGAAATTCAACTAGCCGCGTTAAAAAACAAATATATTTCCATTCAAAATAACGTTGAAAAAGATGTTGAAAAAGAAAACAAAGAGGTTGAGATAAAATGATGGATGTTAAACGAGTAATTTCTACGATAGAACGAAATTACATAAAAAATAACCTCAAGAAAGAAGAACGAGTAGATGGTAGAGGATTGTGGGATTATCGCAAATTTAAAGTTTTTCCAGACATTATTTCTTCTGCAGAAGGTTCTGCAGACGTTTCTTTAGGAGAAACAAGGATTATAACAGGTTTAAAATACGAAATAGGGGAACCTTTCCCCGATAATCCCAACGAAGGGGTTTGTACTGTAATGGCAGAATTATTACCTTTAGCATCTCCATTATTTGAAAGAGGTCCTCCAGACGAACAATCAATCGAATTAGCACGCGTGGTTGACAGAGGAATTAGACACGCTGATTGCGTTCAAACAAAAAAACTGTGTATTAGAGAAAACAAATTAGCTTACATATTATTTGTTGACATGTATGTGATAAATTATGGTGGTAATATGATTGACTGCGGAACTGTTAGCGTTTTAACTACTTTAATATCGTCTCACATTCCTGAAGGAAAATGGAGCGAAGGAAATGGACTTGAATGGACGGGTAAATATTTAACGGGTCAAAATATTGTAAACGAATTACCTTTGGTCACTACGTACGCAAAAATTGACAATGTTATATTTCTCGATCCCAATTTAGTTGAAGAGTTGGTGTCTGACGGAAGGATGTCAATTTCATGTACTAGCGATAAAATCACAAGTATTCAAAAAAGCGGGACAGCTACTTTTTCTCTCGACGAAATTAAAATGCTATGTAGAAAATCGTTGGAAATCGGTCAAAAAGTAAGAAGCGAATTAAATCTGTGGCAATACAAAAAAATTATTGAGTAATTTTTTTAAATTTATTAATTTAAAGTTATTTTTTCTTTGTTTTTATTATTAAAATTAAAATAATAAGACTAAAAGAGCTAAAATTTTTATTTTATTATTGTTTTAATACATTAATTATTAGAAACTAAAATTAAATTTTTTATGCCAAAACATAAAAAGACACATAAAAAGGTCACTTCGGATGGGAGTTTTGGGCCTCGCTACGGCGCTATGGTCAGAAAAAAATATCGAGAAGTAATGGACAAAATGAAAGATAAGGACACTCGTTGCCCTCGTTGTCAAACGAAGGGATCGATTCGTAGACTATCCGTAGGAATCTGGCATTGTAAAAAATGCGAAGCTACATTTACAGGTGGTGCGTATTTAGTCTCAACTCCTCGAGGCGAGGAATCGTTAAGAGTTGCCAAGCGAAAACAACGAGAATTAGAAGTTGTTGAATAATAAGAATGTCCCAAGAACAAGAAAACGATTTTATTATAAAATCTCGCGTAGAATTTGTATTTAACGAACCCCAAACCTGCGATTTTTCGTATAACGCTTTTTTACCAGAATTTAACAAATTGAACACAAAAAGGTCGAAATTAAAAATGGAAAAAAAACAAAAATCTCTAATAATTGACATTGAAAGCTCCGATATTACAGCATTTCGAGCTTCAATAAGTGAGATCATTGGATTAGGTAAGATAATTAATGGTACTATGAAAATTTGTAGGTAAAGAATTTATTGTTAATTATATTAAATTTATTAAAATAAAACGAAAGTGAAAAATAATGGTTGTAAATCTTGATAATTTAGACGAAGAAACCAAGAAAAAAGTGGTAAATCTTCAAAATCTATCGAATACAATGGAGTTCTTAACGAATCAAAAGATTCAAATTGAAGGTTCGATGAGAGAAACTGAAATTGCCATTGAAGAATTAGAAAAGATTAATCCCGACGTCGTCGTATATAAATCCATTGGAGGAATAATAATTAAAAGCGAAAAAACCAAACTCTTAGAAGAAAAAAAATCTTTGAAAACTACATTAGAAATGCGCGTTAAAACAATTGAATCGAAAATTTCAAGAACAAAATCTCAAATTGAAGCGATGAGGAAATCTATTCAAGCTGAATTCCAAAATAAAAGTGCGTAGGATGTTTTTTATTTATCTTGATGGTCAAATCCAAAATTGACGATTTGATTTCCTTTTTAAAAGGTAAAAAGGTACTTGTTTTAACTCACGATTTAGTAGATCTCGATGGATTTGCTTCTTGTTTTCTATTTAAAACTTTTTTAAATAATGTATGTAAATCTAACGAAGTTCTCTTTTTATTTTCAGAATTTTCAAAACCGACAAAAGAATTCGTTAACAGATTAAACTCTAAGTTTCCGTATGTCAATTTTAAATTAGAAAATATTATTGATGTTTCAACTGTAGATGTAATTGTTATATTAGATACAAATAATTTAGATCAAGTAGGGGTAACTAACGATTTTGATTTGATTAATTTAAACAAACCCTTTATTTTTATAGATCACCACTTAAATCTACAAAAGAATTACAAAGAAAACATTACAAACTTAAACATTATTGAGGACTCTTATTCTTCTTCTGCCGAAATTATTTACGAAATGTTAGAATGTTTTGATTTGATTTTGGATGTACCCTCTAAATTTCTGCTCGTTGCTGCTATTTTAGTAGATTCTGGTTTTCTTCAACACGGAGACAATAAAACGATATTAAGAGTTTCTAAATTATTAAACGAACAAGTTGAATATCAAGAAATTATATCTATGTTAAAAATTAAGGAAGATATATCCGAGAGAATTGCTAAAATCAAGGGATTCCAACGAGTCGCATTAATTCAGGAAAAAAACTGGTTAATTGGAATAACTCATGTAGGAAGTTATGAAGCCAATGTTGCAGCTTCTTTACTAAAAATTGGATTCGATATTGGGATTGTTTGTTCAACAAAAAAAACTGAATATCGGATCAGTATTAGAGCAAATAAAGAAATTTGTCTTAAAACAGGATTACACCTAGGGAAGATTTTGAAAGAGATATCTGAAGAAATTGGTTCTAATGGGGGTGGCCATAATGGCGCAGCATCTCTTACCGGAAAAAATGGAATAAATGTTGCAAAAGATAAAATTATAGAGAAAATAAAACAAGTTTTAAACAAATAAAAATTCTAATAAACTATAATAATTTTATGCCAGATTCTATAATCAAATATAATAACTTCTATTTCCGATACAAGAAAAACCCGAATTATCAACTAGAGAATATCAATTTAGAAATAAATAAAAACAAATTCATATTATTAGCGGGAGAAACGGGTTCAGGTAAAACAACTTTAATTAAAAGCATGAACGGATTAATTCCTCAATTTTATGCCGGATTTTACAAAGGCAATGTTATTGTCAACGGAAAAGACACCGTTGAAACGCCTATTTCAGAATTGTCTACAGAAATAGGAATTGTATTTCAAAATCCTGAAAATCAGTTAATATCGTTAGATGTGGAACACGAAATTGCGTTTGGTTTAGAAAATATCGGAGTCCCTAAAGAGATAATGGAAAAAAGAATTAAAGAATGCGTGAAAGTCACTGAAATCGAACATTTACTCGATAAAGCGCCTTTTGAATTAAGTGGAGGAGAACAACAGAGGGTCGCAATTGCTTCGATTTTAGCGCTTGAACCTAAAGTTTTAATAATGGACGAGCCAACTGCTCTATTGGATCCGTATATGGCTCAAAAAATTATTAATTTATTGAAAAAAATTCAACTTGACCAAAAAATAACAATTATAATTAGCGAACATCGATTGGATTTAATAATGCCATTTGTTGACGAAATTATTTTAATTAACGAAGGTAAGATAATAGAACACGATTTAAAAGAGAATGTAATTAATGGAAATAATTTCGATAAGATCCACATAAACAAACCTTTAATATATTCTATTGCGCGACGACTCAAAGAGAAAAATCTCTATAAAGACAAAATTCCAGCTTCTATTCCCGAAGCTATGGAATTTTTTGAAAAATGGGTTTAATTAAAGGTGATAATAACGATTAATGAAACACCAAAGATTGTAATAAAAAATGTATATTATACTTATGCTAACGGAACAACGGCTTTAAAAAACATCAATCTATCGGTAAATGAGGGCGAATTAATTGGTATAATGGGAATGAATGGAGCGGGTAAAACTACCTTAATTAGGACACTTAATGGATTGATTCGTCCTCAAAAAGGTAACGTTTATATTAACGGAGAAAACATTAAATCGAAAAACGTAGGAAAACTATCTAAAACAGTTGGCATAATTTTTCAAAATCCAAATCATCAACTTTTTTCTAACTCAGTAGAAGACGAAATAAAATTTTCGCTAAAAAATCTAAATTTAAGCAAATCAGAAGTTCAAGGTAAAACTGAAATGGTATTAAATACTTTTAATTTAGGCAAATATAAAGAGAGATCTCCATTAACTCTATCTGGTGGTGAAACAAAAAAATTAGCGTTAGCTTCGATAGTATGTAGAGATCCCGATATTTTGGTGTTTGACGAACCTACGTTAGGTCAAGATGCTAAAGAGATAGAATTTTTTACGGATTTGATAAAAAACGAAATTAAAAAAAGGAAAACGATTGTTATAGTTACTCATAATATTGAATTCGCTATTGAAAATGTGCCTCGTATAATTTTAATGGCAAATGGAGAAATAATTGCAGATGGTCCTACCGAAGAACTATTAACCAAAGAATTTCTAATAAACAAATGTTCGTTGGTATTACCTCAAATAACTAAATTTAATACAGCGTTGAACTCAATAGGCATTAAGTGTCCTAAAGATATACGGTTTAAAAACGACATGATAATTTTTCTTGAAAATTATTTACAGAATAAAAAAGTTAGTACATAAGGTGTTCAAAAGAGATGTCTTTAGAGTTATTACAAGCGTTCAAATTTCGAAAAAAAAACACGATTATTCACAATTTAGATCCAAGAACAAAACTATTATTTTCTATTTTTTATTCAATTGCAGCGTTGATGTTTACGAACATAATTCCATTGTTATTAATATTTTTATCGTTAATTCCAATAATTTTTATCGGAAAGATGATTAGAGACTGGTTTAACAGCATAAAAGGGCTCTCTTTCCTTATAATTTTAATAATAATTATAAACACTTATTTTTTGTCTTTATCCTACGCTATTGCAATGATTTTAAGAATTTTCATTATGATATCTGCTTTTTCAATTTTCTTTTTAACGGTTCATCCAAACGAGTTAGCTTTATCTTTAATATCGATGAGAGTACCCTATCCATACGCTTTTTCTTTTTCTTTAGCTTTTAGATTTGTTCCTACAATTGCGCTTGAAGCTCAATACATTTTAGACGCACAACAAAGTAGAGGATATGAAATGCAACAAAAAGGTTTAATAAATCAAATTAAAAACCTATTTCCCCTGTTGGTTCCATTAATAGTGTGTTCAATTAAAAGAGCTTTTAACGTAGCAGAAGCTCTTGAATCAAGAGCGTTTGGAAGTATTAAAGAACGCACTTATTATTACGCCCTAAAATTCTCTCTAAAAGATTGGATATTTACTATGTATTTATTTATGTTCTTAATCGTAGTAATTTTTATTAAAATTCAATTTAATCTAATGCCAAATTGGTTTTATTGGGGTTTGCCAGTATGATTATCAGGGAATTTAAGATTCCAGATTTAAAAATGCATTTCTTTGCTGGAATTAACCAAATAGATATTGATTTAAGTAAAATTACGACCCAAGAAAAAATAAAGAAAGAGTCAGATATAGTTGATTTTTTAAAAAATTTTTCCGAGAAAATCCAAAACAAATACATTGATTCTATTTTACAATTTTTTTCTGATACCTTCGTTTTAAACGAAGATCACATATTTGTTGCTTGTTATTACGTCCAAAAAGCATATTTTAATAACCAAAACATTTCAAATAAAAAAAACATTGAACTTTTGTTATATTTAGCGTCAAATCGACAAATAAAAAACGCAGTCGAAGCTTTTGGAATTACTATTGAATACTTAAAGAAAAAAAGATTAAGTTATTGCATTATTTCGAGCGAAAATAATTTAATTTCAATTAACAACGAAGTTGTTGAATATTTTGACGCCACAGAGCTCGAATTTAACCTTAATTACGAAAGTTTAGAAAAACTAAACAGAATTAAAAACTTTTTTGAAATTTCAGATAATCAAATAAATGTTGTTCTAAATTCTTTCGATAATATGGTATTAAATAATAATATACTTGAATTAAGCTTTAATGCGCTGTACGATTTGATTTGCGAAAAAATGGCTTTATTAAGTATAGAAAAAATATGAAATCTAATCGGCTTTAATAGGAATTCTTATAATATCGTCCCGTTTTAAAAAAGATATACCACTAAAATTACCTAAAACTTCTATTCTAATAATTTTATCCGGGTTACTAAGATCAACTCTATTATTAATGTTTTTTGTAACCACATTAATAAATTGATCTCTTTCTATTAATTCGTTTTTTCTTCTCTTTAGTTTAAGTTTAAAGGATTCGCTTGGCTTTAGAAACTCGAAATATTTTTGTTGAACTATTTGTTTTATTACTTCAATGTTGGTTTCGCATACAAAATTAATTGGTACGATCTTTAAAATATATTGAAAAAATTCCGGATCGTTTTTCAAAATGCTTTTAAATTTTTTTATTACAGCAACAACGTCTAAGTTGGTTAGGGCAACAATCAATCCTGAAAATTCTAAATCTGAAATAATAGGATACTTATCTCCACAAATCAATAACGTGAACCATAATTCTGCTTTTGCGTTTATTTCGTTAAATCTCGAAGTAGAGATTAAAAGATTAAAGTCTTTCGTTTAAACCACTCAATGACCTTTGGATTTTAAGAACTCATTAATAGATGTTTCGTCAATAACTCCGATTCTCAAAAAGTTTATTTTATTTTGAGTACAATTTACAATAGTTGTTGGTATTTTTGATTTTGACGCTCCACTGTCAATTATTAAGTCAATAGTTCCTAAAAAAGTTTTTGCGACTTCGGCTCCGGTAACAGAAGGTTCTTCTCCTGAATAGTTAGCTGATGTTCCAATAATACCCCCAAATTTGCCCTTTGACTTTAAAATCTTTAAAATTTCTAATACAATTTCGTTGTCAGGAACTCTTAATCCAATAGTATCTTGATTTGCTGTTACTTCAGGAGGTAAAATGTTTTGGGCCTTCTTTTTTAAAATTAAGGTTAATTGTCCAGGCCAATATTTTTCAGCTAAAACTTTAGCTACCTCGTTAAATTCAGCAATTTTTGACGCTTCTTCGAAATCGGAAACTAATAGCAAAAATCCTTTGTTTCGATCGCGATATTTTATGGTGTATAACTTTTCGACTACTTCTGAACTTAACGGATCGCCCCCAATTCCGTACACCGAATCGGTCGGGAAAGCCAGAAGTTTTCCACTTAATATATAATCAACAGCTATTTCAAACAAATACTTAATTTGTTCTAAATTCTCTAAATATTTTTTAGGTATTCGAATTAGGAAACCCATATAATATAATTCCAGAACTTTATTAAAATTTATACTTTATAAAAGAACGTTTTTTTGAATGTAAAGCAAGAAATAATAAATTAGAAACATTTAAATTATTTTAGGTTGTTCTACTATGCACTTCACTTCAGAGTCAATTTTTTTCCAGTCGAAATCAATTCTTTCTTGTAGCTCTATGATTTCTTTTTCGGAAATATGAGCGAATCTCTTTTGCATCGAGAGATATTCTATAAGAGGTAATCTCTTTGACGGATCTAGCAGCGGTTTGCTCTTTTTTGACAACTTTAATATTCCTTTTTCGTATTCGTATAAAATCCAAACACCAGTTTTAACCGCCAACCTCGCTACTTCAATTGCATCTTCTGACTGAATACCCCATCCGGGAGGACACGGCGCTAAGATTTGAATGTATTTGCAACCTTTAATAGATTTAGCTTTCTTAAATTTTTCGTAAATATCTAAAGGTTCGCTAATACTACAAGTTGCAACGTATGGGATTTCGTGCGCTCTCAATATAGCTGGAACGTTCTTTTTATATCTTTTTTCTCCATATATTGTAGTAGTTGTTTTTGCTCCGTGCGGAGTACTTGACGATCTCTGAACGCCTGTATTCATGTAAGCTTCGTTATCGTAACAGCAATAAATTATGTTTGTGTTTCTTTCAGCAGCACCGCTTAAGCCTTGAATACCTATGTCACTCGTACCACCATCGCCAGCAAAAACCAAAGTTGTCATTTCGTCCCAACCTTGGTTAGGGAACCTTGCCGCTTTAGCCTTAAAAGCTGCATCGAATCCGGTTCCAGCGGCAGCGCCCGCAGCAAACGCCATATTAATAAACGGAAAGTCGGGAGCTGTTCTTGGCCATAATCCAATTACTACGTTCAAACAGCAAGCTGGAGTGACTAACGCAGTTTTTGGCCCTAAAGCTTTCATAGCCCATCGAAGTGCAATCTCAAGACCACACCCAGCACAGCACGAATTTCCCGGAAGAAAATGCTCTTTACAAGCAATTTTATCTTCCATAACTTCTTTTAAAGATACCATTATTATTTCACCTCTAATTTTCCATGCCAGAGAGTACCGTGAATTAAATCCTTTGGTAATTCTCCAGATTCGTTAATCTTAATTAAAATCTTTAATTGTTCCTTTTGTTGTTCAAGAGAAACTTCGCGACCGCCTAATCCTGCAATTATTGGTAATATTTCGGGAGCGCCTTTTATGTTATGAAGCGCACTTTTTACTTCACCGCTTATTGGACCTCCCGTTTGCGATCCGAACGCTGTAGCTCTATCAATTACTCCTAAAATCTTCACTTTTTTTGACGCGTTTACAATATCTTCCGTTGGAAAAGGTCTAAAATATCTCAATTTAACCATTCCGACTTTATACCCTTCTTCTCTCACTTGATTTACAGCTTCTTCCATTTGTAACGCTAAATCACCGTAAATAACAACACCTACATCAGCATCGTCCATTTTATATTCCTGAATTAAACCATTACCGTAATTTCTCCCAAAAACGCGATCAAATTCTCTTGCAGCGCTTGTAATTTTACTTTTTGCCTTGATCATTGCGTCGTGTATTTTCAATCGAAATTCAGCGTAAAATCCGGAGGGCATTATTAAATTTCCATGCATCATGGGGCGATCTGGATCTATAAAAATGTGTGGCCAACCTTTTTCGTCGGGCAATGGTGGGAGATACGCGTCTACAGCGTCTTGATCTTCGATTATAACCGGTTTAGAAGTGTGCGATAAAACAAAACCTCCGTAAGCAACAAATTTAGGTAATAAAACGTCGGAATCTTCGCAAATTTTATAAGACATTAAAATATCGTCAAAAATTTCTTGATGGGCGGAGCAAAAACTCATCATCCACCCGGTATCTCTTTGGCTTGTCACGTCAGTAAAATCTGCCCAAATGTTCCAGGGTGGCGCTGGTCCTCTCGAAGCAATCGCTACTACGATTGGAAGCCTTGTTCCCGCAGCCCAATGAAGCATTTCGTGCATATAAAATATGCCTTGACCTGATGTCGCTGTAAAAGTTCTCGTTCCCGCGATACTTGCACCTATCACGCATGCCATTACGCTATGTTCGCTTTCAACTAAAATATATTGGGTACCAGGCATTAAACCGTTATCGACAAATTCAGATAATTTTTCAACAACGGTCGTTTGTGGCGTAATTGGATACGCGCTGATAACCTGAACTCTAGCCGATTTAGCTGCGAAAGCGGCTGCTTCGTTTCCTTTAATTATTTTTGTTTCCTTTTTCTGAATAAAATCTTTTTGCTTCGATTTAATCATTTTTAAGATCATCTTCTCTTTTCATTTCAATGTTTTTAGTAGGGCATTCTTTAGCGCATATGCCACATCCTTTACAATAAAGGTAATTAATTTCAAACGAGCCATCTTCTTTTTTTGAAATTACAGCTTCTGGACAATACATCCAACAAATCCCACACTTATTGCATCCTTCGTTAATTATTGGTCGGAAAGTTCTCCAATCTCCTGTGATACCGATTGAACCATCTATAGGTAATGAAATAGGAATTGGCGATAATTCTTTCCAATTCTTATATTCTTGAAGTTTAGGGCGTTTATCTCTTGATTTATTTATTGCTTTCCATTTTTCTGTATCTGCCATTTTTTAAACCTCCTCTTTAACTGATTCGTATGCGTCCTTTGCAACCAACATATTTTTTTCTAACTTCTTTTCTCCAAATTCCACTCTAAAAACTTTTTCCATTGCTTCCAAATCATAATATCCCGAAACTTTTCCAAAGGCTCCTAACATTGGAATGTTTAATATTGGACCACTGGAATGCATGAAATCTCTTTTAATACATATTCCAGTAGCATCAACAATGTATATTTTAATGTGTTCCGGTAATAGGGATTTATCAACTGGGATTGGGCTATTAACGATTAAAGATACGCCCTTTTTAATAGTTTCGCGGATTTTTGGGATCTCCAACAAAGAGGTATCAAAAATTAATATATAAGCGGGATTTACTACGCTATCGTAAGTCTTTATTATTTTAGATTTCGATAATTTTGCAAACGCCATAACTGGAGCCCCTCTTCTTTCAGCACCAATTATTGGTATAGCAATAACATCATTAAATCCTTTTTCGTAAGCCATTTCAGCCAATAATTGACTTGCTGTAACTGCTGTTTGACCTCCTCGGCCATACATCGAAATTTCGATTATTTCGGTTTTTTCGTTTTCCACCAATTTTTTCCCAACTTTTATCATTTTATTATTCACCCATACAGCCAATAAAAAACGAGAAAGAGAAGTTCTTATTGGCTACTTCATAAAATAAGTACTACAAGTACTACTAATAACGAAATTAAGATAATTACCAATAATATATTGTATTGAATTAAAGCGTTCTGCTCTTTTCTCTTGGTTCGCATTAATTCTCGACTTCGATTATTGGTAATTTTTTGTAAAAAAATCAATATAATATTAACAATTTAGAAAATTTCAATGGATAAAAATTTTTCGAATAAAATAGATAAGTAAAAGCAATTTTTAGAAAAATAATTGAAAAAAAACTTATCTTTTTATAATATATATTACAACTTTATTTACAAAATGTCATATAAAGCAAAAGAAACTGAAGAAGATTTCACGGGATTCAAATGCCCTGCTTGTAAAGAAGGCGATGTGACGGTTAAAAAAGCAGAATACGATTTGCCTGATAAAGATAAAGTAATAATTATTAAATTTGAATGTAATAAATGTAATTTCCATCAAAACGATATTATTCCATTAACAACCCGAATTGAATCAGGAATTATGACGTTAAGAATTACGAACGAAGAAGACCTTAAATCAAAAGTGTATAGATCTCCTACTGCAAAGCTTGAAATTCCTGAATTAGAATTACAAGTTGAGCCCGGACCTAGCGCTGGTTTCTATTATACTAATATCGAGGGGATTTTATTTAGGTTTGAAGACGCTGTTAAAATTTATTATAAAAACCTTAAAGATAACGATCCGGAAAAAAAAATTGTAGCAGATATCCTAAAAGATCTTCAAAATGCCATGAACGCTGAATTTAAATTTACATTAAAAATAACGGATACAAATGGAGGCAGTTATATTATCCCCGTAGACAAATCAAAGTATTCTTTTGAAAAAATAAATTTCGATTGTAAAGATAACATTTAAATTTAAATGTTTAAATTTAAATTACATACCCATATTAATAAAATTTTAAGTGATTTAAATGGTTTTAAAAAAAGTAGGCGTTTTGACGGGTGGTGGAGATTGCCCCGGATTAAATAGCGTATTATACGGAATTATGCTGAAAGCATTTGACGAAGGTATAGAGATCGTTGGTATCGAGAAGGGTTGGAAAGGTTTTATCGAAAATATTGTTAGACCTTTAAAAGTAGCAGATAACGACGATCTTCATACAGAAGGAGGAACGATCTTATACACGAGTAGAACAAATCCCTTTAAAGACGTTTCTAAAGCTAAAAACGAAGCAGAAAAAAAAGCTTTAGAAGAGAAAATTAGCAAAGAGTTAGCAGCTAAATTTAAAGATCTCGGTATCGACGCGTTAATAGCAATAGGAGGAGATGATACGTTAGGAGTAGCTGATAAAATGTATAGATACGCAAAAGCAAAAGTAGTAGGCGTACCAAAAACAATTGACAACGATATAGCTGGAACGCATTACACATTCGGTTTTTGGAGCGCAGTACAATTAGCTTCTAACACATTAGATAATTTAACTACTACGGCAAGATCTCATCAAAGAATATTTATAATAGAAATCATGGGTAGAGACGCGGGATTTTTAACCCTATACAGCGGGATAGCTGGTGGGGCGGATATCATTTTAATACCTGAAACTCCTTTTGATTTTGAAAAAGATATTGTCGAAATTCTCAAAAAAAGAATAAACGCAGGATACGTGTATCATATAATTGCGTGCTCCGAGGGCGCTTACCCAACAATGGAATCGTTAAAGCGAGACTTTAAAACTATCACAAAAGAAACGATCGATAATTTGCCTAAAGACACTTTTGGAAATCCCGTTTTACCTGCATTGAACATTTCAAATGTCTTAGTAAAAGAATTAGATTTGCGAGAAGATTTAAAAATAGAATTTAAGAAGAATAAAGTAGATTTTGAATGTAGAAGCGTAGTATTAGGTCACACAATGAGAGCAGGTACACCTAATTCGTTCGATAGAATTCTTGGCTTACGGTTTGGATTAGCCGCCATTAAACTTGTTATTGCGGGTGATTGGGGAAAAATGGTCTCTCTCCAAGGTAATAAAATGGAAACCTTTCCTCTTTCAGAAGGTACTAAGAAAAAGTATGTTAAATCAGATAGCGATAAATTAGAGTTAAGAGACTTACTCGTCAAAGTTCGGTACAGATCTAAAGAACAATACCTAAAGTAAGATAATTTTTCTTTTTTTCTAATTTTTCATTATTTGATATTTCTTTGATTTTTTATGTAAATAATTTTTTAAACCTAAAGATGATATTATTTTTGTTAAAAGATCTATTTTAAAAAAAAATTTAACTTCCAAATTCCAATCACCTCAAGATTTCATAGTACCAAATTATGTCAAAAATACAAATCAGATGCCCAATTTGCAGTAAATGGGGCTATATTGAAGTATCGGAGGTTATTTTTAAAAACGTATCTCGAGGTGTTGTTGCAGTTAATATTGCTAGTAATACAATTTGTGAACATACTTTTATTGCATATATTGATAAGAATTTGGCTGTTCGAGATTATTTTACTACAGATTATCAAGTAGAAATCCCTGAAATAACGCCCAAAACTAAATTAGAAAAAGAAATGATTCCTGAAAAAGGATTTTTAGATGGAGATCTTATCAAATTAAATTTACCTGCAATGATGATAGCATATGTTTTAAAAGCTATTTTTACAAAACAAAAAGTCTTAATTCTTTCTGATCAAAAGTTTTTATACAAATACATTCTGAACTTTTTTAAATATATAACGGAAAATTATTTTGAAACTAATATCGATGTAGGATCCGTGGAAGAATATAAGGCAAACAAAAAAAAATACAAGAATTATATGATTTTTGAAAATAACGAAATCGTTCAAAATCAGCAAAAGATCATTGATCCTAAAAAATTAAAAGTAGAAAAGCAAATTGTTAATAATTTTTTGACGGAACAAACTTCTATGGGGCTGATTTTCATTAAAAATGAAATTTTTAAAGCGTATAATTTAGCTCAATTTATCGCAGATTACATTAATAATCAAATTCAAATTAAGAAAGAAAATCGAGAAAAAATTGAAGAGAATGTTCTCGTTGTTAATTTTCTTGACGATCTTGTTAATAAGGAAAAAGTATTCTCGTTAAAAATTTCAAATGAATTGGAAAAAAAATTTGGTATTAAAATACAAAAGCAGTTTTTAAATTTTTTATTAGAAATCGTTCAGTCCTATTTCAACATAGACGTAGAAAAAGCAATATCCTTAATTAATGTCTGAACGTTATTAAAAATGTTTTCTACTCTTACTAAATACTTTAAAATAATGAAAATTTCATAATAATATATCCATTAATGTAAAATCAAATTAATTTTTTTAATCTTTCTCGGCGGATTTTTCTTTAGGATTTTCGATTTCGCCGTTATTAATAGACGTTTCAATTGAATCTGATTCTTGCTTTATACTTATAACGTGCAATAGTTCTTTTTCAGAAAATCCCAAGAGTTCTTCTAATTTATAAACGAGAAGATCTAAGAGTCTCGAGTAAGGTTCTGATATTACATCAATAATTCCATCAGCAGATCCGTTCCAAAACGGATTTAATTTCTTTTTAATGTAAAGAGGTAATTTTAATTTATACTTCTCTGGTAAACTTACTCTAATATTGTACACATTATCGATATGGCGATGTAGGTTTTTACCTTTTTCGCCCCATTCCTTTTCGCCCAAAGGATTGGTCTCAATCCACCCAATATTGATGTTAATTTCTGGTTTCATTGCCAAGAAAATATTTTTCTCAGAAATTTTATGTTCAAAGGAAATAATATTCCACACGCTCAATATCCATTGTGTCTTCAAAGTTTTTAAAATTATTCTGATAAAGTTTTCGTACTCTTGAATGGTATCGTCAAGAACAACCGGCACGCTGAATCTTCTAGGGATCGTCTTACAGCCAGAAGGTCTTCCGTAAATTGAGCGGCTATTTTTGTCTTCTTTCCATTTTCCTTTCAAATAAGCGTAATTCTTATAATATTTAGGCGCTATTTTTTCCAATTGCATTTCCTTTATATCCATTTTTTCTGGGACATATTCTAAATCCCATTCTTTTTTCCAATTTTCTTCGTCTAAAATTAAGCTAAACCATTTCCATCCTCCAATCTGATTGTTATCAAAGGAACCAACTTGATAACCTGGAGCATTTCCGTTGTTAGGTCCAGGAAATTGTTCTCTCAAACAATTGCGATCGTATAACCCTGCGTTCGCTGCTTCTGATAATGGAACAATTAAAATGGTTGTTTTAAATTTCGAATAGAAAATTTTCCACAAATGTTGGTTAAGTTGTTGAAATAAAGTCAAAAATT
>Ga0299915_10001338_pt1 | contig 18345 bp, 9 predicted proteins | sample RVTome_13_FD_200263 | JGI IMG/M metagenome (GOLD analysis project Ga0299915, IMG submission 200263) | Soil microbial communities from uranium-contaminated site in the Upper Colorado River Basin, Wyoming, United States - RVT92D227 (version 2) ... | reverse complement strand
GGTAAAATTGCTCTGGGTCCGATGAATCTATGCCATGAAATTTCTGAAATCTACCAGTCGTATACCATTCAGTGACCATCAGATGGCGTTCATCGGGCAGCGTCAGCGGATAGACCGTAAGACGTAAAGGCAAAGACCTAGTGGCACGGCCATCCTGGCCGTGGACCACGGGCTGGAAGCCCGTGCCACACGTTTTGGCGATAATACTGCCGGTGTAAGTGCCGGCATCGGCATCCCGCGGTATCTTTACGGTCAGAAAAACAGCTTTGTATGTACCTTTCTCAACGGAGGTTTCTTTTTCTTCAGCCAGGTAATCAGGAAACCGCGCAGGGGCGGGACGAATCAAATCGGCTTTTCTATACTTTGGTGTGTTTTGCTCGATTGGAATTGAGCCGACAAAATTCAACTTTATGCTATTTTCGGGCAGTAGAACGGAACTCTCAGCGTGCCTTAGGGGACTCACATAGATAGTGACACGGCCCAAATCTTTGCCGGCTTTGATCACGCATTGAGCACAGACATACTCATTTCTTATGCCGAATATCTCTATCGCACTTTGCAGCTCGGGGCGGTTATAGCCATCTTCGAAGACTCTTTCCAGGTCGCTTACCGCAAAAAAATCGAAAGGCCCGACCCGGAACGGGTCGGCTTAGCCCTGCCCCTCGGGGCAGGGGCTCCCCCCGCCTCTGAGGCGGGGGCTAACCACTGCGTTGGTGGCTGCCAGGCCGCCCTCCGCAGGACGCCCAACGGCGGACAGAACGGTTGCGAAGAAAAGGAGTTGTAGAACCCCGCCATAGTGATGGCGGGGTTATCCAGTTCTCTTGCCATTTCTATTGTATCACGCACAAAAAGGATTTAGAATTTGCGCCAATAAAGAAGGCGTCGCCAGTCGCTCGCCCGCCAGACGTATGGCGGGTAAATCTGGCGGATAAATATTTGTGGCACGGCCATCTTGACCGTGTTTTCACGGGCTGGAAGCCCGTGCCACGCCGGCGTAATTGCCAACGCTTTTGGAAAAACACAGGGGAATTTTCTATGCCGAAACGCCAGGACATAAGGAAAGTGATGATCATCGGCTCCGGCCCCATCATCATCGGCCAGGCTTGCGAATTTGACTACTCCGGCACCCAGGCGTGCAAGGCTCTTCGCAAATTAGGCTACCAGATCGTGCTGGTCAATTCCAACCCGGCAACAATTATGACCGACCCAGGCATGGCGGATGTAACCTATATTGAGCCGCTCGACCTGGAAACTATGACAAAAATCGTCGAGAAAGAGCGGCCTGACGCACTGCTACCCAATCTTGGCGGCCAGACCGGGCTGAATCTGTCCTCGGAACTAGCCCGCGCAGGTGTCCTTGAAAAATATGGCGTCAAAGTCATTGGCGTTGAGGTGGACGCTATCGAGCGCGGCGAAGACCGCGTTGTGTTCAAGGAGACGATGAACAAGCTCAGTATCGATATGCCCAAAAGTGCTCCGGCCTACAGCGTGGAAGAGGCTGAGAAGATTGCTGACGAGCTTGGTTATCCGGTCGTCATTCGCCCGGCTTACTGCTTAGGTGGGACTGGCGGTGGTGCTGTATTTAATGTCGAGGAGCTACGCACGGTCGCCGCTCGCGGCCTTTCAGCAAGTATTGTTCATCAAATCCTGGTCGAAGAGTCCGTTCTTGGCTGGGAAGAGCTGGAGCTTGAAGTCGTACGCGACGCCAAAGGGCGGAAGATTACCGTCTGCTTTATTGAAAATGTGGACCCGATGGGCGTGCACACCGGAGATTCGTACTGCACAGCTCCTATGCTCACAATCGACCAGCAGGTGCAAAAGCAGCTGCAGAAATACTCTTACGACATTGTCGACGCCATCGAGGTCATAGGCGGCACAAACATCCAGTTTGCCCACGATCCTGATACGGGCCGAGTAGTTGTTATCGAGATAAACCCCAGGACTTCGCGTTCGTCGGCCCTTGCCTCCAAAGCGACCGGCTTTCCGATCGCCTTTGTTTCTTCGCTGCTGGCTGGAGGACTTACGCTCGACGAGATACCCTACTGGAGAGAGGGAACGCTGGAAAAATATACACCGTCGGGGGACTACGTGGTCGTCAAATTTGCCCGCTGGGCGTTTGAAAAATTCAAGGGCGTTGAAGATAAGCTCGGCACACAAATGCGGGCGGTCGGCGAGGTGATGAGTATCGGCAAAAACTACAAAGAGGCATTCCAAAAAGCTATTCGCTCGCTGGAGATCGGCCGATATGGCCTGGGCTTTGCAAAGAACTTCAACAAGCTGTCGCTCGATGAGCTTCTCAAACTTCTGACCTTTCCGACAAGCGAGCGGCAATTCGTTATGTACGAAGCCCTGCGCAAAGGCGCCAGTCTACAAGCTCTCTATGAGAAAACACGCATCAAGCATTATTTCATCGAGCAAATGGCGCAGCTCGTTGCGATGGAGGAAAAGATTCTCAAATATAAGGGCAAAAAATTGCCTGACAAGCTTCTGGCCCAGGCAAAAAAGGATGGCTTTGCCGACAAGTATCTCTCGAAGTTGCTGAGTGTGGCAGAGAGTGACATACGTCGGCGGCGCACCTGCCTGGGTGTCGTCGAAGGCTGGGACGCTGTGCCCGTCAGCGGCGTGGAAAATGCAGCGTATTACTACTCCACCTACAATGCACCAGACAGGGTCAGCACGAGCAAGAAACGCAAGATAATGGTTCTGGGCGGCGGCCCTAACCGAATCGGCCAGGGAATCGAGTTTGACTACTGCTGCGTGCACGCGGCTTTTACGCTGCGCGATGAGGGATACGAGTCAATTATGGTCAACTGCAACCCTGAAACGGTCTCAACCGACTACGACACCTCCGATAAGCTTTATTTTGAGCCGCTTACCGTCGAGGACGTTCTGAGCATATATGAAAAAGAAAAGCCCGAAGGTGTCATCGTCCAGTTTGGAGGCCAGACGCCGCTAAATATCGCCAGCGAGCTGGCTCAGGCAGGGGTGCGCATAATCGGGACATCGCCGGAGACAATAGACCTGGCTGAAGACCGCGACCGTTTCCGCAAGGTCTGCGCAAAGATGGGCATACCGCAGCCTGAATCCGACATGGCCGGCAGCCCGGAAGAGGCGCTCGCCATCGCGCAGCGGATTGGTTATCCGCTTATGGTTCGGCCATCCTACGTTCTGGGCGGACGGGCTATGGAGGTAGTGCACGATGAAGAAATGCTCCGGCACTATGTCGCCGCTGCGGTGGAGGTGTCGCCCGAAAGACCGATCCTAATCGACAAGTTCTTAGAGAACGCGATAGAGACCGAAGCCGACGCCATCTCCGACGGCACCGATGCCTTTGTCCCGGCCGTTATGGAGCACATCGAGCTGGCAGGCATCCACTCCGGAGATTCAGCTTGTGTCATCCCGCCGGTCAGCATACCGCAAAAGCACATTGACACTATCTGCGGATACACCAGAAGAATCGCAACGGACCTCAATGTTGTCGGCCTGATGAACATTCAGTACGCCATAGCAAAGGATGTTGTCTACATTCTTGAGGCTAATCCCCGCGCATCTCGTACTGTGCCGCTGGTCTCAAAGGTCTGCAATATCAATATGGTTCGGCTCGCTGTTCAGCTTATGCTGGGCAAAAAACTAACGGACTTAAACTTGAAGCAACCTTCCATCCCGTACTTTGGCGTAAAAGAAGCTGTGTTTCCATTCAACATGTTTCCGGAAGTCGATCCGGTGTTGGGGCCGGAGATGCGCTCAACCGGCGAGGTGCTGGGACTGGCCGACTCATTTGGCCTTGCCTTTTTCAAGTCTCAACAGGCCGCAAAGCAAAATCTCCCTTCGCAAGGCACAGTCTTGATGACTGTCACCGATAGCGAAAAACAGCCCATCGCGAAAATCGCCCGGGAATTTGAAAAGCTCGGCTTCAATATAAAAGCAACTGAGGGAACCTACAAATTCCTCGCCGGCAACGGCATAAAAGCCGAGCATATCCTGAAAATGCACGAGGGCAGACCTAACATTGTGGACGCCATAAAGAACGGTGAGATCCAATTAGTTATCAATACTCCTGCCGGCAGGGCGGCTAAGTACGACGATTCTTATATTCGCAAGGCCGCCATAAGGTACAAGATCCCTTATATTACCACCACAGCGGCAGCGGCGGCGGCAGTTGTGGGCATAAAGGACGCACAGAAGACAGAGGACAGAAGACAGAAGAGAGAACTTCTGACCTCTGACGTCCGACCTCTGACCTCTGTTTCGGTACGTTCACTGCAAAGCTATCACGCAGCCATAGAATTGAGCAGAGAAGACAGACGACAGAAGACAGACCCTCTGCCCTCTGACGTCTGACCTCTGACTTCGGATTTCCAAAATGACGAAATCTCGATTAGTTCTTATCACGGTCGTCGTCACTTTGGTGGTTGTTTCAACCATCGGCGTGCTAATTTGGAGGAAAATTAGCGCCTCGCGCAAGGCTCTGGTGGTTCAGGTCGAAAATACGCAGCGTGGTGAATTGACAGAATTCGTCAGTGCTCCCGGCGAGATTGGGCCCAAAACATCGGTGCAGATAAGGGCAAGAGTCAGTGCACGTATTGAAGAACTGCCATATCAAGAGGGAGACTGGGTGACTTGCGGCGACCCCAATGCCAATCCGCCGGTGCCGGCATCGGTGCTGGTGCGGCTGGACGCAAAGGATGTCCAGAGCCAGTTGCGGCAAGCTGAGGCGAGTCGCGCGGCTAGCGACGCCCAAATCGATGTTGAGAAGGCAAGAATCGCCGGTCAGCAAGCAAGCATGGCAGGCCTTTCTGCCTCGCGCCTGCAAGCCGAGCAGGATCTGCAGCGGCAAGCAGCACTACTCCAGTCCCAGGACATAAGTCAGGCCAGTTACGACCAAACAAAACTCAAGCTCGACGATGTGAAAGCGCAATATGAGGCCGCCGAGCATGGTTTAGAAGCGGCCAAACTGAATTTGGTGGTGCTGGAGCACAATCTGGAGGCGGCTGACGCCAAGATCGCCCAGGCCCGTGACGCTCTTAGCTACACGACCATTACCTCCCCTATCGACGGTGTGGTGATGCGCATTAGGACAAAAGTCGGGGAGCTGGTGATTCCCGGAATAATGAATAATCCCGGGACATTGATTATGGAAGTGGCGGATTTGTCTGCGATGCTGGTCATCACACAGGTTGACGAGGCAGACGTTGGCAAATTAGAAGTGGGCCAGAAGGCTACCGTTCATGTAGACGCGCTGCCCGACCGCGAATTTACCGGCGTGGTTGATTCAATTGCTCTGGCACACGATGTGACGTACTTCATGACAAAATACTTCAGAACCGAAATTTTGCTCGATAACACTAAAGAAAAATTACATTCAGGCTTGTCCGCTCACGTGGATATTGAGACGCGCAGACACACCGGCGTCCTTAAACTGCCCAGTCAGGCGGTGCTGGGGCAGGAGGTTGACAGTCTACCTTTAGATATTCGCGAAAACTCTGCCGAGGTAGACGCCGGCAAGACACACGCAACGGTGGTCTACCGTTACATCAATGGCAAAGCAGTGGCAACGCCGGTTAAGATTGGGCAAAGCGACCTGACCCATACCATAATCCTGTCGGGCGTTACAGAACAAGACAAGATAGTCGTTGGGCCTTATAAGGTGCTCGAAAAGCTCAAGCACGGACAAGAAATAAAAGATGAGCGCCAAGGCCAGCCCGCCAAGCGTATGGCGGGCCAGCCGAAGAAACCGCCTGACCGGCCCGAAACGGAGCCTGATCCTAACAAGTCACAAAGGCATGGACAAGGCTGAAAAGTCAATAATTCGACTCCAGGATGTCACCCGAATTTACAGAGTCGGGCTGGAATATATTCGTGCGCTCGACGGGATCAATCTACTGCTACGGGAAAACGAATACGTTGCGGTCATGGGCCCATCCGGTTCGGGCAAGAGTACGCTGATGAATATCCTCGGGTGCCTGGACCGCGCCACCTCAGGCCGCTATGAACTGGATGGTCTGGACATGATAGAAATGAGTGACGCAGCGTTAGCTCGCATTCGTAATGAACGAATCGGCTTTGTCTTTCAGACATTTGAGCTGCTCGGGCGGCTGACTGCCGTGGCGAATGTTGAGATGCCGTTGATTTACTCGAGAAACGGCTGGTGGTCCCGACGAAAGCGCGCCATCGCCGTGCTCGAGCGAGTCGGACTGGCAGACCGGCTAAAGCACAAGCCCAATCAGCTCTCAGGCGGTGAAAGACAACGCGTGGCCATCGCCCGGGCCCTGGTCTGTAATCCTACTATTCTGCTAGCCGACGAGCCAACGGGCAATCTCGACAGCAAAACAAGCGAGGATATCTTGGGGTTGTTTGACCAACTTCATCGCCAAGGGCAGACGATTATTATAGTAACGCACGAAGAAAGCGTAGCACGTCACGCGAACCGAATAATTCGGATGATGGATGGACGGATTTGTAGTTCATAGTTCGTGGTTCATCAAGCACCGACCAATGAACAATCAACAACGAACAGAGAACGATGAACAATTGAAAATTGGGAATTGAAAGTGGTCCGTCTCTTTTATCAAAGTGTATATCTTGCGATGGGGCAAATCTGGACAAATTTGACCCGTTCGATACTGACGACTATCGGCATCATAATTGGTGTCGCCTCAGTCACCGCCGTTATCGCGGCTCTTACAGGGCTAAAGGCCAAAGTGCTCAGTCAGGTGGAGACTTTTGGCACTAACACCATTTTCATTCTACCCAAACAGCCGGAGACAGGACGGTTGCGTCACGCATCATGGTGGACCATTCGGTTTTTGCCGGAGCACTTTGATGGCTTGCTCGAACATTGCCCGTCGGTGGCCTGCCTCAGCCGAATAGCCTGGGTACAGCCGCGTCCGGCGCGACACGGTGAGAGGACGGCTGAAATGGTGCTTATCCTCGGTATCGAGCCCAGCTACCACCAGATCGAGTCTCGTCCGGTCGTTCTCGGGCGAACATTCTCTATCGTTGATGACGTGCAGGCCGGCTATGTGTGCTTGATTGACACCAGGTTGCGCAACAAGCTTCGCCTAGACCGAGACTGTATCGGGCAATCGATACTTTTAGGTCACAACAGATTTCACATTGTCGGCGTTGTCGAATGGCGTCCTCCATTGGATCCTGCGCAAGGCCCTGAAGAGTACTACCAGGTGTTTATTCCATTTAGGACTGCTTTCAAGCTGGCAGAGCCGCCAATTGCGGCCCTGGCGGCGAGCAGATCGGCCGATGTCTTGGAAGAAGCCCAAGCTGAGATAAGTTTTTTCCTTCGCCAGACGCGCAATATCAGGCCTACCGAACCCGACACGTTTCAAGTTGCATCACTGGCAAGTGCGCTGGAGACGTTCAACAAGATAGCGCTTATAGTAACACTTGTGGCCGGGGGCATCGTGGGAATTTCACTTTTAGTTGGGGGCGTGGGCATTATGAATATCATGCTGGTCTCGGTGTCGGAGCGGACCAGAGAGATCGGGCTTCGCAAAGCGGTAGGGGCAAAAAAGACCGCCATTCTAAGTCAGTTCCTGATTGAGTCGGTGGTCCTATGCTTTATTGGAGGGCTTGCCGGAATTGGCTTTGGCCAGCTTTTGGCCATTGGTATAGCCAACATCCCCAACGTTGAACTTGATAGGGCATATATCCCCCTGTGGGCAATAGCGATGTCGTTCGCTTTTGCTGGTTGTGTAGGTATCCTTTTTGGAATGTTTCCGGCCATTAAGGCTGCGAGACTCGATCCTATTGAGGCACTCAGACATGAGTAAGACGACCAAATCAGAGATTGGAAATCAGAGGTCAGACGTCAGAATTCAGAAGTCGGAATTCAGAAGTCAGAATTCTGTCTTCTGTCTTCTGTTCTCTGTCCTCTGTTTTCTGGGGCTAACCGGCTGCGAGCAGTCCGCCACACAGATGGCGAATAAATTTTTCGGTGACGGAAAACTGCACGAAATTAGTCTTGCGCCAGAGAGACTGCGACGTGTAGAGACGCTTGATTTGGAGCAAATCAAAACTGCAGAAGCCAAAGAATCGGACGTGAATGAGCCGCCCGCGGAGCAGGTTGAGCTGTCTTTAGAGCAGTGCCGGGCGTGGGCGTTGCAGAATAACCTCGACCTCAAGGTGCAGCTTATCAGTCCTTCGATTGCCGCTGAGCGCGTCAATGAGGAAGAGGCTAAGTTTGAGGCTGCTTTTTTCTCAAATGTCTCCTTCAATAAGTCTGACACGCCCATAGTCTCGTATCTGGACATAATTTCGGGCTCAAAGATAGACTATTTCCGCACGGATCTCGGTGTGCAGGTGCCGTTGCAAACGGGCGGCACCGTGACCTTCGACTTGGCGAACAGCCGGGTCAAAACGGATGCGGAGCTAACTACCTTCAACCCTTACTACGATTCGGACCTGTCGCTTTCGATTAGTCAGCCGCTTTTGCGAAACGCCGGCAGGTGGGTTAATACCTATTCAATTCGGATTGCAGAGTATGAGCGGCAGATTACCGATGCCAGGACGAAACTTGAGGTGATTCGAGTTATTGCCGCTTTGGATCGGGTGTATTGGCGGCTGTACGCAGCCCGCCGAGAGCTGCAAGTGCGGCAAAGGCAGTACGAACTGGCAGAGGCACAGCTTGCGCAGGCTCGTCGTTTCGTTGAGTCGGGTCAGAGGGCGCCAGTAGAAATTATCCGCGCCGAGGCCGGCGCGGCGCAGCAGCTTGAGGCCATTATTGTAGCCCAGAACAACCTGCGGGATCGAGAGCGCGAGCTAAAGCGAGTAATTAGCGAGGCAGACCTGCAGATGCAAACGCCTACCGTGCTAATACCTTTGACTGAGCCGGACCCTGTACGCTACAAGTTGGAGCCGCAACAATTGGTGCAAAAGGCCGTGGAGAACCGCATGGAAATGCTCGAGCTGGAGCTGCAGATTGCTCAGGATACGGGCACGCTGGATTATATGCGCAGTCAGGCACTTCCTTTGGTCACTTTGGATTACAGGTACAATATTAACGGTCTGGGCGCAACAGAAGACGATTCATTTGACTTGCTCTTCAATAAGAAATTTGAGGATCACCGCCTTGGGCTGCAGCTTGTGGTACCGTTAGGCAATTCTGCCGCTGAAAGCCGGCTGTGTCAGGCGTTTTATCAGCGAGTGCAGCGGTTAGCCAGTCGGGACAGTCGGGCGGCGCTCATTGAATTAGAGGTGCTAAATGCAATCGACCAGGTGGAGGCGAACTGGCAGCGCATCTTAGCAAGCCGTCAGCGAGCGATTTTGGACGGCCGACTGTTTGAGGCTGAAAGGCGGCAGTTCGAGCTTGGGCTGCGCACCTCCACCGACGTACTCCAGGCGCAAACCAGCTTTGCCGATGCTCAAAGCGCCGAAATCAGGGCACTGGCCGAGTATCAGATTGCACTGGTCGACCTGGCTTATGCTACCGGAATGCTGCTCGGCGCCGCGAAGGTGCAGTGGACACCAGTGACAATTCAAAATTGGTGAGCTTCTTACCCTACGTATTGACTTCTTGCTTCTGCAATTAGCCTGAGCATCTGATCAGCCTGGGCTTGAATTTCGGGGTCAGCGTTTGTCACTCTCGAATTCCACTTGCGGTACTCTCTATTCAGTTGCCGGCGAGTCTTTTCCCTGCTCATATCACAACCGAGCCCGAGAACAACTTTTGCATCCTTGACCTGATGTATATTAACGGGCAGAACTTTCTCCATCATCGTGCGGAATCTATCCATGTCAACTTCGAGCCAGCTTGCTATGTATTTCAAGGCTGTCAATTCTCCAGCGGCTACCGTTCCCTTAGCCCGTGCCACCTGCAGACAGAGATCCAAAATGTCATAGCGGTCGCAGAGCGGGGCAATTTCCACAATCTCCTTGCAGACCTTGTAGATGTCCAATTGATTGCCCTTCTGGAAGAAGCTGACAGCCTGGTCCAACGCCGTTTCAAATTTCAAATTTTGAATTTTGAATTTTGAATTTTCCAGGATGTTGGTTCTTGCCCAGTCTTTTATAAGGCAAACCTCGGCGTGATATAGCCTGCTATCTGCGGCACTAACTGCAAGTGCTAATGCTACTGCCAAGGTCTTTGTTCGGTGGACATTTTCCTGCAAATCGACGTATCCAAAATCAGGGTTTTCGCAAGTAAACGAGCATTCAGCACAGGCAAGCTCTTGATCAGTCTGGCCGGACAGTACAGATGTGCTGAACCGCAGGACCCTTTTGCCTTTGTGAGGAAACAGCAGCCAGTCGATATTCAGGTGTGCGACCGTTGTCCAATCTGATAGCGTCGTGACTTTGTCGGGAATCCTGCCCAAGTCGGCGCGGTAGAAAAAGACCGGCCTGGGAAAATTCGAAATTTGAAATTCGAAATTTGAAATTCCCGACAGGACCGGTTTGGCTTTGTGCGTTCCGTCGGTCACATCGGTTATTAAAATTTGCACGGTCGCACGGTCATTATCGCTGGCTGCCCGGATTGAGCCGGCAATTTGAATAGTGAAAGCATCAAAGACCGTATCATCCCTTTTTTGCCTGGTCAGTTGAGCACGGCAATTAAGGGTGCTCAGACCTTGCCCCACGAGCGGAGCAACCGATAGACGAGCGCCGCAACCGGCTGCGGTTGCGCGGGTCGTGGGGCAGGCGTGCGCCGCGCGTTGTGCGCGGAGCAAACCTAATACACAATACGCAGTACGCAATACGGAACTCCGGATATGGCTATTGAACTGTGACATGCTCTAGTTGGCTCGTTTTTTCTTGAATCCCGACCTGTCGGGACTGCCCGTTGTGATCTAAGCAGAAATCGACTTCGAGCGTTCTGCCGGACTGCAAATCCTGGAACCAGCAGTGCATTCTCTGGTTTACGTCATAGCGGTAGGTGACTTTAATGGGACACTCCGCAGGGCGTCCCGGCGGCAGTTCAAACTTATGCGTTGCAATCTTGTTTACATACGCCGGGTCGGCGTCCTCGCCCTGGGTTACGGTTATCTCTAACGCAGTCTGGCCCTGCGACATAGTGTAGAACATCTGTGATGCCTCGCAGGGCAGCGGCGTATTTTTCTTCAGGATGATGCGGTTCTGAATCACACGTCGGCCGGTTTCCTTATCCAGCGGAGCACAAATAGTACCGTAACTGTGATTACAAACGTCTTTCAGAATGATGTCTCTCAATCCGCTGGCGATTCCAGCCGGCACTGCTTCAGGTTTATCTCTGAGCATGGTTAAGCCCGCGTGCAGAGCCGCTCCGAGCGCGACACACTCATCTACATTAACCGCTTTATCCGGTGCGAAGCCGAACATTTTTTCCAGACGCTGCTGGACCAGCGGTATGCGAGTGCTTCCTCCTACTAACAGAACCTTGTTAATTCCTGCCGGCTCGAGGCCTGCCTCCTCCAGCGCCACTTCTACAAGGATGTCTGCGCGAGCGATCAGTGAATCGATGGACTCCTCGAACATTTTGCGGGTGATTTCGATTTTCGTGCTACCTGCCGGGCCGTATAGCATCTTCTTAGCCACGGAGCGCCGGGACAGCGCTTTTTTGATATCTTCCGCTTCGTCCTCGTACTTTGCTCTATCTTCGTCGGAATTGATTAGATCGGCGCCAAATTCCTCCCGGTAACTTTTTTCCAGCATCTGGAGTATCTTCTGGTCAAAATCGATGCCGCCCAGCGCATGGTCACCTTGTGAACAAATAATCTCCATTTGAGAACCTTTGACGTCGACTATGGTTACATCGAACGTTCCTCCGCCCAGGTCGTACACCAGAACCTTGCCAAAAACCTCACGAGTGGTGGCGTAATACAATGCCGCAGCCACCGGCTCGTTGACGATACCAATCACATTCAGGCCTGCGCTGGCTCCCGCATCCATAGTGGCTTTTCTGCGGACCTCATCGAAATGAGCCGGAACAGAAACAACCGCATCACGAATTTCACCGTGCTCTGCTGAGCATTCCTGCTTGAGCTTTTTCAAAATCAGGGCGGATAATTCCACCGGCGTCCAGATTTTTCCATCGATTTCTTTGCGATAATTGGGGTCTCCCATGTGCCGCTTTATCCAGCGAACCGAGCGTTCAGCGTTCAGGTGCCGGGCGTTAAGCGCTTCAATGCCTACCCGGATTACGCCCGGACTATCCTCATCGAAGAAGATTGCCGACGGTGTGAGTCTATCGCCATCGGCATTCGGAATTATTTCCGCCTTGCCGATAGCGTTGAGCATCGCTAATTCTGAGAAGGTTGTCCCAAGGTCTATACCTACTATGTTGGACATTTTATGCCTCTAATTCCAACTCAACGGACCCCGCGTGGAACGCGGGGCTTTAGCCTCGGCACCTTTGGCCGAGGCAGCCCCCGCCACAGGCCCGTCCTGAGCCCCGTCGAAGGATGCGGGGGCTAATCGCGGTTTCACCGCAGGTTGCTAACCAAACAGCATAACCATAGCCGGACGTACTATCTTTACGTGCTTGTCATCAACGAAATAATGATAACCTGGTCTGATGACCCTGGCGATTTTGCCAGCCAGATCAGGGTCGTCACAAGATTCGCGTTCTTTGGCGGCCTCTATGTGTTTTTCCTGTCCACGATAATCACTGTTTATCTCAGGCTCAAATTGCTCGATGCCGCTGGACTCCATCGCAAAGAGCAGCTCATCTCTTATTTCACGCAGATGCACTGCCTCTCCATTTTGTCCGGCTCGTTCCCTAATACGATTTTCGACATTATCGATGCAGCGAATGACTCGCAGACAGAAATTTCTGATGATATTCCAATCATATCCCTCCTGCAGCTTTTGGACTCTGTCCTGTTGAGTCGAGGCGTATTCACGGATCGCCGCCACCTGCTGGGTGAGCTCTACGAGCGTATTGTTAAGTGGATCTGGAGCCTCGGTGGTGGTCTGCGTGACGCCCGCTGTGGGATGCTGGATACCCGATGTCCGATACCCGATGCCCGACGGGGATCGGGGATCGAGAGTCGAGGGTCTCCTTGCGCTAAAGAGGGTTTTTAGGGGCTTTTTAGATTGAGAATGTAGGGCGGGGTTTGCCCCACCATCTCCTGTCGGTGGGCTGAAACCCACCCCACCTGCTGAGGGTTGTACCTGCAAGGCATCTCCGCACTCAGCCCCCGATCCGGTCGGGAGTTGTGGTGCCTGTCCCGCCCAAGGCGGGTCTCCTCCCGTCTTTATTTCAGAATGTAAGCTGGGGCTTGCCCGCCAGACGGACGGCGGGCTTACCCCACCATCTCCTGTCGGTGGGCGAGAGCCCACTTTACCTACTTGTTTTCGATCTTTGCGAGCACCCGTCAAAAGTCTACCTAAATGAGACGAAACTCCAACAAGAAACCGGACCGTGTATAGCAGCAGGCACCCGGTAAAAATTGCCCCTCCTATGGATGTGCATACTATAGAGCCGTTGAGGATAAGCTCTTTCTGCTCTTGCTGCCCTTTGTATTTATTCAATTCCTGCTGCCAGTTGTCACCGTACAGAAAATCCGCCAGGGCCTGGGCGTCCGATTGGCCGCCGGCGAGTTTGTCGAGATCCGCTTTGAGTCGCCCCTGCTGCTGTTGTTGCAGTTGGGCTTTTGTTGTGATTCTGCCTTGCTTATCCAGCACGGGCGGCAGGGCGGTTCGTTTTTCCGCAGGTAAGCGCAGCCATTCATCGTATTGCTGCATCTCTTTGCCCAGTTCAGAGCCGTACTTTGACTGATAGTGGGCAGTTTGTTGTTGTTCCTTTCTCTTCTCAGCCAGGACCCAGCGCATCGCGGCGGAACCAGCCAGTAGTAGAACCAAGCCCAGGATAACAAATCTCTTAAACATAATTTCAAATCTCAATCACTAAGGGACCCGCTTGGCGTGTCCCGATAGGCACAAGGGTGCATTCTCTTGACCGCTAACGCGCAGCCCAAGAGTGACTCCGAGCGCATTAATTGTCTGCATAAGCTATCAACTAAAATATAAATAATAATTCCGAGCTAACAAATCCGCAGGGCCGATAACGTTGGCGATGTGTGCAAGTCCCGATGTGAGTTGTGATTCGATGCTTTGGGTTTAGCCGTCGCTGGCACGGCGACAGATAAATTCGCCATGCCTCTGGCCAATGAACTTCGTTTGTCCCATAAACAATTGAGGCCAATACCGAAGCGGTATAGGCCCCAAACTGTTGCGAAAATAGTGCCCTGCCTGGAACATGGTATGGCTACGGCCATAGTTGCTGCACAAGCCACTGCTCAGCCAGAATAGCAAGGTCCTTGAAGTTAACCTTCTTCTGGTTTTGCGGTTCCTGATCGTACAGATTGGCAACCGATTGCAGCGGGAAGTACAATCCGCCGGCGCCCTTGGTAGCCAGGTACCCCGCTTCGGGATCCGACAGGGCATAATTGTAGATGCGCAGGTCGTCTATCAGCCCGCTGTAAAACTTTTCAAGCGTGTTGCCGGTCGCGTCCGTGTGGTCTGTTATGGCTCCCACATAGGCATTGTGCTGAGATGTTCCGGAAAGATCGTAGCCGGCAGGAAGCGCATTGCTCCCATCCAGTACTCCATCTACATACACGCGTAACGTAAGCCCGTTTCGCAGCGCAATGACATGGTGCCACTGGTTGTTGTTAACCGTGGCGGTGCTGGTCGCCTGAACCTTTGTCACATCGTCATCGGTCGTAACCGTAACTGCCCCCGCTGTAACTTCGCCTATGCACATCGTGTATCTGATGCCACCGGTCTCATCGCCTCCATTGGCAAAAACAGTGCCCTTGTCGGTCTGACTTGTTTTTACCCATGCACAGACAGACCAATCTCCCAGCCCGAAATTGAGCAAGGCTGGCTTGCCGGAATTGATGTAATTGCTGCCGTTAAGGCTGATTGCCTGGCCAAACACGCCTGATCCGTAGGTTGGGCTGCCGGTTGCCGTGCCGTTGATGCCTTTGCCGGAACTATCGACGGCATTATTCTCAAATTTGTAGTACAGCGCAAGGTTCGCGTCCTTGGGGGCTACGGTCGCAACCGTATAATCGGCTTTGAGCCACTCTTGGGCTACTATCTCAAGGTCTGCAACGTCAACCGTACAATCCTTGGTAAGATCGGCTTCCAGTCCGGTCAGCTTATCGAGAATACATCTCGGCGGATACAACCGGATGTCATCGAAGTACATCGTGCCCGTGCCGCCGGACTTCGGATTGGCCTTATTGCCGAAGCCGATGAACATCTTATCGACATTGGCTAGGCTCACCCCTTGATCGCTGAACTTCTTCAGTTCGATATTCCATTCGGTCCAGGCATTGATAAGCGTTGCGTTAGGATCATCGTGGTAAACGATGCCTGTCTTGCCGTTGCCGCTGGAAATAGCCACATACATCGGCTCGGCAAGATTACTGATTATACCGACGTCCTGGTCGCTCCATTGCGGACCTACGGTGGTATCGGGGAAACTCACATTGGAAAATTGTGCCACGCACTTTTGGCTGGTGTTATGGCTGGTCAGCGCCAGACCCACGTACACAGGTATATTCATTGTAACAGTAGCAACGGACGTACCGATCTGCGTCCAGGTCGTGCCATCAGCCGAGTAGTAGCCCCTGATGATGCCGCCTAATTCACGTTCTACCTTCACCCACTGAGGCGCAGTAATTCCGCTTACCTGCCCCACGACCGAAGCACTGGCGCCCGCGATGTCACGGTATCCCAGCGCAATTGTCCCGCCGGGCGTAATGTAAACCATCGCCCCAGCAGAATCCGCATCAAGTGAATCCCGAATCATCACGCCAGCCTTGGCATCAGTGTGCGTGTTGCTGACACTGAGCACCCTGGCAACAACCCTGCTGGCGCCGGAAACTTCCTTGAAGGCAAAGTGGCACTGGTCGGATGTGCCCCCAATATCCGCGCCGCCGGCAGTCATTGTATAAGTGCCGGCAGGAGCCTCAACAAAGCTGCCAAAATATGCCGGATAGCCCCTGAACCACAGCGAAAGCGCCTTGACTCCGTGCGCGGCCCAGTCCTGTGGGGGATCAAAAGTGCGTTTGAGCTCTGAATAATAGGGCTTAGTTGATTCGCCAAAGATATTCACGAAACTGCCGTCGTTGTCGTAATCAAATCTCAGCGACTGGCTGCCACTGTTAACAGGAGTACTGGCAAGATCAATCATCGCACCGGTGCCGTTGCCGTGGTTACCAGGAGCCGGATTGGTCCAACCATACCCGTCGCTCCACGCATACCATATCCTACTGCGAGGCTGACCAGGCGCGTCGACAGCACCATACGACTCCATATCATCCACAAGAACGTAGGGGGTTACCGTGAAGCTCCAGACCTCGCCTTTGTGTATCGTAGTGCCGTTGGCCTCGACCTCATCGATCCGCCAGTAATAAGTCTTGCCAAGCTCAACACCCTCTGGGGGACTATAGCTGGCTGCGCTTAGCCGGACGCGATATATTCCTGTCGTATCGGATATGCCGGCGTCGCTGACGTTGGCTCTATCCGTCCCGAAGTACACATCGTGGAACTTCGCACTCTTTCCCGGCAACCAGCTAAGGGGGATTGCCTTGTTCACGTTCACGGTTGTATCGGGAGTCGGATTCACGGCACGCGCTTTCTCCGGATCAGCGGCACCAGGCGAAATCAGGCCCGGTTTATAGGCAAAAAAGTCCACATCCTGAGCACCACCGATGGCCGTTCGTCCGAGACTCATAACAAGATACCCGTTGAAATCGTACTCATCTTTGTCTCCAGCAGTAACGTGGAAAACGCCATCGGGGTTGCCAGCGTTGCCATCCTTCCAGATGGTGACTTTGTGAGTGCCGCCGCCTGAGGTATCGGCCACAATTTGAATCCAGAACTCGTGCCATTGGGTGGGGTCAGACACTGTCAGCACATTCACGGTCCCACCCGAATCATAGGAGTCCACATTACCGCTGGCGGCAGCACCATTAAGCTTGTTCATTACAAGACCATTTGCAGGTATATCCCCCTCGTCGCTGTCCATTGCTAATGAGAAGCAAACAACGCCATTGCCACCGGTTCCCTGTTTGATGCCGAAGGTGCCATATCCGCTATCGTGGATGTTATAGCCTCTGGTTGTCCAAGCAACATTGGCCGTACCGCCGTCGGGATAGTAGTTATCCAGCGGAGGCGTTGTCGGAATACGTGCCCTAAACGACAGGGTAACACCCGTATTGAGAATAGTGCCGCCATTTACTCCTGTGTCTCGGCCGAGGTCGCGGCAGAAGGTCAACTTTCGATTCGATGGATCGGCCCACCCGCCGCCGGCGTCTCTGGGGTCGCCGCAATCCTGAATACGAAGGAAGGTCGTGTCGGCCTCGGTGAATACGCCGGCGCCGCCAGGAGCGCTGCCCGTACCCGCTGAGCCTACCTGACCCGGCGCCGAACCATCCCAGGCATCCGAGGCGCCACCGGCAGCGTCGTAGTGGTTCCACGTCCCATCCAGACAGGCGTCAAATTGAGTAGCAGCCTGGTCACCGGTGTAGATGTACGTCCATCCGCCGAGCGGGTCGGTGTAACTGACCCCGGCCACAGTAACAGAAGCTGTCAGGCCTATCGCTAGGCCGAAGCAGACTACACCAATAAGCTTTCTACACATGATATTATTCCTCCAACAAAGACAGTAAGAGTAATAGTGTTCCTGCAGCACCTCAAAAAGAGAAAAACCGCAGACCCGAACCTTCCTATTTATACCAGATTGGCTGCCTTTATTTCAAGTAAATTTTTGACGATAACCTGGATGGGACGCAGCCGGGCAAGAAATGCCTTGACGCATCCGGCCCTCTGCGGAATAATCAGGGGCGTGTTTCGGTGTAAGTTAACAGTGTTTCGTATCTGCAAAAGGAAAAGCTATGAGATTATATGTGCCACAACTCAAAGGTAAGTACACAAGGAGTAAAAAGCAGCACTCTTTGCTGTTTGGCTGTTACGTTGCGGTTTTCTTTGTTCTCTGTAGTTTGGCCTGCAAGCCCAAGGCCCCTGCTCGAACTGACGTCAACATGCCCCGGCCAACCACTACTGCTGAGACGGTGGCCGACAGTGTCGTCGTCACCGTAAATGGTGTCGATATTACCGAAAGTAAGGTTCAGGCACTGATTGCGCCGGAGCTTGAGAAGATGGCTGCCAAGAGTGGACAACTGCCGCCGGCGTTTGCCGAACAATACAAAAAGCAGATCAGACAGCAGGCTCTGGAAAACCTGATTGTCGAGCAGTTGCTGGATGCAGAAGTAAAGCAGGCCAAGATAGAGGTTACCGAAGAAGAAGTGGTGGGACAGATCGGTAAGATCGCTTCCGGGCAGAGTCCGCCGCTATCGCTGGACGATTTCAAGAAGAAGATAGAAGAATATGGCAGAAGTT
>Ga0299915_10001337_pt1 | contig 18354 bp, 11 predicted proteins | sample RVTome_13_FD_200263 | JGI IMG/M metagenome (GOLD analysis project Ga0299915, IMG submission 200263) | Soil microbial communities from uranium-contaminated site in the Upper Colorado River Basin, Wyoming, United States - RVT92D227 (version 2) ... | reverse complement strand
TCCTCAAGGTGAACAAGGCCCGCAGGGAGAGCAGGGCCCTCAGGGAGAACAAGGGCCCCAGGGCAATCAGGGAAATCAGGGCAATCAAGGACCTCAAGGCAATCAAGGAGTCCAGGGACCCCAGGGCAATCAAGGAGTCCAGGGACCCCAGGGCAATCAGGGCAACCAGGGGAACCAAGGAAATCAGGGCGAGCAGGGTCCGCAGGGAGAGCAAGGACCTCAAGGGGAACAAGGGCCTCAAGGGAATCAGGGCAACCAGGGAAATCAGGGAACCCAAGGTCCTCAAGGAAACCAGGGAGTCCAGGGGCCTCAGGGAAACCAGGGCGCCCAAGGTCCTCAGGGCAATCAGGGAGTCCAAGGCCCGCAGGGAAATCAGGGGAATCAAGGCAACCAGGGAGAGCAAGGACCCCAGGGAGAGCAAGGCCCGCAAGGTGAACAGGGCCCGCAAGGTCCTCAAGGAAATCAGGGCGTTCAGGGGCCTCAAGGCAACCAGGGAGTCCAGGGACCTCAGGGGAATCAAGGAGTTCAGGGTCCTCAGGGGAACCAGGGTAATCAGGGCAATCAAGGCAACCAGGGCAATCAGGGAGAACAAGGCCCGCAAGGAGAGCAGGGCCCTCAGGGCGAACAAGGTCCTCAGGGAGTTCAGGGGCCTCAGGGGAATCAAGGCAATCAAGGAGTCCAGGGGCCTCAGGGGAATCAAGGCAATCAAGGAGTCCAGGGACCCCAAGGCAATCAGGGAGTTCAGGGCCCTCAGGGGAATCAAGGCAACCAGGGCAATCAGGGAGAGCAGGGCCCGCAAGGCGAGCAAGGTCCTCAGGGCGAACAAGGACCCCAAGGTCCGCAGGGCAACCAGGGCAATCAGGGAGTTCAGGGACCTCAAGGCAATCAGGGAGTTCAGGGCCCTCAGGGAAACCAGGGAGTCCAGGGGCCTCAGGGAAACCAGGGCAATCAGGGTAACCAAGGCGAACAAGGACCTCAGGGAGAGCAAGGTCCTCAAGGCGAACAGGGCCCGCAAGGTCCCCAGGGCAATCAGGGAGTTCAGGGACCTCAGGGAAATCAGGGGAACCAAGGCAATCAGGGAGTTCAGGGCAACCAAGGCCCCCAAGGAGAACAAGGCCCTCAGGGAAATCAGGGCAACCAGGGTCTCCAGGGGGCTCAGGGCCCGCAGGGTGTTCAAGGCAATCAGGGAAACCAAGGGAACCAGGGCAACCAGGGGAACCAAGGAGAACAGGGCCCCCAGGGAGAACAAGGGCCTCAGGGCGAGCAAGGCCCGCAAGGCAACCAGGGCAACCAAGGTCTCCAGGGCGCCCAGGGCCCCCAGGGAGTCCAGGGCAACCAGGGGAACCAGGGCAATCAGGGGAATCAAGGAAACCAAGGGGAACAGGGCCCCCAGGGCGAGCAAGGTCCGCAAGGAGAGCAAGGTCCTCAGGGCAACCAGGGGAACCAGGGAGCCCAAGGCGTCCAGGGAAATCAGGGCGTCCAGGGGAATCAGGGGAACCAAGGCAACCAGGGGAACCAGGGCTTCCAGGGCCCGCAGTCCTGGAGGTTCCCGTTCGGGTTCGGGGCTTCTTCGAAAGTCCCGTCGGCGGGAACTCTCCAACTGGAGGGCCCCGGAACGGCCATCACGGGTTTCCGGGTCTACCGTGCCGGAACCATCACGGCGGCTTCGGTGGCCGTCAATGCGGCGGACGGCGTGAGGTCCTACGATCTCGACATCTACCTGAACGGCGTGTCCGCGGCGACCGTGGCTCTGGCGGCCGGAAACACGAGCGCGCAGTCCGTGGCCCTCGCGGTCGCGGTCGTGGCCGGGGACATCGTCTCCGCCTACATGATCCTGACGGCGGGGGCCGGGGCGTCGACGTTCCAGCAGATCTACGCGATCGTCGAGGAGACCGTGCCCTAGACGTGGCTAGTCTGACGCTCAAGAACCCTGGCGGGTCTCCTGTCGTCATCGGCGACGTCGGGTATACGATTCCCGCCGGGGGACAGGACACCTATCTCGATCCCGAGTCCATCACCGCCCTGGCGATGTCGTACGACTGCCGGGACTATGTGGCCGACGGGACTCTGGTCGTCTACGACGGCGGGGATCTGACCCCGTCGCAGGGGCTGCTCCATATCGAGAACCACTTCGTGCGGGCGGGGTTCGACACCGACCCGACTACAAAGGGAATCATCCGATTCGCATCCAGCGAGACCGAGCTCATTAGCGCCATCACCGACCTTAATGCGGCGGGCGGTGGGAACATCATCCTTAACGGCTCCATCACGCTGACGGGCGACCAGACGTGGGACCTTAACGACATCGTCCTCCAAGGGGGCGATGTCCAGGCGGCCATCAACCTGAACGGCTACAAGATCACGTTCCCGGGGGACGTCCTTGTGCAGGATGTCGTCTTCTCTGGGACCCTGACCACGCCCGTCGCGAGCGACTGCCAGACGATCTTCCGGGCGGCGGAAGGGCCTGCGGGTCGTGTCACCCGCCGTTGGATCTTCCAGGAATGTTATTTCAGCAACTGCGTCGGGGGGATAAAGACGACGCCCGTCGTAGACCTGAGCGGCCTGAACGGCGGGACCTACCAGAAGCAGCTCATCCTTCGGTTCCAGAACTGCCGGACTCGTACGAACAACGAGAGCGATACGAACACCCTGGCCGGTTTCGTCGTCGATGCGGGCACGATGGGCGGCGCCACGGACCTTGTGGGCGTCTACTTCACCGTCCAGGGATCGGGGGCTGGATTCTACGCCGGGGAAGCCCGCTGGGGCCTGCGCCGCGGCGGGGCGAGCACCGGAATCGCCCGCATCTATGCCGACGACTGCAACCGGATCGTCGAGACGACCAACCTCTCGGAACCTCCGATCGGGATGTCGCTCTGCCCTCCGGTCGAGGTGGTGACGTCGGGCACCCTGACGCTGAGCCGCCAGTCCTTCGGAACGATGATCGCCATGGCGAATACCGGGGCCTCGGCGACCATCGCCCTTCCGGCGGCGGGACAGATCACGGCCGACGACCGCGGCGGACGTGTCGAGTGGGCCCGGGTCGGAACCCAGGACGTGGTCCTGAGCATCCCCAGCGGGGTGACCGTCTACTATGGAAACGTCGCCTATACGAACACCTCGATCACGTTCAAGTCCGTGTATTTGAAATCCACCCTGACCGTCATCGCGGCGGACTTGTGGATTCTCGAAACATCCGCGGCCCCTTATACCGCCGTCGTCATCAACGAGCAGCAGTTCCTCGCGGCCGACAACTTTCTTAGCCAGATCGGCGGAGGCACCATTCAGCTTGGAAACACGATCACGCTGACGGCGGATCGCACGGTGAGCCTGGACGACATCCGGGTTACGGGGATTTCCAGCGTCGGCTCTCCCGAGCCGAAGATCCAGTTCGGAGTCGCCGGATCCAATAATACCGCCTTCACCCTGACCATTACAGGCAACGACATCGCATTCTCCGACGTCCAGTTCCTGGGAACCAAGTCCGCCCCGAACGGCGGCGGGACCGTCGGGAGCGACTGCAACACGCTCCTCAAGCTCAGCAACCCGAATGCAGACCCTTCGAAGTCGATCTCCTTTCAGGACTGCACCTTCAAGAACTGCGTGGGGACGACGAAGGTCAACCCGGTGATCGACTTCGGCTCCTGCGACGGGCAGGGTGACGTGGACGTTGTGATGACGCTGTCCGGAACGAGCATCGTCACGGACGGGGCCACCGACGCCTCCTCGCTCGGGGGGCTGATCGTGAACGCGGGCGCGGGGGGCGGCCCCGGAAGCTCCAACGTCTCCGGGACGGAGATCTACGTTTCCGGCACCATGGCGCGCATCGAAGGGGGGCAGAACCGGGTCGGGGCGCGGGTGACCGGCGCCGGGACGGGAAACTACGGCCTGATGACGGACGCCATGTCGGGCATCGTCGAGGCGACCAACTTCTCCGCCGAGCCGCTCGAAGGGAACGAGGTCGTCCGCACCGTGCCCTCGAGCCGCTCCCTCGAGTTCGTCGACTTCGGGGCGCTTCTGCGGTGCACGAACGGGTCGAGCATCACGCTCACGCTGTCGGCGAACATCGGTTCGGGCAACATCGGCCAGTGGGTCGACATCCTCAGGGGAGCCGCCGGAGACGTCGTCATCGCCGTCCCGACCGGGTACACGGCCTACTACCGCGGGACGCTCTACACGGGCCCGACCACGATCACGCTGAACGAGTCCCGCCAGATGGCCCATCTCCAGGTCGTCTCGGCGACGGAGTGGGTCATCGAGGACTCGGGCCAGGGAGGCTCGGGGTCCCAGGGCTATCAGGGCAACCAGGGCTTTCAGGGCACCGGTTCGTCCGGCGCCCAAGGCTACCAGGGCTACCAGGGCCCCGAGGTCGCCGCTGCACCCGTGGCGGTCGTCCAGGCCCAGCGGACGACGGAATATACGCTCACGACTTCCTTCGCGGATGTCGATCTCGACACGACCGATGTGGAGACCGACGCCGCCGTCCTCGACCATAATCCGGGAGTCAATCCCGCGCGGATCAGCGTGCATGAGGATGGCGTCTACTTCCTCCAGTACGCCGCTACGGTACACTGCACGGCGGCTGGGACGTTCTCCCTGCGGCTCCGGAAGAACGGGGACACGACTCTTCCGGCAAGCGAGACGGCGGTCGATCTGACCGCCGGTCTGGACGAAAATCTCTTCGGATCCGTCTTCTCCATTCTCTCGGATGGCGATTATGTCACGGTTCAGGCCCAGCGTTCCGATGGGTCTGCCGACGGGTATCTCCGTGTCCCTGTCGTGTTCGGCGCCGAACTTCTGCAAGGGCCGACCGGCGCCCAGGGGCGTACCGGCCTTCAAGGAGAACAGGGCATCCAGGGCTTCCAGGGAACGAATCCCGGCCCCACGGGTCCCCAGGGCAATCAGGGAGAACAAGGCTTCCAGGGTACCGGTGTTCAGGGGGTTCAGGGGACCCAGGGGTTCCAGGGCCAGGGCGTCCAGGGCTCCCAGGGCCCCCAGGGATTCCAGGGCAACCAGGGGGTGTCGGGGCCGACCGCGGTAGGGTTCCGCTACGACGCCGACACGACCAGCCAGACGGACACCGACCCCGGCGCGGGCAAGCTCAAGTGGAACCACATCACCCAGGCTTCGGCCACCCAGCTCTACGTGGACGACCTGGACAAGTCCTCGAGCGATCTGTCGGCGTTCTACAGCACACTCGGGGCGGGCGATCGGGTCAGACTCCAGAAGGAGGACGACAAGGCCCTCTTCCAGGACTGGACGATCACGGCCGTCACCGACCGAACCGGGTGGTTCCGCTTCGACGTGACGCTCGATTTCTCCGCGGGCTCGTTCTCGAACAACGACCCGATGGTGCTTATCTTCTACAAACGCGGGTATCAGGGCAATCAGGGCCCCCAGGGGCCGAACCATTGCAAGTATTTCCTCAGCCGTGGGGCCAAGATCCCGACGGGTGGCAGTTCCCAGTTGGAGCTCGGGAACGCAGTCATGCAGGGGTTCGTCCTGCCGCGTGCCGGTCAGATCACGGCCCTCTCGATCGGCGTAGACGCGGTGGACGCGAAGACCTACAGGCTCCAGGCCAGGATCAATGGAGTGGCCGGAACGGCGATTCTTGACTTCACGAACGTGACGACAGCCTACACGACGGCCCTGACTACGAACGTGAATGCAGGTGACGTCCTGACGGGCTGGATCGTCAGGCAGTCGGGTTCCGGTGCGTCTAGTTTCTACATGATTACAGCCGTCTTTGAGGTGACGGAGACGTGAGCACTCTCAAGGTCATAAACAACACGGCCGCGGACGTGTCGATCCTCGACGCGGGGCTGGTGATCGCGGCTTCGGGGTTCGATGTTTTCGACGACCCCGCGACGCTTCGGGCCCTGTCCGGATCCAGGGTTCTTCGGTCGCTCCTGAGCGCCGGGACGCTGAAGCTGAACGACGGCACCAACGACGTCCCGGCGGCGAGCGCCGAGGCTCTCCTCCTGCGGTGCGGGTACGGCGGGTTCCTGGACGTGAATTACGCCCCCGGCGGCCCCCAGCAGGGAATTGCCGGGACGGCGGCGATCTACGACGAAGAAGATCCCCTGGTGACGGACAGCCGCACCGGCTACCAGGGCCGCTTCAGCCGGATGCAGCCCCTGGTCAACCGCCGTGAGCTCTTCAACGACACGGACAACCCGCTCTATATCGAAGGTTTCACCCCGATCCTCGGGCCCCAGGGATGGGCCGAAGACCACGGCGACCGGATCGGCAATCTCGAGACGATCCACGGAAAGCTCGGGTGGCACAACCAGCAGGTCGAGCAGGCCCGGTACATCCAGCCCAAGGACCTCCTGATCTACTATGGGTGGCTGAACGCCTTCAACAGCGCCGAATACGCCTGGAACAACGAGAAGGTCGCCCAGGGGCTCTCGAAGTACGCGATCCTGGTCTTCGGCGACGGGATCCAGGATCCGTCCCACGGGGACTACTCGAACACCCAGGTCATCATCCCGAGGATCAAGGCACTGAATCCCAGTGCCCTCATCTTCGGGTACGTGACCGTGAACCAGACGCTGGCCAACTTCCAGACGAAGGCCGTCCAGTGGAATACTTTGGGCGTCCACGGGATCTTCATGGACGAGGCCGGGTACGACTACGGGAAGACCCGCGCCGAGTTCAACGAGCGGGTGGACTACGTCCACGCCCTCTCGACCACGAAGCTGGTTTTCGCCAACGCCTGGAACACCGACCACATCCTGGGGACGGCCAACGATCCGAGCTACCCGAACTCGACCTATAATCCTAGCCTCCTGGCCTCGCACCTGACCACGACCGACTGGGCGCTCCTCGAGAGCTTCCCGATCAACACGACCGCCTACAGCGGTACGGGGGGCTATGAGGCCAAGGCCGACTGGGCCGCGCGGGGCGTGAAGATGGTGGGTCTCCGCGCCACCTACGGGGTCAACTTCGCCGCCTGCGGGGTCATCAACAACGACAACGCCTCGGGCCTCGCCCTCTTCAAGTTCGGCTTCGTCTCGAGCCTCATGTTCTCGCTCGAGGCCTGGGGGACTTCGGACACCGACTACGGGGCGAGCTCGGCGGCGGTCAAGTTCTGGGATCGGCCGAGCGCGGCGGGTCTCGGGAACGTCTGGACCCTGAATCCGTCGGTCCAGAACGATGTCGGGGACAACGATGTCTACCACTGCTACCTGGAGTTCGGGCACCTGAAGCTCGACTTCTCGACCGGGGCCCAGCTCTCCGCGATCGAGGCCACGAGCGGCCAGGCCTTCGGGATCCAGGGGCCTCAAGGGGCCCAAGGGTTCCAGGGTCGCCAGGGCTACCAGGGCAACACGGGCGCTGGAACCCAGGGAGCCCAGGGGCCTGCCGGAAGTAGCGGTTCGATCAGCACCTGCAAGATGACCGCTGATGTCACCAACGCCACGGTCAACCTCTCGAACGTCACGGGGCTCTCTTTCGCGGTGTCGGCCAGCACCGACTACGCCTTCCAGTTCACGATCGCCTGGAGCTCGACGGCGACGACCACGGGGATCCGGATCGACCTCACCGGCCCCGCGTCGCCTACGGAGCTCACCTGGAGCCGTGAGACCATGCTCTCGGGAGCCGCCGGGACGGATGCCTACCAGAGCCGGGCGCTCGTCGCCTACGAGTCGGACGCGGCGACCGCGAGCGTCGACCAGGCCAACACCCGCCGGATCGCCCGCATCACGGGAGTGCTCCGGAACGGAGCGAACGCCGGGACGCTCCAGGTCCGCTTCGCGGCCGAGACGGCCAACGAGGTCAGGATCTACAGGGGGTCTTGGGGCTTGATGTTCTAGGCATTCCAGGAAGGGCCCGCTCGGCCGTACTGGCGGGCCCTTTTTATTTTTACGATTTCTGTTGCAAACAAGTACACCTTTGGTGTACTCTTCCGTTATGGAAGTTACGGTCAAGGCCTGCAAGTGCAACGTCTGCGGCCACGTCTGGCTTCCAAGGAACAGGGAAGAAGTGCCCATCCGTTGCGCCGCACTCGGATGTAAGACGCCATACTGGAATCGCCCGCAGAAGAAGACCCGTAAGCACTCTTGAGAGGGAAACCCATGGCTACCGCCGGAGTGAAAGTCCTCGTCCTCGGGAAGAAGTTCGACCTCCCGGGCGACTACCAGGTCAAGCACTCCGAGCGCCTGACCGGCGCCATGGGCCTCGTCGCGGAATTCCAGCCCGACGTGATCGTGACCTCGGGGCCCATTCCGGGCACCCTCCAGAACGCCTGCTTCGAGATCCGCAAGAAGTGGATCAACGTCCCTCCCGATTCGACTCCGGCGGCGATCTCGAACGCCATCGAGAACTGCTACAACTTCAACCTCTGGAACAGGCACCAGGCCCAGGACACGAATCCCCTGATCTCGGTCTACACGGGCTCTTACAACCCGGGGGACTACCTCCGGGAGGCCTACGAATCCCTTCGGGAGCAGACCTACACGAACTGGGAATGGGTCGTCGTGGATGATCACTCTACGGACGGCACCTGGGATCGCCTGGAGGCCATGGCCAAGGAGGACGTCCGGGTGCGCCCGTTCCGGAGCGGCAAACCCATCGGGAAGATCGGCGGCGTGAAGGGGATGGCGACCCGGCTCTGCCGCGGGGAGTACTACGTCGAACTGGATCACGATGACTATCTGACGGACTTCGCCCTCGACGAGATCAAGAAGGCATTCGAGAGCGATCCCGAGATCGGGTTCGTCTACTCGAACTCCTGCAACTTCTTCGAGGACGGGACGTTCCAGCGCTTTGGCGATGAGTTCTGGTCGAGGCCCGAGCGGTACCGGGAGACCGAGTATCGGGGGAAGAAGTACCTCGAGTGTAGAAACCCGGAGTTTTTGGACCGCTTTGGTCCGGCACATTGGCAGCAGTTTTCCTGGTGGCTCACGGTCGGGCCCAACCATGTCCGGGCCTATCGGGCGAAGGCGTTTTGGGAGATCGGCGGGTACAACGAGAATTTGCGAATCGCCGATGACTGGGAATTGATGGCGCGCATGTTTTTGGCGGGCCCGCCGGAGGAGTTGAAGAAGTGAAACGTTGTACCAAATGTGGCCAGGTGAAGACGGTGGATTACTTGAAGAAGTTTTCCCAGGTTTCCAATGGAGAGGCGGTGGCTTCATGACCCAGTGGAAAAGTTATCATATCGACAAATTCCTTTACGGATACCGCATACTCAATGCGTGGCAGCAGACCACCTTCACCCAGAACAGGTCCATCCAGGATCATCTCGCGCTCGGGCGTGCCCATTACGCCGACCGCTTCGCCGCCTTCAACAAGCTCCGCCTGGAAAACGCCCTGAAGCCCAAGCCGCCCGAACCCGACCTGGCTAGGGTCAGCGACCGCCCGGCCTTCGTCGTCGCCTCGAAGTCCCCTGAGAACGAGAAGGTCGTCCGCGAGCGGCTCAAGGGCCAGGACGTCTTCGTCGCCGTCGGGGCCCCGAGCATCCTCGAGGCCTACGAGCAGGGACGCCTGCACTGGGCCGACCGCAAGCGCATCGTCTACGTCCATGACGACGTCGACTTTCGCAACCTCGACGGGTTCGTCAAGATGGTCGAGAAGCTTCCCAAGGGGACGCACGGCCCCTGCGGGACGGCTGATCCCGAGGCCCTGGTCAAGGATCCGTGGTGGGAGTGCAAGGACTGCCACGGCTACGTCCGCCAGCACTTCCCTTCCGGGGAGGAGAAGGAAGTCCCGGTCGGCGTCGTCGACAAGCCCATGGAAGTCCGGTTCCTCGACGGGGTCTGTCTCGTCACGGTCGGCCAGGCGTGGAACTGGAGGGTGCCCGGGAAGCCCAAGCTCTGGCACGGCTACGACTGGCTGGCCTGCAAGAGGACCCTCGATTCCGGGTCGAAGTGCTTCACGTTCACCCAGCCGAACTACGCGTACCTCATGCACTACGGCTGGGGCCGGATGGAGGGCTATGCCGAGGGGATGAAGCTCCTCAGGACGCTGGCCCGTCCGGCGTCGGAGCGCCGCGACTACCCGAACATCCATGAGCATCTTCCGAGGCTCGAGGCCCTCTCGGGCGGAAACGTCCTCGAGCTCGGCAGCCGCGACGGGGCCTCCACGGCCGCGCTCCTTGAGGGAGTCGAGAAGCGCGGCGGCTTCGTCTGGAGCGTCGACAACGACCCGGCCTGGAAGTCGGCCTGGGAAGGGCACCCCCAGTGGAAGTTCATCGGCGCCGATTCGACGGACGTGAAGGCCCTGAAAGAGGGTGGAGTCCCGGACGAGCTCGACCTCCTCTTCATCGACACGGAACACGTCTACGCCCAGGTCAAGAAGGAGATCGAGACGTGGGGCCCGAAAGTGAAGCCCGGAGGGGTCATCCTCCTCCACGACATCCACGAGTTCCCCGAAGTCCGCCGGGCCGCGGAGGAATACGCCGCCGGCCACAACCTGTCGGCGGAGTTCGTCGACAACTGCAATGGTCTTGGGATCCTCCGCACGAAGTGCCCTTCCGGGGATCCCGGCGAGAGGGGCCTCCCGGGAACCAGCGCCGATCTCGGCACCAAGGACATAAGCTACGTGATCCCGGTGGCGGCCCCGTCGGCATTTCTCGAGCGCTGCGTCGGCTCGATCCGGAAGTGGTCTCCGGGCTCCGAGGTGATCGTCGTCGCCAACGGGTGCGCCATCCCGCCGGTCGTGGAGAGCATGACCGACAAGATCGTCCCGATCGAGATCAACGCCCGCTTCGGCGCGGGATGCAACCGGGGCGTCATGGAGGCCTCCCGGAATCTGGTCTGCATCCTCAACGACGACGCCCAGCTCGTGGACGACACCCCGGCCAAGCTCGTCAGGGCCCTGGTCGGGGGAAGCGCGGTCGCCGCCCCCTACTGCAACCTGGCCAAGCCTCCCCAGGGGGACATCCCCAGGGCGAGCACCCCGGCCACGAGCCTCTACCCGGACGCGGTCGTCGGGGTGTGCATGATGATGGCGACGGGCCTCTACCGCGACGCGGGCGGGTTCGATCCGCGCCTGGACACCTACGAGGACGACGATCTTTGCCGGCGCATCCGCGAGGGGTTCGTCGGCGCCCGGTGCGAGATCGTCGGAGGCGCCTGGATCAACCACGAGAAGCACGCCACCTTCAAGGCCCTCGGCGAGAACGTCTTCCGGATCATGGCCGAGAACGGGATCGTCTTCAAGCGGAAGCATCCCCGAATCAAGGTCGTCGCCATCGCCAGGAACGAGGAGAGGGCCGTCAAGGGCTTCTTCGAGCAGTTCACGCCCGTGACCCGCGACTGGTGCCTCCTCGACACGGGGTCGACCGACAAGACCAAGGAGATCGCCGCCTCGGTCGGCGTCATGGTCGAGGAATCCCCGTTCGAGAACTTCTCCCAGGCCCGCAACGAGGCGCTCAAGCGGTTCGGGAAGGACGCCGACTGGGTCATCATGCTCGACCCGGACGAGCGCCTGGACTGGCACACGATCCGGTACGTCAAGGAGCTCCTCTTCACGACCGACGAGGACGTCTTCCTGGCGCCCCTCGATGCCCTCTACCCGAACGGGTCGAGGAAGGCCTTCGTCCCGAAGCCCTTCCTCTTCCGGGCCCGCTCGGACATCCGGTGGGTCTTCAAAGTCCACGAGAAGCTCGTAGGGAGTCTCAAGCAGGCCCTGGTCAAGAACGCCATGAACACCCACGTGATCGCGCTGCACGAGGACGGGCGGCGCGGGGAGATGGTCGGGTTCTACCAGGATCTCCAGAACCAGGAGCCCTACTTCACCGATCCCGCGTACAGGGCCAGGATGCGGGAGAAGTGGCCGATCCTGGACTACGACCGGCTGGACGACGCGCGGATCAAGAAGGTCTACATCGGCCCCCTGGTCTCCGCGGTGATCCCGACCTACAAGCGGCCGGAGCTTCTCGACAAGGCGATCTGGTCGGCCCTGAACCAGGACTACGCGAACCTGGAAGTGGTCGTCATGGGAGACAGGTGCCCGACCCTCGACCTGGAAAGATACAAAGGCGTTCCGCGCCTCCGGGTCTACAACCTCCCCAGGAACCACGGCGCGGGAGGGGCCGCCCCCAGGAACCACGCCATCACGATGGCGGCGGGACATCTCATCGCCTATCTGGACGACGACAACGCCTGGCTCCCGAACCACGTCTCGAGCGTCTACGAGGCGATGCGGGAGAAGACCGCGTTCTTCGGGTTCTCCTCGATGCAGGTGGACGGGAAGGACATGGGATTCACGGAGCCCAAGTTCCAGGGGATCGACACCTCCTGCGTCGTCCACATCAAGGATCTCGTGCGGCGCTACGGCCCGTGGAAAAGCAGGGAAGAAGAAAAGTCCTACGCCCACGACTGGAAATTCGTGGAGCGCTGGGTGAAGGGCGGGGAGCCGTGGGTCTGCACGAAGCTGCCGACCCTCGTCTACAATGCCGCGACGAGCGGCCAGGCGGAGTTCCTGAAGGGCAAGACGGCCGAGAAGGCCGCTCTTGAAGGGCCCCCCGGTGTCGAGGGCGTTCTCGGAACCGTCTCGGTCCTCGGGTCCCAGGGCCCGCTTCTTCTGTCGATCATGATCCCGACGATCCCGTCGCGGGAGGAATCCCTCAAGAAGCTCCTCGATCGGCTGGAGCCGCAGGCCAAGGGCAAGCCCGTCGAGATCAGGATCCTCAAGGACGACATGAAGATGACGATTTCCGAGAAGCGCCAGATCGGCTTCAGGATGGCCTCCGGGAAGTACGTCACCTTCATCGACGACGACGACATGGTCGAGCCTACCTACGTGGACGACATCCTGGAGGCCCTGGAAGCCGATCCCGATCTCGTGGTCTTCGACATGGAGGTCACGGGCTATCCCAGCGGCCCCAACATCACCAAGGTCGGGATCGAGTACGGCCGGGATCTGGATACCCCGAAGGCCTACTACCGGCTCCCGACCTATCTCATGGTCTGGAGGAAGTCCTTGGCCGTCCAGGTTCCCTTCAGGAACGTCCTGGACGAGGACGCCAATTGGGCCGTCCGGATCGCGCCCCTGGTCGATCCCGGGAAGCAGGTCCGGATCGACAAGATCCTGTACCACTACCAGTACAATCCGGCGACGACGACCCAGGGGGCCGTCCAGAAGATCCTCAGGAAGCGGGCGGAGAAGGCCAATAGTGGATAATCTGGATCTGTTGAAAGAGATCAAGGAATGCCTCAAGCCCGATGAGCGGGACGCCCGCTGGTCACAGGTGGAATGTTTCGGAGGCGGGATGGGAGTCGAGTACGAAGTGGGAGGACTCCTGTACGCGGTCGTGCGCGCGCTCAAGCCGGAGATCGTCGTCGAGACGGGGACTTTCAAGGGCTTCTCGACCTTGATGATCGCCCAGGCCTTGAAGGAGAACAAAGCGGGGCATGTCCACACGATCGACATCGAGGACCGCGGCGTCCATGACAGGCTCAGGAAATTCGGCCTTGAGAACCTGGCGACGGTCCACATTGCCAGCTCCACGGACAAGATCCAGGAACTGGCGAAGGTCTTGAAGTGGGTGGATTTCCTGTGGCTGGATTCCGACCATAGCGAGGAGTACGTCAAGGCGGAAGTCCATGCCGCGTATCCGCTCCTCAAGAGCGGGACATATATCGCCTTCCATGACACCATTTCCGACTTCAGGGAGAATGTGGCGATCCAGGCCATCAGAAGAGAACACCCGGAATGGGAGTATATTCGATTCTCGTCCTCTCGCGGCTTCGACATGATGAGGATTCCGTAGCAATGGGCCAGCCGCGATACATCTACGTCTTCCCGCCGAGCGTCCTCTTTGACGAGGTCGCCGAGTGCTACCGGCGTGCCGGGAGGCGGCTCGGCTGGATGACGGTCGAGAATGAGATCAACTTGTGGATTCCTACGAGGAAAGACTGGTACGATCCCGAGACGGTGGTCGTCTTCTGGGGCGGTCTTCCCGAGATCATCCCGCCCCAGCGGAAGGCGAAGTGCGTCTTCCACTACATCGAGTCGATCCCGACCGGCGATCCGCAGAAGATGATCGGCCCCCAGCGGGAGTGGCTGGAGCGCCATCTGAAGCGGGCCAAGGAGCCGGACCTCTTCCTGATCGGGACCCCGTCGGCCCAGGCGTTCCTGGCCCCTCTGTGCAACAAAGTCGCGCTCATGCCCATCGGGTACGATCCGACCGTGATGGGCGTCCCGAATTGGAACTGCCCGAAGATCTTCGACGTCGGGTTCTGCGGGACCGTGATCGGCCGACGGGAGTGGATCATCCCCGCCCTGAAGAAGAGGTTCGGACGGAGGTTCCTGGAGATCTCTCCCAATACGCGGCCCCTCGTTGGTCGGAACAGGAGCAACATGTACGATCTCTGCCGGGCCGAACTCTACATCGGGCATTCCGAAGACATCGGCGTGGGTCTCCGGCTCTGGCAGGCCCTGCCCTCTTCGGCGGCGTTCGTCACGGAGGATCGGGACGCCTGGCCCGCGGTGCTGGGGCGTCATTATATCGGGGTGCCCCATGCCAGGGCGGAATGCCCCGATGTCCTTGTGGATGATCTCGAACAGGCCCTCAAGCTGCCTCTTGCCGATATCGCCAGGGCGGCTCATGAAGACCTGTCCAAGTATACCGTCGAAAGGTGTTTCGAGGAGTTCCTGGTTCCGGCGGTTCTTGGTATTGAAACCGTAGCAGAAGAGATCGACAAATGAACGCTCAGAGTGAGACTTGGAAGTTCTGGTCCAACCAGACCTACGCGTCATCGTGCCCATCATATTGTGTCGGACATGCCGACGGGACGCCAGCGGAGCCCGGATCATCCATCTGGTGCGCCTCGCTCCTGGAATCCGCCAGGGATCGGCTCAGCGGGCCGTTCGTCATCCTTGACTGGGGCTGTGGGGATGGCAGACTCCTTGACTTCATGACACGCCGCTTCAAGGAGTTCGAGTACTACGGAATAGAGCGGCCCGGGGAACATGGGAGTAGCCGCATCGTCCAGGCCAGGGCATCTTTTGCAAGCGATCCCAGAGCGAAATTCGATGTTTACGACACGCCCCTGGAGAAGGAGGCTGTGGGAAGGGCTGGGATTGTCGTGATGGGCAGTGTGGCCACCCATATTCCCATTCCCATGTTCGAGATTCTCCTGTCTCGGATTTTGCCGGTCCTGGAGCGGGGCGGTGTTCTGATCTCCTCGTTCTTCATCCGCGACAGATACGCATTCCAGAACGGGACCTGCTACGGGCACGACGACTGCTATAGGTGGGTCTCCTATACGCAGGAACAGGTCGACGGGATTTGCCAGAAGATGGGACTCTCGGCCGAGCAGAAGGAATTGTTCGACGCGGGTCCCGGTTGTATCCACCAGATCCTTCGGTTCCAGAAGAAGCAATAGAAAGGGGTCTCTTCATGATTCCGCTCTTCAAGGTCCACATGCCCGCATCCGTCCTCGAGTCGGTCAGTGAAACCCTGCTCTCAGGCTACATCGGCCAGGGTCCCAAGGTCGAGGAGTTCGAACGGGCGCTGGTGCCCTGGGCGGGAAGCCCGAACGTCCTCGCCGTGATCACCGGGACGGCGGCTCTGCGCCTGGCGATGCGCCTGGCCGGAGTCAGTCCTGGCACAGAGGTCATCACGACCCCCGTCACGTGCGTTGCCTCCAACAGCCCGATCCTCGAGCAGGGGGCCGACATCGTCTGGGCCGACGTGAATCCGTGGACGGGAAATATCGATCCCCTGGACGTCGAGCGGAAGATCACCCAGAAGACGAAGGCTGTCGTTGCCGTCCATTGGGGTGGGCACCCGTGTGATCTCGACGAACTCATGAGGATCTGCAGGAAGTACGGGATCATGCTCATCCAGGATGCCGCCCACGCGTTCGGGGCCGTCTACCGGAACCGGCCCATCGGGGCATTGCCCAGCTTTTCTTGCTTCAGCTTCCAAGCCATCAAACATCTGACCACGATCGAGGGCGGGATGCTGGTCTGCCCGACGGCTGACAGCTACCGGGACGGGAAGCTTCTCCGTTGGTACGGGATCGACCGGGAGACCTCCCGGAAGGATCTCCGCTGCGAGGAGGACATCCGGATCATCGGCTACAAGTACAATTTCAACGATGTGGGGGCGGCCATCGGGCTCGAGCAGCTCAAGCTCGTCCAAGGAGTTCTCGACCGCCACCGGGCCAACGCCGCCTTCTATTCGAAGAGCCTCATGGGCCTCAAGCAGGTGAAGCTCCTCAGGTACTCGGCGGATCGCCTCTCGTCCTACTGGCTCTACACCATTCGGGTGGACGATCGGGACTCGTTCCAGGAGCACATGGCAAAGGCCGGGGTCATGGTCTCCCAGGTTCATGTCCGGAATGACATCCACACCGTCTTCCGTCCGTACCGCCGGAACCTCCCCGGGGCGGATGAGTTCTGCGCCCGGCAGGTGTCCATCCCCGTCGGCTGGTGGGTGACCGACGAGGATCGGGAGAAGATCGTCAAGGCCATCGTCGAATGGGACACTCGATAATGGAACACGGTGTCTTCAGCCACAAGGGACTCCACTTCAGGCTTCCGGTGAAGGATGACTTGGAGATCGTCCAGAACCTGAGGAACGACGAGTCGACCTGGGTCCACTTGTCCGATCCCAGGCCCGTGGGCCCGGCCGACCAGAAGGCGTGGTTCGAGTCGATCGGCTGGAAGGGCGGGAAGATGTACTTCGTCGTCTACGACGATGCGAACCCTTTCGTCGGCCTTGTTCGCCTGGATGAACTTGATCAGCAGAACCGCTCGCTGCGGGTGGGCCTCGACGTCCTTCCCGAGCTCCGCCGCCGGGGCTATGGCACCCGGATTTATGAGGCCATGAAAGCTTACGCCTTTGACCACTTGAACATCCATCGCCTCTGGCTCTGTGTCCTCGAGACCAACAAGAACGCCATCGATCTCTACAAGAAGGTCGGCTTCAAGCTCGAAGGGCGCTACCGGGAGGCGATCTTCCGGTATGGTCATTACGTGGACTATGTTCTGATGTCCTGCCTCGAGAATGAACATAGGAGAGAAGATGCATCAGGGTAACAAGGACTGGCTGGATCACCTCAAGAATACCTATCCGGAGGCGTTCAAGGGAGCTGTACTCGAGCTTGGATCTCTTAATCTGAACGGCAGCATCCGGCCATGGTTCGCGGGGGCCAAGAAGTACGTCGGTATCGACGTCATCGGGGGCAGAGGCGTGGACATCGTCTGCAATGCCCGGGACACGAAGTTTGAGAAGGAGGAATTCGATACTCTCGCTTCCTTCAGCGCGTTCGAGCACGACCCGGACTGGAGGGGATCGTTCTCGCACAACCTGCCGTGGCTCAAAGAGGGCGGAATGATTTTCCTCTGCTGGGGGGCAGAGGGGAATCTGTACCACGGGCCGAATCCATGGGCCATCGTCCCGGTGGCGGATTTCATGCAGGCGGCCCAGACGTGGCCCATCGAAATCATCGACCATTTCTTCGAGCGGGATCAGTTTACACCGGATTGCTTCGGCGCCTACGATCTCGTCGCCAGGAAGCTGGGGGACATCTACGGCTCGAGGCCATGATGAAACTCCTCGTCACCGGCGGCTACGGGTTCATCGGATCCAACTTCATCCGGCTCGTCCTTTCGACCCGACCCGAGATCAAAATAGTCAATATCGACGCTTTCACGTACGCCGGGAACCCCGAGAACCTGGTCGACCTGGAAGGATGTTCGCGCTACCAGGGCGTGAAGGCCTCGATCCTCGACATGGATCTCGTCGACTGCTTCATGGGGAACGGGGTCGACGCGGTCGTGAACTTCGCGGCGGAGTCCCATGTCGACCGCAGCCTCCATGGGCCCATAGACTTCATCCGGACGAACGTCGAAGGGACGGCGGTGCTCCTTGAGGCCGCCCGCAAGCACAAGATCAAGCGCTTCCTTCAGGTCTCCACGGATGAAGTTTACGGTTCCCTGCCCCCGGAGGGGATCTTCATCGAGACGACTCCGCTCCACCCGAACAACCCCTATTCGGCCACCAAGGCCGCGGCCGACCACCTGACCCTCGCCTACGTCCATACGTTCGGGTTGGACGCGGTCGTCACCCGGAGCTCCAACAACTACGGGCCGTACCAGTACCCCGAGAAGTTCATGCCCCTCTTCATCACGAACGCCCTGGAGGGCAAAGAGTGCCCCCTCTACGGCGATGGGCTCAACATCCGGGACTGGCTTCACGTGGAGGACAACTGTCGGGGGATTCTGGCGGCCCTGGAGAAGGGCAAATCGGGAGAAGTCTACAACCTGGGGGGCGGGAACGAGCGGCCCAATCTCGAGGTGGCCAAGGCGATCCTGGGGCTGGCGGGCCGTCCGGAATCGCTCATCAAGTTCGTCCCGGATCGTCCCGGCCATGACCGCCGCTATGCCCTGGATTCC
>Ga0299915_10001334_pt1 | contig 18370 bp, 18 predicted proteins | sample RVTome_13_FD_200263 | JGI IMG/M metagenome (GOLD analysis project Ga0299915, IMG submission 200263) | Soil microbial communities from uranium-contaminated site in the Upper Colorado River Basin, Wyoming, United States - RVT92D227 (version 2) ... | reverse complement strand
CTGCTGCCATGAGATATACCGAAGCCAGGCTTTCTCCGATTTCCGAAGAACTTCTGGTGGATATTGATAAGGATACTATAGAATTTGTGGATAATTTTGACAGTTCTTTAAAGGAGCCCTCCATATTACCTTCGAAATTTCCAAATCTTTTAGTCAATGGCTCCTCCGGTATTGCCGTAGGTATGGCCACAAATATTCCACCTCATAATCTGGGTGAAATCATTGATGGGGTTATTCATTATATAGATAATCCTGAATCTACGGTAAAAGATCTGATGAAAAAGATTAAAGGTCCGGATTTTCCTACAGGTGGAATCATAATGGGTATTGCCGGAATCAAGGAGGCATATGAGACCGGAAGGGGCCGTCTGGTCGTAAGGGGCAGGGTACACCAGGAACAACCCAAAAAAGGAAGGACCCAGGTTATAATAACCGAGCTTCCATATCAGGTGAATAAATCAAGATTTGTTGGAAATATTGCCGAGCTGGTTAGAACTAAAAAAATAGAAGGTATTAATGATCTGCGGGATGAATCGGATAAAAGCGGAATGAGAGTAGTAGTAGAACTCAAAAAAGATTCAATTCCAAACGTAGTTATTAATTCTCTATACAAAAATACCCAGCTTGAGGACACCTTTGGAATAATTATGCTGGCTCTGGTCGATGGCATACCAAGGACTTTAAATTTATTTAGTTTAATAGAGCAGTACACCAAACATAGATTTACGGTGGTGGTTAGAAGAACTAAATATGAGTTAAAGAAAGCCGAAGAGCGGGAGCATATATTACAGGGACTTTTAATAGCCCTGGATAATCTGGATGAAGTGATAAAAACCATAAGATCTTCAAAAGATGTTCCAACTGCAAGGAAAAGACTTGTAAAGAATTTTAAGCTTACCGTAATACAGGCCCAGGCTATTCTGGATTTAAGATTGCACCGGTTGACCGGACTGGAAAGAGAAAAGATAAAATCAGAGCATAACCAACTGGTCGAAAGAATAAAGCAGTTAAAGAAACTTCTGGACAGCAACGAATTAATATACGGAGTAATTAAAGATGAACTGGAAGAGGTCAAGAAAAAATATAATGATGAAAGAAGAACGGATATAACTACTGATATTTCTGATATAGAGATTGAAGATTTAATACCGGAGGAAGAAAATGTAATATCCATATCTCATTCAGGTTATATAAAAAGGGTTCCGGTAACTACCTATAGAAAACAGGGAAGAGGAGGAAAAGGGGTGACCGGTACTAATTTAAAAGAGGATGATTTCGTTAAGCATCTATTTATAGCATCAACTCATCATTATATAATGTTCTTCTCAAATCTTGGGAAAGTATACCGGTTAAAAGTCCATCAAATTCCTTCAGGCAGTAGAATGTCTAAAGGTAAGGCAATTGTAAATTTACTCCCGTTTGTGCCCGGTGAGATGGTTGCAGCAATAATCGCAGTCAAGGATTACGGAGATGACCGGTATTTAATAATGGCCACTAAAAAGGGAATGATAAAAAAGACTCCCATCGAAGCCTACGATACTTCCCGAAGAGATGGAATTATAGCCATTACTATTAAGGAGGGAGACGAACTAATAGGGGTAGAAAAATCCAATGGTAATGATGAGATTATTATGGTTTCCAGAAATGGTCAGGCTATAAGGTTCAGTGAAAAAGACTGCAGATCAATGGGGAGAGCCTCACAGGGTGTAAAGGGAATGAAGCTTTCCAAAGGTGATGAAGTTCTTTCTATGATGGTTGCAAGAGAACTTGAGGGAGACCTCTTTGTTCTTACCACGAATGGTTATGGGAAAAGAACGTCCCTTTCAGAATATAAAAGGCAAAAGAGGGGTGGGCTTGGAGTCAGGACTTTAAAAATTATTGAGAGGAAAGGAAAAGTCGCCGGGGCAGGTATACTAAAAGATGAGCATGATGTTATGGTTATCTCTGATAGAGGGGTACTTATCAGAATTCCTGCCAAATCTATATCAAGAATTGGAAGATCTACACAAGGGGTCAGGATTATTAATCTTGAAGAAGGGGCTGAAGTAGCCTCTTATTCAATAGTTACTTCTGAAAGTTAATTAAATGATTTGTTTTAATTTATCATTTAAATCTGTTATCATATTTTCCAACAGTATTTTTTAAAATAATTGGAGATTTATTTTAAAATAATAATAAAACGCCAATTTAAAAAGGAGGCAAAATAAAAATGGCAGAGGTAAAAAAAATAGATGTTGATTCAGATTTCAATAAAAAGAGCTCTACCGGAATGGAGCCAAAGATTGCGATACTTATTGCTTATCTCTTTGGCTGGATTGGTGGTCTGATAATCTGGCTCATAGAGAAAGAGAATAAATTCGTAAAATGGAATGCTCTTCAGGCTTTAATCCTGGGTATAACTGAAGTAGTATGCATATTGGTAATTTCTGTTATTCTGGGATTTATTCCTTTTATTGGATGGTTTTTCTTCCGCTGGATTGGTTATGTCTTAGCATCAGTTTTATGGGTACTTGCAATTGTTGCGATTGTTATGGGCTTCCAGGGTAAGACTTTCAGGATTCCCGTCATTGCCAGCTTAACGGATAAATATTTCAAGATGTAATAAATACAGTAGTTGTTATAAATTATAGTTGAAATAAAAATAATAGGGATTAGTTTTGTAAAAAAAGTATATAATTTTAAGTATCTTATTTGTTATATTTTCAGGGAGAAAATATGAATGTTGAAAGAAAAGTCTTAAGAAGTGTTAGCGAATTTTCTATGTTCAAGTATCTACTGTTTTTTTATCTGATATTCTTTGTATTATCAGTGATTATAATGGCAATAATTGGACTTATGGCCTGGTTTGGTCTATCTTCCTTTGGTCTTGATATAAACAGTATTATGGCAAGCTTAGGTTTAGGGGGTTTCGGTATATTTAATTTCTTCGGTGGAGGTACTGTTGTAACTATCGTAGTGTTCATTTTGGGGGGTTTAATAGCTTCAGTACTCTATGCCGCTGTTGGTACTTTTGTTGTCTGGATAATGAATGTTGTTTTGAAAATAAGTGGCGGAATAGAGCTAAGGTTTTTGCCGAAAAAAGAAGAGGTAGTCAGTATAAAAAAATCGGAGTAGATAAGTAATTTTATTTTTTAAATCAATTTAAAGCTTTATAACACTACAGTTTTTCCTTGACAAAAATATATTAAATTGTTAATTTGTCCACTGTCAAAAATTTAGATGGGGCCTATAGCTCAGCTGGTTAGAGCGCATCCCTGATAAGGATGAGGCCTCTGGTTCGAGTCCAGATAGGCCCACCAGTTCGTCAGATTGTGGGGGTGTAGCTCAGCTGGGAGAGCGCCTGCCTTGCAAGCAGGAGGTCAGCGGTTCGATCCCGCTCATCTCCACCAATTTTTTTGTTATATTATATATAAGTATCCCTGCAAGATGAATCAATGCGGGTATTCTGGGTTATGGTATATATTATATTCTGGAGATTTTTTCCTGCCGGCAAGTCATATCTTTTAAGGTTATTGATTGGAAAACATCATAAAATTTTTTACTTGCCTCTTCCCAGATTTTACGGGCTACACAGTTTTTAGATCTGTAACATATATCAGGGCTTTTAATGCAGTCTGCAATATCAAGCGATCCTTCTGTGGCTGTTAAAATCTCGCTTAACTTTATTTTTTCAGGAGGTCTGGCCAGAAAGTATCCTCCGTGGGATCCGCGGGTGGATTTAATAAGACCCCCGATTTTTAATGGTATTATTAGCTGTCCCAGATATTTTAAAGATATATCCTGGGAACTGCTGATATCTTTTAAGAGTACAGGACCTTTATTATATCTTAATGCCAGCTCTAACATTAGTCTGGTGCCATATCTTCCTCTTGTGGATAATTTCATATTCTGACCTTTTTTAATTCTTATTATTACTATTATATTAATAGAATTACTTTTTTTTGTAAAATATTAATATTTATAACAGGTATACGGTTACTGCTATTTTTGCTAGAATATTTAACTGTTATTCTTAAGAAGAATTTTTATAAACTTTATATAAAGTAACAACTATTAATCCTGAAAATAAAGGGTTAGTGTAAAAGATAATTAAAAAGAAACCGGAAATTAGTTTAACCGGGGAGATAAAAAAATGACTAATGTCTGGCTGGAAGTATTTTTAGGTAAAATAGGAAAATATATTATAAGTTTTTTATCCAGGTATTACTACTTCATAATCCCCTTTGTACTTATTTATGGTATCTTTTTAGCCATATCTTCATACAACCTTAAAAGAATTGAAAAAAAAGTTAACCTTGAAATATTGAATCAGGCTAAGGGTATTTTAGAAAAGGTACCGGATATCAGCTATGTAGATCTGGTTGAGAGGATTAAAATTCCTTGGGAGAAGATTATAAAAGATTATTCTTTTTTTCCGTATATTTCCCATGAATCGGATTTATGGGTAACCAGGGCGAATCTTGTCAATATAAGAGATATCATTATGTATAATGATAGAAAAATAAAACTGGTCCTGGAGAGAAACGGGATTAATAATTTCCGGGAAAAATCAGCCACACGGAAAAATTTATATACAGAATATATTCACAGGATTAGCAGAAAAAAAGAGCAGTAGCAGTTTTATAAAAATAAATTAAATATTGGTTCTATAATTTTCAATAAGATCCAGAAAAATATATTGGAGCTTCCGCCGATACTTGAAATCCTGGTGTAACCTTGAGCTAACTCAAGATTATATTTCAGAAAGAAGTTGGTAAATAAATCTCCCATATTAGTTGTTACCCACAGTATTATTGGAATTATAATTATTGCGGAGATAAAACTTCTAAAAATATCCCCCTTGGATGGAGCTATAACCCATATTAGTATAAATGGGATCATTATAAGGTCAGCGTTAGGGAGCACGTTATTACCCGGTAGAATAGTTGAAAAATAAACAGTCAAAGGAATGATAAGAACCGATAAAATAATTATAGAGGGTTGACCGACTAAAACTACAGCATCCAGACCAATGTACAGTTCTCTTTTTGTAATCTTCTGCCTTATAAAATTAATTATATCATTTATTGTAGGGACAAGACCTTTTAAAAGTAGATTTAATGATCTTGGTAGAAGTATCATGATAATTGACAATATTAAACCGCTTGATAAAGCATAAAGAAGGTTGGGACCTAAATTCAAGTAAAAATTCTTATAACGGGTAATTGCACCGATTATAAATCCGATAATGAAACCCATGATTAAAGGTTCCGAAAAAATGCCGAGCTTATATTGGATTTCTTCATAAAAGATATGTATTTTCCTGATGAAAGGAATCCGGTTAAAGATAGCATTAATTAGATGTGAAACAGGCGCCCAGCAAATAATTTGTGCCTGCGGGTTGGAAATGCCTTTCAGACCAAAATAACTTTCAATATAAATTGCATATATGTCTGATAGTACAAAAGTTATGGCTGCGACTATCATAGCAATCAGTATTCCTATCCATTTTACTTCTGTGATTGCAAAAACAAGCGAACCAACCAGCAGGAAGCTCCAGTAATTCCAGAAATCTATATTTATGGTCCTGGTAAATCTTAATGAGAGCATAACAAGATTTAGAATTATTACAGCTATTATTATTTGAAGAATAATTGGAGAGTTTAATATGACTGCCTTGGAAACGAGCCATCCGGTATCAATAATTTCAAATTTTTTAGGAGAATTTATAAGTATGGTATTAGTAATAGGTGTAAAGAAATTTACAAAAAGGGTAAGAAGTACGGAGATACCAACCATACCAATAAATATAAATGTACAATTTTTTAAGTTTTTTAGCGGGCTCCTGGTGGTAAGCAGGCTTATTATAAGTAATATAGCCGGAATTAAAATAACCGGTCCTAATTCTATTATATATTTGACAACTATATAAGTAGTTGACATAAAATAAAATTTTCAATTTTTTAATGATTTTATATTATACTTACTATTTACTATAAAATGAAGGGAACACTTATGAATGATTGTAAAACCGGTCTATCTTCCGAAGAATCTGATAATAGTAAGGAAAATTTTGTGAATATTTATAATAAAATGTTTAAAGAGTTAGCAGATAGAGACATAGAAAGTATTACAAACAATGCAAACGGTAAGCTGGTTGATGATAAAAGGATTAAAATAAGTTTTTTTGAAAAAGAATTAATAGCAGATTTAGGTAAAGAGAAAATCTATTACCTTAAAAATAAAAAAGAAGATGAGAAAAAATATATAGATATATATTCATCTTCCCTTATTTTACATTATTTACTTAATGCAGACGGGACTCCTCTTGCAGCCAGCTGGATATCTTACAGAGAACTTCCGGGAGGGCTCTTTTATTGGCAAACGATACCTAAAGTGCTGGAGCCTCTGGTTAAAGAGTATGAAAGTGATGGGGAAGGATTTCTGAAAAAGACACTTGAAATTGGCGGGAAAAGGTATGACCAGTTTAAGTTTGCTGCGATTATTCATCCTTTCAAAATGTTTCCCGTTCTTATGGTCCTGGATGAAAAAAGTACGGAATTTGAAGCAAATATCAGAGTATTGTTTGACGGCAGTACCCCCCATTATTTAAAAACAGATGTGGTTAAATTAATAGTAATCTACATAGTCAAAAAGCTTTGCAGCAAATAAAAATATTTTAGCAGTATAGCTGAACTGTAACAATATTCGTCCCTTCATCTTGAAATTTTAATTTTTTTTTATATAATATTAGACAAATGTTCAACTATTGCACAATTGTGCAGTTTTTTAAAATATATTTATGAACAGTATAGAAAGAAAAAAATTCTTATCCAAGATAGCAAGACTTTATTATTTGGAGGGATTAACCCAGCAGGAGATTACCGGAAGGCTAAATATTTCAAGAACTAAGATTTCAAGGTATTTAGACGAGGCAAGAAAAGATAAGATTGTAGAAATAAAAATAAACTTTCCGGAAGAGGATTATTCCAATCTTGAATATAGCATAGAAAAGAAATTTAAAATAAAGGAATGTGTTGTCGTACCTACTTTTAATAAGAAGGAAGAAATAGTAAAGATGATGGCGGATCCATTGAATAATTTATTTGAAAGAGTATTGATTAATGGCAGTTATTTGGGAGTAGGCTGGGGAAGTACACTTAAGACGGTGGCAGATCATATCAATGTAAATGGTAAGTCTGACATAAAAGTGGTGCCAATTATTGGAGGCCTGGGGAAAATAGGAACAGGGGTACATACCAATTCCGTTGCTAAAAGCATTGCCGACAGACTTGGCAGTATAAGCTATGTAATGTATTCCCCGGCTATCCTGGACACCAAAGAGATAAGAGAAGTTGTAGAAAATGACAGCAATACCAGGGAAATAATAAAGTTATCTAAAAAAATTGAAACTGCCCTTGTAGGTTTAAGTGATATTGGTCCGGATTCCACATTAATTAAAACAGGCAATTTCAGTTTAGAAGAATTCAAATATCTGGACAGTTTAGGAGTGGTAGGGGATGTTAATCTCATTTTCATAGATGAAAATGGTAAGCATGTCCCAAATAATATAGATGAGAGAATCGTAAGGATTTCACCGGATAGGTTAAAAAAAGTTAAAAATGTTATCGGAGTCGCTTTTGGTAAAAGAAAATTAAAAGTTATTCTTGGCGCCTTAAGAGGCGGCCTTATAAATATTTTATTTACTGACGAAGAAATAGCGGAAAATATTATTAGTTTGGGGTAAATTATGGGAAAAGATTTAAAAGCTGAAAAGCTCTATATAACTATAGATGGAAATAAAATGGAAGATAGATTTACCGGGCTGGACAGCAGTATAAAAATAGAAATGCTTAAGAAAATGTACGAGATAAGGCATTTCGAGAATGAAGCTGAGCAATTTATTATAAGGGGGATGATTCACGGCACATGTCACCTATATACCGGTGAAGAGGCAACTGCTGTTGGGGCAATTTATGCCATGAATGATGATGATTACATCACTTCGACTCATAGAGGTCATGGCCATTGTATTGCAAAAGGTGCAGACCTGAATATTATGATGGCTGAGCTATTGGGCAAAAAGACAGGATATTGCAAGGGTAAAGGCGGATCAATGCATATTGCTGATGTTGATTCGGGAAATCTTGGCGCAAACGGAGTAGTGGGAGGAAGTATCGGGATTGCTACTGGAGCGGCACTTACCTGCAAGATGAAAAAGAATGGGAAAATTGTAGTGTGTTTCTTTGGAGATGGTGCGGCCAATCAGGGGATATTTCATGGTTCTATTAATATGGCTTCTATTTGGGATCTTCCTATAATTTATCTTTGCGAGAATAATGTTTATGGCATGTCGACATCTGTAAAGGAAGCATTTAATATAGGAAAAATATCGGATAGAAAATATGCTTATGGCATAGAAGGACTTACTATCGATGGTAATAATCTTACTACGGTGTTCAATACGGTTTCGCATTTTAGCGATGAATGCAGGGCCGGAAGAGGTCCGGTTTTAATTGAAAGCCTGACATACAGGTGGAGAGGCCATTCTAAAAGTGATGCCCAGGTTTACAGAACCAGGGAAGAGATAAAACAGTGGATGGAAAGGGATCCTATAGAAAGATATAAGAAAATTTTAATTGGTGAGAAGGTATTGACTGAAAAAGAAGACAGGAATTTAGAAAAGGAAGTAATAGGCGAGCTGAAGGAAGCAGCCAAGTTTGCCATAAAGAGCCCTTTTCCGGAACCTTCGGAAGTTGAAGATGATGTTTATGCCTGAAAATATTATTACTAATTTCTAATTTGCGGAGATATTTTACTTCAATGAGAGAACTGACATATCTTGAAGCAATAAGAGAAGCGTTGCAGCAGAAGATGAGGGAAGACAGCAGCATATACCTCATAGGGGAAGACATAGCAGAATATGGAGGAGCATTTGGCGTAACTGTAGGAATGCTTGAGGAATTCGGCAAAGAAAGGATAAGAAATACTCCTATTTCTGAAGAAGCCATAATAGGAATTGCTATTGGAACCGCAGTTACCGGAATAAGAACAGTAGCTGAGATAATGTTTTCGGATTTTTTAACCATAGCTATGGATCAAATTGTAAACCAGGCAGCAAAAATAAGGTATATGTTTGGAGGAAAAGCCAGAGTCCCTCTAGTAATCAGAACTGCAGGGGGCGGCGGGACAGGTGCCGCTGCCCAGCATTCACAGAGCCTGGAAGCACTGGTTACGCACATCCCGGGTTTAAAGGTTGTTATGCCTTCCTGTCCATATGATGCAAAGGGACTTCTAATATCATCAATAGATGATGATAATCCGGTAATTTTTATAGAGCACAAGTTGCTTTATAAAAATAAAAAATATGTTCAAAATGTTCCTCGCCAGATGTATAGGATTCCGCTGGGAAAAGGTGATATTAAAAGAAGGGGCAGTGATATAAGCATAGCTGCTACTTCATATATGGTTCAAAAATCATTGGAGGCAGCAGAAAACCTTTCACATGAAAAAGGTATTGAATGTGAAGTAATAGATATAAGAACACTAAGACCTCTTGATATTGATATTATACTTGATTCAATTAAAAAGACAGGCAGGCTTCTCTGTGTGGAAGAGGCGCCAATTTTTGGAGGATTTATGGGTGAAGTCTCTGCACAGGTATCTGAGAAAGGGTTTGACTTATTGGATGCTCCAGTTGTAAGAGTTGCAGGAAGGAATTGCCCGGTTCCCTATAGTCCGGTGCTTGAAAAGGCGATGATCCCCGGTGCTAGCAGGATTGAAAAAGGGATTTTAAATCTCTTAAACAAAAATTAGTGTTTTATCGGATTCAGTATGTTATTATGAAAAACTAGTATAGATGTGATTATTTTTGAGCAGTAAAAATAATTAAATATAGAATATAATATTTAACAAATTTGGTAATTAGTATATTAAATTTCTGTTGTATTGAAAGGGGCAAGCAATGTACGAGGTTATTATGCCAAAATTGGGACTTACAATGGAGTCCGGTAAAATCGAAAAATGGCATAAGAAAGAAGGGGATAAGGTAGAAGCAGGAGAAGTGCTCTTTGAAGTTATGACCGATAAGGTGACTATTGAAGTCGAGTCGTATAATTCAGGCATTTTGAGAAAGATATTGAGAGCCGAAGGCGAAGATGTTCCTGTAACCGAAGTTATAGCATACATTGGTGAAAAAGATGAAAAAATTCCTCAAGCTGAACCGGATAAAACAAATATATCACCGGTTGCACAAAAATTAGCGGAAAAAGGTAATATGGATGTAAATAAAATTACCGGGACCGGTTCCGCAGGGAGAATTATAAAAAGTAACGCGGAAAAATATATTGAGAGCACTAAAGAAGAAGGTATAGAAGGAAGGATCAAGATATCACCACTGGCAAAAAAGACTGCAGAAGAGCTGGGTATTGATTACAGGTCAGAAAAAATTATTGGCACAGGGCCGGGGGGAAGAATATCCAGGGAAGATGTAATAGCTTATTTTGAAAAGAGGGAAAAAGCACCGGAGAAAAAAACAGCACCGGTACCGGCAGATATTACCATAAAATCATCAAAACTACTTGGGGGTATAAGAAAAGTAGTAGCCGAACGTATGAGTTATTCCAAGTCAAATATTCCGCACATTGTTCTAAATATAAAAGCTGGTGTCACACAGCTTATAATCCTAAGAGAAAAATTAAAAGAAAAGATACTCGAAAAATACGGCATAAAAATAACTTATACTGATTTTTTATTAAAATCAACTGCAATTGCGCTGCGGGAAAATTTAGAGGTAAATTCAACTTTTTCTAACGGAAACTATATAATATATGATAATGTGAATATAGGAGTAGCAGTTTCATTGGAAGGGGGGCTCATAGTTCCTACCATATTTGACTGTGATCGGCTGGAAGTTGTGGATATTGCAAAAAAAAGGATTGAACTTATTGGTAAAGCAAGAGAAGGAAAGCTTAGCCTGAAGGAGATCTCAAATGGTACATTTACAGTGACTAATTTGGGAATGTATGGAATAAGGTCCTTTTCACCCATAATAAACCCTCCTCAAGCAGCTATACTTGCTGTTGGGGAAATATATACCGAGCCTGCAGTTGTAGATGGGAAGATTAAGCCGGAGTCCTTTATGAACCTTTCTCTTTCATGCGATCACAGGATAATTGATGGGGTAGTAGGGGCTAAATTCCTGAAAAGAATAGCGGAGCTTATAGAGAATCCGGCATTGTTGATTGTTTAAATTTGTAAATTTTATTTAGCTGGTTTTTAAATATGAAAGACAAAGAAGCGAAAATAGTACTGTTTTGCGTTAGCTGTAATAAAGAATCACTGCATACTGTGTATTATATAGGGAATTATCTGAGGCGTACGAGTTGTGACAGCTGTGGCAGAAAAATAGAGATTGATAGGCGCCATTTGCGGACTGTTTTTGCCGAGGATTTCATAAATAGAATTTTAACCAAGCCGCATAGAATGACAGAGGATATGAAAAAGGCGATGGCAACATTGATACCTTTTCTTCCAAAGAGATTATTCAGGGAACCATTAAAAGTGATAAAAGAAGTATATGCTGTATTGAGAAAAGATAATGGTAATAACAATGTTAAAAAAGAGTAAAAAGTCAGTTAGCAGTTTTTGAAACAATTAGGTAATTTTTATTACGGGTATTTTAAAGACACCGCCGAAACTATCCAGTATTTGTTCTTTGACATCATAAATGGGAATTGATTTGCTTAAAATCTTTTTTATTGAAGTCTGGGGATAATTTTTCAGGCCGCAGGCCGTTATATTGTCAAAGTATTTTAAATCGTTGTTTGCATTTAGTGAAAAACCGTGCAATGTAATCCATTTTTTAATCTTTAATCCAATAGATGCTATTTTAAAATTGTCAACGAATATTCCCCTGTGTCTGTTTATTCTGGTTCCCTGTATATTATAACTGGCAAGCACATCTATTATAACCTCCTCAAGATTATAGACAAAAAAAGGTAAATCTTTTTTTATCAGAGCCAGATTAAAAATCATATAGCATACAATCTGGCCTGGAGTATGGAGGGTTATATCACCGCCGCGAGTGGATTGTATCAGTTCTATATCCTGTTTCCGGAGTTTTTCTATGCTAGCCAGTAAGTTAGCAGTGTTCCTGTTGCTTCCTATGGTTATGACGGGAAAATGTTCGAGAAGTAATATTACACCAGGCTTATCTCCTGATTTTATCAGTTCAAATATTTCTGTTTGCAGGGCATAAGCACGTTTATAATGCATAAGACCCAGGTCAAAACTCAAAATATTTTTCTGTATGTCACGGTTCTTAAGGCTATCTATAAATTTATTAATTCTAACTGTAGTTTCTTGTTTTAAGGTTTTCATGATTTTTATAATATAATTGACCAATTTATTTTACCATATTAATGATTATAGTTAATTTTTAGTTAATTTTGTTTATAGAATTACCGAAGAAAGGAGTTTTTTATAATATGGATACTAAAAAAGTAGACCTTGCTGTGCTGGGAGGGGGACCTGGAGGGTATGTTGCGTCTATAAGAGCTTCAAAATTAGGGCTTACGACTGCAGTAATTGAGAAGAATCATCTGGGGGGAGTTTGCCTTAACTGCGGCTGCATACCGACAAAAACTCTTTACCATGTAGCGGTAACTCTGGAAGAAATCAAAAAGGCTAAAAATTTCGGGATTGATGTTTCTCTGCCAAAACTGGATTTTAAAAAAGTAATGGCCATAAAAGACAGTATAATTGAAACGCAGAGAACATCTATTGCGTTTCAATTCAAAAAAAATAATGTAGAGCTTATAAAAGGTGTGGGAAAAGTGGCTGTAAAGGGTAGAGTAACGGTAAAAACTTCCAGTGGTCAGGATATTGAAATTGAGGCAAAAAATATAATCATCGCTACCGGATCGTCAGCTTCAGATGTAGAACCATTTGAAATGTCAGAAGATGGAATAATAGATAACATTGGAATATTATCTCTTAAGGAAATACCGGAATCACTTTTAATTATCGGTGGTGGAGTCGTAGGAAGTGAGTTCGCAAATATATTTTCATCCTTCGGGTCCAAGGTTACTATAGTTGAGATGCTTCCCAGGATATTGTCAGCAGAAGATGAAGGAGTCGCAGAATTAATTTATAAAATATTCAGAAAGAAGGCAGTTAATGTATTTACAGGTTCAAAAGTAGAAAGTTTTAAAAAAAGTGGTAAAAAATTCCTCTGTACTACAAGTGGCGGGGACAAAATAACTGCGGATAAAATACTTATATCAGTGGGCAGAAAGCCAAATTCTACCGGTATTGGTCTTGAAGAGGCAGGGGTGGAAGTAGACAGTAAAGGTTATATAAAAGTAGATTCGTACCTTAAGACAAATGTAGATGGAATATATGCTATTGGTGATGTGATAGGCGGGTTCCAGCTGGCGCATGTTGCATCTGAAGAGGGTAAAGTTGCCGTAGAAAATATTATGGGAAAAGCTAAAGAAATGAGCTATGATGTTATTCCATGGGCGGTGTTTACATCTCCTGAAATAGGATCTGTTGGATTAAATGAAGTGCAGGCAAGGGAGAAAAACATAAAGGTATGTACCGGTATATTCCCTTTTAGCTCCAGCGGCAAGGCTTATATCACCGGAGAAACCGAAGGTTTTATAAAAATTGTTACCAACAGCGAAACCGGGGAAATACTTGGTGCTCAGATAGTTGGACCACAGGCTTCGAACCTGGTGCATGAAGTAGCTGTAGCCATGAAAGGCGAATTATTGGTAGATGATATTGCCTCTACTGTTCATTCTCATCCTACACTATCGGAAGCAGTCATGGAAGCAGCTGAAGATTGCTTAGGGATTGCAACTCATAGATAGGTTACTATAGATGATAAAACTTATAGTTACTGATGTTGACAGTACATTGCTGGATGGCAATTCAATTCTTCCTGATTTAAATAAAAAAGCGATTCTGGAATGCCGCAGGGAAGGAATTGAAGTAATACTGGCTACCGGAAAATCAATAGGTTCAATATTATATTTGGTAAAACTATTTAATTCTGAGCTTCCACAAATAACATTGAATGGATCGGTTACTGTTAATAAAGATCTGGAAATAATAAATGCAATAAAAGTTAAGCCTGGCCTTTATCTTGAGGTTATAAGAACAATAAAAGAGAAGGGATATTTCCCGCTGGCATCTCTTGTGAGCGGCAAAATTTTTTATGAAAAATACCATCCTGATATGGAAGAACTAAAAAAAGTTGAACTAGAATTAGTAAAGACTGAAAATATCGAAGAGGAATACTTCTCGGAAAATGTAGCTAATATAAGTATACCTATTGAAGAAACTGACCCACTGGATAGTTATTTGAGAAAGAGATTTTCAGATAAACTGCAGCTTGTAAGATCAGGAAAATATTTTTTTGATATATTAGACTTAAATGCTACCAAGGGGAATGCACTGAAAAGTATTTTAAAATTAGTAAATATAAATAAGGATGAAGTGGTAGTTTTTGGTGATAGTTATAATGATTTAAGCATGTTTAAAGAATCGGGTCTAAATATAGCTGTTAGGAATTCTTATCCTGAAGTATTGAAAAAGGCAGATATCATCACAGACGAGAATTATAATTCAGGCCTGGGTAAAGCAATATATAAATATGTGCTGAAAAAATAAATTGTGCCAATAAAGCGTCAAAAAAATGAACTAAAACCCTGTTAGGAGATAAAATCTTTTTAAGCCCGGTATATTTTAAAATACTTTGACATAATATTAAGTTGTGTTAGAATTAGCTTTCTGACTCTGAAATATAACAAATTTATATAATTTAAAATCTTATGAGTACGGATAGTTCAGTAGTTTTAACCAAAAGAGTGATAATAACTTCATCAAATCCTGTGACCAAAGAGGATTTTGTGAAGAAAGTAGGAGAGATTGCCAAGAACATTATTGATTTCCTTAAAAAAAATGGCTGCACAAAACTAGGTCATATAAAATTTATTTCAACCACTGATGGGGAGGATTATCTGCAACTAAGTGTTTTAGATATGGCCCAAAAACCAAAAATTCAAGGTATCTTAAAAAAGACTTTCGAGAAGATCAAACTCACTTTCAATATAATTGAGTTTGGAGTATGTAAGGAAGAAATTGACAGCAAGATCAATAAAGAGATAGAGAATATACAGGCGTATTTTAATAATAAATAACTTGCCCGCTGATTACCAGCAGTATTTAACTTTAATTCCTCTAGCTTTATAAAAATTTAAATTATCCAGACTAATATATAACTTATATTGTGCCGGTTTAATTTTAATTTTTATGGTTAATTTCCTATTTAGGGAAATTGTTGTAGTAATCAAGTTCATAGTCAGATGGCAGATACTTCAAGTGGAGGAATTTTGAGATACTCTTATAATCTATTTTTAATAAATCTTCCGGGTCAAGGTACTTATTGTCATATATTACGCCAAAGTGGAGATGGCACTGGGGATTTGAAGGATCATCATCTGCACCGATAGCAGCAATGATTTCTCCCTGCTTAACACAGGTCCCGGGAGATACATAGATGTGCATTAAATTAAGATAGGTGGTTCTAATTTTTTGATTATGTTTTATTACCACTGTTCTTCCCCCTATAGGTGAAAATCCACAGTAGCTCACCACTCCATTTCCGGCGGCAGCTACCTTCTGCCCGTATTTTCCTTTTATATCTATCCCCGTGTGTTTGAGATATTTCTGCTTATCTAAATCCCAGTAGCTTTGCCTAAATGCGGTTATAATCTCGCCCTCTACGGGTATTATAAATGGAGATTTACAGTTCGGGTAAACCGGTGAAGGGAGGCTTGTTAGTGTACAAAGCAATAAGAACAGAAATGAAATAAATTTAAATACATAAATTCCGCGGCTGCTGCTCCGGTTATTATCAAATTTATAATTATGGTTATTAAATCCTTTATCTGCGATATTCATATGATGGTTTTTTGTTAAATTATTTTATAATATTTTACAGGACAGTATTATAAAACAAATATGTAATTGTGTAAATATGTAATTGTGTATAATATCAATAGTTTTATTAAAAATTTTACTATTTAAGTATTAAATTCTATAATAGCCTATATATGTAATTTTATAGGGGAGTTAATATGAACGAGAGAATAAAGGAAATACTTTCCTGGTACAAAAACGAAAATCCTGGAACTATTAAAAATTTATATAGTATACTTATGCATGGAAAATTAGCCGGAACAGGAAAGATGGTAATCCTGCCTGTTGACCAGGGATTCGAACATGGCCCTGCAAGAAGTTTTGCCCCAAATCCGGCTGGTTATGACCCGGTCTATCATGTAAAGCTGGCAATAGATGCCGGCCTGAATGCACATGCGGCACCACTGGGTTCTATACAAACTATTGCAAAAGAATATGCAGGACAAATCCCACTTATCTTAAAAGCCAATAATAATGATGTATTAATTAATAATCCTGACCCAATTCCTGCTGTAACTGCTTCTGTAGAGGATGCGCTAAGACTGGGCTGTGCAGCAATAGGATTCACTATTTATCCGGGCAGTATTAATTTTAAAAAAATGTATGAAGAAATAAGAGAAATAGCTCTGGAAGCAAAAAGAAATGGCCTGGCTGTTGTAATATGGTCCTATCCAAGAGGTTCAGGTTTATCAAAAGAGGGAGAAACTGCAGTTGATGTGGTAGCATATGCAGCTCAAATTGCTGCTCAATTAGGTGCTCATTTAATAAAAGTAAAACCGCCTACTGATCATATAGAGCTTGAAGAAGCAAAAAAAGTATATGAGAAATATAATATTCCGGTGAGCACACTGGCAGAAAGAGTAAAACATGTGGTACAGAGTGCATTTGATGGAAAAAGGATTGTCATATTTTCAGGAGGACCGGCAAAGGGCAGAGAGGAAGTAATCGAGGAAATAAAGCAGATAAAAGAAGGTGGAGGATTTGGCTCTATAATTGGGAGAAATTCTTTCCAGAGGCCAAAAGAGGAAGCTCTTGATTTTCTTAATGAAATATTAAGAATTTATATGGAGCATTAAAGCGAGCAGTAATGTTTTTTTAATTTGTGAAAATAATATAATTAAAGTGTATTAAAATTTATATAAAAAATATATAATAACGATAGCTATAAGAAATTAAATTAATTATTTTCCTGTTTTTTTAACAAAACTTGTTATAAAAACGATATAAAGTATTGTATTGTCAAATTTAAAATAAATATTATAATTAATTTAAAAAGAATAATATCTAATAGCCATATTTAAAATCTATGGAAATAAATATTTTTTATCTTAAGAATACGAAAGGAGAGAAAGAGAATGAATAAGGCAGAGTTAGTGGATGCTATTAGTGGTAAAACGGATTTATCAAAAAAGGATATTGCCAGCGTTATAGACGCTATGCAGGATTCTATAACTGATGCACTGGTAAAAGGTAATAAAGTATCTTTGGTTGGGTTTGGTACCTTTCAGGTATCTAAGAGGAAAGCGAGAACTGGACTGAATCCCCGTACAAGAGCAACTATACAGATTCCAGCATGTACTGTACCTAAATTTGTTGCAGGCAAGGGATTAAAAGAAAAAGTTAGATAAAGTTTTAAAGTTTTAATTTAGTCAGATATATTCGTTATATAAAAAAGGCATTCTGTTTGAGTGCCTTTTTTATATATTTTCATTTTAATTTTGTTATTACATTAATGATATCTTGATATTATTTTATTTTTTATAAAATATTTTTTTGGAGTATAATTTATTTATTTAAATATTCTTTAATAAACTATTATGGAGAGTTTTAATGAAAAAAAATAAAATGTATATTTTCTTTGCTATCCTGACTATCATATTTCTTTTTAGTTTTGCAGCCCTCTGCAATCAGTGTGGGGCTGCCACCGGAGAGGAAAAGATAGATGTTGGCGAGGAAGAAGAAGCTTCAGAGGAAGAAACTGAGGAAGAAGAAGCAGTGGAAGAGGAAGAAGTAGCAGAGGAGGAAGAGGAAGCAGCTGAGGAAGAAGTAGCAGAAGAAGAAGCCGAAGAGGAAGAAGCTGAGGAGGAAGAGGAAACTGAAGGAGAAAAAGAGGAACCAACAATAAGCATATCTATATACGAAGGGCCCACTTATAATCCTGTCGACGGTGTATGCTACTACCGCATAAAGGCAACAGTAACCGGTAGTCCCAGCCCTGATGTTGACTGGAGCAAAGATGACAGCAATAGCGCATGGGGTACCAAGAAAGCACAGATTAATCTGAATGATTCGGATGAGACATATACACTTACGGCTACCGCTACCAATTCGGAAGGAACTGACACTGATTCCATAGAGTTAAGCTGGGGGTGTGAAGAAGAGGTAGAAGAGGAAGAGGAGG
>Ga0299915_10001333_pt1 | contig 18371 bp, 15 predicted proteins | sample RVTome_13_FD_200263 | JGI IMG/M metagenome (GOLD analysis project Ga0299915, IMG submission 200263) | Soil microbial communities from uranium-contaminated site in the Upper Colorado River Basin, Wyoming, United States - RVT92D227 (version 2) ... | reverse complement strand
TAAAGGGGAAAGCGGAAGAAACGGCAACACCGCTATTCGCTTGACTTTTTCCGGATATGATGATACTTTTTTTATTATTAGGAGGGAAATATGCAACAACAACTAATTGAAATTCCGCAAATTGTGCTCAATCTCGTTAATGCAGTCATCCGCGATGTCCCGGGCCTGACGTTCATTAAAGAGGTCAAATTTAAAAATAAAGAATACGCGATTAAACACAAAGATAAAGAGATAAAAATCAATCTCGAGGCGCATGTTAAATATAAGCATAAGAAGTCTCCGGAGGCGGATGGCGAAGGAGATTGGATGCATCAGGACGACTGTAATTGGTGGCCAATAATTTGACCCTGTGTGAGCATCAAGGATAACGTCGCCGCGATCCTGAGCGAGCTGCCGGCCGGAGTCGAGCTCGTCGCCGCGGCCAAGACAAAGACTCCCGCCGAAATCCTGGAAGCCGTCGAGGCCGGGATTAAAATCGTCGGTGAGAACTACGTCCAGGAAGCGGCCGCGGCCTTCGAGGTCGTGGGACGCCGGGCCCAATGGCACTTCATCGGCCATCTCCAAACCAATAAAGTCAAAAAAGCCGTCGAGATTTTCGACATGATCGAAACCGTGGATTCCATCGACCTCGCCAAAGAGATCGACAAACGGAGCCGGGCCGCGGGGAAAATCATGCCCATCCTGATCGAGATCAACTCCGGCGAGGAAGGTCAAAAATTCGGCGTCCTTCCCAAAGACGCCGATGCGCTCATTCGAGAGATTGCTCCCCTTCAAAACGTCAAGGTCGAAGGCCTCATGACCATGGGTCCGTTCGAGGGTGACCCGGCGGACGCTCGTCCGTATTTCAAGATCACGAAAAGCCTTTTTGACCGCTTCAAAACCCTGGCCATTCCCAACGTCGCCATGATCCGGCTTTCGATGGGAATGACCAATTCTTATCGCGTGGCCATGGAGGAAGGGGCGAACATGGTCCGGATCGGGACGAAGATCTTCGGCCCCCGGCTGTAAGGTTCAAGCCTGGTTCTATTTGAGAGCCTTCGCTAATCTGTAAACCGCCGCCGCCGCTCCGGTGTATTCCGGGAGATCTTTCGGCAAGCAATAGGTGACGACTCCGTCGGCCAGGCCTCGCTCCGTCGCCTCGAGGCCGATTTCCAGGCATCTCCGGACATAGGCCGGGCTCGGGTCGTCCGCGGATTGAGAATGTCGCGTCGCATAGATCATGACAACGAGCGGCATCCTTTTCATCTGATGACCCTTTTCCGTCTGGTCGTCCAGCCAACGGCGATAGTGTTCTATCTGCGGAAGAAGGAGGCTCGTGTCCGAATGATTCCGGTGGGGATAAAAATAGGGGAAGATGACACCGTCCACAACCCGAGTTCGGATATGCTCGGCCATCGTCTTTTCGTAATAACCGAAATAGTTGGTAACAAGAAGAGCAAGCTGGGGAGCGACGGCCCGGGCGGAACGCATCATCTCCCGGCAGTAGGCCGGGGTGAATTTATTCACATTACCGTTGAAATCATCGAGGCACAGCCCGGCCACGGAAGGATACAGCGCAGCCACCGCGGCGCACTCCCTGGCCCAGCGGACGTAATCGAATCCGAACGGCTCGGGAGGCGGCGGCTCGGAGGGCGGGGTGAGATAAAGCCAGAGCCGTATCCCCGCTTTTTGGAATTCGGGCGCCATGAGCTTGAAATCCAACCAGGATGAAGGATAATCTTTTTCCGACCAGACAAGGTGAAGATAATCCCGGGCGCTGATGAACCGGAGCGCGGCGATGAGCTTCGGAATGTCCGTCCGGCCATCTTTTGTCCTGACACCGGTAAGGGCATAATCCCCCAGCAACGATTTAAACTCGGGAAATCCCATATCCGCGGGCCGGCCGAGCAAGCCTGGAGCGGGGACATCTCGGCCGCCGGCTTTGACGTGAACCTGAGGATTGGACTGACAGCCAGTCATGACGGCGAGGAACACCGCAAGTATCCGGAGCTTCGACGCCCTCATCGTTTTTTATCGAAAGGGACTTTTATCGCGGCAAGGGCCTTCTCGTGGATTTCGAGGTCGGATTTCTCGAAAAGGACAAAACGGACTCGCTTGACAAATTTCAAATGGGGGGCAATATCGGCGATCGTCCGGAAGGCCACTTCGGCCGCTTCCTCGACGGGGTAGCCGAAAATCCCCGTGGAAATCGCGGGGAAGGCTATGGAGCCGACCTTACGCTCTTCGGCGAGGCGGAGCGCTTCGCGGTAACAGCGAGCCAGAATCTCGTCTTCCGGTTTGTCCACGCCGTAAACGGGCCCTAAGCAGTGAATGACGAAACGGTTGGGAAGACTGTGTCCCCCCGTTATCACGGCCTCTCCCGGTTTGATCGGCGCGAGAGGCCGGCACTCTTCATAAAGTCCGGGTCCGGCGGCCTTGTGGATCGCTCCCGCCACGCCTCCTCCCGGCCGAAGCTGGGCGTTGGCCGCGTTGACCACGGCCGCGAATCCTTTCTGCCCGGCAATATCCCCCTGGACGCACTCGATGGTCACCCCGCAAAAAACAATATCCATCTCGCCTCCTTCGGGCCGGCCGCGCCGCGGCCGATCTCAGCTAAAGATCATCGCCGCCGCTTGGCCCGCTTTCACCCGGTTCATCCCCCGCCTCCGCATCCTCGACGGCCTGGTCGATCTCCTCTTCGAAGTCTTCGCCGCCGTCTTCGCCCATCTCCTTCCCCATCTTTCTCATCCAGCGGGCGACGCTTTTGGGATCTTTCTCATCCAGGCCGGCGAGGTTGGACGGGTCGGCCAGATTGTCGAGCCGGCTTTCCTCGGACCGGAACATGGCGACGCGCGAGACCAATTTTTCCAGATCTTCGCCGCCGCAGGAGTTGCATTTCGGAGCGAGCGCGGCTTTGACCGAAAGGGTGATGAACGTCGATTTTTTCCGGCATGTCCGGCAACGATATTCGTATATGGGCATGGCGCCTTTCCATATCAGCCGTCAGCGCGGGGAGCGAAGCGACGCGGCGATCACTCCTGAAATTGTGATCGCTGCGCCAAGAGGCTCGCGATGACGAGTTGCTGACTAAATCAAGATCCCGTCCGTCCAGCCGAGCTTGATGAAGTCGATGTTTTTTGGGTCGCTTTGGCCGAGCTTGTGGCGCGTGTCGGCCAGGACGATGTGATGGGCGGAAGTCTCCAGAGGCCGGTCTTCGCCGAATTCCTTCAAACGTTTGGCCTGGATGATCCGATACCCGGTTGCATCCACGGCGACGACGTCCTGGCCGACGATCAAGCCTTGATACGGCCAGAGATAGTTCTGGTTGAATCCCCGCGGGCCGATGTTGTGATAGAGCGGGGTGAGCACGACCAGGATGTTGAGTTTCGTCCGGTCTTTGACATGGGGCAGCGACCAAATCGTGGCCAGGTCGGCGCAGGCGTCGTTATGATATTCCGACGGTTTGGGAACGAACTGGATGTAGTTCTTGATGCAGCTCCCCATGCCCGCCCAGTAGTGGACCCGGGCGGGACGGGTGTTGATGAGAACGGTCGCGTTTTGAAAGACGGGATGATTCAAGACACCGCGGTCGGCGACGGCGACTTTATCGGCGGGGACGCCGACGTCCAAAACCCGCCGCTTGATCGCTTCCTCAACCTCCTTTCCCGTAGGCAGGAAATTCCAAACATTGGTTTTAATCCCGACCGTATCGGCCGGCTTGACGATCCTTTTCCAAGCCGAAACGGGATCTTTTTCGCCGAAGAACGCGGTCACCGCCTCGTCCAACATTTTCTGGATGACCTCGGCATTGAACTTCCCCTCGGCGGAAACGGCGCTCTGATCGCGGATCAAAACCACCCGGGAACGACTTGTCCCAGCCTGAAGAGGGCCGGTTCCCGAGTCTCGGCCCGGGCACGCCGGCGAAGCCCACGCCCCGGATCCAATGCCGCCCAGCCCGATGGCTCCGGCAATGGGCGTCACGGCCGCTGCTTTCAAGAAGTCGCGACGGGTCACGATTTTTTTGGTCATCCTCGAATCCTCCTAGGGTGCTATTTTCCCGCCTGAGGCGCGGGTGATGGTCAGCGGAACACTTTCGAAATCACCGAAGTCGCCGCGGCCGCTGTGGGCGCCCCGAAGATGATCGCGGCCGTATTATCTCGGACCGTGGCGGTCGTCCATTTGTGATCTCCGGTCAGAACCGGACCGGGTTCGCGGGCACCGGGCAGATAGGCCTTCAAAAAGCTCCTTAATGCGGCCGAGGCGCGCGCCGCGGACGGGTATCTGATGATCAGCAGCCGGCCTCCCTCGTTTTTTTCTCCCAGGGACGACATGACCGCGTCCACCGACGAATCAAGGTCGAGAATATTATCCCGGCTGACGAAGAAATGATAGTTCATGATGACGGGATTGTGAAAAAAGCGGACCGTCCGGTCATTAGCGAATTCCAGGGGAAGGAGGCGGAGCAGCGCTGGCTTCGGACCGTCCCGCCCGATGAACCCCGCGATCCGTCGCCCGAACTCGAGAACGACTTTGCGGCTATCGCCCGTCTCTCTATCCGCCGAGACGGAGACGAAATAGCGATCCCTCCAGAAGGAAAGCAGGCCGTCCTTATAGTTTCCCCCCTGTCCGATGCCCGGGTTTTCCCCCTCGAGATCATGGGTGAATACGCCAAAGGCGTCGGCCGAGGATCCCATGTCGAAAAAATCGACGATGATATCCGGCGCTCCGGTTTTCGCATAGCGACGGGAGAGAAGATTCTTGAGGTGGAAAGCCCGATAGACTTCGCCGGCTCCGTCGATGTAATCAAAAATCGTCTCGGCGTCATAGAGATCGCCGTCCGCGGCTGATCTCCAGCCCTGGACATCCCGGGGCAAAAAAGACGACAGCCGCTCCTTCACCTCGTCCTGTCGAGAGTCGATCACAGCTCCTCCCCCGAACATAAAAAACGCAAAAATCAAACCGGCCCGGAGAACGAAAATCATCACGCGGATTCTACCAAATCTCGTTAGCCCGATACAAGACTGCGGATATTCCGGATAGCGCTCAGGCGACGGAAAGGATTCATGCCCTGAAATTCGCGGCCGGAACGAGCCGCTCATCTTTTCCGGATTTTTCTCCGTTTCGCGATGGCGATGAACTTCCGGAGGAAGCGCACGGCTTCGTCGACCCGCCGGAAAACGGGAACACCGGCGTCTTCGAGCTGGAAAACCATGGGATCATAAGACGATCCGGCGTCAATATTCACCACAAACGGTTTGTTCGTCTCGCGGAAAAGCCCGATGAGACGCGAGGATGTGCTTTCCGGGCTGAAGATGCTTTCCGCGTATCCTGGACCCGGCGCCAGGGTTTGCATGGCGGGTGTCATGGGGACGGGCGAGATCACGGCGCAGTCCACGCCGGGGTCTTCGATAAGCACCCGGGCGCAGGCGCAGAACGCGGCGTCGTCCGCGACCGGGGTGATGTCGAGGGGATTCTTGATGTCCTGGAGTTTGTCGATCCCGAGAGGCGCGAGAGCTGCCGCCAGCTTCCTTTTCGTCCCGTCCGACAAAAGAGCAAGATCGAGGCGTTCGCCGTCCCCGATGCTGTCCGCCATGATGACGCTCTCAAATCCGGCGTTGCTCAGAAGACCGACGCGGTTGCCGTTGACCGTCTTTTCCGCCAGGGAGCTGAGACTCTTCACAAAACTGTCGAATTCGAAGAGACTCTCGGCGACGATGCATCCCGCGTCTTCAAGGATGGATTTGCAAACGGAATAGTCGCCTGCCACCGAAGCCGTATGACTCGACGTCGCCAGCCGTCCTTCGGGCGTCCGTCCGCTTTTATAAACGACGATGTGCCTGTCGGGCGCCCCGAGGATCTCCCCTGCGGCCTCAGCCAGAAGATAGCCGTCTCCCGGCTTGAATCCTTCGACGTAGACGGCGAAGATTTTAACTTCGACTTCCTTCGTCAGGTAGCGGAGATAATCGGAAAGGCGAAGGTCGATCTGGTTTCCGAGCGAGACCGCGTAGAGGGGCTCGATCCGCTGGAATTTGCTGACCCGGGAAACTATGAACGCGCCGCTCTGGCTGATATAGGCGATGTCCGAGCGTTCGGACCTTGGGAAGCGGAGCTTATGCTCGGGAATGAACGTCGTATCGTAGCGGCCGGGTTTGGAATAGACGCCCAGGCAGTTGCCGCCGTTGACAACGGGCGTAAGCCGTCCGCGGGCGCGGCTGTCGGCGATCAAGTCGACGATTTTTTCCTCCAGGCCCCGCGTTCCTTTTTTTTCTCCGAGGCCGCCGGCGATGAGGATAACCGAACGGGCTTTTTCGCGGGCGATGAGCTCGGCCATGACATCGCAAGACTGTTCGGCGGCGAGGGTGAGAACGAACAGGTCCACGGTTTCAGGAAGCGAAGCCACGTCGGGAACGCAGAGGCAGCCCTCTATCCGTTCCATCCCGGGTTTGACGACAAAGACCTTCTCCCGGGGAAATCCCCGGTTCAGGATATTGTTGAGGATGATATGTCCCATGTTCATCCTCTCGGAAACCCCGATGATCGCGATCGACGCGGGATGGAGGAGAAAGGAGATAGCGGCGACTGGGCGAGCGGCGATATGCACCCGTTCCCGAGAAAAACGGCAGAGGCCGTCGAGAGGAACGAGGGACCCGGAGCGCGCGACGAAGGGATTCACTTCCAATTCTTCGATGACGCGTCGGCTTCGGCCGAACGGCGAATAATGGGCGGCCAGGCGGGCCAGGCGATAGACCGTTTCGGCGAGGGCGGCCTCCTTAAGGACAGCGGGCCGGCCCCTGAACGGTTTAACCAGCTTGTCGTAGACGGCGAGCGGTTTGAGTCGGGGCGCGATATCTTCTTTTTTTACCAGATGGGCTGAGACGATCGAGACGGCCTGGCCGGCCTTGATTCGCTCATTCCAATATTCGACTTCAACGCCTCCGGCCCCGGCGGTGACGACCGGACCGAATTCCCTTGAATTCCGAACGCCGACCAGGAGCTCCGTGCCGAAACCGATCTTGTCGAAATCGACTTTCTCACAGAGGAGAATGCCGCGGATGCTTCGTCGGATGTCGGCGGACATCGCCGCTTTAGACGAAGCGGGCGGGTAGTGCGTTCCGGACCAGGCCAGAAAACGCGGCGGGACATCTTTTAACATTTTATCGATTGCCGTGTTGACCGCGGTCGCATTGCTCGCGGCGAAGGCCACGCCTCCGACGTCCGTTTTATGCTGGACGAGCGGGGAAACGACTTTCAGGACGAGGCCGCCAGGGTTCAATCCGACAAGATCCTTCCGGGTGACGCGGCGGCCCGCCGGGATGAATCTCCATTGCGGCGTTTTGATGCCCGCGGCGGAGAGCAAGGCGTAGACCTCGTGCTCGAAAAGAAAAGAGCGGTTATCCTTTTCGGCTCCGTCGAAGATTCGATCGATCTTTTTAAAGTCGATGATCATCATCCGCTCCGATATGTCCGGGAGACTCTTGAGCAGGCGCGGAGCGCGGCCAGGATCTCCAAACTCGTCGTCCCCATTCCTTATCCTGCGGCTTTGCGGCCGAGGTCAAAGGCTTTGAGGTTGGGACCGAGAACCTTCTCCCCTTTCGGCTCGAACAGAAGCCGGATAAACTCGAGGAGGCTTTCTTCTTTCACGATGAGATATCTGGCCGCGGCGCCGAGCATGACCGTGTTTTGGGTCCGGCTCGAGCCCGCCTCTTTGGCCAGCCTTTCCGAATCGACGATCACGCTTCCCTCGATCTTTCGGATCCGCTCGAGGACCATCCCGATTTCGGGGTAGTCGGGGATATTGGCATAGGGCGCGCTCGATGTCACGATCCTTCCGTCGGGCCGAAGATCTTCCACATAGCGAAGCGCCTCAAGGGGCTCGACGCTGAGGAGAAGGTCCGCCTCGCCGCGGGGGATGAGGTCGCTCCAGATCTTGTTTTTCGAGAGCCGGAGATGGGATTGGACCGCGCCTCCCCGCTGAGCCATCCCGTGAACCTCGGCCTGTTTAATGTTGAATCCTTCCTTGAGGGCGGCGTTGTCGATGATGAAAGCGATCGACAGGATCCCCTGTCCGCCGACCCCGGCCAGGATAATGTCCTGCTTGGGGCGATCGGTCATGCCTCCCTCCGGTTTTTCTTTTTGGCTTCTTCCAGGCATTCGCGGACGGCGACGACCACGGACAATCCGGAATAAGCGATTTCTTCCTGGAGAACGCGGACATTGGATTCGAGGAACTTGGGCAAGGGCGTGATCACCCGGATATGATCCTTGGCCACGCCCACGCCTTCGACGATTCGAAGCAGCCGCTCACCCGCGGCGAAGCTCGGTTGGCCGCCGGTCATGGCCACCGTGTCATTGTCAAGGATGACGACGACCATATTCGTCTTGGCCGCGGCCGCGCTGAGAAGGGCCGTGATCCCGGAATGGCCGAACGTCGAATCGCCGATGACGGCAATGGCGGGGAAGAGTCCAACCTCGGCCGCTCCTTTGGCCATGCCGATGCTCGCGCCCATGCAAACGCAGGAATCGACGGCGTTGTAGGGAGGGAAATATCCCAGGGTATAACAGCCGATGTCGCTGAAAATGCTGCGCTGGTCGAAGTTCTCCAGGGCTTTGTTCAGGACCTTGAACGTATCGGCGTGCGGGCATCCGACGCAGAGTTGCGGCGGCCGGCCCGCCGGCTTGAAATCGCCCTGGACGCGGTGCTCGAGCGGCTTCAGGTCGAGGGCGCGGCGAACGGTCTCGGGAGTCAGCTCCCCGGCTAAGGGCAGCTGGCCGCTCAGCTTGCCGACGACAGTTTTCCCGTGGATTCCGAACATGCCCTTGATTGCCCGCTCGATGAAGGGGAAGCCCTCTTCGACGACGAGAAGGGAATCCACGCGTTCAACGAGCTGGCGAATGAGCTTCTCCGGAAGCGGATAGGCCGAAACCTTGAGAATCGGGGGGATCTCCTCCCAATTCCCGACATTTTCGAGAACATAATTGTATCCGATTCCGGAAGCGATGATGCCCAGCCGGCCGCTTCCCGAATTGACGTCAAGCCGGTTGTAGGGCGGAGTCTCGAGAAATTTCTGGATTTCGGGCTGGCGGTCGAGAACCTTCCCGAACTGAGCCCGGGCATTGGTTGGAAGCAGAGTCCAGCATTGGCGGGCCCCGATGCGCGGGGCGTTCTGGCCGCGAGGTTCGCGCGTCCGGACGGCGCCGCGGCTATGCGACAAGCGCGTTACCAGCCGGAGCATAACCGGTAATTCAAACTTCTCGGAGATCTCGAAAGCTTCGCGGGCCAGGTCGTAGGCTTCCTGATGGTCGGCCGGTTCGAGGCAAGGAATCTGGGCGAATTGAGCGTAGAAACGGCTGTCTTGCTCGTTTTGAGAGCTGTGCATGCCCGGGTCGTCGGCCACGGCGACGACCAGGCCGCCGTTGGCCCCGGTGAGAGCGGCGCTCATGAACGGGTCGGCGGCCACGTTCAGCCCGACATGCTTCATCGAGACCATCGCCCGTTTCCCGGAAAAGGAGACGCCGAGGGCTTCCTCGAACGCCGTCTTCTCGTTGACCGACCAGGCGGCTTTAAACGGCGTCCCGCCGCGGGACGTCCGTATCAGATATTCCATGATTTCCGAAGCGGGCGTGCCGGGATACGAATAGGCCGCGGTCAGGCCTGCGTGCACGGCGCCGAGAGCTGCCGCTTCATCACCGAGCAAGATGTCTTTGGACATGAGTGATTCCTAAGGCGAGGAAGATAATGACAAGTTAGGATACAACCGGGCTTAAGAAGAGTCAAGGCGTCGCGCTGTTAAAGCCTTCGACCGCCGCCGGGGAGAAAACGGAAAAAATGGGCCGTCAGGCTCCGCTCCGGGCCCGCTCCAATCCCAACTAATTCGATAATTCCTATAAAATCATGTTGATATTAGCCGTCTTTTACATTAGAATGACTACGCATAAGGTTTGAGTCTCGATTCCATCGAAGGAGCTAGGTATGATCAAGCTCTCGACAAAGGGTCGCTACGGGACCCGCCTGATGGTCAATCTCGCCCGCCATTATAAAAACAGCCAGAAAGCGATCATCCTCAAAAACGTCTCCGAGGAAGAAGGGATTTCCCTCCGCTACCTCGAACAGATCATCATTCCCCTCAAAATCGGCAAGCTCGTCAAGAGCATCCGCGGGGCCGGCGGCGGTTATACGCTGGGCAGGAAGCCGTCCGAGATCAAGGTCTGCGACATCCTCTACGCCCTGGAGGGAACGTGCAGCCTGGTCGAGTGCCTGGAAGACGAAAGCTTTTGCGAAAAGATCAAGAGCTGCGGAACCCATGAAATCTGGAAAGGGGCGACCGATCTCCTGAGGAATTACTTCGAGACGATCACTCTCCAGGACGTCCTCGAGATCAGCGATAAAAAGATAGCGGCGACGAAAAAGAAGGGAAAACCGAAATAGCCTCTGGCCCCGCCGGCCGTTCTCCCCTCGTCGTTCAGGCGGAAGAACTGCTGTCCATCTTCTTGAGCTTATACCGCAGCGCGTCGCGGCTGATCCCCAAGAGAGTCGCCGCCCTCGATTTATTCCCCTGCGCCTTGGCCATGGCTTCAAGGATCAATTTTTTTTCGGCTTCGGGAAGAGACAGGGCGCCGGCTCCGGCGGGGCTGGACGACGTTTCGCGGCGCGGGGCCTCGCCCCCGTCCAACCGAATGGGCAGGTGCTTCGCGGAAATCAACGGTTGGTCTTCGAAGATCATCGCCCGCTCGATCGCGTTTTTCAGCTCGCGGACGTTCCCCGGCCAGCCGTAGGCCAGAAAAATCCGTTCCGCCTCGGGCTCCAATCCCTGGATGTTCTTGTTGAACTTGGCGTTATAGAGAGCGATGAAGTGGCGGGTCAATGGAAGGATATCGTCCCGCCGTTCGGCCAGGATGGGAAGACGGAGGGGACAGACGTTCAACCGGTAGAACAGATCCTTCCGGAATTTGTCTTGCCGGGACAAATCCTCGAGATCCTGGTTTGTCGCCGCGATCACCCTGATATCGACCTCGAGGTCCCGCAGGCCGCCGACGCGCCTGAACGAATGCGTTTCCAGGAAGCGGAGGAGCTTGGCCTGAAGGGACAGGTCGAGGCTTCCGATCTCGTCCAGAAAAAGGGTTCCTTCGTCGGCGAGCTCGACCAGGCCCCGCTTCTGGTTTTTAGCATCGGTGAACGCTCCCCTCTCGTAGCCGAAAAGTTCGCTTTCGAGAAGGGCGCCAGGGATGGCCGAGCAGTTGATCGCCAGGAACGGCGCCTCTCTCCGGCGGCTCCACTGATGGATCATCTGGGCGAGGAGGTCCTTTCCCGTCCCGCTTTCTCCTTCGAGAAGGACGATGGACGTCTCGCTTTCGGCGACCGTCCTGGCCATGTCGAGGAGGCGGAACATGACCGGGGTCACGCCGACGATTTGGCCGGGAAGACGGATATTTTTTTCCCTCTCCCGGAAGGCAGCGATCTTTATTTTGAGCGAAGCCGCTTCCAGGGCGTGGGCCACCGTGCTCTGCAGCTTCGGGTCATCGAACGGTTTCGTCACGAAATCGTAGGCACCGCGGCGCATCGCGGTCACGACGTCCTCGATCACGCCGAAAGCCGTGATCATGATCACGGGAAGGTCGGGCCAGGACCGGCGAAGCTCCTCCAGGAAATCGGTCCCTTTACCGTCGGGCAGTTTGATGTCGAGGAGGACGAGATCCGGCGTTCCCGCGGCGGCGGCGCGGACGCCGTCCGCACCCGTTTCTGCCTCGCTGACGCCATAGCCCCAGGCCTCGAATTTTTCCCGGAGGGTCCAGCGGATCAGGCGGTCGTCGTCGATGACAAGAATCTTTTTTCTGGACATGGTCAGGCGGCGGGCCGGCGGCGCGGGACGCGGATAAGAAAGGTCGTCCCGACGCCTTCCTGGCTTAGAACCGAAATCGCTCCGCCGTGGGCGGCGATGATCTTCCGGCAGATAGATAAGCCGAGCCCGGTTCCGTTCTTTTTCGTCGAGAAGAACGGATGAAAAATCTGGCCGAGCTGAGCGTCCTTGATGCCGCGACCGTTGTCGGACACGCGGATGTCGAGCGAGCCCTCCGGCCCAAGGCTCAGGTCAATGCCGATCCGGCCGGCGGCGGCGATGGCCGTGACGCTGTTGAGCATCAGATTCAGCATCACGGCCTGCATCTTATCCGCGTCCAGGTAAGCCACAACATCTTCGGGGAGTCCGTGAAAATCAAATACGATATCTTTTCCCTGGAGCTGGGTCTTGGCCAGTTTGATGGCGTTCTCGACAAAAATATTGGGAGAGACGAGGCTGAAGCGAAAAGGCTTGGGACGCGCATAGTCCAGAAAATCCTGGATGACATTGATGAGCTTATCGGTCTGAAAGAGGATTTCCTGGAAGATTTCCTTCCGCGGGTCGGCCGCGGGCGTGGACTGGTTAATGATCTCGAGCGCGCCCTTGATCCCGGAGAGAGGATTCTTCAGTTCATGAGCCAGGCCGGCGGTAAGCTCTCCGAAAACCGCCAGGTGCTCCGCCTTGTCGATGCGCTCCCGGTAGAGATCTTCGATTTTCTGATTGGCCAGACGGAGATTTTCGACCATCCCGTTGAAGCTTTTGGTTAAGCTCCCGATTTCGTCGTCTTTGATGGCTTGAAGCCGGACGGACAGGTCGCCTTCCTGGACTCGTTTCATCTCGTTCTTCAAGGTGGTGATCGGACGATTGATGAGCCGCTCGAAGAGGCGGAGGATGACGACCGTCAGGACGGCCAGCGCGACCACGGCGAGAATAACGCCCTTCATCTGGCTCCGCCGGATGACTTCAGTGGTCTCCCCGTAGTCCAAATGGACCTCGAGAAGGCCGTTGAATGCCCGCTCCGAGGCATGGCAGGCGAAGCACTCGGGCCGGTTCTCGACGAGGATCAGGCTCTTAATCGTGTGCTCCCGCCGCAAAAAAAGACTCCGGTGTAAAATCGGCTTGGCCAGCATCTCCGCCACCATCTTCCGCGTCTCGGGCGGAATCCTCTGCTCGCTTTCTTCGGGCGCGGTCGAGGCGAAGATCCGGCCGTCTGTCGTCAGGATGCGGATGCGCCGGATGGCGCTCGTCGTCGCGATCAACTCGTGAATCTTGGCCTGGGTATCCTCGATCCGGCCGCATTTCTTCAGCATGAAGACCGAGCTCTTGATCAGAGATCCAAGAAGGTCGGCCTTCTGGACGCTCAGGTCTTCGAGGATGCGGCGCTGGGTCGCGATATACAGTCCGCTGATGATGACCGCAGACATCACGCCCAGGACGAGGATGTGGAGGATGACTTTCGTCCGGAGCGTCCACTGGCGGAAATTCATATCCCCACAATTCCTATCATATTTATAAAACTTGGGGGTCATTATACCCCAAGGTTCAAGGGGAGACAAGGAGAGCTCGGGGGTCCTCGCAAGGGGAGCCTCGCTTTTGATGAAACAGGTGACAGCCGCCTCGTTCGAATAAAAAAGGGCGGCATCTTTCGATGCCGCCCTGAAAATCGTTGAGAAGAAGCGAAGCTCTCAGCGCCAGGTATAAGCGCTGACATTTCCTCCGACGTGCTGGATGGAATCCACAAGGAGCTGGGCGATATAGCGGGCGTTGTGGACGAATCCATGGGGCTCTTTAACCGAAGCCTGGTAGTTGTACGCCGCGCGCAGCAGCTTGGCATCAAATTTGAAAGCGTTAGCCGATGTCGCTTCGCTCGGATCGAGGACGCCGTTCCCGTTTAAATCCTTGAACCAATATGGGTATGAAGAAGAATCATAGAGGATGCCCGTCGGGAACTTGGCCAGAGCATAAATCTGAATCTGTGCGTATAGGGGGGCCTGGAGGCCAGCGAGCTCGTCTTTGAGCGACTCCCTGGTGTTTCCATCGGCATCATAATCGGGGATATTGCCCGGCCGGATCTCTTCGAAATCGAACATTTCGGGATCGCTCCCTTTATGAGCCTGGGACACATCCTGGCCGTGGCAGGGAACGCAGTTCTCCTTTTTCGGCTCGGCGACATTGTGGTCCCGCATCGTCCAGTTGTGCTCCTCGGCCGTGACCGCCGCGCTCATGTGGCACTGGACGCAGGTATTGAAGCGCCCGCCGTGGTTGGTAAAAGGCTGACGGCCGGCATAAGTCTTGCCGGCGAATTCGTAGCCGCCCTTGACCTCGGTCCCGAAAAAGACCGCCGCCGCGGGGAAATAATGGATGTTCGAGAAGCTAAGGTTGGTCGAGTTGGGGCTAGCGTTGATCTTCGTATTGACGCTGACCGTGGACTCCCGGCCTTGATGACAGGCCATACAAAGGTTGCTCCCGTTGCCAGCGAGGTTCGCGGTCAAGCCGGAAGGAAAAGTAATGATCGGTGCCGGGAAGAGTTCCGGAGGTTCGGTATGGCAGGTCGTACAGAGCATGCCGTTGGCGACGGGTTCTTCCTGCGCAACACCCGTGGTGAGGTAATTTTTCAGTCCCGTAGCCGAGTGACAGCGGGAGCAGGTCGCGGGGACCTTATACGTCGCCGAATCGTCCCAATCGCGGTAGGGCATGCTGCCCCCGTTGAAATGGCCTTCGTCGTTCCGGCTCAGCGAAACCAGGTCGGTTGGGACCGCCAAGCTTTTATTGAGGTCCTCCATAGAATCATACAGGAGTTCAATGATGTATTTCCCGTTGTGGGCGAAATTATTCGGATCTTTCGTCGCGACCTGATAGTTGTACGCGGCCTTCAAAAGACGGACGGAAAAGGCGTTATAGCTCGTCGTTTCGTCCGCGTCTTTCGTGCCATTGCCGTTCGTATCGAAGAACCAATAAGGATTATTGAGGGGATCGTAGACAATCGGCTTGTTGAGGACGGCCCGGGCATAGCGCATGATCGTGTCGAGCGCCTCGGCCATGATGTCCTGGATCTCGTAGTACATCCCTTCGGTGATGTCGCCGTCTCCGTCGTAATCGACCTGGGACCCGACGTAACGGATGTCCTTGGGGTCCGTGATGCCCGTGTGGCACGTATTGCAGGCTCTGAGATTGACCTTGAGGGAATGGGGGTTGTGGCAGGTGATACAGGCGTTGTACCCGGTGATATGGGAAAACCGGGCGTCGTATTCGTGGTCGGCGTATTCGTATCCGCCCTTGACGACCGTCCCGAATTGGCTCGCCGCAGCGGCGTAATAGTGGACGTTCGAGAATGAAAGTTTCGTGCTGGATGTGTCTTCGTTCGCGACGCCGGAGCTCGCGATCTTCGTGTCGATGGTGGCCTTGGCCGCGCGCCCTTGATGGCATTCCATGCAAAGCGCCTCGGGGCCGAGGTTGTTCACCGTCACTCCCGAGGGGAACGTCACCGAGGTCCAATTCCGGAGAATCCCGCTATCTCTGTCGGTATGGCAGACTTCGCACTCGACGGTCGTGCCGATGGCGGCGGCGGCGTCAACGACGCCAACAGCCGACCCGTCGGCCCCGACGAAATCCTTAAAGCCGGGCGTGCTGTGGCACTTGGCGCACGAGGCCGAGACCTGGGGCGGATTGTCCCCGTTCCAGTGAACGAAAGCCTCGTCCGTCCGGGCCGCGTGACCGGACGTTTCCCAAAGCCGGAGCGCTTTGTCTTTTTTATTGTTGACCGCGGCCGTGCCCCGGGAGCTGGTCAGGACCAGGCTCAGAAAAACGGCGGCCGCGATCAGGCTGATGAAGAGAACTGGGATTTTCTTCAGCATCTTTTTCTCCTTGATTCGTCCTTATTGCCAGCGATATCCGAAGGAAATTTCCAGGATACTCGCCGAGTAGTTGTTGAACCCGGAATCGGTCTCCTTGAGACCCATGTAACGGTACGCCAGTTGGCCGAGGACGCCGGCAGCGAAGGTGTGTTCGAGATAGGCGCGGACCGTCGTCCGTTCGATCGGCCAGGAGCCTTGATTCGTCAAGCGGTTCATGTAGGCTCCGAGCTTCCAGCCCTGACTGAGAGTTCCGGCGATGGAGGCTTCGAAGAGGTTCGACCTCCCCTCATAGGCAATCGTCCAAGAGAAAGCGCCCCCCGGTCCGGCGAAGGACGGTGGATATTCGATCGAGCGATCGCTGTCATGTTTCACTTCAATGAAGGAATAACCGAAAAAAGCGTCGATCCTGTCGTCGCGATATCCCAGCCGCAGGTTGAACTGGTTGTTCGAAGATTTCCAGATGTCCGCGAACGGGTCGCTCGCATAGAGAATCCGGAAGTTGACGCCGCCTTCGATCTCGTTCCGGATCTTGGCCATGAGATAGCTTGCCGAAGCGCTGAATCCCTTGAGCTCGTAGCGGGCGGTGAATCGAAGGCGGTCGAACTGGGTGGGCGAAATGAGGGTGTACGGATCGTCCGTGTTGCCGCGCTGGTAATCGAGGGTGAATTTTACGGTCTTGAGATTCCACTTGACATTGCCGAAAAACCCGTTCCTGACCGTTTCTTCGGCATACGTGACGGTCTCGAGGTTGTCGAGTTTCCGTTGCTCGTTCCGGTAACCCAGGGTGAGCGCCAGGGCAGGCGAGAATTGATATTGAAGACCACCCTCGATGCCCAGGGTCTTGAATCCGAAGTCGGCCGATTCCGGCGTCGATCCGACGGTCAGCGTCCCGTCCTGGGAGAAGGTGTTGTAGCGGACGGCGCCGACAACGGCCAGCTTGGTGAAGAGAAGATAGGTGGCGTCAAAATCATAAAGTTGGATATCGCGCTTGAATGTTCCGCTGCCGGCGGCGCTTGTGGCGAAACGGCGGTCGAGATAGTCGATCCCGATGGCCTCCTCGGTATATGCGAGATGGGTGTCTTGCTTGCTCATCCGCGCCGAGCCGCGGATAAGAAGGCTGTCCAAGGGCCGGGCGTTGAGCCGCAGGCTGTGGACGTTGGTCTTGAAGTCATAAGGTTGGTCGAGCTGGAAGCTGTTGAGAGCGGATGGAAGCGTCGCTCCCGCCCCGCCGTCGGCGTACCCGGGAAGGAGAAAACTGTTGGTATTTTCATAGTCCTGCATCCGTTCCTCGAAGACCAGGGCATAACGGGGAACATGAAGGTCCAGGCCGAAGGCGACCTCGGTCAGCTTTTCGGAAATAGGCTTGTCGAATTCGAATTCGGTGCGTTCGATATCCAGGCTCGTCGTGCTTTCGCCGCGCTTCGTGTAGCGGTCGAAACTCATGAAAACACTGACCGGCTTGGCCAGGGTCAAGGTCAGCGAGCCGCTGTCCGCGACGCGGTCGAAATCGAACCGGTGGAGGTCATAGAGGACTTGGGGCCCGATCTGATGGAGATCGTCGTAGAAATACGTCGATTTCCTCCGGTCATATTTGAACTTGTACAATCCGGACTTCTGGATGGACAGGCTGATGGACTCGAAGGGATCGCCGCCAAAATTGTAAACATTCAGGTCAACCCGGTCGAAAAGCTTGCTCAGGCTCTCCGGAGCGGTGTAAGACAGGTTGAAGTTGAAGAGGCGGGCGCCCTTTTCCAGGTTGTAATCTTCCTTATATTTATTATAAGCGCCGCCCGTGTCCACGAGGCGATAGCCGAAGAGGAAGTAGCCGGTGAAGTTCTTTTCCGTTTCCTGGGCCTGGAGCGCCGGCGCGGCCAGGACAATCAGCAGGATGGTCCCGATGGCGAAGGATTTGCGCATCGTCTCTCTCCTATTTGATGAAGATTCTGCTCAAGTTCGATCCGTGGATGGTCGAATGGCAGGAGGTGCAGTTGGTCGTCCTGGAATCGAACCCTTTGTGAAAAGCGGGCGCGAACGTGTGGCAGCTAAAGCACAGGTCGGAAATGCTCTGGGTGATGAGGAGATGCCTGTTCGGCGAACCGTGGGGTTCGTGGCAGATGGTGCAGCCTTCGACGCGCGACGAGCCGTGTTCAAAGAGGAACGGCCCGCCTTTGTCGGTATGGCATTTCAGGCAGGCTTCCTGCTTGAAGCCGCCGAGCCGCTCCCCTGTCGCGGGAGCGTGCGGATCGTGGCAGGTGGTGCAGGTGAGGATGCCTTCCCGGAGCCTGTGGCGCTCGCTGAAGTTGAACTTGGCCATGACGTCCTCGTGACAGGAGGCACAGGACTGGGCCGCGTCCACTTTGAGGAGGGAAGCCGTGCTTTTCGCGGCGTGAATGTTGTGGCAGGACGTGCAATCAAGATTCGCCTTGCCGTGCGGGCCGGCGAGAAAATGCGATTGGTCGTCAGCATGGCAGGCGAGGCACGCTTTCGTTTTGGCAGTCGGCAGATCGGTCGTTTTGTAGGCGAGAATATTCGCCCCGCCGCCTTCGTCGACGTGTTTATTCGCTCCGACATGGCACGAGGCGCAGGCCGTTGCGCCGGCGGCCTTGTGGGGATTCCGGTCGAACGCTTTGGCCATGTCTTCATGGCATGCGGCGCACGCGATTTGTTCTTTGGCCGTTGTCTGGGGGACGGGCTTAGCCGCGAC
>Ga0299915_10001331_pt1 | contig 18380 bp, 15 predicted proteins | sample RVTome_13_FD_200263 | JGI IMG/M metagenome (GOLD analysis project Ga0299915, IMG submission 200263) | Soil microbial communities from uranium-contaminated site in the Upper Colorado River Basin, Wyoming, United States - RVT92D227 (version 2) ... | reverse complement strand
TACATAATTAGCAGTTTGCCACACTGAGGACATGGCTGTGAAACCGGCTTACGGTTAACTGCAAATTTGCATTGTGGGTAACCGCTGCAACCATAAAAAACTCGCCTTTTTTTGGTCGTCCTCTCGATTAACTCTTTTCCACATTGCGGGCAGGCAACACCAGTTTTGACAACGAAGGTCATTGTCTTTTTGCAATCAGGATAGCCGCTGCAGGACAGAAACTTACCAAAGCGCCCTGTCTTCAATACCATAGGACGCCCACAATCAGGACAGACTTCCTCCGTTGGCTTAGCAATATTAACTCTTTCTATCTTATCAGCAGCCTGGCTCAGTGTTTCCTCGAAAGGTGTATAGAAGTCTTTTAGAACAGGCACCCATCTCTTTTCACCTCGAGCAATCTCATCCAGCTCTTCCTCAAGCTGAGCAGTGAAATCCAGGTCAACGATTTTGGGGAAGTGCTGGGCCAAAATGTCATTCACAACCAGGCCTATTTCGTCAGGACAAAGCTTACCGTTTTCTTTATATACATAACCTCTTTCCTGGATAGTAGATATAATCGGGGCATAAGTGCTTGGGCGTCCGATTCCTCTTTGTTCCAGCGCTTTTATCAACGTAGCCTCAGTATAGCGAAGTGGTGGTTGAGTAAAACACTGCTCCGGGGAAAGCGCCAGCAACGCCAATTCATCGCCAACTTTCAATTCAGGTAGGACGACTGCCTTCTCTTCTTCTCCGTCCTCATCTTTACCCTCGCTATACAAAGTTATGAATCCTGGAAACTTAACCACAGAGCTGGCTGCTCTTAGCAGATACCCCTTTTGTGGTTCAATACATTTTGCGTTTATTTCTACAGTCGCGCTATCCAGGGAGGCAGCTGCCATCTGGCTTGCCACCATCCGTTTCCAGATAAGCTCATATAGCTTAAGTTGCTCCGTCTTGAGGTAAGAGCGGATTTGTTCAGGCTCCCGATGAATTTTTGTCGGTCTAATAGCTTCGTGTGCCTCTTGTGCCCACTTGCCCCTCTTGACAAAAGAACGCGGATGCGGAGGCACAAAACGAGCTCCATACTTGCTAACAATAAAATCTCTGGTCTCTGCGATAGCGCCGGCAGCCACATGAGTGGAATCGGTGCGCATATATGTAATCAATCCTACCGAACCCTCTTCGCCCAAAGCTATGCCTTCATAAAGCTGTTGGGCGATAACCATAGTGCGCTTCGCCGTGAAATGCAGTTTGCGCCAGGCTTCCTGTTGCAGAGTGCTGGTAATAAATGGCGGTGCCGGTTGACGAGCTACCTCTTTTACTGTTACCTTCTTAACCGTGTAATCAGCTTTCCTCAGTTCTGCTTCAATCCTAGCAGCTTCCTGTTGATTGGGTATCCCCAACTTTGTGCCGTCAGCCAGACTTATAAGTAATGCTCTGAAACCCGCCTTCCTAGTTTCTGGCAATTTTTTAGCCAATTCAGCTTCAATAGTCCAGTACTCTGTGCGAACGAAATTCTGTATCTCCCGCTCCCGGTCAACGATTATTTTCAAGGCAGCCGATTGAACTCTGCCCGCAGAAAGCCCTCTTTGTACCTTCCGCCATAGCAATGGACTCAGTTTGTAGCCGACCAATCTGTCTAAGATACGGCGCGCTTGCTGGGCATTGACTAAATTCATATCGATAGAGCGAGGATGATGGAAAGCCTTCTCCACCGCCTCCTTAGTTATCTCGTGAAAAACAACCCTATGGATAGGTAGTTTGCTATTAGCTAATTTAATGGCCTCGACCAGATGCCAGGAAATTGCCTCACCCTCACGGTCAGGGTCAGTAGCCAGATAAATCGCTGAAGCATCCCCAGCTGATTTCTTTAAATCACTGAGCACCTCTTTCCTCTGCTTGATAGTGACATAGTGTGGAGCGAAGTCATTAGTTACATCTATACCCAATTCGCTTCTGGGTAGGTCACGCACATGCCCCAGGGTAGCCTTAATGGCATAATCTGTGCCTAAGATCCTGCCTATAGTTCTGGCTTTGGCTGGTGATTCAACAATAACAAGTTTCACTGCTATAATTACCTTGCCGTTTGATATTCCTCTTTCATTTCTTTGAGCAGCGCATAATTCATGCCACCGACATGCTTCACCATCCCTTTAAGCTCCATTATAGTTAGAGTGCTGCTAACCAGAGCCGTCTCCAAGCCGCTATTGCGGCAGAGCTCATCAATATGAGTTGGCTCATGGCTTAGTTGCTTAAGTAACAGCGATTCAGTTTCGTCGGCAGGCAGAAGTTCCTTCATCTCCAGTTGTTGTGCCATTATAGCCAAATTCAGCTCCTCCAAAACATCGACATAGTTTCGTACCAGTTTTGCCCCCTCTTGAATAAGGTGATTCGTGCCTCTGCTGGCCGGGGATAGAATACTGCCCGGGATGGCAAAGACCTCGCGGTTCTGCTCCAGTGCTTGATTAGCCGTGATTAAAGCTCCGCTGCTCTCGCCGGCTTCTACCACCAAAACACCAAGGCTCACCCCACTCATAATCCGGTTGCGCCTGGGAAAATTATCAGCTTTAGGTCGAGTACCCAGAGGATATTCGCTTATCAAAGCACCGTGCTCCATAACCTCACGAGCCAGCCTGGCATTCTCCGCCGGGTAAACTATATCCAGACCGCAAGCGAAGACAGCAATAGTCCTACCGCCGGCCTCAATCGCAGTGCGGTGAGCTACAGAGTCAATCCCTTTTGCCAGGCCACTAACGATAGTGATTTTATTTCGAGCCAGGTCACTCACAATCTCTTCAGTGACTTGCTTGCCGTAGACGGTAGCCCGGCGGGTGCCAACTACAGCTATGCAACATTCATCTTCGGGCAATAAGTCACCTCTGACATAAAGCACCGCTGGATAATCATAAATTTCCTTCAGCCTCTGGGGATAGGCAGGCGAATCAAAAGTGAGAACCTTCACTTTATGCTGTTTCAAATTGTCAATTTCAGCATCTAAAACAATTCTGGGCCTCAAATTCACGACAGTATCAACAGTTTTCGAATCAAGCCCAGCTCTTTTCAGCTCGCCGGTTGAGGCTTTCCAGGCATGCTCCATGGTAGTGAAATGCTCTAACAGCTGGGAGATTTTCACCCGACCTATGCCAGGTATCTTAGAGAAGCCCACCCAATATTTCAGCTCATCTGCACTCGTCATCTGAATTGAAACATTGTAGCATAGGCAGGATAGGCAAACAAAAGTCTTTGAGGGCTATTTAGCGGTTTTTATCAGCTTATGTATCTTGGGCAGGGCATATTTAGCTGCTTTGTAGCCCGCCTGTATAGCCTCCTCACTTCTGTGGAATTCAAATGCCGCAATATGACTGACATCCGGGGCTATAATTATGTCTGCTTTTGGTAGCCTTTGCCTTATTATTTCATACTCCATAATGTAAAGCGACTGAAACAGGGTTTTGAATATGTTTGGCACATCAACCACCTTGTCCTCTCTAGACAGCCTGGCAGTCCCCTTGCTCCTTCGTGGCTCAAAAAGAACATTCACGGCGATAACGAAGTTCGCCCCCATGTCCCGTAAAACATCAGCCGGCACAGGATTAACCAGACCACCATCGACCAGGCACTTGTCCCCAAAAGGTACGGGTATGAATATGCCCGGTATTGAGATACTGGCTCTAACGGCTTGTATTACCGACCCTTTTTTGATTACTACTTCCTCGCCTGTATTAAGGTCGGTGGTTACAACCGCTAATGGTATTTTTAAATCTTTGAACTCGGCATCGCCAATCAGGGAATGCAAAAGCATTTCTATCTTCTGACCACGAATAAGCCCTTTACCCAATAAGCCGAGCTTGAGGTCAAGTATCCGAGCCACCTGTCTCCAGCCGGTTTTTAAAGCCATCTTCTCGGCTGTAGATATATCGCCATCATTAGCAAAGCAAGCTCCTACCATAGCGCCCATGCTTGTGCCAGCTACCATATCAATGGGAATTTCCGCTTCCTTTAATGCCTTTAATACGCCGATGTGCGCCAGGCCTCTGGCAGCACCTGTGCCCAAAGCTAAACCAATTCTAGGCATCTTCTGCTTGGAAAAGTTCATTTAGTGAAATATCCTCCGCATTGGTGACATAAACGTCAAGGATATGCTGGCGGAGAGGGTGGGATTCGAACCCACGGTCGCCAATGGCGACACGCGCTCTCCAGGCGCGCCTGATAGTCCACTCCAGCACCTCTCCAGAACCTGGCGGAGAGGGTGGGATTCGAACCCACGAGGCTTATCGCCCACCGCTTTTCGAGAGCGGCACCATAAACCACTCGGACACCTCTCCACACCTGCACCATTATACAATTACTTTCTTTGAAGGCAAAGTCATATTATCGATAACTTACCATAAGCCTGTTTTTTGGTCACTTTATTCCCCATAGTGTTAGAAGGTGGAAGAATTTGATGTTTACAAGAAAAGTTTTTTGTGGTATTATCTCGGTTTGGTAATTTCCTGTTGAGCCTTATTCCAACTGGAAGGTCACATAAAAATTTGAGGTATTAATATGCTAGACGCTTTGTGGATAGTTCTTCTGGGAATGGCAATGGTCTTCGCTGTGTTGGGGATACTACTTGGCGCCATGATTCTGCTCAACAAATTGATCAGGCCTAGAGAGAAGGATTAGTCATTGGATATAACCGCTGGTGAATTTCTAGGATTCCTCAACCTTAACTGGCAAATAGTCATAATGCTGCTTGTCGGTGGACTTCTTATCTATCTGGGAATCGCCAAGAAAGTTGAGCCGGTTTTGCTAGTACCCATCGGCACCGGCATTCTGCTGGCTAACATACCGCTCGGTGGCTTAACTGACCAAGGTGGTATCTTCGCTATTCTAAGGCAGGCTGGGATAGACACCGAACTCTTCCCGCTGCTTATCTTCATTGGCATAGGAGCCATGATAGATTTCGGTCCCTTCCTGGAGAGACCTTATACCATACTACTCGGCGCTGCAGCCCAATTCGGCATCTTCGGCACTTTTTTCCTGGTCTACTTGCTTGGCGATGGCTGGCTTCATGTTATGAACTTCAGCCTGAGGGATGCTGCCTCTATCGGCATAATCGGCTCGGCTGATGGGCCTACTTCAATTTATGTGTCCACCATACTGGGGTCAAAATATGCTGCAGCCATCGTGGTCGCAGCTTATTCCTACATGGCACTGGTGCCTATCATCCAGCCGCCGATAATGAGATTGTTGACTACCAAAGAGGAAAGATGTGTGAAAATGCCCATCGAGGTAAAGGCAGTATCACAAAGGACGAAGATTATCTTCCCTATAGTTACCGTGTTGATAGTGGGGCTGATAGCTCCAAAAGCCACGCCGCTAATCGGCTTTCTTATGTTCGGCAACTTACTTCGGGAGTGCGGTGTGGTTGAAAGGCTCTCGCTGGCAGCTCAGAATGAATTAGCTAACATTACGACCATACTGTTAGGCATCACCGTAGGGGGAATGATGATAGCTTCCGAGTTTCTCCAGTTCGAAACGATAATGATTTTCATTATGGGCATAGTCGCCTTTGCCCTGGATACGGCTGGAGGTCTCATCCTGGGCAAGATAATGTACCTCGCATCCGGGCGGAAGATTAATCCCTTGATAGGTGCCGCGGGTATATCGGCTTTCCCCATGTCAGCCAGAGTAGTTCAGAAAGAGGGCTTGAAAGCTGACCCTCAAAACCATCTACTGATGCATGCCGCCGGCGCTAATACTGCCGGACAGATTGCCTCGGTAGTAGCTGGCGGAGCTATGTTGATGTTGATTCCCTTATTCGGCTAGTCTGTGGAGATATAAACCGGCATGAAAGTAAACGAGACTTGGCATAATTTAGAGGTACCTGAACTCTTAGTCTCTCTGGACTCGAAGCGCGATGGCTTAAGTCAGGAAGAAGCGCAAAGTCGTCTGGCTCAATTCGGTTATAACGAGCTTACCGCAGGGGAGAAGGTCTCACCCTGGAAGATTTTCTTCGAGCAATTCAAGAATTTCCTGATTATTATTCTCCTTGTTGCAGTAATTCTATCGGCTATCGTGGGTGAGGTGGCTGATGCCATTGTTATCTTTGTCATCGTCCTTTTCGCTGCCGGTCTGGGCTTTATTCAGGAATACCGGGCCGAAAAGGCAATGGAAGCACTGAAAAAAATGGCAGCACCTCTAGCATCAGTGCTAAGAAATGGGAAGGAAGTGGAAATACCCTCCCGAGAGCTAGTACCCGGAGACATAATCTTTTTGAGGACTGGCGACCGAATACCGGCAGACGCACGTCTCATTGAAGCGGTCAATCTAAAAGCAGATGAAGCCTCTTTAACCGGCGAATCGGTTCCCGTGGAAAAGATAGCTAAGGTATTGCCGGGAGAAATCAGCATTGGTGATAGGAAAAACATGGTCTTTACGGGAACAGCCGCAGTCTACGGTAGAGGCATGGCTATTGTCACTTCTACCGGTATGGCGACGGAATTCGGCAAAATCGCTACTATGCTGCAAGAAGTCGAGAAGGAGCAAACTCCTCTCCAGATTAATCTAGACAAGTTGGGAAAGTTAATTGCCATCGGTTCCCTAGCCTTATGTTTCATTCTGGCCGCAATTGGTGTTTTTAGGGGACATGGGATCTTGGAGATGCTCATCTGGGGAGTAAGTCTGGCTGTAGCTGCTGTCCCTGAAGCCTTGCCGGCTGTGGTCACTATCTCACTGGCTCTCGGCGTACAAAAAATGGTGCGACGCCATGCGCTAATAAGGAAACTTCCAGCCGTGGAGACCTTAGGCTGCACCACCTACATTTGCTCAGATAAGACAGGAACGCTTACCCAGGACCAGATGACTATACGACGCCTTTACGTGGATGGCAAGCTGATTGACGTCACCGGCGTCGGTTACGAGCCTAAAGGTGAATTTCAATTTGACGGCAAAGCTCTGAACCCTGAAAAAGATGCTGCCTTACAAAAACTGCTCCACATAGGCAGCCTGTGCAATGACACATCTCTAACCGATGCCGATGGCGTTTGGGGAATCAAAGGCGACCCTACAGAGGGCGCTTTGGTAGTAACTGCAGCTAAGGCTGGCTTATGGCAGAAAGAACTCCAGAGCCAATCACCTCGCATCAACGAAATTCCTTTCTCCTCCGAGACAAAGAGGATGACCACTGTCCATCAAACACCTCAAGGTAAACTTGCCTACTCCAAAGGAGCGCCCGAGGTAATCTTAAGTTCCTGTAGCCACATCTACCGTAATGGACAGGAAGCAAAATTAAACGATGGAGATAAGAACAATATACTGTCAATATCCCATGAAATGGCCGGCGACGCCCTCCGTGTTTTGGGCCTAGCATACAAACGACTCCCTGATACCGCTACTACAACTGAGGGCGCGGAACAAGAAATGGTTTTTGTTGGCCTCGCTGGTATGATTGACCCGCCTCGTGAAGAAGTTAAAGAAGCGGTAAAACTCTGTGACCAAGCTGGCATCAGGTCAGTAATGATAACCGGTGACCACAAGCTAACCGCGGTTGCCATTGCCAAGGAACTAGGTATACTTAAAGGAGGGGTTGCCTTCACCGGGGCTGAAATTGACAACCTGAGCGACGAAGAGTTTGAAGCCTTGGTGGAGAAAATAGAAGTCTATGCACGGGTCTCTCCAGCTCATAAGCTCCGTGTAGTAGAAGCTTTAGCTAAAAAAGGGCATGTGGTAGCGATGACCGGAGATGGGGTGAATGATGCCCCGGCACTTAAGAAAGCTGACATCGGTATAGCTATGGGTATTACCGGCACCGACGTTACTAAAGAAGCAGCCGATATGATACTTACTGATGATAACTTTGCCTCAATTGTATCTGCCGTAGAGGAGGGGAGAGGCATCTTCGGAAACATCAAGAAGTATTTAGTCTATCTCCTCTCCTGCAATTTTGGTGAGATATTGCTCATGGCATCGGTTATTCTCTTTGGTCCTCTGATGGGACTACCAGCCGGAACTATACCACTCATTGCCATCCAACTTCTGTATGTCAATCTAGCTACCGACGGTTTGCCGGCTATAGCTTTATCCATCGACCCACCTGAGCTTGATGTAATGAAACGAAAGCCACGCCCCCGTAGACAGACCATTTTTACAGCACCAGTGCTCAGGTATATGGCTGGCGCCGGAGTCTGGACAGCTTTAGTGACTTTAGGGGTTTTTCTGTGGGCTATAGATTCAGGGAAATCTTTCCTCGAAGCTCAAAGTATGTGCTTTGTTACTTTAATACTGATCGAGTTCTTCAATGCCTTCAACTGCCGCTCCTTAGAGTACTCCCTGTTTAAGGTGGGGCCATTTACCAACAAATGGTTATTGTTAGCAATAGGTTGGGAATGCATAATATTAAGTCTGGTTGTTTACCTGCCTGTTCTACAAGGCCCATTTAATACTTATGCCTTAACTTGGGCAGATTGGGTAATAGCCATACTTTCAGCTTCAACCATTTTCATTCTCGCTGAAATCTACAAGCTTATCCTCTCACGGATGAGACCCAAAGGACTGGTTCCAGAACCCGCTTAGCAGCCCTTGACCATCTGCAATAACAGCCCTTATAATCAGTTGAGTTCATTCTCGCCCATAATCAGAGGCAATAGACTTAATGTGATTGTTATCTTTAATTAGATGGTATGCATAAATGGAAATCGCGATATATTTTAAATTCATACTGACCTTTGGTTTGATTCTGCTGGCAGCCAGAATGGGTGGCGAGTTATTCGAGCGCTACCTGAAACAGCCGCCTGTTTTAGGTGAATTGATAGCGGGGATTATTATTTCTCCATTCGCCTTAGGAGGTCTTATTCACGATCCTATAATCCTGCATTTTGCCACCATTCAAGGCGCTTTCGGACTCCAAGAGTTTAACGTAATGGAGGTTATCTCAGAAATCGCCGTTGTGGTATTACTTTTCGTTGCTGGTGTCGAAACTAATGTCGGGGCTTTTTTAAAACAGGGAAAAACCGGCGCTCTGGTGGCTGTGGGTGGAGTCATTTTCCCATTTATCTTCGGATATTTTGTCACGATGTGGCTGGCTCCTGAAACGGGAATAGCTGGCTGGCTATTCATGGGAGCTGTCCTAACAGCTACCAGCATTGGACTTACGGTAAGGATATTAATGGAGATGGGCAAGCTCCAGACACAGGCAGGGACTACCATACTGGTCGGCGCGGTGATTGACGATATAATCGGCATAGTTATTTTATCGATTGTCGTCGGCATAAGTGCTGCAACAAAATTTGGCGGAGAGATAAGTATAACTCATGTTTGCCTGAATGCCCTAAAAATCGGCGCCATCGGCTTCGCTGTTTGGTTGGGGCTACTAATTATCGGCGTCAGGTTTAACAAATATATATCGCGGTTCATTCTAAGCCCATTCAAAAAATCGGGGACAATACCCATTTTTGCACTTATCATCGGTTTTATCATAGCTTACCTGCTTACTTTGGTTGGACTGCATCCGGTGGTAGGCGCTTATGTAGCCGGACTTATGTTTGCCGCCACTGCAGAGAAAGAGGATATCTTGGATAAAACCAGACCGATAATGCTCTTCCTAGCGCCTTTTTTCTTCTGCTACCTGGGCATGCAAGTCGACACACGGCTGTTCTGGGGTGGCGCCATAATAGCAATTGTCCTCATAGTAGTGGCTGTGCTGGGGAAGGCTATCGGTTGTTATATTCCGGCTCGATTTGCCGGCAAAATGTCCCACACCGATAGTATGATAGTCGGTATAGGAATGGTGCCCAGAGGAGAGGTAGGTTTGATAATTGCTGGCGCCGGACTTTTGGCTGGGGCTATTAACCGAGACCTGTTTGGCGCCGCAGTTGCAGTCAGCGTGGTTACAACACTTATAACACCGGCAGTACTCAAGCCATTTTTCAAAAAGCACTCAAAACCGGTCACGGAAAATGCATGACCCTTTAGTTTGCCTTCGGTAAGTTTGTCAAATAAACAAAAAATGGGTAAAATTACCAAAGCCCCTGTAGCTCAGGGGATAGAGCGCCGGCCTCCGGAGCCGGGTGCGAGGGTTCAAGTCCCTCCAGGGGCGCTTCGAGGAAATATACCAAGTTGAAAGTAAAAGACGATATAATCGAGATTCGCTGGCATGGGCGAGGCGGACAAGGAGCAGTAACATCAGCTGAATTGCTGGCAACTGCAGCTATTGAGGAGGGGAAATTCGCTCAGGCGTTCCCCAGCTTTGGCCCGGAAAGAAGGGGAGCGCCGGTACTTGTTTTCAACCGTATAAGCAATGACAGCCCAATACGGGCCAGAGTTGCCGTAACGAGTCCAGATATTGTTGTAATCCTGGACCCAGGCTTACTTTCTATCACCGATGTCACCTCAGGACTTAAGAAAGATGGTACGCTGGTAATAAATACGCCGAAGACGCTAGTTGACATAAAATCAGAATTGAACGGCCCATGGAGACTGGCAGTAGTTGATGCAACTTCCATCGCCCGTGAGCTACTCGGAGTTCCGATTGTTAATACAACTATGCTTGGAGCGTTACTAAAGGCTACAGGCATAATCGACCTAGAATCCTTGACAGAGCCTCTTAAGGAACGTTTTGGAGCTAGAGCTAAGGGTAATATCGATGCCTGTCATAAAGCTTATGAAGAAACTGAAATAGGCGAGCTTAGCGGTGTTTTCCAGAGACCAAGCACATTGCAGGCAGAAGCATTGCCCTCATGGCGAGAATTGCTGCCGGGCTGTATTCTTACTGAAGCGGGGAGTGCTAAACAATATCGTACTGGGGATTGGAAGTCAGAGCATCCGGTATGGAACCATGAGAAATGCATCAAGTGCGGAATTTGCTACCTCTTTTGCCCAGAAGGCTGCATTAGAGAGAGAGAAGACGGTTACTTTGACGCCAACTTGTTTTATTGCAAGGGATGCGGTATTTGTGCCCGCGAATGCTGGACAGAAGCTATAAAGATGGTTGAGGAAGGATAAAGATGGCCGAAAAACGAATAGGTATAGAGGGTTCCTTAGCCATAGCTGAGGCTGCCAAACGAGCTTGCGTCGAAGCTGTAGCTGCCTATCCCATTACACCTCAGACTCACATTGTCGAAAGGCTAGCTGAGTTTGTAGCTAACGGTGAGTTAGACGCCGAATACATACCAGTAGAATCAGAGCATTCAGCCATGAGCGCTTGTCTGGGCACTTCAGCTGTAGGTGCCAGGACTTACACTGCTACCGCCAGTCAGGGATTGGAACTTATGCACGAAGTGCTTTATGTTGCTGCGTCTCTGCGCCTGCCGATAGTCATGACAGTAGCTAACAGGGCACTTTCTGGACCCTTAAGCATCTGGACCGACCATTCCGACGTGATGGCAACCAGAGATTGCGGCTGGATACAGATATTCGCAGAAAACGCGCAACAAGCCTTTGATTTGACATTATGTGCTTTCCGTATTGCTGAAGACCCGACTGTCTTGCTTCCAACAATGGTACACATAGACGGATTCTATGTTTCACACACGATCGAATCGGTCGAGTTCTTAGAACAAGCCGTAGTAAATAAATTTCTTCCTGAATATCACCACCCTTATCCCCTCAACCCGGACAAGCCAGTAACCATGGGTGCCTTCGGCCCTCCCTTCATCTACACCGAGGCTAAAAAGGCGCAAGAAGTGGCCTTAGAAGCTTCCAAAAGAGTGATTCTTCAGACCTGGCAGAAGTTCGGTGAGATTTCGGGGCGTCATTATTCGCCAGTAGAAAGCTACAAAACAGAAGATGCCGACACTTTATTAATGTGTATGGGAAGCTTCAGCGAAACAGCCATGATGACTATAGATAAGATGCAAGCGGAAGGTCAAAATGTGGGCCTGATAAGATTACGTTTATGGCGTCCTTTCCCATTAGACGAACTTCGCCGGGCTGTAAGTAAAGCCAAGGTACTCATCGTACTCGACCGCGCCATGTCTTTTGGCGGCCCAGCTCCAGTTTGTTCTGAAATTCAGGCAGCACTCTATCCATTAAGAGCTAGGCCCAAAGTGGTCAGCTTCGTAGGCAGCCTGGGCGGTAGAGAGATTTCCGCCGAAGCCTTTGAGGAATTGATTCACCGTGGATTGGACAAGGCGAAGAAGGGGAAGGTCGACGAGATTGAGATGATTGGAGTAAGGGAATAGTGGAAAACTTAGCTATATACGTCCCACGGTTGGTGACGACTAAGGAATATTTTGCTCCGGGGCATCGAGCTTGCATGGGCTGTGGTGAAGCCCTAGCTGTGAGGCTTGTGTGTAAAGCTTTAGGCAGAAATGTAATCATCGCCAATGCTACCGGCTGCATGGAAATAGTCTCCTCCCAACTCCCTTATACTTCCTGGGAGGTACCATGGATTCACACCCTCTTTGAGAATACCGCTGCTGTGGCTTCAGGAATAGAAGCGGGAATAAAAGTTCTGAGTCGCAAAGGGAAATATTCAAGAAAAACAAAGGTTGTGGCTATGGCTGGAGATGGCGGCACTGTTGATATCGGTCTCCAGGCCCTATCCGGCGCTATGGAAAGAGGTCATGACCTTATATATATCTGCTTTGATAATGAAGCCTACATGAATACCGGCATTCAGCGTTCAAGTGCTACACCTTTTGGCGCTTCCACCACCACCTCACCTGCAGGCAAGATCAGCATTGGACAGACCTCTTGGAAGAAAAATATGCCAGCCATCGCCGCTGCTCATGACATACATTACGTGGCTACCGCCTGCCATAGTTATCCTTTTGACCTTATGAACAAAATCAGTAAGGCCATGAAAGTCGAAGGGCCGTCTTACATTCATGTATTGTCGGTTTGCCCTACCGGCTGGCGGCTACCTTCAGACTTAACTATCAGAGCAGGGCGATTGGCAGTAGAGACAGGCATTTTCCCACTCTATGAAGTAGAAGAAGGCAAATATACTCTGAACGTCGATTTTCCACAGTTACGTCCGGTTGAAGATTACTTCAAGTTGCAAGGAAGGTTCCGACACCTTACCAAAGAGACAATAGCTCAAATTCAGGCAAGGGTGGCTGATGAATATGCCAAACTCAAGAAAAAAGTTACCCACGATAATTGCTAAAATGGATAAAAAAGTTATCGATATTATAAACAAATACAATAGGGACAAAGGACAGCTAGTTTCCATACTTCAGGATATACAGGCCGAATACTATTACCTCCCCAAAGAAGCTCTGATTCAGGTAAGCGAAACCATGTCTATCCCCGCAAGCCGGATATACGACGTGGCTACGTTTTTCAGGGCATTCAGTCTCGAACCTAGAGGGAAACACCTAATCAATGTCTGCCTGGGCACTGCCTGCCATGTCAGAGGCGGTATCAGGGTTTTGGAAGCTATCGAACGGTGTTTGTCCATAAAGCGTGGAGAAACTACTAAAGACCAGAGGTTCACGCTGGAGACAGTCAACTGCATGGGATGTTGTGCCGTTGGGCCAGCAGTAAAAATCGACGGCGACTATTATGGAAACATGAGCACTGATAAAGTGGATAACTTATTAGCCAAATCTGAGTGACCTCTAAAAGATGAGATGATAAAGAAACTAAATTCAAAACAAGACCTAGAGGCTCTAAGAAAAGAACTGGCAAATGGAAGAGGAACAGGCAAGCCAGTGATTGCTGTCTGCAATGGTACAGCCTGCCATCCTTACGGGTGCGCCCAGATCATAGAAGCTTTCAAACAAGAACTTTCAAAACAAGGCCTGGAAAAGAAGGCGGAGCTAAGAATCACAGGTTGTCATGGACTCTGCGAGAAAGGGCCGATCGCAGTTATTCAACCCGGTGATATTTTCTACCAACAAATAAAGCTGGAAGACGTACCTGAGATAATAAGTGAGACTATCAGTAAAGGCAACATTATTGACAGGTTGCTTCATACCGACCCTGTAACCGGCAAAAAAATCACACATAGAAATGAAGTTCCCTTTTACCGAAAGCAAAAGCGTAACATACTCGGCAATAACACTGAAATAAACCCAATTAAGATAGAGGATTACATTGCCATCGGAGGCTACACAGCTCTAGCCAAAGCCCTCTTTGAGATGACCCCCGAGCAGATAATAGAGGAAATCAAACGTTCTGGTTTAAGGGGACGAGGTGGCGCTGGCTTTCCTACAGGGATAAAATGGGAATCCTGCCGCCATGCTCCCGGAGATATAAAGTATGTCATCGTAAACGCTGACGAGGGTGACCCCGGAGCTTACGCTAACGAAGGTCTACTTTCAGGCAACCCACACAGTGTCCTCGAAGGATTGATCATCGGTGCTTATGCCATCGGCTCTCACCAAGGCTATGTTTATGTCCGCAATGAATATCCTCTAGCATTGGCTAATATAACAGTTGCCCTAAATCAAGCACAGCAACTAGGGATGCTCGGAGATAACATTTTAGGCTCAGGTTTCGATTTTAATGTCCGCATAAATAGAGGCGGAGGTGCTTTCGTTTGCGGTGAGTCTACGGCACTGATGGCATCACTTGAAGGCAAGGTCGGAGAACCAAGAGCAAAATATGTTCATACAGTGGAAAAAGGCCTGTGGAACAAGCCAAGCGACCTGAACAATGTGGAAACCTGGTCTAATGTGCCCTTAATAATAAATAAAGGCGCTGACTGGTACCGCACCTTAGGTACAGAAGGCAGCAAAGGAACCAAGATATTTTCTCTGGTAGGTAAGATAAACAACACCGGCTTGGTAGAAGTACCGATGGGGATAACCCTAAGAGAAATCATCTATGATATCGGTGGCGGTATCCGGGAAGGGAAGAAATTCAAGGCGGTACAAACCGGTGGCCCTTCAGGTGGCTGCCTTCCTGAAAGTTTACTTGATTTGCCGGTAGACTTCGACGAGTTGACTAAAGCTGGCTCGATGATGGGCTCAGGCGGCATGATCGTCATGGATGAGACCACGTGCATGGTAGATATCGCCAAATACTTCCTCACTTTCCTCGAAGAAGAGTCTTGCGGCAAGTGCGTGCCATGTCGAGAGGGAGTAAAGCGAATGCGCCAAATCCTGAATGACATCACCGAAGGGAAGGGCAACGAAGGAGACCTCGACCTTCTAGAGCGGCTTTCAGCCACCTTAATAGACAGTTCTCTCTGTGCTCTGGGCAGTACTGCGCCAAACCCAGTTCTAACTACCATCCGCTATTTCAAAGATGAATATGAAGCACACATAAAGGAAAAGAGATGTCCGGCAGGTGTCTGCAAAGCTTTGATTCATTATTACATAATAGAAGAAAAATGCCCCGACTGTGGACGTTGCATTAAAGCTTGTCCACAAGAAGCGATAACCTCCGTGGGAAAGAAAAAACCGGTTGTTCTAACCGAGTCGAAATGCATCAAGTGTGGTGCCTGTTACGACGTGTGTAAACTAGGAGCTATAGGTAAGGAATAGAATGATAACTCTTAATATAGATGGCCGTGCATTTAAGGCTGAAGAAGGGCAAACAATACTTCAGGTAGCCAGAGAAAACGGCATTGATATACCCACCTTGTGCCACCATGAAGCTATAGAGCCATACGGCGCCTGCAGATTGTGTATAGTTGAGATTTCGAAGGGGAAGCGGACGAAAATAGTCACCTCCTGCCTTTACCCGGTAGAGGAAGGATTAGAGGTTAAAACCGGCTCGCCCAGGGTTATAAGTAATCGCAAGATGCTATTGGACTTACTTCTAGCACGTTGCTCCAAAAACAAAGTGATAAAAGAGTTAGCTTCACAAATGGGTATTGAGCAGCCGTCATTCAAGCCTGAATATCTGGAAGACAACGACTGTATTGTGTGCGGCTTATGTGTCAGAACCTGTGAGCAGGTTGTTGGTGTCAGCGCTATCAGCTTGGTCAATAGAGGCATAACTAAAGAACCTGCTTCTCCCTTCCTCGAGCCGGCTACAGCTTGTATCGGCTGTGGTTCTTGTTACTATGTATGCCCAACCGGTGCCATAAAAATGGAGGACAAGGGAGACACCAGGATAATCTACAACTGGAAAGTAGAATTCAAGCTCAAGAAGTGTAAAGTCTGCGGGAATTACTGGGCACCGGAAAAACAACTAGAATACATCAGAAAAAAGTGGAACTTACCCGAGGATTTCTTCGATACCTGCCCCAGCTGCAAATAGTAGCAGCAACTTAAAAGCCCGCGCATGATTCCTTGACTATATCAAACCGGTTAAACTATACTTCTCGGTGCGGGGTGTAGCGCAGCGGCTAGCGCGCATGGTTTGGGACCATGAGGTCGGAGGTTCAAATCCTCTCACCCCGATTTCCTACATCCTGCCTGGTGTAATACCACAAATTAACCAGCTTAACAAAGCATAATAGCTTCGAATGCGTCTTGAGGGTTTTCCACAACGCCTATTAACAGAAGGGGCATTTAATAGGAGAGCCAATCACTGTGGCTTTGACATGTATACTGCCATGGCGGCTGCATGTGAGATGATAGTAAGCCCGCACTACTTTAGTGTCAGCATCTACCACCAACGGGCTGGGAAGATAGCTAATAGCACTGATTGCCTCTTTCGACCCATTGCCATTATACGATGCTCCACACTTGGGGCACCTCGTAGCATCGGGTAGCGCAATACACCCGCATCTGGAACATTGGACTGTTTCTTTTACTGTCTGCATCTTTGAACAAGCCTCCTCCCTTTACTCAATGGCACCAAATCATAGTTTAATGACAGTGCAAGTTTTACTCATAAATTTAAGTTCTAATCGTGAACCCGCCCCAAATACCAGGAATTGGACATGGTATCGCGATAGATATCGTAAATAATGCCTTTATTTGTCCTAACTCTAAAGTAATTCTTCAAAATCTCCTGCTCGAAGAGTTGCTCAGATACCTGCCACTGCTGATATATTCTGGTCACACGCTCTGCCTTGCCATTCCTGGTAACGGTTAGTGGTGTGCCTTCAATATTAGCAGTTACTCTTAGCTCCTCCGGTTTCTCAAGCAATTTAGCCATTTCTGACCTCCGCGATTTATTTGAATAAAGGCAAAATTCGCCTCTCATTCTCTCCTCACAGTTTTCTGATAACCCCGACAACCTTTCCCTGGACTTCCACATTATTAGGATTTACGTAAATTGGCTCCATCTGAGAGTTAGATGGTTGAAGGCGAATCATCTGTTGCTCTCTAAAGAGTCTCTTCAGAGTCACCTCATGTTTATCTTTCAGCCACACAGCAACCATATCTCCATCATCGGCAGTATTAGCCGGCTCCATCAAAACAACATCGCCGTCATCAATCAGAGCGTCAATCATTGAAAGCCCTTTCACTCTTAAGGCATAGACTTCCTTTCCTTGAGTAAGCTCCTCAGTTAGCTCTAATGACTCCACAGCTTCGTTTTTCCACGTCTCAGAACCTGGCACGGGGATCGGTTCGCCTGCGGCAATTAGGCCTAAGAGCGGCACTCGAATAATACTCTTTTTATCCATAAGCTGGATGCTTCTGAAAATTTCCGGATCCCGATGAATACAGCCTTCTCTCTCAAGTATGTTGAGGTGATGCTGAACGACTGCAGTTGAGCTTATATTACACCCCTTGAGGATATCTCTAACTGTGGGTGCATAACCTCTATCCTCAAAAAAATCACGGATAAACTTCATTATCCGCTTCCTTGTTTCACTTATACCCGGCTTTCTCATCCAATTTCCTTACGTCTTTAAACACATGTTTTACAAACGAATGTTCTACAAACAAGTGTACACACTTTTTAGCCATTTGTCAAGCCCTTAGAGGGTATTTGGATGCAAAAAGATAAAGAATGCTGAGGTTTGCTAAAAAAGGGCTACTGGTCCAGCTGAATAGCGACAGGGTTAGATATCTTGAAAGTAATATGCTTTTGCCAGTCTGTTGAGGGCTTAGGAAAATCAGTGCGGAAATGAGCACCACGGCTTTCCTGGCGAAGCAAGGCAGCTTCAACCATAAAGCGAGCATTTAATATCATATTATTTAACTCATAAGAAGGGCGGTCTGTTGGCTGAGAAAGCGAACTCTGCCAGGTAGCTAAGATATCCGCAGCTTTAGATAAACCTTCACCAGAACGAATAATACCTACCTTATCCCAGAGAAGAGTTTGAAGGTTTGTTAAGTTTAGCTGTGGCACAGTTTTTAACTTCTTTCGCACTTCCAGATGATAGCAGTCAGATTGAGTAGCTGACGGCGTCGGGATGACCTCATCTCCATTCCGAGTCCTTTCAATAATCCGTTTACTGAATACCACGACTTCCAACAAGGAGTTCGAGGCCAGTCTATTGGCACCATGGACACCTGTGCACGCAGTCTCACCAGCAGCGAACAAGCCGGCAATGTTGGTCTCACCCCAGATATTGACTTTAATCCCACCCATTAAGTAATGCGCAGCCGGCGCCACCGGGATAA
>Ga0299915_10001330_pt1 | contig 18381 bp, 13 predicted proteins | sample RVTome_13_FD_200263 | JGI IMG/M metagenome (GOLD analysis project Ga0299915, IMG submission 200263) | Soil microbial communities from uranium-contaminated site in the Upper Colorado River Basin, Wyoming, United States - RVT92D227 (version 2) ... | reverse complement strand
CATCAATTGTAAAACCGGCGTCAAGGAGGTAGTCATTGGTCCCGTTATTACTTGGTATTTGTAACCAGATGCTGGTATAAGCATTTAATGCATCATTTGGATTGTTTGCATACAGATAGTATATCCCGAATGGTAGGGGATTGATGGTGGCATTGGGATTATTAAGCAAATTCCCATCGAGATCGCTTATTCCCAATATACCCCTATTTCCTACCCCGTAGGTGTCCCACTGGGGATGGCCGGCGACCATTACCGTGTATAGAATCATATTGTTAAAGGTATTCGCAAAAGCCGTTCCCGAAAAAACCAATAAACAACCCAAAAAAATAATTAAGCGTTTCATGATACGCCTCCCGATTCGCCTTGTTTCTTAACAAGGGGTTGAAAAGGTTTGTTCGACCGGCGCAGGTCCAATGAGTGCAAAAGCAGGCTCAGGGTTGTTCCGGTCATAAAAAGCCAGATTGCCTTCTCCAGGCCACCCGGCTATCTTTTAGAGTTGGCTTTCTCTGGTGGATGCATCCTAGAAAAAAGCAGAATATTTGTCAAGGAAAAAGTTTTAAAAAATCAAATATAAACAATAAATTAACCATAACTTTCAAATTATTATGTAGGTGCATAGGCACATAATTATCAGATTCCGACCACACCCTAATTAGGAAGAACCCTTGGTTTATTGATAACTGCTATGACCAGACACTTATCAATTCCCTGAAAACTTCGGCTATCCAGACCATAACTGCAATTTTTCCTAGTCCATCGATAAGTCTCCCTCATGGCAAGTTATTCGCTATCCTATCTCTTTACCTAGCAAAATACCCGCTCCACCAGATAATAGGGTTGGGGGCAGAGCCGGTGCCTCCAGGCGACGTGATAGGTTTATTTCTCCTCGCCTTCCATTCCTTAGCATTATCGGTGGGCGCCTATCGGGGTTTTAGGCTGGCAATCGGATCTGGACTGATCTTCTCCGGCGTCTAAAACCGCGGAGAGAGGTTTTGGGGAATTTTTATGTTATCATGGTCCTGACGATGGGGGTTGCTTTCGCAAAGACGACGGTTGCGAAGTTCGAAAAATAGTTCAGATCACCTGATTTAAGGCAGGCACCGCCTGGTTGCCGCCGACTATGGGTTAGTGAGGAGTTTTACCGCTATGCGGGCTTTGTTGGTGTGTCCCGAATTTCCCCTTTCCTTTTGGAGTTTCCAGAAATCTTGCCGGCTCCTGGGTAATAAAACGGTTAATCCACCGTTGGGTTTGCTGACGGTGGCAGCCTTGCTGCCCGCTGCATGGGAACTGCGTCTGGCCGATCTCAACACCAGGAGCCTGACGGAGGAAGATTGGCAGTGGGCCGATCTGGTTTTGATATCGGCCATGTACATTCAAAGGGCGGGCTTGTTGGCCTTGGTGAGAGAAGCCAAGCGCCGCGGGAAAACCGTCGTCGCCGGGGGACCCCACCCCACTTCCCTCCCTGAGGCCGTTCTGGAGGCGGGATGTGATTTCGTGGTGCGGGGCGAGGGCGAGAACACGATTCCTTTGCTGCTGGAGGCGATGCGACTCGGAAAGACCGGGATAATCGAAAACCACGAGAAGCCGGACCTGACGACCTCGCCTATCCCGCGCTTTGATCTGCTGCAGCTGGATGATTATGTTGCCTTCTCGATTCAGACTTCCCGGGGATGCCCCTTTGACTGCGAATTTTGTGATGTAGTAAACCTCTTCGGACGCACACCCCGTCACAAGACCCCGAAGCAGGTCATCGCCGAACTGGAGACCCTCCACCGGCTCGGGGCCAGGGGTACCGTGTTCATCTGCGATGACAACTTCATCGGCAGTAAGAAGCAGGCTCGCGCCCTCCTACAAGAAATCATTGCCTGGTCGGAGAGCCGGGGTGAACCTTACAGGTTTCTGACCCAGGCCTCGGTGAACCTGGGGCAGGATTTGGAGATGATCGACCTCATGACCGCGGCCAATCTGAAGGAAGTTTTTATCGGGATCGAGTCTCCGGATGAGACTGTGCTCGAAACCAGCCACAAATATCACAACATCAAGAACCCGCTCCTGGAATCGCTGCGCACCCTCAAGCAGAATGGCATGGAGGTTATTGGCAGTTTCATCATCGGTCTGGACGGGGAAACAAAAGGGGCTGGCGAGCGCATCTGCGCCTTTATAGAACAGACTGACATACCCGTGACCATGCTTGGGGTCCTGCAGGCCTCGCCGCATACCAGCCTGTGGCATCGATTGGAGAAAGAAGGGCGGCTGCGCCGAGATGTGGGAGATGACGCGGGGACCTTCTCAGCCTTGAACTACGAGCCGGATCGGCCGGAAGCCGAGATCATGCAGGAATACGTCGAGGCCTGGTACTACCTGTATGAACCATCCCGTTACCTGGCGAGGGCCTACCGCTATTATCTGGCCATGCGGCCGGCTCGCCGGGCCCAGGCGGTCGGCACAGGGGGGACCTTGCCAAAGGACCGCGTCCCCGGCCAGGGAATGACCTGGCGCAGGATATTAATCGAAATTAAGGCGTTTTTCAGAATCCTCTGGTGGCAAGGGTTGCGGCCGTCGTACCGGCGTCAGGTCTGGACCCAGTTGCTCGGGATGTTGAGACAAAACCCGACACGGTTCAAGCAATATTTCGTGACCTGCGTCGAGGGAGAGGACCTTTTCGACATGAGAAAGATAGTGCGGGAAAAGGCCACGGCCATCATCAAGGAGCGGCAGATAGAGGTTCCCGCGGCGCCATCTCTGTGTGGGGCGGCGCTCCAGGGCAAGTTGTCGGAAGCCCCCCTGGAACCCTCTTCCTCCAGCGCTAGCCAGGATTAAAGGGTAATGGTCAAAACTCGACCAGACAACCTCTGCAGCAAAGTTTAATCTCATCCGACGTGCCGGCCCCCCACCAAAGCCCCATTCCGCTATCCAGATCATATCTATAATCAATTGAGTTTTTTGAAAAATTTTGGTTATGGCAAGCTGGACGTAATGGACCGAGGAAGCTTCTTCTGTGATTTTCCTTAGTTATCCGCGGCCATGCGGCGCTGGTTTGGGGTCTTTATTCTAAAGATGAGCCAGGAATTTGGTAGCCGAGATGATGGTATGCACAAGCTAAGAAAAAATATTTTTTCAGGGAATTCTGTGCTATCATGCCCCCACGAGGCTTTTTTGATAGAAAAAGAGGAACCTTCCTGGTTTAAACTCTGGGAGAGAGTTTCCCAAAGTTATTATTTGACTGCGGTGGCTATAAATATCATTTAGAGGAAGAGTAAATGCCCAATTATCAAGTTACCACTTCATTAAATGTTAGAGGCAAAGAAACTAATCGTCTGCATCAAGTATCTTTCTCGGATAAATTATTTGATAAATTTTGGTTTGCAAGATTTGATCTTTAATAACTATGGATTGTTTACTTCCCATGCGGGCAGTTTTAAGGACATTATTCTTAGTAAAACAAAGTATTATCCACCGGACAGCGGTTTCAGGTCACTTTATGAGATTCATCTCTGAGGTTCATCATAGAAATTAGCTAATAGTTAACTCAAGGAGGGATGGCCAGATGAGAAAACTACTTATGTCAGGACTGCTAATTCTACTGGTATTGTTGCCGTTTTCGGCGTCAAGCACGGAGCTAGGTCTGACCTCATATCCCGATGGCATCGAGAACTTCCTTACCGGAGCCTTTCCGCCGCCAGGGTTTTATTTCCAGAATTACTGGCTATTCTATAAGGCCGATCAATTCCTCGGGGGGCCCCCGAATCCCAAGGCCTTTCTCTTCGTGGAAGCCTTACGCTTCGTTTACTCCAGTAAAATTAACATTCTGGGCGCGAATTGGGGAACGCATCTGGTAGTGCCTCTGGTCTATACTGATTTAAGTTCAAAGGTTCCGGGTATGGTTATTGCCGATGATCAGCGCTTCGGTTTCGGCAACACCGCCTTTGACCCCATCATCCTCGCCTGGCATTTCGGGGAGTTTCATCTGACTTCGGCCTTCGAAGTTCAGTTCCCTGGATCTTATAATCGTAATAACCCGGCCAGCCCATCGCGCAATTATTTTACCTTTGAACCTATCCTGGCCTTTGGCTGGCTACCCAAGTGTGGACTGGGGATCAATGTCAAGATGATGTATGACTTCCCGACTCGCAATAATGAGCCGCTGACAATTACCGGAGCTCGAAATCATTATCATTCCGGACAGGCCTTTCACTTTGACTACTGTGTCGATTATGCTGTACACCCCAATCTGCGCCTGGGAGTGGCTGGTTATTATTACACTCAAACTACCGGGGATACCGCCGATGGGGTGAAGATCGGCTTCCACGGTCGGGAATTCGCCATTGGTCCGGCGATTAAATATGACTATGGCCGTTTTAGTTTTTGCATTATCAATGAGTTCGAGGTTGCAGCCATCAACCGTCCCGAAGGCGTTCGCAACTGGGTAAGGATTTGGTATGCTTTTTAATCGAAAATAAGGGGACGCCCATTAGTGTCCGGAACAAAAATTGAATAAGGATAATTGGCCTTGCTCAGGAGGATTTTCCCGGGGACAAAGATGGGGCGGGAGACGGAGGGCTGGGAGGGGGATTTGAGGGAAGGGCGCAGTAAATTGCGCCCTACTTAACCGCTTCACTACGGAATACCGAAGACTGAAAACTGAAACCGGCTTCTCCCTAGTCCATCCCGCAACTCATTTAATTCTCCCACCCCACAACTATCCAAGACACCGGTAATTCTGGGCAAACGGAAAAAACTGGCTGTAAATTCCCCTAAATCCCCCTTTTCCAAAGGGGGATTTTAAAGGACTCCGATGGCTTTCCCCCCTTTGACAAAGGGGGGCCAGGGGGTAGTTACGCTATGGTTCGGATGAGAAACCGCCAACCGCAACGCTTTCGAGCAAAACAGTGGTGCGAACCTTGGGTCATTTCTTAATTTTCGGTAAATCGGCCAGGGCTTTCTTGATCATCTCGTCAGGTTCTATTTCTATGTCCTCCAGCTCGCCGGAGAGATAAGCGTCGTAGGCGGCCAGGTCGAAGTGGCCGTGGCCGGAGAAATTGAAGACGATGCATTTTTCCTTCCCGGTCTCCTTGCAGGCCCTGGCCTCATCCACCGCGGCCTTGATGGCGTGGGCCGTCTCCGGCGCCGGGATGATCCCCTCGGTTTCGGCAAAAAGGCGTGCCGCTTCAAAGACCGGGTTCTGGGGATAGGCCCGGGCCTCAATGACCTTCTCGTGCACCAGCAGGCACATCAGCGGTGCGTCGCCGTGGTAGCGCAGGCCACCGGCATGAATCCCCGAAGGCACGAAGGAATGCCCCAGGGTGTACATCATGATCATGGGGGTCAGGCCCACGGTGTCCCCGAAGTCATAGGCATAGGCCCCCTTGGTGAGGGTGGGGCAGGCGGTGGGCTCCACCGCGAGGATCTTAAGGTCCTCGCCTTTGAGCTTATCGGGCACAAAGGGAAAACAAAAACCCGCGAAATTGCTACCGCCCCCCACGCAGCCGATGAGGACGTCCGGCTTTTCCCCGGCCAGGGCCAACTGCTTTTTGGTCTCCAGGCCGACGATGGTCTGGTGGAGCATGACGTGGTTGAGGACGCTCCCCAGGGAGTAATTGGTGTCCGGGTGGGTGGCCGCGTCCTCCACCGCCTCGGAGATGGCCATGCCCAGGCTGCCGGAGGTCTCCGGGTCCCGGGCCAGGATGCCGCGGCCGGCCTGAGTGCGGTCCGTGGGGGAGGGATAGACGCTGGCGCCCCAGATGTGCATGAGCGACCGCCGGTAGGGCTTCTGGTGGTAGCTCACCTTCACCATGTACACCGTGCATTCCAGGCCGAAGAAGTTGCAGGCCAGGGCCAGGGCGCTGCCCCACTGCCCGGCCCCGGTCTCGGTGGCCAGGCGCTTGATGCCCGCCTCTTTGTTGTAGTACGCCTGGGCCACCGCGGTGTTGGGCTTGTGGCTGCCCGCGGGGCTGACCGACTCGTTCTTGTAATAGATGCGGGCCGGGGTCTTGAGCGCCGCCTCCAGGTTGCGGGCCCGGTGCAGGGGGGTGGGACGCCAGAGTTGATAGATGCGCAAGACCTCATCCGGGATGGGGATATAGCGCTCCTGGCTCACTTCCTGCTGAATGAGTTCCATGGGGAAGATGGGGGCCAGGTCCTGGGGGGTCACCGGCTCCCCGGTGGCCGGGTGAAGATAAGGCGGCAACGGGGCCGGCAGATCAGGGATGATGTTGTACCACTCCTGGGGCATCTCACTTTCGCTCAGGTGAATTTTGTAAGGATCCATATTCTGCAAGCGCTCCTTTAAATCTTCAGAAATGCTTTCTCAGGGAGGAGTTTGGTGCGGTCAGCTTTCAGCCTAAACAGAGATTATCAGCAAAGGCTTTTGGGATTCTGATTATGCTGACAGATGCATCGGTCCCCCGTCCCTGCAAACAACTCTTTCCAGAACTTTCAATTTATAAGCCGCGGATTTTCGGGCGTCAAGGGAAAACCTGAAAGTTTTTGTTACCCTCCACCGGTTTCAGCTTCCATGAATTAACCGAGATTATGCGGCAGGTTTGCCCACCGCATTGGAAAGATGGTTTTGGGGAGCCCTCTCACCGAGTTTAACCCCGACAAGTTTCCTCTTTGGTAGCCAAATTGTCTCGTGGAAGGCATGATAGCACAAATTTCAATGAATTTGTCAACCGACAAGCCGGGCATAGTAATTTCCCCAATAAGTTGGGCATACCTGCCCCTCAAACCCTGGATACCTCAAGGCGATGGAGCTCAAGGACTCCAGGCCAGCATTGCCCGATAATGGTGAGCCAATGGAAAGGCTGAGGCGACATGGACATACCACCTCTGGGCCTTGTCAGAAACTTTGGACCAACTTTGATCAACGGACTGGTTCGTGAGACTGGAACAGAGGCGTCGCTATCTGCTATGACCAGAAACTTATCAAGCAGCCGAAAATTCTACCTATCCGCCCCATATCGACTCATAAAGCTCATCACCCAGGGCGCCAGCCTGTAAAGGTCCGGTTAGCCTCTTCTTGGGTCAACCCCACCCAGGCATGATATTCAGATCAAATCTGGAATTTTTCCGGGTGAGGGGATAATTGCAGGACCTGGCAAGATACCCTGGTTTTGACCCGAGAAAGGAATGGCCCTTTTAAGACCTCTCAAACCTCTTTTCTCTCATTCTAAACCAATGCCTGACCTAATCAGGGGAAATTATTATACCTTGACTTATGAATTTCATTAACTTATAATATTAAAAGAATAAATTAATATGAGGTTAACATGCACAAGATATTAGAAGATCTTATGAGACAGAAGAAGATATTAAAAGAAATTCTTCTCGGAATTGCAGTTGTTTCCGTTGTTTTCGCGTCTGCACTTTCATATTACTACTTTACTGTGATTGCCCACTAAAAAGAGCTATCCTTCTACGTCCCTTTTCCCTGGCCAGCCAGATATTTTTCTCTTAATTTCGGAAGGCACATATGTTTTGATAAGGGAGAAGGTTATGGATGGCCTATGCGCCCGAAGTGTTGTTAGCTGCGATAAGCAGACACTTATCAATTCCCTGAAAACTTCGGCTATCCAGACCATAACTGCAATTTTTCATAGTCCATCAATAAGTCTCCCTCATGGCAAGATATTTAGCATCGAGCCACGCTTCCTTATGTTTATCGGGAGGGTATTTAGGTACGATTTTGCTAGGTCGTCGGGGTGAGATTGCTTCTCTTTACTTGCATAAAGGCCACGATTGAAACCGAGGAGGATGTGCTCATCACCGATTTTGGGCTGCATACCCCTTGACATTACAATCAATTATTGTATAATTTTCTAATTAAGTCCCAATGTGGGATTCAAAGCTAACCCAACCGTTACCTCATAAAAAGCTTACCAAGACCTTGTCGCTGGCAATCCAAAGTCCGTCATAAGGCAGGAAATGGGGGTTAAGCCGCGCATTGTCCTCATTCACATCAAGAGGGCTACGGCTATGCTGACCCCGAATACTCCTGGGATGCATTTATCTGGTCATAACGCTTTGAATACTTGTGGCGCAGAGGATTCGTCTGCCTGAATTCCACTCCAAACGGCTATTGTTAGTGGATGTGGGCCGCGAAAAAGGGCGGCAAATTCGAAAAGTGACGAGAGCGGCGACATATCCACTCCGAGAGCACTCATTATTGTAATCCTCTGAATACACCGGGGATTTTATTACCCGAACTTAGGAAAAAAGGAATCTATGGAATTTAACACATTTGATTTTCACCACCAGGTCGCGGCCGGCGTTACCGCGGCGCGATATGTAACGCCCACGCCGATACAGGCCCAGGCAATCCCGCTGGTCATGCAAGGGCACGACATCGTGGGCCTGGCCCAGACCGGCACCGGGAAGACCGCGGTCTTTGTGCTGCCAATCCTCCATCGCCTGATGCAAGGCGGGCGCAGGCACGTCAGGGCTCTGGTTATTGCCCCCACTCGCGAACTGGCCGAGCAAATCCACGAAGCCATTGGAACACTGGGATGCCGGACCGGACTCAAGAGCGTTACTGTTTATGGAGGAGTTGGTTTCAATCCTCAGGTGGATAAGCTGAAACGCGGCGCCGAGATTGTAGTTGCCTGTCCCGGCCGCCTGCTTGACCATCTCAATCGTGGCACCATCGACCTGTCGCATCTGGAAGTGCTCGTACTGGACGAGTCAGACCGGATGTTCGACATGGGATTTCTGCCCGATATAAGAAAGATCATCAAGCACGTACCGGCAAAACGCCAAACGCTTCTGTTCTCGGCAACCATGCCTGATGATATTCTGCATCTGGCTCACGAAGTCCTGAAAGCACCGGTGACGGTGCAGGTTAATACCACTGGACCGGCAAGTACTGTCTCTCATATGCTCTATCCGGTGGAGCAGCACCGCAAAACCGCGCTACTTCTCGAACTGTTGCGCCATACCGATACTGAGTCGGTTCTGATCTTTACGCGCACCAAACACCGGGCCAAGCGTCTGGGGGAACAACTGGGGAAGGCCGCCTATAGGGCCGCATCACTGCAGGGAAATCTCTCGCAGGCGCGGCGACAGGCCGTGATGAACGGGTTCCGCAACGGCACGTTCCAGATACTGGTGGCGACTGACGTTGCCGCACGCGGGATCGACGTGACCCAGATTTCCCACGTTATCAATTACGACATGCCGGATACAATTGATGCCTATACGCACAGGATCGGACGTACCGGCCGAATGGCTAAGACCGGTGATGCCTTCACTTTTATTACCTCTGAAGATGAGGATATGGTTCGCAGCATCGAGCGTGTCCTCCGCGCCAAGGTAAAGCGTTGCACCCTGAACGGTTTTGATTACAAAAAAGCGGCAGCGTCGCGCGATACCGAGTTCGCACGTCCGCCGCGCCAACCTCAGCGCCGCATAGAACGGAAAAAAACCGAACCATTCAAAGCGCATGGTGAAGGTCCACAGGTTTTTGGACACAGATAAAGGTTAAATCAGGCAGCCAGGGGCAACGTCTGAAATTGTTCCCGGCGGGCTGGGGCCGGGGTTTTGTAACCATGGCGCTGGATGGGCCAGTTTTCTTTGTATTGGCGCTTAAACTTCAGGAGAGGTGCGCCAGGGGAAAGGCTGAGGTGATATGCACTTATCACGCCAGGCAAGCTAAAGGATCTGGCCCCCATTTTGACCAAGAGATTGGTTAGCCAGGTTGGATCAGAGATGGCGATAGCTGCTATATCTGCGCGGTTTCAAGCAAAATAATGCCTATTCGATATAGTTATCATAACTGCATTTCAGGTCATGCCACTTCTTAAATTTTGCCTCAATGGGCTAGGCCCCCTTGCACGAATGGCCGGAGCCAGTGGGATAATTACGCCAGGCGCAGTTGCGCCAGTGAGGCACGGGCGCTGCCACCGCTGATGTCCGGAACAATCTCCAATTCCAGCGCGGTTACCCCGTCGAGATCGGTGTCGTAGTCTTCCACCTCACGGGTCACCGCCGGCGGACTGAAGTTATACTGCTGGCGCAAAATCTCCCGGTACGACTGACCGCGGTCCGGTGACCACCGTAAAACGAACTCTTGGGTGCGCTCCTGCTCAGCTTCATGGAACACTAGGCGGAGCCGTTGGAGTCTCAGCGGCTCATCAAACAAGAGGCGAATCAATTGCTCCCCCGGCTGCGCGGCCCGCCAACCCAGGCCCGTACCCGGAATCAGCGCCGATTCAATGGGGTAGCCGGCATCTTCGGACGTGATTTCGACCTGGGCCAAAAGGTCAAGGTCCAGCCAGCCGGGCTCGGCGGCCGGGACCTCACCAGGGCCAGGACCGATAATGCGCTTGCGCATAGAACACTCCTTATTCCTCTCTTAACTTAAGAGTTTAACTTATATATTGAGTGGATTCTATTTTTTTCGTCTAAGTCACCTGGACGGGCGCATTTTAAAATAAGCCCTATTATTCATAGGATTATTTATAGGGGCTCAATGGGAGTCCCCGAGAGGCTGCGGACAATTATTTTAATTAGCTTGACATTGAACAATCTTCTTGTATAATTCATACAAGTTTAGCATGTCAGACTGAAATCAGGGCCACAAATCCTGGACAAGAATCGGACGGGGATGCTAATTCCCGGCCGATTTTCTTTTTGCCTGACTGCTGTGCGCCCTGCTTTTTTGGCGGGAATATCTTTGCAGTATTTGCAGGAGGTTTCACAATGAAGGAAACTGGTACGGTAAAATGGTTTAATGACTCGAAGGGCTTTGGCTTTATCACTCGGGAAAACGGTCCGGATGTGTTTGTGCATCACAGCGCTATTCAGGGCGAAGGCTTCCGCTCCTTGTCAGAAGAGCAGTCAGTGGAGTTTGAAGTAACCCAGGGTCCCAAGGGTCCTCAGGCCCAAAACGTAGTAAAGCTTTAGGCTGAAAAACGCCTGAGGCGCGGAACTCCGGCGGTCACGAGACCGCCGGAGGTTCGATACGTTGAACTTTTAGAGAGGTAGAACTTGGCACGAAACCGTTACAGCTGGCAAAAGCGCGCCAAAGAGATGGCCCGCAAAGAAAAGAACGACGAAAAAATGAAACGTCGCCAGGGCAAAACCACTGCACCGCCGGAGGAGGAAACGCCGGAGGTGATAGAAGAAGGAACTTAAAGGAGAAGATATGAGTATGAAATTATACGTGGGCAATCTGTCCTACGAGACGACCGAAGAACAGCTGAATACTCTTTTTTCCGAGGCCGGCGAAGTGACCTCGGCCAAGATCATCACCGACCGGCACACGGGTCAACCCCGGGGCTTCGGTTTTGTAGAAATGGAGACCAAATTGGACGGCCAGAAGGCCATTTCCATGCTCAACGGGCGGAATGTGGAAGGGCGCCCCCTGGCAGTCAATGAAGCCAAGCCGCAGCAGAGAGGCGGATTTGGCGGTGGCGGTGGCGGCGGCGGCCGCGGCGGCCGCGGCGGTTACCGTTAGTATCGGGGTTCAGGCGGTGGGAAGCGGGCGTCAGCCACTTCCGGTCCTTGGACTTCCGGGTAATCAAAAGGCGGCCTCTTGGCCGCCTTTCTTTTCAGAAACCGAACCTGATGCCATATCCTGGTTATTCGTTATGGCTCCACCGACGCAAAGGGTTTTTCTATGAAGGTTTTTTTGGTTTATGTTAGAGACGAAAACTTTTGCAGATTACTCCCTGAGGAGCTGAATGGATCACGGTTTGACCATGGGCGGATCAAAGTGATGGGGTTTCCCCCCCTGGGGATCCAGACCATCGCTCCGGTACTGCGCCAGCATGGACACCAGGTGCGGATGTTTGATACGTGCCACCCCCAGATGCAGGCGGAGCACGTCGCCCAGGCTGCAGAAGAAGAACGGCCCGGCGTCATTGCCCTCTCCTGCCTCTCCACGACCACCTACCCTGCGGTCAAAAACCTGGCCCGGCGATTAAAACAGGGAGCTCCGCAAATCCCCATCATCTTGGGCGGAGCATTTGCCTCTATGAATTCGGACCGCATCCTGGGAGACTGCCCTGACATTGATTGCGTGGGGGTGGGGGAAGGCGAAGAGCTCCTCCCGGACTATTTGAACAACCTCGCGGATCCAGGCTCTGTAGCCGGTCTGGTCTGGCGTAACGCCGGGGAGATTGTGGAGAACGTCTTACGTCCGCTTATTCGGGATCTGAATCAGTTTCCTTACCCTGACCGGACCAGCCTGCCCATCGACTACATCGAGTCATTGCCCCTGGACGTCCCTGCGGTCCTCTCCCTGGATAAATTTTGCACCATGCAGACCTCCCGAGGCTGCCCTTATTCCTGCATCTACTGCGATATTCCCTCCCTTTCCCGGGGCAAATGGCGCTGCCGTTCCGCGGAGCATGTCTTGGGAGAAATGCAGCAACTGAACGATATGGGCTATCGCTCCATTTACCTCACCGATGATCATTTTCTCCTTAACCGGAAGCGTATTAGTGAAATTTGCCGGGGTATCATGGAACGCCGACTAGAGTTCCGCTGGGGCTGCGAAGGCAGGGTGGATGCAGTCGCGGTTGATCAGCTGCCTCTCATGAAACAGGCCAACTGCACCTTCCTGGCGTTTGGGGTGGAGGCGGGGACGCAAAAGGTGCTGGACCGGCTGCACAAGAAACAGACCCTGAAGCAGGTGGAGCACGCGGTCAGTGAAGCGAAGCGGCATGGAATCAAAAGGGTGCACGGATTTTTTGTCATCAGCTCTCCCGGCGAAACCGAGGAGGATATCCTGGCCAGTTTCCGTTTTGCGGCCCGGCTGAAGCTGGACACCTTCGGTTTCAATCGCTTATGCGCTTACCGGGGCACCCCTTTATGGCAGGAGTATATCGACCGGGGGATCATTGACGACGCGCGCGATTGGCACAAATGGTTCAAGTGCTCGGACGTTGACCCCACCGCTCTGCCGAGTGCCAGGGTGAATCGCCTGCGCATGCAAGGGTACGCCTTGCTTTTTGCCCGTCGCCTTTTCGGGCGTCCCATCAGCACCTATAAGCTCCTGCGTATATTCGGCCGACATATGAAGAAATCCGATCTCCTAAGATTGCTCTGGAGCCCTTTTCAACGGCGGACTTTGAGCCGGAAGCCCGATCTTCCGGCCAGGATGATGGAGCTGGGACTCGAAGAGCCCGACAGGCGCGCCGTCTCCATCACGGGAACCGAACTGCTCGGCGCCGGGGCGGCTGCAGAGAAGGCGCAAATAAATGCTTCCCCGTAAGACCGGCAAGGAGAGGGTGATGAGCAAAAGATTATCCGTGACCAACCTGCCCCACCAAATGACCGGAGAACAGTTGCAGACCCTTTTTTCTGAGGCTGGCTTGGTGGCCTCAGCCAAGATCATCACTTATCTGCACAACGGGCAGACCTGTGGTTTCGGCTTTGTGGAGATGAAAACCCTAGCGGAGGGCCAAAATGCTATCTCCATGCTCAACGGTCGGCATATAGACGGACGCCCCCTGGTAGTCAAGGCAGACAGGCCGCAGTCAAAATGCTCCTTTAGCCGGCGCAGCCGCAATTGATGCTGATCGCTGGCGCCCCAGGCGCCAGCCCGGAAAGCGAACCGGCCGCCTGAATATCAGAAAATAATATGCCCTCACTTCAGCTAAGATATCCACCCACTGGCCCGCCGGCAACAGGTCACAGAGGAGACCCGGAATGATACCCAAAGACGTTAAGGCAATTTTTTCGGAGTTTGACGGTTATTGCAAGGAATTGGACAGAAACGGCTGTATCAGCTATCCCGTCACCATCACCTGGAACAGTGAAGAGCGCCATTACGGTAAGCCGCTGGTAGTAATTTTTGGGGAGTCCCGGGAAGCTGGTGACATGCCTCCCGGTGAATTACAGGTGCCATTTGAGATTTTGGACGAGGTGAGGCAAGCCGGTTATGGCGCGCAACCTCTCAGCGCCCGGGAAATCAAGGACTGTTGGCGGGGGGCTGGGCGGTTGAACGTCAAAAACCATTGGCACCCCGAGGCCCGGCTGGTGCAATATTAGGTCGAGCATGCCCCGATTATGGAATTATACCCAAAATCCCACCGACTCTGACCGAAGAAGTCATCATAGAGTTTGAAAAAGACAGCATCGCCCATTCCCGTTTTTAAAAGATCACATTCCCCCTTAAAGACACTCTCTTAATTTGTAGTTTCTTCCTATTAAATGAACCCTCCCATAATTTCTGAAAAATATCTAACCTTCTAATCATACTGATCTTTTGCAAGTATCTGTTATAACCAGAAACTTATCAACCCCAAGAAATTTCTATCTATCTTGATCATATCTGCAGTTTTGGCTGGGGCGGTGATAAGTAAAGGAGATGGCAAGTTAGATGGCAGGCCAGCGATACTTCTTTGGTTGATCGGTAGGGTCGCTTAAAAGGGCTGACGTCCGGATCTGTGAGGGCGTGGCGGTAAGATTCCCCCAGGCTACTCGGTTGCGGAGCTTGGTTCCACACTGCTTCCAGCTACCACTACCCGGTTGAGAGCCCGGGCGGCAATTCTACTACTGGGGTCTAAGTGGCTGGACCAACAGCTTCACCAGGTTAAACGCCTCCAAAGCCAAAGCCATCATAGCCAGACCGTACGGGGATGTTTCGTCCATCTTCAACCTCTGACACGCGCGTTTCGCCAGGGGTTCCCCATCCTGAGGGAAGTTCGGCCCTTGCCCCAGTAGTAGGAGCACCTGGGCCAGGTTGAGAGCCTCCATAGCCAGGCCTTTCAGAGCCACGCCGTGCCGGGAGATCTCGTCCAACTCTATCCTCCGGCAGGCCTCGCGCGCCAGCTGCCTCGCCATAGGCCCGCTCCAATCCGGGTAGCGTTCGAAGCCCCCGGAGTTCATCACCGTGGTCACTAATTGGTCGGAATAACCCTTGATCGTAGCCATAATCCAGAGCCCCCCTTATGAGGAATGTTTCCCTCAAGGCTATAGGCAATCTTTGCTTCTCAGGAGAAATAATTATGTCACCGCAAGGGGCGGTAGCGGTTGAAAAGCTTTTGAGGTGAGGATTAATGAGGGAGTAAACTTATTGTCCCCCTCTCGCCTAATGCTTTATAACATAAATATTGAATGATGTATATTTATTATCAATATAATTATATTATACACATTATTTGTCACAGGATTATAGTTTTATTCGTACGTTCGGTCGACATATGAACCCTGTTATTGTGCATGAGACGAATGTTGTTGGATGGACAGGCATATGCCTTGGACCTGCCAGCTTAGCATAGAGAAGTGAGTGAAAAAACCGGTTTAGGGTATGGCGACTGATTGACCTGCCCCCCAAAAACTGATCCACAAGTTATGTTAGAGTGGTGGATCAAAGGGAGGCAGGGAGATGGGCAGGAAGCGGTTTACCCGCGAGGTGAAAGCCCACCTTTAAGGCTTTCGCTATCTGTTATTTATTGGCAAAAATATAAGCCGATAACTTGTTCTAATATCCTTTCATAATGCGCAATTATTTTTGAAGGAAGGTATAGACAAAAATTCACACCTTATAAGGTTTGGGGGAGGGGGTTAAGGTCCACAGGCGAGACGTCTGTGCTACCGGCCCTTAGCCCCCTCCCCCAATGCCAATCTCCTCATCCGTCAGGTAGCAGGCGGGGTCCGGGGCCCAGAGGTCGCCGGTGAGGGCTTCGGCCCGCACCCGGAAGTTGCCGGCGCAGACGTCCAGCCAGCGGCACCGGGCGCAGCGCCCGGTGACAAAGCATTTTTTATCTTTGAGGCGGGCCAGGAGGGGGTTGGTGAGGTCGGTCCAGATCTCGCTGAAAGGCCGCTGCCGCACGTTGCCCAGGGAAAGGTGGCGCCAGAACTGGTCCGGGTGGACCTGCCCGTCCCAACTGACGCAGCCGATGCCCCGCCCGGAGTTGTTCCCTTCGTTCATTCTCAGCAGTTCCAGGACCTCCCCGGCCCGCTGGGGGTCTTCTTTAAGCAGCTTGAGGTAGATGTAGGGGCCGTCCGCGTGGTTGTCCACGGTGAGGACCTCCACCGGGCGGCCCGCGTCGAAGAGGCGCCGGGTGCGGGCGCAGATCAGGTCCACCAAGGCCCGGGTCTGGGCGTGGGAGAGGGCCTCATCCACCAGCTTGCTGCCCCGGCCTGTATAAACCAGGTGGTAGAAGCAGATGCGGGGAATGTGGTATTCCTCCACCAGGTCGAAGATGGCGGGAACTTCCTGAAAATTGAGGCGGCTGATGGTGAACCGGAGCCCCACCTTGAGGCCCGCGTTTTGGCAATTTAGCACCCCGGACATGGCCGCGGCAAAGGAACCGGGGTGGCCCCGGAAACGGTCATGCACGGCCGCGGTGCCGTCCAGGCTGATGCCCACGTAGGAGAGCCCCAGGTCCCGGAGGCGGCGGGCCGCGTCCGGGGTGATGAGGGTGCCGTTGGTGGAGATCACCGCCCGCATCCCCAGGGCCACGGCCTGCTCCACCAGGTCAAAGAGGTGGGGGAGCATCAGGGGTTCGCCCCCGGAAAACAAAACCACCGGCACCCCGAAGGTTTGCAGGTCCCGGAGGAGGCCCAACCCTTCTTCCCGGCTCAATTCATCCGGCGCGGCCAGGGCCCCGGCCTGGGCGTAACAGTGGAGGCACTTGAGGTTGCAGCGCCGGGTGACGTTCCAGACCACCACCGGCTTCTTGTCCCCGGAAAACTGCAACAGGTGGGAAGGGAGATCTTTAGCGCCGCGGCCCCGGTAACGGAGCACGTCACCGGGCTCCACCGCTCCGCAGTAAAGCTTGGAGACCCCGATCATCTAGCGGTGCCTTCCCCCTCCCGGAACAGGGTCTTCTGGTAGTAGTCCCGGATGACCCGGTTCAGGTAGCCGTCCAGATCGCTGATGGCTTCCCGGGTGAGGAGGAAGGTGTCCTGGGAGGTGCGGTCCCGCACCAGTTTCAAGGCGTACTCCAGGTCCTGGGCCATTTCCTGGCAGACGCCGGCCGCGGAAGACCCTCTATCCAGGGCCTGGCGCAAAATCTCATCCAGGGCCTCGGCATCAAAGTGGAGCTGAAGCTGATGCTCCTCGAAGAAGCGCTCTTCAAAGGCCTGCACCTGGTCGTAATAGCGCCCCACTTCCTCAAACGCGGTCTTCAGATCGCAGTCGCAGCGGAGATACTGGGCCGCGATCAATTCCACCCGGTTGGCGGTCAGGGGCAGATGGTAGCGCTGCAGCAGCTCCTGTTCCCGGCGCCAGATGGACTCCTTCAGGAGTTCCCCTTCCCGGAGGCCGGCTTGATGAAACCGCTCCTGCCGCTCCGGCGCGTCGGGCCGGGCCAGCATGGCTTCCAGTTCCGGGTCTGGCTGGGCCACCATTTCCGGGGTGACCACCAGTTCCTGGATGGCGGTGGAGGGCAGGCGTTTCTCAAACTGGATGAGGATGCGTTCAATGACGCTGACCAGGCCCCGGGCCCCGGTCTTTTCCAGCGCGGCCCGCTCCGCCAGGAGTCTTAGGGCTTCATCCTCAAACTTGATGTCAATGCCGTAGGCCCGAAAATCCCGTTTTTTGCTGGTGATGATGGGATTGTTGGGATTCCGCAGGATTTCATAGAGATCATCGGCGGTGAGTTCATCGAGCACCGCGATGACCGGCAGGCGGCCCACGAATTCCGATTCAAAGCCGTACTTGATGAGGTCCTCGGCTGCCACCTGCTTCAGAAAATCCCGCTCCTGCTCTTTGGATTCCATGGCGGCCTGAAAACCGATGCCTTGCTTGCTCAGGCGCTCCTTCACCACTTTCTCCAGGCCGTTGAACGCGCCGCTGACAATGAAGAGGATATGGCGGGTGTTGAGAATCCGCTTCTCCTTTTTGCCGGTGCGGCGGTATTGTTCGATGGCCTGGATTTGGGAGACCGGGTCGTGGGCCACCTTCAGGTCCACTTCCGTCTCTTCCATGGGTTTCAGGAGGGCCCGCTGCACCCCGGTGCGGGAGACGTCCGGCCCGCCCCAGAGGGTGCTGCTGGACGCGATCTTGTCCACTTCGTCCAGGTAGATGATGCCGTATTGGGCCAGCTCCAGGTCGTCCCCCGCGGCATGGACCAAATCCCGGACCAGGTCCTCCACGTCGCCCCCCACGTAGCCGGTTTCACTGAACTTGGTGGCGTCCCCCTTGACGAAGGGGACGCCGATCTTTTTGGCGATGAGTTTGACCAGATAGGTCTTGCCCACGCCCGTGGGGCCGATGAGGATGATGTTGTTCTTGATGGCCCCCACTCCGGGATCGGGTTTCCGGCCCTGCTCCAGGGAATAGCGGATGCGGTTGAAGTGGGTGCAGACCTTGGTGGCCAGGACGCTCTTGGCCGCCTCCTGTTTGATGACGTACTCGTTGAGATAGGCCTCCAGCTCCTCCGGCTTGAGGTCGAAACGGATGCAGCTGGAGCCGGCGGCTTGGCCGCG
>Ga0299915_10001329_pt1 | contig 18399 bp, 15 predicted proteins | sample RVTome_13_FD_200263 | JGI IMG/M metagenome (GOLD analysis project Ga0299915, IMG submission 200263) | Soil microbial communities from uranium-contaminated site in the Upper Colorado River Basin, Wyoming, United States - RVT92D227 (version 2) ... | reverse complement strand
TCGCACCTTTGTTAAGATTAGTCAGTTTTATGATTAGAGAAGTTATTGCTCAAAGGATGGAACGAGATACCCGTCAAGAATTTTTAGCAAACTTGTTGGGCAAGAGTCAGTCTTTCCACGAGCAACACAAGACAGGAGATATCATGTCTAGAGCGACTGAAGATGTTCGAATGTTAAATTTTTTAATGAGTCCCGGAATATCCCTGATCTTTGAGTCGTTTACAGCTCTTATAATCCCTATTATTTTCATCATTTTATTTTTTCCTATCGAATTAGCAATAACTCCAATACTTTTCACAATTTTATTTCTTATAGCTTTAAAAAATTATATCAAGAAACTAGGTCCAGTAAGCGTTGAGTTAAGGACTCAATTAGGCTTAATGAACGATTCTTTAAACGAAAATCTTTCTGGAATCGAGCTTATTAAAAGCACAGCGCAAGAATCAAATGCCTCTCTCAAATATCTCTTTCACGCAAAAAAGTATAGAGATGCGTATTTCGAGGAGGGAAAAATACAAGGCAAATATGTTCCGCTATTATTATTTGCCGTAGCCATAACAGTAGGATTAGCGCACTCAATCCTTTTATACTATCAAGGTATCTTAACCGTCGGACAAATAATTGCCTACATGGGTTTATTCGCGCTGCTACGTTTTCCAACTAACATCTCGATTTTTATTTTTGCAATTGTAAGATTAGCCCATGCTTCATCTGACAGATTGTTAGAGATAATGAATAAGGAAACTGAGATTGACGAAAATGCCGAAGGTATCAAAAGAGTGATAAATGGTAAAATAAAGTTTACAAACGTCTCGTTTAAATATCCCGACGATACAACTCCTACCTTGAGAAATGTCTCGTTTGAAATCGCACCTGGACAAACTTTAGCTATAGTTGGTACAACAGGCTCGGGAAAAACTACGCTAACTAAGCTTATTTCTCGTCTTTATGATGTTAACGAAGGAACAATTACCATAGACGACATCGATATCCGAAAATATTCTTTACAATCCTTAAGGAGTCAAATTTCCTATATTGAACAAGATGTTTTTCTTTTTTCCACAAGCATTTTTGAGAACATCTCGTTTGGAAGGGCAAGTTCTTTAGAACAAGTCGTAGAAGTCGCAAAACAAGCTCAAGTTGACGATTTTGTCTCAAAATTACCAAAAGAATACGAAACTGAGGTGGGTGAACGTGGTGTACAGTTAAGCGGAGGCGAACGCCAAAGAATTGCGATTGCCAGAGCCTTTCTCGCGAATCCCAAAATACTAATTTTGGACGATTCTACATCAGCGATCGACTCTGAAACGGAAGATAAAATTCAAAAAGCAATCAGTAATATCCTCAAAAACAGAACGACGATTCTGATAACTCACCGACTCAGTCAAATACGATGGGCTGATTTAATAATTGTTCTAAAAAACGGTACTATAGAAGCAATAGGTTCGCACGAGGATCTTTTAAAAACATCTGTCGAATATCAAAAAATCTTTATTAAACGATTTGATATTGATTTAAAACAACTATTAGAGGTTACTTAAACTTGGCTTTCATCAGTTTAGAGGCAGAAGAATACGATCGAGAATACCAAGATCGAGATTTAATAAAAAGGATATTTTTTTATTTTCGAAACTATAAACGCGAAATGTCGATTGTCATAGGTGGACTAGCTTTATCTTCGTTAGTAAGCGCGTTGGTTCCTATTTTTACTTCAATTGCGATAAACCTATTAACTACATCGAAAAACTTTAATAATTTAATTTTATTTTTAATTGTAATTTTATTTTTAAACACCCTCAGTTATTTTTTTAATTTTATTAATTGGAAATATTCTGCACGGGCCACTGGAAATGTTATATTAGATCTCCGGAGAGATGCTACCGATTCAGTGTTGGAACACGATCTTTCCTTTTTTGATAAAAACCCCGTTGGAAAAATTGTAAGTAGAATTAATTCTGACAGCCAAGATTTCGGACAGATGGTTGATCTAGCAAATCAAGTCGTCTCTTCGCTTCTAATATTAGCGATTTTATTCATATTTATGGCATTTATCAATTTAACTTTGTTTTTTGCTTTTTTCCTTGCGATACCTTTGTTCTTCATTTTGGCTATGTTTTTCCGTAAAATTGCGCGAAGAAAAACACTTTTAGGTCAACGAGCCTTAGCAAATGTCAATGAAATTGTAAAAGAGATATTATCTGGCATTCAAATCGCTAAAACATTTAGACAAGAAGAACAACTATTCGATAAATTTAAGAAAGTCAATAATCAATCCTATAAAGTTAATTTACGGCGAGCGTGGGTTCTAAACGCCATTTTTCCATCGTTAGGTATCGTGGAAGGCGTGGTTTTAGCGTTAATCGTATACTACGGAGGATATGCCGTATTAAACGGTCAGATTCAAGCCGGCGATCTGTTCTTGTTCTTACAGAGTCTTTGGTTACTTTTTTGGCCATTATTCGTAATCGCTGCCTTTTGGCCTGAATTTCAAGCAGGATTATCCGCATCTGAAAGAATATTTGCGCTGATAGACGCAAAACCTGTGGTTGTACAGAAAAGCGATTTGAAACCACCTAAATTCAATGGAAAAATTGAATTTAAAAACTTGACTTTTCAATACGAGGAGAACAAAAATATATTCGACAATTTCAATTTATTAATAAAACCTGGAGAATCTATAGCAATTGTTGGGCATACGGGTGCTGGAAAATCGACAATTGCTAAACTTATTGCAAGATTTTACGAATTTCAAGGTGGAGATATTCTTATCGACGATATTAGTATCCGAAACTTTAACCTAAAGGAATATAGGAAACAAATTGGTATTATCTCTCAAACACCTTTTTTATGGGCAGATACATTAGAAAATAACGTGAAATATTGCTGCAAAGACTCTAATACGCAAGAAGTAATTGACGCTCTAAGTAAGGCAGGAGGTTACGACTGGGTTGAGCATTTATCTAAAGGTTTAAGTACTGATTTAAGAGAGCGCGGGAATCTTCTTTCGATGGGTCAACGTCAACTAGTCGTGTTTGCTAGAATTTTTCTCGAAAATCCCTCTATCATCATTTTAGACGAAGCTACAGCGTCGGTAGATCCGTTTACAGAAACGAGAATTCAAGACGCTTTGGAAAAAACAATGAATAATAGAACAAGTATTATAATTGCGCATCGTCTTTGGACAGTTCGCCATGTTGACCGAATTATCGTTCTGGACTCTGGAAAAATTGTTGAAGAAGGAAACCACGAACAACTAATTGCAAAAGGCGGTAAATACGCTGAACTGTATAATACTTATTTCAGACATCAATCGTTGGAATACATAGAAAAAGTAAAAGAAATTACGCAATAAAAAAAAGCTTCACTTATTTTTGCTTATTTTTTGCTCAATTAACTTTTTAACGAAGCTCCTGTGGCAGTTTGAAGGATCCTTCTCATAACATACAAGAAAAATGTCCTTTGATTTGGAAATTGTTATTAATTCGTCAATTTTTTTTTGAGCTAAGGGATTGTTTTTCAATTCTTCTTCGAGTAGAGTTAGATATACATCAAATGGCATTTTCATCTCCTTGGATTTGTTAAGTAATTTCCAACTGGGAGATAATGGACTCTTTGTTGTTCGAGTTATGACTTCAAAATGGCTGTCTGGATATTTCTTTTTGAATTCGTTTAATTTTGCAAGATAACAATCCACTCGAATCATAATAAAAATTGAACTTATTCTTTTTCTCTTGTTTCTTAAAGTATTTTTTAAATTATTTATATTTCTTTAATAAAAACATTAGCATAAAACCCTAATGTTTCGTGGAAGGTTTAAAATGGTTAGAAAAGCTGAATCTAGAAGCAATTCTATAGGTCAAAATAGAATATATAAATGGATTGATAATATTTTACGGTTAACCAAGAATTTAACTTAAAAAATCAATTTTTCAAAAAACTATCTTAAAACATTAATCAAATTAACGCTCTTCAAAAGACATTACTATAAATCCTAATAGAATTGGAATTAACGATAATAAGAACAGAAAATACCATATAAAATATATGTAAACGACGTTAGAAAAGTGCCAAGGCGCCCATTGCATATAAGTAATCATTATACCTATAAATCCTAGCGAAATCAATTTCGGACCCACTTTTGTTGATTTATAACCGTAATAAAAGAAAATATATGCCATTGTAAAACAAATAGGTATCCAAATCGTGAAAAGAAAAAGATACATTGTTGTTTCAATTGGATTATGAGATTTAAGAATAAATAAACCTATTATAAACAATAAAAATCCGACAATTAAAACTATAGAACTGGGTAAAATTTGTAGCTTTTTATTTTCTGTTAAAATTTTTAGAGCCCCAAATAAAATTCCTGCGGCCCATACAATCATAACCCATCGATAGGCTAAAAAATTATACACTGACGCGTTTTCGTCTGCAAAACTAAATCCAAGCGATTTAAATACATGCGCTATAAATGTTACACTATATATGAAAAAGGAAAAACTCCATATGATTAACGAAGGATTTTTTTTTCCTGTTTTGAACCACCTTGCTAATAAATATCCCCCAATTGTCCATAATAAAATTGAAGTATTTAAACCTAAACCAAACAAAAAAAAAGTTTCTTCTAAAATAGGGAATGGTCGTCCATGCGGTAAAGTAAATAAAATAAATATAGATATTATCGTAATTATAATTATTCCAACAATGTAAATAGTATGAATTTTTTCCAATTTGTTTTCCATGTAATTACCATTTTAAATTCTTAAATTTTTTAAGCAATTTTGTTGGTTCAACATCCTCTTTACATTCTTGTTGTAAAAGGTTTAAGTATTTTTGAAGTATTTCTTTAAGCATTTCGTATTTTTCGTTTACCTCTTTGTCGTCCTTTTCAAAATCACTATTTTTGTAAAAAGCTTTGTAAACAATATTCGTGTCATTAATTTTTTTCGATATTTCTTTTAAAATTTGATTAAAAAATTCTCCTTTTTTTAAGAATTTGAAGTTTTTATCAAAAATAATAGAAATCATAACCATTTCTGTGCCTCCTCGAGCCCAACTAGATTGAATTTCAAAATATAAGTTTGTAATTTTTAGATTCTCGTTAACTAACACAATTTCAAAAAATTCTTCGTTTAATTCAAAATTAAAAAAGCTTAAAATTTTCTTGCTGATATCTTCTGAAATGCCATCTGGTAACGAAAAAAATATGATTGGTCCTAGCGTCGGATTAAAATACGTTAAAATTATATTCATTTTATTTTTTAATCAAATAATTTGAATTTTAAAAAATTCTTATAATAATGACAATTGAGAACTAATATTTAATTTTTTAGTGATTTTGTTAAATAATAATTAGAAAAATATTTTGAAATTTCTTCTAATATCGAAAAAAATAATTAATCCTACAATTGAATAAAAATTTTTAAAATATTCATAATTGTATGATTTGATTTTCCAGCAATTTTGGATCTTTAAAATTTTATATAGAAAATTTAATTTAAAAATAGAATATTATATATTTACTTTTAATTCCATAGATTTCTTAAACTCTTTTTATTAATCTAATGAAAATTGAATATCTTCCCCATTGATCATCTTGATTGGATGCAACAGTTTTATATAGGGGGCCTAAGAATTTATTAAATCCCTCTCTAACTTTAGAATATATGAGAATATTCCTTTCCAATTCAAACATAAAAAAATCGAAAAAATTTAAGACAACTTGACTAAGATGTTTATTTTGTTTTCTTTCTGAGATACCAACTCTACTTAAATAAACAATTTGAAAATTCTCCTTTTTACAAATCTTTTCAATTTCCTTAATACTAATTTTCATATCAGAACAATCTTGGATTTCAGTTTTTAATTCATTAAACGCTTTAAAACAGTATCGTAAAATAGCACATACTTCAGTGTTGTTTTCTTCCTTCCTTATTAAAATATAAGTCTGGTAAAGCCCTCCTTCAATTATATCACCTTTTATATAAGGAGTTAATGTTCCATCAGGATTTATTTCATTAAAAGTTTTATCTCCAGTAGAAAAAGTTAATTTAATGTCAGATAAGGTAATTCCTCGAAAAATAAACATCTTTCTTACGCTGAATTATTATTTATCTTCTATTGAAAGGAAATTTTCACTATTCATCAAGATTCGATTGTCTTGACAATCAATGCATATTACATCTTTAGTGATAATGTCTTTATTGTAAAACTCTCCTTCAGAGAGAATTTTCTGGCACTTTGAACAAAAAATCTCCGTGCTGATTGCTTCACTTAATATTTCTTTCTTAATTTCGTCTTTTTGCACAAATAACACCTTTAGGAATCATAGTTCTAAAGATCTAATAGAAGGTCATACATATATTTTTAATGTTTTAGTTTTAAACTTCTTGCTTAAAGGGTGTTATGAAAATATAATAAAGAATCAAAATTGCTTTTAAAGATTGTTCTACATTCAAGATTCTTTCAAAAAATACTGTTATATAATAATATAATAAAAATTAATAAAAGAATTTACTTTGCATATTCTAAAATTTTTTCTTTTTAGAGATATATTTTTTTAAATTGATTTAATTGTTAAAGATTTGATTGAATAATATTTGAGAAACAGCGAACGATAATTTATTTTAATTTTTATTTTATTTACGATACTTCCATCCGATTAAACGATCTTGCGCCAAGAAGAATAAATAAGATTCCGAAAAGTGTCATTACCGTAAGGTCTAGCCATATTGGAAAAAAAGACACGCCCAATAGTACAGCTCTGAATAGATCAACGCTATATGAAAATGGATTACACATTATTATTACTTGCATAAAAAATGGAACGTTATTAAACGCAAATAAAGCTCCAGAAAACCAAAACATCGGCATAACTATAAAGGTCTGTATTATTCCAAAAGATTGGAAATCTTTTAGACGGGTACTAATTGTTAATCCCATCCCTACAATTCCAAGACTTGCTAAGAAAGCTACTGGAATAATTAAAATCATTCGCAATATTAAACTGATATCGTAACCAAAAAATCCCATCACAGTACTTAAACCGAGAAGGATTTCAACATGAATTAGAGTTTGTAAGGTAAGCCCTAGCGTTTTTCCTGTCATTAAAGTTCTCCTGCTCACTGGAGCCACTATCAGTTCTTTCATAAAACCAAACATTTTATCTCGCAAAATTGACATTCCTCCAAAGATTCCGTTAAAGAGAATAATTATAGCAGCTATACCAGAAGCAACAAAAGCTCTCGAATCGATAGCAACTCCGCCTATATTTATGTTGATAAAAGCAAATCCAGAACTAAATATAAGTAAAAATAGCAACCCTTGCGCAATTGAAGTTATTAATCGCGTTTTACTTCTAAAAAATTCGTATAATTCTCTTTTTGCTAAAATCCAAATTGCAGCGTAATTTACTATAGCAAATTTTGAGTTTAAATTGTTCGTTTTAATCACCTACGCAATTGTTTCATCTGAATCATATTTTTTATTGATTTTACGCGATCAGAGGATTCTTCTCTGATTGCGCTCCCTACAAAATGTAAAAAAACATCTTCTAATTTTGGCTGGTGCATATGTACAGATTTTACGATTAAATTATTATCGTTAATTTTTTGGATTATTAATGGAAGGCTTTTTCCTCCGTTTTCGCAAGAAATTGAAATAATTGGTGTAGAAGTAGTCTCATTGTTCTTATATTCTCCTTTTTTAATCTTAATAATTTCTTGTTTAATTTCTTCGGGAATTTGTTCGATTAAATCGTCTGCAAAAAGATTCGCTATTCTTATTTTCATTTCTATCGATGCGTTCATGAACATTTGTGAAGCCATTGGATATTTTTTCCAAGCAGCAATTAACTTTTTAGGATCTGACATTGTTTCTCTAATGCGAGCTTTCATCGTTTCAGGATCCACATTAGGAGGAAGTTTAAAGTTTAAAGGTATTTCTTCTCCATTTTTTTGAGTACTTCCTAAAGAAATATTTTTAATTCCAGATAACTCTTTTAATTTGTTGATAATAGTGGGGATCTTAGTTCGATCTTCAGTTATTTCAAATTCTATATCAATAATGTCTCCTGAAATTTGTTTTTTAAGATTTTCAGAAGTATCTAAAGCGATGATTTTTCCACGATCCATTATGCAAATTCTATCTGCGAGCTCGTCGGCCTCGTCCATATAATGCGTAGTTATTAATATGGTAATTTCTAAATTTCCTTGATTCAATTCTTTTATTTTGTCCCAAATCTTCCTGCGCGTTTGAGGATCTAAACCAAGAGTGGGTTCGTCGAGAAATAATATCTTCGGTTCGTGGAGTAAACCTCGCGCAATTTCTAAGCGTCTCTTCATCCCACCCGAATAATTTTTCACGTAAACATTCGCTTTATCTTCAAGACCAACTAACTTCAACACTTCTTGTATTTTTTCTCTCCTTTGTTTCTTTGGCATCCCATACAAAACCCCATGCAACTCCAAATTCTCGTAAGCTTTCATTTCGTTATCTAAAGAAGGTTCTTGAAATACGACGCCTATACTTTTCCTTACGCGATCTGGGTCTTTCTGAATATCAAAAGAATTTACTTTTGCTTCCCCTTTTGTTGGAAATAATAATGTTGAGAGCAAACTGATTGTAGTTGTTTTACCAGCTCCATTTGGACCTAAAAGTGCGAAAATCTCTCCCCTTTTTATTTCAAAACTAATATCATCAACAGCTAAAACGTTCCCATCTTCGTAGATCTTAGTAAGTCGTTTAACTTCTATGATAGAATCACTCATTATATTTCATATTTATACATGCTTACTTATTGTTTTTACTAAAAAATTCTTAATCAGGTATTTAAATTTTCAATTAATTCTTGTAATATCTATCAGTTTTCTTTTAAAAGTATTGTTTTATATCGTTATGCAAATATTTATAAAGAGAATTTATCAATATCAATATAATTTAAAAATTATCATATAAAATTAGGGATATTATGGTTATCGCGCAACTAGATGTAATCTCAGGAATTTTAACTATTTTAACAATAATCATTGGTACTATTGTAGGATTGCTGATTATGTCAAGATACTTGAAATACAAACACATTTCACTGATATATTGGGGTAGTACAGTTATAATATTAGTATGTTTTCTATACGCAGCAGCGGTATCGTTTATTTTGGCGTTGAATACAGGTAAGGGTTTACCTATTGGCACATATGTATTTTTAGCTACGTGGTCCTCACCAGTTATGACCATATTTTTGATGGCTAGTTTTACTGAACTTGTTTATAAAAAAAGACAAAAACAATTAGTTCTTATTGTATCTATAATTACAATTTTAGTTGAGGTATATATCATATATTATTGCATTGTTGATCCAACTGTTTTGGGAGAAATGATGGGTATTATTGATATAACTCTGAAAGGGTTTATAAGAATTTATTTTATCTTAGCTATTGTGTATATCTTGATTATCGCAATATTATTTACTAGAGAATCTCTTAAATCAGACAAACCTGAGACTAGATTTAAAGGTAAAACGATATTTATTGCATTTATTTTCTATGTTATCGGTGCTGTTTTTGATTCTGCATTAGCTACAAATATTTTTACGCTCTTACTAACGAGGTCTTTATTTATAACTTGTATGATTCTCTTTTATATCGGATTCATAACACCAAATTGGATTAAAAAAAGATTCGAAATTTAATCTCTTTTTCTTTTTTTTCGTTATTTTAATAATAATTATTCAGATCATTCTAAAAATTTAATTTTACAATAAAGAGAATAAAAAAAAGTCCAATTAAAATAAAAAAAAAGATTTATTACTCGTTTTTACTCTGACGCATTTTATAAAGTAAAAAGGCAGCAATTAGCAGTAGAACGGAGAATATAATCATTCCTGTTAACGCTCCGGATGCACTTGGTGTTATCCATCGTTTAAATTCAGGTTGATCTTCGTTTGGGTCTGGACGCCCAAAACTAACTGTTTCATATCGAGGATCTGGCATATCTAAAGATGCTGTGATGATATTTTCGTAATAAGTTAATAGGAACCACGGTTCGATACCTGTTTTTGTAAACATTAAAATTGAATCAATGATATTGAAAGCTATCATTAATAACAATATACTAATTATGATCGCAGTTGCCTTATTTTTACTTATGCTGCTCATGAAAATGATAAATGTAAATATCATAAATGTATATAATAAAGCCCAACCCATCGAATCGCGAAGAGTATTTGGTATTTCTTCGTATTTATAATTCGTAATACTCGCAACCAATATGTAATAAAAGATGATTAGAATAGCATTCAGAGCGTAGCGCGACACTATCCTACCCATAAGAAGACGACTTTTACTAATTTTTGGAAACAATAGATTTCCCGTTTGTTTTTGAAAGTCTTCAACAATTATTGCAGCTCCAAGCGTTGAAGTGCTAATTATTATAAGGAGACCTAACATTCCTAAATATCCTCCAATATAATCTATGGCTTTTTCTGGGGGTTCGACTCCTTGTACTTCTTCTAACTCATTTAATATTACAAATAGTAAAAAAATCCCAAAATATACAATGAGCAACATAATAAAGCTTTTCCAAGTTCTTTTAAGTTCAAACGTTATTGTGTCGTAAATTTGCGTAAAATGACGTTTAAGCCCTATTTTTTCTTTCTCTTTAAAATCTGACATTTTTCTTACCTCTTTAAATTTAATCTTTTTCAATATTATAATTGTCTTTTTCGTTTTGGATTTCCTTGTTAGAATTATCGGTAAGATCCATGAATAAATTCTCAAGCAAATTAGCTTTTGGTACTGAAAATTCCAACACATCAAATTTGTTTTCAAAAAGAGCGTTGTGTATCTTTAACTGATTTTCGGGGACACCATTAAAATCTACTTCAAAGACTTTAGAATTCTCGTTAAATTCAACTTTATTTTTGCTTTTGTCTTTTAATCCCGTTAAAGGCAAAATAATTTTATTTAATCTTTCTAATAAATTAGGTAAATTTTGATTTGAATAATTGTATATTTCGAAATTTATCACGCTTTTGAGAGATTTTAACTCTAAATTTTCCAAAGTATCAAAAGCAATTAATTTTCCTTGATTTATTATAGCAACCCTATCTGCAACTTCGCTGACATCGTATAATAAGTGACTACTTAGAAAAATTGTTTTTCCCATCTGCTTTAATTTCAGAATAAAATCGCGGACATCTTTTCTTGCTCTGGGATCTAAACCAGTAGTCGGTTCGTCTAATACAACAATTTCAGGATCGTGAACTATCGCTGCTAAAATTCCGATTTTTTGACGCATTCCCTTTGAAAAAGTCTTAATCTTTTTGCTTTTCCAATCAGACATTCCGAACATTTCCACTACTTCTGAGACGCGTTTTTTAACGTTTTTCCTCGGATATCCCTTGAGTTTTGCAAAATAACTTAATGTCTGATTTGGTGTCATATCACCATAAAAAGTTGGGGTTTCGATTAAAAATCCGATATTGTCTAAAAGATAATCCTTATTTCTAACTGTTAATTGTTCTAACTTGCCATTTTGCCTGATCCAAATTTCACCTGCAGTAGGTTTAAGTAAATATGCCATCATTTTCATTGTTGTTGACTTTCCAGCCCCATTTGGACCAAGAAAGCCTATTATTTCACCGCGCTTTATGTCTAAATCTACATTTTTCACAGCATAAAAGCTACCAAACCTTTTAGTCAATCCTTTTAATTTTATTAAGATATCGTCTTTATTGTTCTTTTCCATATTCCTAAGTCCTAATTTTTATTTTTCATTTTTTATGTTAAATGACCTTAATAGATTTTCTTGTGCTTATAAGCCTTAAAAGCAATAAAAGCATTTATTGTATTAATAAATTTAACATTCATATATAAACATAATGTAGTCCAATCTTTATCAATAATATAAGGTTATAATCGTGTTAAATAAGCTAGACATTATCAAAACAAATAAATTATAAATTTTCAAAAAATTAACGAAAATTAATTCTTTTAATTGATATTAAGTATTTTTACGCTAATCGAGATTTAAGTATTTTTATTATAAATTAAAAATTTAAGGATTCAAAAAAATGGTTGAAAAAATAGTTTTGTCAGGTAACGATTGGTATTTAACAAAAATGACGGAAAACGAGTTTTACGGGAGAAACGGATTAAACAAATTCTTTAACGATAAGCGCGAAACTTTTTCCGCAAATGTTCCTGGCAACGTTCATTTAGATTTAATCAAAGCAGGAAAAATCCTCGATCCATTTTATGGAAACAATAATGAAATGTGTAAATGGATTTCAGATAATTATTGGATGTATAAAAAGAAATTTAAGATTCCTTCGGATTGGTTAAAAAAAGATATATTTCTGAAATTTAAGCGCATAGATTATACTGGTCTTTTTTATTTAAATAAGAAATATCTTGGTTCGAACATAGGGATGTTTTCGCAGACTATTTTTAAGATTAATAGTCTAATTTCAGAAAAACCGGAAGACCAAGAGTTATATGTCCTTCTTAAGGGGGCTCCGAAAGAAAGGCGTTACGCTGTTAAATGTCAAATGTCTTACGGATGGGATTTTGCGCCTAACATTCAAACAATAGGCATTTGGGACGATGTTGAATTATTTTCGGTTAATGGTGGTCGAATAATTGATTATTTCATTTATTACGAAATATCGAAAATTGAAAAAAATCTTGGAACAGATGTATTACTAACAATAAAATTAGACTACGAATCGTTAAATTCAATAAAAAACATCTTAATTGAAATAAAAATACCAGAATTAAATTTTTCTAAAGAGATTAATAAAGAAATCCACGATACTTTTAACGCGTTTGAAATAAAAGATCTTAAGATAGAGCAGGTGGAATTATGGTATCCTAATGCAAGCGGAGAACAGAAGCTTTACTCGTTAGATATTAAGATATTTGACAGTCAAAAATCTGATCTAATCGATAAGATTGAGAACATAAAGATAGGCTTTCGTACTATAAAGATGAAATTCAATCCTAAAACACCAAATGGAAACGAAAAATGGACGTTCTTAATTAATAATCGACCAGAATTTATAAGAGGTGCAAATTGGGTTCCTCCTGATAGTCTTTTTGGTAGAATATCTACAAATACTTATCTTTCTCTGATAAAATTAGCTAAAGAAGTTAATATTAACATGTTTAGAGTATGGGGCGGCGGTATATGCGAAAAAGAAAGTTTCTACGATCTATGCGATCAATTTGGTATAATGCTATGGCAAGAATTCCCTTTTGCGTGTTCAAATTATCCAAACGACCCAATATTTCTAAAATTAGTTGAAAAAGAATGCTCGTCCATAATTAGACAAATTAGAAACCATTCAAGCGTCATTATTTACGCTGGTGGAAACGAATGGAGTCCAAAATATAATCGTCATTTAGTAAATACTCTAAAAAAATGCGTTTCTTTAGATCCAACAAGAAAATTTTATAATGTCTCACCATTTAAAGGCGATCTACATAATTGGGCAGTATGGCACGTTAAACAAGATTTTAACGCGTATAAGGTAGGATATCGAAAAAATATAAATAAATATCAGTTTTTAAGCGAGTTTGGACTACAAAGCCCACCAAATATAGAAACAATCAAAGCTGTTATTCCAAAAGAACGAATTTGGCCTCTATCTGAGGATTGGGAATATCATAGCGCTCAATTAAAAAAATTAAAAAGATATGCTGAATGCGTGTGCGCTTCAAAAAATTTAAAATCCTATATTTATGGATCTCAATTAGCTCAAGCAGAAGGTCTTAAGGTTGGAATCGAACACGTAAGGAAGATGAAACCAGAAATGAGTGGCGTTTTATTTTGGCAATTTAACGAACCTTGGCCCGCAATATGTTGGTCTATAATCGATTATTATAAGCACCCTAAACTTGCCTACGATTACTTAAAAGAAATTTATAATCCCATTCTACCTATTATTGAATATGAAATTAGCAAAGATGAAAGTTTTATTTATTTAGATGTTTATGTTGTAAACGATCTTCATCAAAAATTCTTAAGCTGTGAAATTTCAGTTGAAACGATTTTAAAAAACGATAAAAGAAAGATTTTTTCTAAAAAATTCGATTTATCAAAAGAATCTAAAAAAAAATTAACTGAAGATAAGATTAAATTTGATTTACCAAAAATTTTATCGTTAAAAGATAAATTTAAGCTCAACATTAATGCCAAAATCTGTAATAATAAAGGAATCTTGTTAAGCGAAAATAATTACTTTCCATTTAAATATAGAGAGCGAAAAAATTCTCCAAGATTGCACGAAATTTCAGTATGGATCGTAGATTCCTTCAACCAAAGATTTTATTGGATTTATGAATTAAATCGATATTTGGGGAAAGGTCTATAATAATGCTGATTTTATATAACTACAACTTCTTATGTAAAATCTAATGAACGGGTAGTTAAATTTCTCCAAATTTAACTAGCAGATATTTGAATTTATTAAAAGTAATTAAAATTACAAAAAACCAAGAAAACATTCTGAAAGAGAAGGCAATTGAATCCCAAAATAACTTTTCACGATTTCCGTTAAGAAATTAATATAGGCGGATTCTATTTTAATAGTAAACTCGTTTTCTAATATTTTATTTATATTAAAAATGTTAATATTTTCATTTTTATTTTTCATATCGTTAACAACTTTTACAATTTTCTGCGCTAACTTACAGGCTTTCCTCATCTCTCCTTTTAATAAGGTTAAACCTATATTTTTATCGGATTCCGTTATAAATTTGTTTACAATTTGTTTTTCAACAACTAAATTTTTATTATTAATTATTTTATCATAATCTCTGATTACTTTGTATCCTTCAAAAACCATCCAATTATTGTAATCTTTTATATTTTGTTCGTAGTTTTCTCTCGTAGTAATTGAGAACTTTAATTCAAACGAATCTTCCGTTAAATAGTTAAAGAAATTAAAGATAACTTCGTTTAAATAATCTAAATCTGAAATGTAAAGTATTTTTTGTTTATTTAATATTGATTTAATTATGTAGGTAATTATTGTAGCAGAAAGGTTTAATTTAATTAAATTTATGTCAAAATCTTTGTCAAAGTCTTTTTTTTCAGATAAATTTCTGTCTAAAGCAAATTCTTGAGCTTCTTTGGATAATTCTGGAATCTCCACTTGAAAATCTGCTACGAAATAATCTCTTACATCTAAATTTTTATCAATATATGCGATAAATGTATGAGTACAAATGGTATGTGCAGCAATATTTATGGCAAAAATTCCTCTATTTATGGTTTTAACGAAATCTTCCGAAATTTCAAAATATCCTCTGGATTTACACGATGGACAATTTATTTCAATTTGATACATTTAGATTTATTAAAGATCAAATAAATTTAAAGGTTTTTATACAAAAATTCTACAGGAGTAAGATCATTCTATATTGTAAAAATATTACGATAATCCATAAATTGAATTTAAATTATTTTTAAAAACCTTATGAAAAAGATTTTTTTGAATCCTTTTACTATTACTTTTTAAGAAACATATTTTTTATAACATTGGGGAAAATCCATCCGATATAGAATTCTATCGAGCACGATATTAATAATAATCTCGCAATAGGTAAAGTAATAAAATTTAGAACTAACATAGCATCCATAAATGCTCCAATTATAAAGGATAAAAACGCAATAGCAATAAATTTACCTCGTAATTTGTTTTCGACAATTTCTGATGTCAGCATTAATTTAGCTAATAAAAATCCCGTAATTAAAAGAACTATTAAAATAAATGTGAGATGAACGGCTGTAAATCCTTTATAATCTACATCTACAGGGCTCTCTAATCCTCCAATTATGTTTGGGTTTGTTATTAAAAAATAAACGAAGAACAATTCAAATAAGATTTCAATTATCATAAAAATACCAACAATCACTTTTTGTTTTTCTTTATAAACGAGTTCTGTAAATCCCATCATCCAAAAGAATAGAAAAATTGGCAGGAATATGTTTCCAAGCAGGAAATATAATTTGGGATTATTCAAAAGACCATTAGTTCCCGTAGATATCGCAATAAGAAACGATACACCAGCAGGCCACCATGGTTCTGAAATACCTATCCAAGATAATCCAATAAAAATAAAAAGTTTGTTTTTTGATGTAAAATATTTCAACAATATTTTTAAACCTATTATCAATGAAATAATGATAAAAATAATACTATATATCCCATTTAAAATTTCAAGTGTCTCTAATGCCATCTTTAAAAAAAGATCCGTATTTGATTATTATATGTAAGAACACTTAATATAATTAATATATGTTTTGAAATTAACAAAAATATCAAAACACTTTTTCTAAAATTGATATGATCGAATTTAATTCCTTAAATTCTATTTTAACATATTTAATTCTTTAAAGAAGGTTTTTTCTTTTTAAAAAGATAAAGAATAATAAAAAAAAGGATTTATTTCAAAAACTATTTTCTATAATTTAGTGATGTAACGTGCTCTTTCCCATTCGCTTACGATTTGTCTATATTTATCAAATTCTTCGAGTTTTGCGTAATAGAAGTTCTTAAACGGGTCTTCTCCAAAGACTTTTTTCATGAACTCAGAGTTTTTGAATTCGTCCAATGCTTGGCGTAAGCTACCTGGTAAAGAATTGATTTTTTCTTTTTCGAGATCTTTTGAAGTGAAATGGAACACGTTTTTATCGGTAGGTTCGGGAATTTCTATATCGTTTGATAAAACGCCATCCAAACCAGATGCTAATAGTACGGCAAATTGTAAGTAAGGATTACCCGCTGGATCTGGACATCGAATTTCGCAACGTGCTGCGCTTGGTTTTCCCGAAAAGTTAGGCACTCTAATAAGCGGAGATCTATTTCTAAATCCCCACGCTACATATACGGGTGCCTCAAATCCTGGAATTAATCTTTTATAGGAGTTTGGCCAACTTGCTAAAACTGCACACATGGCTTTCGAGTGTTTTAATTGACCCGCTATCCATTTTTTCATTGTCATTGAAATGTAATTTTCGTCGTTAGGATCGTAAAAAGCGTTTTTTCCATCTTTCCACAAACTTTCGTGAACATGCATCCCGCTTCCATTAATACCTTGGAATGGTTTCGGCATAAAAGTTGCTGTCATATCGTTTTGGGCAGCAACTGTTTTAACTATCATTTTGATAGTATTTGCTGTATCGGCTGCATCGACAGCCATTCCATATTTAAAATCAACTTCGTGTTGACCAAAAGCAACCTCGTGATGTAATTTCTCAATTTCTATACCCATGCTTTCGCAATATTCTGCAATTTGATAACGCATTTTTTCATTGATATCGTACGGATCGTAATCAAAATACCCTCTTAAGTCGTGGGGATGATATAATTCTTCTTTTTCAGCTTTTTTCTCTTTTATGATAAAAAACTCGAGTTCGGGAGCACAAAAGAATGTATAACCGTTTTCAGCAGCCTTTTGAACAGTTTTTTGAAGTATATATCTTGGATCACCTTCATATCGCGAATTGTCTGGATTATATACGTCGCATAAGAAGCGCGCCCCTATCTTATTTCCTTCTCCTCTCCAAGGGAGCTTCGAAAAAGTTGTTGGATCAGGAACGGCAACCTTATCCGACTCTTCTATGGCACCATAACCAGTAATAGAGCTTCCATCAAAACCTTCTCCGTCTTGTAAACAATCTTCGATTTTCTTTGAACTTATTTCAAAAGACTTCAATATCCCATGTATGTCTGTAAATTGAAGATAAATGTATTTGATATTCTGTTCGTTGATGGTTTGTATAACTTTATCGCACAATTTCCATCGATTAGGATCGTTTTTTTCTATCAAATTAATTAAACCTTTTTTAAAAAATTTTTAAGTAATATATACTTATATTAACATAGTTATATTTCTTGTGTAAAATATATCAATATTAGTTATCAATATCAAAAAGTTAAACATCATTTATAAAATTAATCTATTATTAATTTATTATTGTGAAAAGTAATCAGATCATTAATTTATTTTCATAAATAGTGATCATATTATTAATTAATCTTATTATTTTTTTTTAGCCTGTTTTTACTTTTAAAATTTAATTCGTTTAAGTATCGGAACTAGTATCTATAGTTAAATAAAATTGAGTATATGAAGATAGTTTTGGAAAATTTTTGTACCCCGTTCTATATATTGATTTTTAACTATATTAAAATCGTTTAACATTACGTTTAAGTCTTTTCCTCTCAATTCGGGGGCTTTATTAAGCAATAATTTAAAAAGATCTTCTGTAATTTCAAAATGAAATTGAAAACCGTAGTTATACTCTCCAATTTTTATTATTTGATTTTTACACAATTCACCTGTCCCTAAAACCTTGATTCCGTTAATCGGCCTAATGGTTTCGCTATGTAAT
>Ga0299915_10001328_pt1 | contig 18400 bp, 19 predicted proteins | sample RVTome_13_FD_200263 | JGI IMG/M metagenome (GOLD analysis project Ga0299915, IMG submission 200263) | Soil microbial communities from uranium-contaminated site in the Upper Colorado River Basin, Wyoming, United States - RVT92D227 (version 2) ... | reverse complement strand
AAACAGGCGGATGCCGAAGTAGTTATCGTGGGGAAGGCCCTGGCCAAATCAATCGGACTCGTGGCCGGAACGGCCATGAAATCGGTCCAGGCCAATATTTCTTTGCGGGCTATCCAGACCGATAACGGATCGGTGCTCTCCTCGGGCGCAGAGCATGCGGCCGCCGTCCATATCGACGAGGTGACCGGCGGGGTGGAAGCACTAAAGAGGGCCAGCGCCAAAATGGCAGAAAAAATGATGGATGACATCATCAAGAATTTCCAAAAGCGGGTCGGGGCCACGACCCTGGTGCAGATTATCATCAACGGCCTTTCCGGCCATGAGGACTTGCGCAAGTTTAAAGACATGCTCAAAGGGCAGGTGCGCGGGGTCGAAGGAATCCATGAACGGAGTTTCTCCGGGAATGTTGCCAAAATGGATGTGGATGTGAAGGGAAGTGCTCGATCCCTCTCCGAAGAGATCAGTCGCAAGAGCTTTAAAGAGTTTGCCGTCAAAGTAACCAGCACCACATGGAATACCATTGAAATCAACCTATCTCCCCGGTGAAAAGAATGGATGCCGGAAAGAAGGGGATATCATTCAATGAAAAAACGGAGAATATTGGTTTGGGGGTTATTTTTCGGATTATGGGCTCTATCTGCTGGTTGCGCGAAAGGACCTCATTATTCTTTGGTCCCGGACTACAGGACGCATCCCCCGCGCTCCATCGCCGTTTTGCCGGTGTTGAATGAAACAGTCAGCCTGAAAGCCCAGGATCTATTTCGCCCCCTTCTCCAAAAGAAGTTATCCCAGAAAGGCTATGAGACTTCGTCATTTGTTCATATCGATGAAAGGCTGCTGACCAAAGAAATTCGAGAGGCCGGACAGGTTCATTCGCTCACTCCCCAGGAATTAGGAAAGCTCCTTGGAGTGGATGCCCTTCTTTACGCGACGGTTACGGATTTCAGCACCACTTACTTAGTAGCTTACGCTTCCATGTCCGTGGGAGCACGGTTTGAACTGAAAGATGGTAGAACCGGCGAGAAGTTATGGGAATCTGACCACCGGGTCAAGGAAACCAAGATTGGGTTGGATCAAAAATCCTTCACGGACGCCCTGAGTTTTGCAGCTCTTCAATCCTACATGCCTTATTGCCAGCAGGTGGTCGACGTCAGTTTTAACACACTGCCTAACGGGCCTCTTGCGGTAACTACCGGTCCAGCGCCAGCGGGATGTCTCATGCCCGGTGGGAGAAAATAAGATCAATTGCCTTATTAGCAAAGGGGAGGTTAGCAATATGGTTGCCAAAAAATTGGGGGTATTTTTATTGATCGTGTCTCTTTGGGTCCTGTTCGGGTGCGCGGGAGCGCCCGCGGTGGGGGGACCTCAAGCCAGAGAAACAAAGCTTGCCCAGGCTCAACCGGCGGCGGCGCCGCCTGCGGCTCAGGCTCCACGAATCACGCATAAAGGGCCAAAACTCCGCGTCGGAATCGTTGATTTCGTGAACAAGAGCAGTTATGGCGCCGGAAGACTTGGGACTTCCGCTTCCGACATCCTGACGACCGAGCTTTTCAAGACCGGAGCCTTTACCCTCATTGAACGGGCCCAGTTGAAACAGGTTCTCGGGGAACAGGCTCTGGGACAGACCGGGGCGGTCAATCCCGAAACCGCCGCCCAGGCCGGAAAGGTTCTCGGATTAAACGCGCTGGTGACCGGCTCTATATCGCAATTTGGAGTCAGCACAGGAGGGGCCGACTACGGGGTGTACAAGCAGAAAATCCAAACCGCCAAATGCACCGTCGATGTGCGGGTAGTGGATGCTTCAACCGGTCAGCTCCTTTTCGCCGAATCGGGGAAAGGCGAATTTGAAAGGAAAGCGCAGGAAGTCTTTGGACTGGGAACGAGAGCCGGTTATGATGAAACTCTCGGCCAGGAAGCCCTCCGCTCGGCCATCACCAAGTTCATGGATAATCTCGTCCAGCAGTTGCAGACCGTGGAGTGGACGGGGAGGATTGCCTCGGTCAGCGCCAATGACATTTACATTAATGTCGGCCGGGATGCCGGGCTGAAATTGGGGGATACCCTTGTCGTCCAGACCCTGGGGAAAGAAATCTTTGATCCCCAGACCAAACTCCTATTGGGTAGGGAAGAAGGTGCCATAAAAGGGGAATTGACCGTAAGCGGATATGTGGGGGATAAACTGACCAAGGCCCGGCCCCGAGCGGGAACTGGGTTTCAGGTCAATGACCTGGTGAAAGTAAAGTAAAGCGTAAGTTGTGCGGAGTGAGTTGGGAAATAAAGAAACGGAGTGGTTATGAAAAAATTTATCCTATTCGCTCTGGCCATGGTGTTCATCCTGGGATGTGGTTTTCCCAAGGAGACCCGCAGAGGGGTCGGGAATGAAGGATTTCTCGTGGTTCTTGCCAATCCGGATGATGCCGAAGTTTATGTGGACGGGGTGCTGGCGGGTCAGGCCGGGCAATTCGAGAAAAACCCCCTGGAGATGAAAAGCGGCACGCATAAAATTGAATTTCGCAAAGCCGGCTTCGTCCCGGAGATGCATGAGGTATATGTCGGCAATCAATCCCGACATACTCTGAAAGTTAACCTTAAAAAATCTCAATAAGGACAATCCTTCGCAATCAGGTGTCACCAAGAAAGCAAGGCGAAAGGGGAAAAGATGCGGTCGGGTAGGGGAAGGAAGACATGCTTTCTCTGGTTTATTATTCTTACGTTATTCGTATTGCCGGGAAGAGGGACTGGCGCGGATTCCAACGGAAAGGAAGCGGGGCCGGAACAGGCCAAAGTCACTTTTCTCCAGGGGAGAGCAGAGGTTTTGCCGAAAGGAGAGACCCCCTGGAATGCTTTAAAGACCGGCAGCCTGCTTGCACCCGAAGATGAGATCCGCACGAAGGAAAAATCCCGCATTGAAATTAAACTTCCGGACGGGTCGATTCTGCGCTTTGACCAGCGCACAACATTCAAATTGAAAATGGCTTTTTTCAGCCCCCAAGATGGTTCCCGCGAGGTGAGGGTTGAGATGGCCGCCGGCAAGACCTGGGCCAACGTACGCAAGGTGTTTGGCTCCAAGAAGACCTTTGAAGTGGCTTCAGCCAACGCGGTTGCCGGCGTGCGGGATACCATCTGGCGCATGAACGTGGCTTTGAATCAATCCACCTTGATTCGAGTCTATGAAGGCACGGTGGAAGTCTATAATCCCTTTGTTAAACCGGATTATAAACCGGAGGAAGGAGGGTTTAAGGCTCCCCGGGAGGTGAAAGGCCCTCAGGAAGTTCCCCGACCCTATGCCGAGGTTACAAAGGAACAATGGGAAGAGATCGTTCTCACCCAGATGATGCAGGTCTTGGTCCCCGCCGTGGGCAAACCGGGGAAACCATCTTCCTTTAATCCTGAAGAAGATCAAAAGGAAGAATGGGTCCGCTGGAACCAAAGAAGAGACAAGGGGATTAAACCTTAAAGATCCTTTCTCTTATGTTAAATCTTCCCAACTTTCTAAGCGTAGGGCGGATCCTCTGTGTTCCTCTGATTGTTATTCTGCTGATCTACAATCACAGCGGGTGGGCCCTCCTGGTTTTTATCCTGGCCGCGATCACCGACGCCGTTGATGGATTGCTGGCCAGGCTTCTCCACCAGCGCACGGCTATTGGGGCTTACCTCGACCCCGCGGCTGACAAGCTTCTTACGTCATCCACCTTTATTGCTCTCTCCATCCTTAACATCCTCCCCGGCTGGCTGGCAGTCATTGTAATCAGCCGCGATGTAATCATTTGCCTGGGTTTGGTGATTCTATTTTTCACCTCCCACCCTTTGGAAATAAAGCCTTCGCTGACCAGCAAATTAACAACTGTATTCCAACTCTGCACCGTAATTTTTGCCCTTTTTTTCAACTACACTTCTCCCATTCCGATCTTAATGAATTTTTTGATTTGGGGAACTGTTATCATGACGGTTATTTCCGGCCTGCAATACATCGGTAAAGGAATTAAGATTTTCAACAAGGAAACCCATTGATACCAGGAAAAAAACGGAGGTTTTAAAAAAATGGGTCTATCGACAGGCAAAAAGTGATAATTTTTCAGAAAACACCTTAAAAACTCACCTTAAGCCCAATATTTTTCTTGACAATTTATGGCCATATCGATAATAATGAATTTGATTTTATTAGAAAATAGCAGGCACGTAGCTCAGGGGGAGAGCGCTACCTTGACGCGGTAGAAGTCAGGGGTTCAAATCCCCTCGTGCCTACCACATTCCATTCTGAGGCAGCTGGCCATTTAACCCATTCATCAGAAAAGGCATCATTCATTTAACAGGTGATGCCTTTTTCTTATTTGTGGTATAAATAGACAATATTTAATAACAACCTATGGAATATATTGCGGTTCGCTTCATTGACGGTACGGCTAAAGAATATCCTAAGGGGGTTTTGCTAAAAAATCTTTTAAGGGAATCGGCCTCGGGCCCTATGGGTAACGAGGTTGTTTCCGCGAAAGTGGATGGAGTTTTAATAGATTTACAAGCCCCTCTGGAAAACGGAGGGACGCTGGAATGGGTGACTTTAAATACCGGGGAGGGTACCGAAGTCCTGAGGCATAGCACTTCTCATGTCATGGCCCAGGCAGTTCAAAGTCTTTTTCCGGAGGCGAAGATCACTATCGGGCCGGCGATCAAGGACGGATTCTATTACGATTTTGATCTGGACCGCAGTTTCTCTCCCGAAGATTTTTCCAGAATTGAAGCCAAAATGAAAGAGATCGTCGAGCGCGATCTGCCCATCGTGCGCAGGTCTGTTTCGCGGGAAGAAGCCCGGCAACTGTTCGCGGAGCGGGGTGAAAACTATAAAATTGAATTGATCGAAGGACTCCCCGATAACGAGGTAACCCTTTACCAGCAGGGGGAATTTTTAGATCTGTGCCGGGGTCCTCATGTGGCTTCAACCGGAATGATCAAAGCCTTTAAACTTACCAGCGTAGCCGGCGCTTATTGGCACGGGGATGAACGAAACAAGATGCTCCAAAGAATCTACGGCACGGCTTTCCCTTCTTCCGAAAACCTGAAAAAGCACATCCTCCGCCTGGAAGAGGCCCGCCGGCGAGACCATCGCAAGCTCGGGCGGGAGCTGGACCTCTTCTCCATCAATGAGGAAGCCGGTGCAGGATTAGTGATTTACCACCCCAAAGGGGCTCTCCTCAGGATGTTGCTTGAGGATTTTGAGAAGCGGGAGCACTTGAAGAGAGGTTATCAACTGGTCATGGGACCGCAAATTTTGAAAACGGACCTTTGGAAACGGTCGGGCCATTTCGAACACTACCGGGACAAAATGTATTTCACGGAAATAGAAGGGCAGGGGTACGGTATCAAACCTATGAACTGTCTCTCCCACATGCTCATCTATAAATCGAAGATCCGCAGTTATCGCGACCTTCCCCTCCGCTATTTTGAACTGGGAACGGTCCATCGCCACGAGAAATCGGGGGAACTTCACGGTCTCCTCCGGGTTCGCGGGTTCACCCAGGACGATGCCCACATTCTTTGTACACCCGAACAATTGAACGGAGAAATCAAGGGGATCCTGAACCTGGTCCGGGACGTGATGAGTGTTTTTTCCTTTCCTTATGATTTGGAGATCAGCACCCGTCCGGAAAAAGGGACCATCGGCTCCAATGAAGATTGGGAAAAGGCCACCCAGGCGTTGCGCTCGGCCCTCGAAGAAAACTCCCTCCCTTATCAAATCAACAAAGGGGAGGGGGCCTTTTATGGGCCCAAGATCGATGTGAAACTGAAAGACGCCTTAGAGCGAGAGTGGCAGTGCGCCACCATTCAGGTTGATTTTGCCATGCCCGAGCGCTTTGAACTATCGTATATCGGGCCGGACGGTGAGAAACACCGGCCGGTGATGGTTCACCGGGTCATCCTGGGAGCCATGGAACGCTTTATCGGCGTCCTGATCGAACACTTTGCCGGAGCGTTTCCAACCTGGCTGGCACCCGTGCAAGTGATTTTGTTAAACGTAACGGACCCGCAAATTCCTTATGCGGAGGGGGTTTATCAGAAATTGACCGCCGCGGGCATCCGGGCCGAAAAGGATTTGCGCAATGAAAAACTGGGGTTGAAAATCCGGGAAGCCGAACTCCAGAAAATCCCCTATATGCTGGTCCTGGGGGATCGGGAAGTTGAGCAAAACCTTGTGACGCCCCGGGCCCGTACCGGCAAGTCCATGAAGTCAATGGAGCTCGAGGAGTTCATCCGGATGGTAAAAAAAGAATCTGCCATAGGAGGTGAATCGTATAGCTAAAGAAGCCGGCATTAATTGGGACATTAAGGCTCCCGAGGTCAGGGTCATCGATTCGGATGGGAAACAGGTGGGAATTCTGCCCCTGAAAGAGGCCATGAAAATCGCCGAAGAGCAGGGGTTGGATTTAGTGGCGGTTTCGCCGAATTCCAATCCTCCGGTCTGCCGGATCATGAATTATGGCAAGTATAAATACCAGCAGAACAAGCGGCTCCAGGAGGCGCGGAAACACCAGACCGTCATCCAAGTAAAAGAGGTTAAAATCAGGCCCCGGACAGAGGATCACGATTTCCAATTCAAGCTCCGCCATGTCAAACGTTTCCTCGGCGAAGGCAATAAGGTTAAAGTCTCCATGCTATTCCGGGGAAGGGAAATTGCTCATCCAGAATTCGGGAAGGGTCTGCTCAACCGGCTCATTGAGGAAGTGAAAGACATGGCCATCGTCGAGCAGGCTCCTCGTTTGGAAGGGCGAAACATGGTCATGATCCTGTCCACCAAGAGCTGAGGAACTTTCTTCAGGCGCAATACGATTCCTTCTACCGCCTCACGGTGCAAGGGAGATCAATTCCCTTTTCACCTGCGGGGTGTTTGCAGGGTAACTTTGTATTTTGTAACCGTTTAGCCCTATGAAAAAAATTGGTTAACATCCAATGCAAAATTTAATCCGCCTGAGGCGGAGCCAATTTCAAAATAATGGGCATTTCTCCCTGAAATTTATTGTATAGGAAATTCCTTTTTTTATCCTTCCCCCTCACCCCCGCCCTCTCTCCGCCTGAGGCGGAAGAGGGGAAGGGTGAGGGGGCTTAACTTGACATTTTGCACTTTTCATTTTTCAATGAAATTTAACGGTTCTTTTCGAAATGCTAAATTGATACTATCTTTTTCCCCAAGAGGAGATTTTTTAAGATGCCAAAACTAAAAAGCAATCGAGGGGCGGCCAAACGCTTTAAGGCCACTGGAACTGGGAAAATCAAGCGTTATAAGGCCTTCGCCAGCCACCTTTTAACCAGCAAGACCACCAAGCGGAAACGGACTCTGCGTAAATCCGTGATCGTCGATAAGCGCGATGTAAAGAACATTCGGAGGCTGCTTCCTTATCTCTAAACCCAAAGGGGGAGAAGAAGAGAAGGGGATTCAGGGATGATTCAGAAGGAGTAAGACAATATGCCCAGGGTGAAGAAAAGCGTTAAAACGAGAAAAAGAAGAAAGAGAGTCCTTGCCGCCGCCAAAGGATACCGGGGGTCGCGGGGACGCCTCTATCGCATCGCTACCGAAGCAGTGGACCGGGCGCGTAAATTCGCCTTCCGGGACCGCAAGGTTAAAAAACGGGTCTTCCGGTCCCTTTGGATTACCCGGATCAACGCCGCGGCCCGCGCCCATGACCTGACTTACGGTCAATTGATTTCCGGACTGAACAAGGCCCAGGTGGAGATTGACCGGAAGGTTCTCGCTGAGATGGCCCTTGCGGACCCGCAAGGATTTACCAAGATGGTGGAGATTGCCAAAGGGCAGGCGGCGTGAGTGAAAAAGGCCGGATGCAAGAAGCATTAAAACGGCTGGAACAAGAAGCCCGGGTGGAATTGGAGGCAGTCCGGGGAGAATCTCAAGTTCGGGCTGTTCACACGAAATACCTGGGGCGGAAAGGCCTGCTGACTCAATGGCTGCGGGAAATGGGAAGATTACCCGCGGATGAGCGGCCCGCTCTGGGATTTCTCGCCAATCAGCTGAAAACGGCCCTGGATACAGAAGTGGACCAGACCCTGGAAAAGGTCCACCAGCAACAAAGAAAGGACCAGCTATTACATGAGAGGGTAGACATCAGCCTTCCGGGAAGAAGGCCTCCCCGCGGGGGAAAACACCTGATCACCCAGGTAACCGAAGAAATCGTCTCCATCTTCGAACGGTTGGGGTTTGAAGTTTCTGAGGGACCCGAGATCGAACTGGATTATTATAACTTTGAAGCTCTTAATTTTCCCAAGGATCACCCGGCGCGGGATATGCAGGATACCTTTTATTTCACCCCCAATGTTGTTCTTCGTACCCATACGTCGCCGGTTCAAGTGCGGACGATGGAAAGCCGGAAGCCTCCGTTGCGGGTGATCGCCCCGGGAAAGGTTTACCGCCATGATTCAGACCCGACCCATAGCCCGATGTTTCACCAGGTCGAAGGGTTTATCGTGGACCAGCGGGTGACTTTTGCCGACTTAAAAGGAACACTCACTTACTTTATTCATCAATTTTTTGGGAACGATGTCCAGATGCGTTTTCGACCAAGCTTCTTTCCCTTTACGGAACCCAGCGCCGAAGTCGATATTCAGTGCGTCATGTGCAGGGGAAGCGGTTGTTCCGTATGCAAGAAAAGCGGCTGGCTGGAAATTTTGGGCTCGGGCATGATTGATCCGGAAGTCTTTCGCTTCGTCGGGTATGACCCGGAGACATACACTGGTTTTGCCTTTGGCCTGGGGGTGGAGCGCATTGCTATGCTTCGGGTGGGGATCAGCGATATCCGCGTCTTTTTTGAAAATAATCTTCAATTCTTATCCCAGTTTTGATTGATCTAAAATGGGGTGAGGCGTTGGCATGAAAATCAGCTTCCAGTGGTTAAAAGAATATGTGGATGTGCACCTCACCCCGAAGGAGCTGGCTGAAGTTCTAACGCATTCAGGGCTTGAAGTAGAAAACCTCAGCGAAACCAACCCTCCTTTTCAAGGCGTCATTGTGGCCAGGCTCCGTTCGTTCCATTCCCACCCTCAGAACGACCACCTTTCTCTTTGCACGGTTCATGACGGCCGGAAAGACTATTCGATCGTCTGCGGAGCTCCCAACCTAAAGGTTGGAGAAAAAGTGGCTTTGGCTCTCGAAGGGGCCACTCTTCCATCCGGGACAAAAATCGAGAAATCCTATTTCCAGGGCGTATTGTCCGAGGGGATGCTCTGTTCCGAAAAAGAATTGGGTCTCAGCGACGATGCCGCCGGAATCATGCTGCTGGAACCAACTTTGACCTTGGGGAGTTCGTTAGATACGGCCTTGCCGTTAAAAGACTGGATCTTAGAAATAAACGTAACTCCCAATCGCTCGGATTGCCTCTGCCTTCTGGGCATCGCCCGGGAGGTCGCCGCCCTGACCGGACAAAGCCTGCGGTATCCCCCGAAGGGAGTTGAAAAAAAGACTTCCGTCGCCGAATCTCAGACATCCGTAAACATCGAACGCGCGGACCTCTGCCCGCGATACGCGGCCCAGTTGATTTTTGGGGTCCATATCGCTCCTTCCCCCTTTGGGATGCGCCGGCGCCTTGAAGCTCTGGGGATCCGATCCATCAACAACGTTGTGGATGCAACCAATTACGTCATGCTCGAAATGGGACAGCCGCTTCATGCCTTCGATTTTGACCGGCTGGAAGAGAGACGAATCGTCGTTCGAACGGCTTGCCCGCGGGAGCTTTTTACAACCCTTGATGGAGTAGCCCGGCTAATGCCCGAAGAGGCATTGATGATTTGCGACGGGAAAAGGCCTGTGGCTTTAGCCGGAATCATGGGGGGGTTGAATTCCGAGGTCTCCCCCGAAACGAAAAATATTCTTTTAGAGAGCGCTTATTTCGATCCCATGGGAATTCGCCGGACTTCCAAAAGAATCGGGTTGAGTACGGAAGCCTCCCTCCGCTTTGAGCGGGGCATTGATCCCAATGGATGCGTACGGGCAGCCGATCGTGCGGCTTCCTTGATGGTTGAATTCGGAGGAGGGTCCTTGCCGCACGGATCCGTGGATAATTACCCGCGCCCAATCCTACCCTGTAAAATCCGTCTGCGCGTCTCGCGGGTGAACCAAATCTTGGGCACGGCGATCCTGGCCCAGGAGATTCGCCGCACCCTGGAAAAGCTTGAACTGGAAACGGACCTTAAAGAGGAGGATGGGTTTCAGGTGACTCCTCCAACTTTTCGGGTGGATCTGCGGCGGGAAATTGATTTAATAGAAGAAGTTGCCCGCTTGCACGGATTCCATCGCATCCCCGTAACTCTTCCCTCAGGGACATTGTCCGGAGAGAAGAAAACCAAAATGCAGCGGGTGGCCCAACTGGCCAAAAGGCTATTGAACTCCTTTGGTTTTTGGGAAGTGATTAATTACAGTTTTATTTCACCCAAAATGCTTAAGGATTTGAAGCTGCCGATGCAGGATCCGAGAGCACGGGCTTTGCGCATTCACAATCCTCTGAACGAGGAACAGTCGATCATGCGCCCAACCCTAATCCCTGGCCTCCTGCAAGTTGCCTCTACCAATGCCCACCGGCAAAATTTTAATTTAAAGATTTTCGAGATGGGAAAGGTTTTTTTCCCCCGGGAAGGGCAGGAATTACCCGAGGAAATTGCCATTCTTTCCGGCCTCCTTACGGGTTTGCGCCAGGAGGAATCGTGGTCGGCCCCCAGGGAAGAATCCAACTTCTTCGACCTGAAAGGGTTTTGGGAAGTTCTTGGCGAAGGGCTCGGCATCGAAAACTGCCGTTTCTTGCCGGCCCCGGATGAATCCTTTTTGCACTCCGGGAAATCCTGCCGGATTGAATCCGGGGGAAAAATATTGGGGATTATGGGCGAGGTTCACCCGGAGGTGGCCGAATCCTATGAGCTTAAACCCAAAGCTTTTCTCTTTGAACTGAATTTCCAAAAGATAGCGGAGGAAGCCAGCGAACATCGAACTTTTCGGCCCCTGGCCCGTTATCCGGCGGTTACCCGTGATCTATCGTTAATCGTGGAAGACCGGATAGCTGCCGGAGATCTTCTGCAGACTCTTTGGGACGCGAATAAAGGCCTGATTAATGAAATTAACCTTTTCGACCTTTACCGGGAAGCCCCCATTCCCCAGGGAAAGAAAAGCCTGGCTTTCCGCTTAAAATACCAGGGGGAAGACCGGACGCTCACCGATCAAGAAGTAAATGAGCTCCACCAAGGAATTATTAATTTAGTGAGGGAGCGGCACGGAGCCACTCTCCGGTAAGTTGGAACAACGGCTGAAGGAAAGAGAAGAAAATCGCGGGTTTTAAGCCCCGGGCTAAATGGCCCATGGGTGGCACCGAACTGGAAAGGAGGGGGTTGGATCATGACCAAGGCGGACATCGTTGAGACCATTTATGGGAAAGTAGGTTTTTCAAGGAAGGAATCTGCCGAGATTGTTGATCTGGTTTTCGACCTTATGAAGGAGACCTTGGAGGCTGGGAATAAGATCAAAATTTCCGGTTTCGGGAATTTTATCGTGCGCGAGAAGCGGTCGCGCAAAGGTCGGAATCCCCAAACCGGCCAAGAGATCCAAATATCTGCGCGTCGGGTCCTGACTTTCAAGCCCAGCCAGGTTCTGCGCAAAGCTTTAAATACGGATTAAAACATTCAATCCCCGAGTAGAAACTCCGGGCTTCGCTTTGTTGCCGGGTGATCGAACGCCATGGAGAGAAAAAAAGATCTCTCGATCCCTGAGAAGCTTTACTATAAAATTGGCGAGGTCAGCCAAATCACGGGCGTGGAGCCTTATGTTCTGCGCTATTGGGAATCCGAATTTAAAATCGTCACCCCGGTGCGCACCAACTCCCAACAGCGTTTATACCGGAAGAAAGACCTCGAGTTGATCCTGGAGATAAAAAAACTTCTTTACGAAGAAAAGTTTACGATTGCCGGGGCCAAAAGGAGGCTGCCCAAGATAAAAGCCCAACGCGAAAAGCAATTAAAGCTCGAACTCCCCGAACGAAAATATCAAGACGCCATCTTGCGGGTGAAAAAGGAATTGGAAGATCTTCGTGGCCTCCTGAGTTGATGGAAAGTTGACAGCGGGCTTCAAAAGTGCTATGAAAGATTAGAGAGAATCCGGGGCGTAGCGCAGTCTGGTAGCGTACCTGAATGGGGTTCAGGTGGTCGCTGGTTCAAATCCAGTCGCCCCGACCAAAAAAGACCGCGCAGAGCGGCATCCATAGGGGTTAGGCAGATTGCTTAACCCCTTTCGTTTTCCTGGCCATCAAATTAACCCATAATTTTCAAGGGTGTGGAAATGGCGAAAATGAAAAATCTTGACAATCCCCGTCTATCCTTGTAAAGATCAAAAAAATCTACAGAATCAGCAACAATTTGAAGGCGAAAGGAAGGGAACGAGGCTTAGGGTAAGCTACGGTTTCATGGATCACCGAAGGAGGTTTTATGGAAAAAAAATTTGTTTTTTGTCAGATCGAAGAAGGGATCGCCATCGTCACGATTGACAATCAACCAGCGTTGAACGCCCTGAATGGGCCGACGCTCACCCAGTTGGACCAGATCTTTGATGACCTGGCGAAAAACGAAGAAGTGAAAGGAATCATTATTACCGGAGGGGGGGAGAAATCCTTCGTGGCCGGTGCGGACATCTCCGAATTCAACCAAGTCACAGGGGATACGGCGCCCTCGTTCATGGGGCGCGGCCAGAGAATTTTTGATAAAATCGAATCCTTCGACCGCCCAGTAATCGCGGCCATTAACGGATTTGCCCTGGGGGGTGGCAATGAACTGGCGATGTGCTGCGATATCCGCATTGCGGCGGAGAATGCCATTTTCGGCCAACCCGAAATATCCTTGGGCATCATCCCGGGCTATGGAGGGACGCAGCGTCTACCACGATTGATCGGGCCGGGCAAGGCCAAAGAAATCATCTTTGCCGATGAGCGCCTGAACGCCCAGGAAGCCTTGCGGATCGGCCTGGTTCAAAGGATCGCCCCCAAGGGGCAGGCCGTCGCCGAAGCAACAAAACTCCTTAAAAAAATAATGAGCAAAGGGCCGGTGGCCGTTAAAATGGCCAAAAAAGCCATCAATGAAGGCCTGGGGATGTCTTTGCGTAATGGGCTGGATCTGGAAGCCCAGTGCCAGGGAGTTTGCTTCGGAACGGAAGATAAAGATGAGGGGGCCAAGGCGTTTCTGGAAAAGAGACCGGCGAATTTCAAGGGGAAATAATTATTTCTTTCGCAGGGCGCAAAGAGCTAAGGGAATGGCGGGAATAAAGGTTTTTGTATCCGTTTAGCGTTTTGAAAAAAAGATCTGAAGTGTTACAGATTTTTTAAAACGCTATGCGCTCTGCGCTTTGCTTTCATTTTTGGGAAAGGAGAAAAAATGGAAATTGAAAAGATTGGGGTTTTAGGAGCGGGGCTGATGGGTTCAGGGATTGCCCAGGTAGCGGCCGAGGCGGGTTATGAAGTGGTCATGCGGGATATCGAGGACCGCTTCGTTCAAGCCGGGTTGACGACCATTAAGAAGAATTACGAGAGAGCCATCGGGAAAGGGAAAATGACTCAGGCGCAGGCCGATGGGGTTCTTCATAGGATCAAAGGCGTCATGGATCTTGCGGCCGCCGTCCAAGACGCCAACATGGTCATCGAGGCCGTTGTCGAAAAAATGGATTTGAAAAAGCAAGTCTACCGGGAACTGGATCGGCTATGCGCCCCGGCGACGATTTTAGCCTCGAACACTTCGGGATTATCCATTACGGAAATCGCTTCCGTTACCAAGCGGCCGGAGAAAGTCATCGGAATGCATTTTTTCAACCCCGTCCCGCTGATGAAGCTGGTGGAGATCATCAAAGGGCAGGCGACTTCCGAAGAGACTTTCCGGGTTATCAAGGCCCTGGCCGAAAAGATGGGCAAGACCCCTATTACCGTGAATGAAGCCCCGGGGTTTGCTGTAAACCGCATTCTGGTGCCGATGATTAACGAAGCCATTTTTGTATTGCAGGAGGGGATTGCCACGGCTGAGGACATCGATAAGGGGATGACGCTGGGAGCGAACCATCCCCTCGGACCGCTGGCTCTAGCGGATTTAGTGGGTCTGGATACTCTTTTGAGCGTACAGGAAACCCTCTACCAAGAACTGGGAGATTCAAAATACCGGCCGTGTCCCCTCATGAGGAAAATGGTCCGGGCCGGGCATTTAGGGCGAAAATCCGGAAAAGGGTTTTACGAATACGCTAAGTGAACGGCCCGGTGAGCAAAGAGGAAAAACTGGCCCGGGAAGTGACTGCTCGGATTCGGGCCTGGAAGAAAAAAATCATTCCCGTTCTGGCGGTTAAATTCTGCGGCGGTTGTAATCCCGACTTCGATCGAGGAGCGCTGGCCCAGATCATTCGCCGGGAACTCGCCAGCGAAGTTTCCTGGGTCTCGGCCCAAGAAGAAACGGATCTATTGCTAATTGTCAATGGTTGTTCGACCGGCTGCGCCGACCGGCGGGAGGTTCAGGAGAAAGCGGCTGAATTTTTGATCATTCGGGGGAATACTCTTTCCGCAATCCAGAAGGGCTAATAAAAGGAAAGGGGAGTCGCTTGTTCGTAAGCCGGGGAAGGGGGTCAAACGGAGGGAACGATGGATCGGGATGAACTACATAGGATAGCGGAGGAAAAAGAAGACTGGAGAAAAAATTGTCTCCAGCGTTTCCTGAAACAAAACCCGGAACGGTTGGACCGTTTTTCCACCGTTTCGGATATGGAAATCGGAGCCCTTTATACCCCGGAAGAGGTTGGCCAGTTAGATTATTTGAGGGATATCGGGTTTCCCGGCCAATATCCTTATACGCGGGGAGTGCAGGCTTCCATGTACCGCGGGCGCCTCTGGACCATGCGTATGTTTTCAGGCTTTGGGAGTGCTGAAGACACCAACCGCCGGTATAAATACCTGCTCTCGCAGGGGCAAACGGGTCTATCGGTCGCGTTCCACTATCCAACTCTGATGGGGTATGATTCAGACAGCCCCCGGGCGCAGGGGGAAGTCGGGCAGTGCGGGGTGGCCATCGACACCCTGAAGGATATGGAAATCCTCTTTGACGGCATTCCTCTCGATCAAGTAACCACCTCCATGACTATTAACCCGCCGGCGGCCATCCTTCTGGCGATGTACATCGCCGTCGCTGAAAAACAGGGGGTAAGCAAGAAAGAGATCGGGGGGACCATTCAGAATGACATGCTCAAGGAGTTTACCGCCCAGAAAACCTTCATGCTTCCGCCCCGTCCATCCCTGCGCCTCATCGTTGACACCGTGGAATACTGCACGAAGGAGGTTCCCCGCTGGAATACCATCAGTATCAGCGGTTACCATATTCGGGAAGCGGGTTCGACGGCGGTGCAGGAATTGGCGTTTACCCTGGCCGATGGAATCGGCTATGTCCAGGCCTGTCTGGAACGGGGGCTCATGGTGGACGATTTTTCTCCGCGGTTTTCTTTCTTCTTCAATTCCCACATCGATTTTTTTGAGGAGATTGCCAAATTCCGGGCCGCCCGCAGGCTTTGGGCCAAGATCATGCGCGACCGCTTCCAAGCCCGAAACCCGAAATCCTGGATGCTGCGTTTTCACACCCAAACTGCGGGTTGTTCTTTGACCGCCCAACAACCCTACAACAATGTCGTGCGCACCGCCTTCGAGGCCCTGGCGGCAGTGCTGGGGGGAACGCAGTCACTGCATACCAACTCCTTGGATGAAGTGTATGCCGTTCCCACGGAGAAAGCGGCGACCATCGCTTTGCGAACCCAGCAGATCATCGCCGAAGAGACGGGGGTGGCTCATACCATAGATCCTTTGGCCGGGTCCTATTTTATCGAAAGCTTGACCAACAAAATGGAAGAGGAAGCGTTGAAGTATATCACGAAAATTGATGAACTGGGGGGAATCATCCGGGCCATCGAACTGGGATATCCCCAGCAGGAGATTGCCAACGCAGCCTATGCCTATCAGAAGGATCTGGAGAAAAAAGAAAAGAGCGTCGTAGGAGTGAATAAATACCAAGCAGACGAAGCGCAGTCGATAGAATATTTGAAGATTAACCCCGAGGTGGAGCGCCGCCAGGTGGCCAGAATCCAGCAGGTCCGGCGCAACCGCAACAATCCCCGGGTACGGTCCTCCCTGGATGATTTGCGGAAAGCAGCCCAAGGATCCGAAAATTTAATGGACCCCATTCTTGCGAGTGTAAAAGAATATGCCACCCTGCAAGAAATCTGCGATGTTTTCCGGGAAGTTTTTGGGGTATATCGGGATCCAGGGATGTTCTAATGTCTCCCTTTACATCCCTTCCTCGATTTTTTAGGGGTGAAACTGATTTTCCTCGGCGTTGATAATTTATTCGGGGGGTAAGATGGAGCGAAAGGTAAGAATTTTAATTGCCAAACCCGGCCTGGACGGCCATGACCGGGGGGCGAAAGTAGTGGCCCGGGCCTTAAGGGATGGAGGTTTTGAAGTGGTGTACACGGGTCTCCACCAAATCCCGGAGCAAATCGTAACCGCCGCCATCCAGGAGGATGTGGACGCCATCGGCATGAGCGTCCTATCCGGCGCCCACCGCCATCTTTTCCCCCGGGTCCTTGAACTTCTTCGACAACACCAGGCCCAAGACATTAAGGTATTTGGCGGGGGAATCATCCCTGAAGAAGACATTCCCTGGCTGAAAACCCAGGGGGTTCAAGCGTTATTTACTCCCGGAACTTCAACCGAAGACATTATCACCTGGGTCAAAGAAAATATCAAAGCGAAATAATTGGCCAAGACGGGGAAACTACTATCCGGGATTGGATTGAATTTTTCTTAACCAGGGCCTGTTTAATAAGGAAAAACGAAGTGCAAAGGAATGGCGGAAAATCATTGGCGTGGCTGCTCTATCTGGCCTTTATGCTATCCGTTGGGGCATCCGGTTGCGCCTGGTGGTCAAAAAGCGAACCTGAACCAACTCCCCAATCATTATATAATAACGCAATGAAATTATTACAAAATAAAAAATATGAAAGAGCCGCAGAGGCCTTCAGAAAAATTAAAGAAGAGTTTCCCCTGAGTGATTACACTCCCCTGGTAGAACTGCGGATCGCGGACGCCGTCTTTTTCGATAAAAAGTATGCCGAAGCCATTATCCTTTATGACGAGTTTAAGAAGCTCCATCCCCTGCATTCCGAAATTCCCTATGCCATCTACCAACTCGGGATGGGCCATTTCCATCAGATGTATTCTTTCGACCGGGACCAGACCGAAACCGAGAGGGCCATCGAGCAATTCCGCTATCTGATCCAAAATTTTCCCCAGAGCCCGCGTGCTGAAGATGCCCGGACCAAGATGCAGGTTTGCCTCCGCCAGCTTGCCGATCACGAATTTTATATCGGTAATTTTTATTTCCGGATGAAAAAATATAAGGCAGCTTTGGGTCGTTTCGAAGGAATCTTAAAAAAATTTCCGGAATCAGGACTCACAGAAAAAATCGAGCGCCTGAGTGAAAAGTGCCGGGCCGAAATCGCCAAAGAAGAGCAGAAAGCCAGAAAGAAAGAAGAGTTGGAAGAAAAGAAAAAGCAGAAGGTCGGGAAGATGGAAAGTTGATCATATGATTTCGTAAATTTTCTCGAGAGCCTGGCTTAACCCTTCCACGTTCGTTCCGCCCGCTTGAGCCATATCGGCCCGTCCACCTCCGGTTCCTCCCACATATTGGGCTATTTCTTTTACCAGTTTTTGAGCCGGATATTTTTCTGAAAGGTCTGGGGTTACCGCGCAGATAAGCATCACCTTAGCATCGGTCTGAGAGCCAAGCAGGATGATCCCTGAACGAATCCGGTTTTTTAAGCGGTCGGCCAGTTCGCGAAGGCCCTTGGGATCCTTGACTTCCACGCGCGTGGAGAGGACCTGGATTCCTCTAATGCTTCGAATCGAAGCAATCAGATCGTTGGATTGGCCGGATGACAGCCTGGCCTTTAGCGCCCGAAAAGCTTTTTCCGTTTCCTTTTGTTCCCGGATGAGTCGCTGCACTTTTTCCGCCACTTCTCCGGTTTTGGCCTTGACTGCCGCAGCGATGGCCCGGAGTTCGGCCTCTTCTCGTTTAATGACCCTCCAAGCTTCTTCCCCGCTTAAAGCTTCGATCCGGCGGACGCCGGCGGCCACTCCTGTTTCGGAAACAATCTTGAAAGTCCCGATATCTCCGCTTCTCCGGGTATGGGTTCCCCCACAAAGCTCGGCGCTCACACCCCCAACCTGGACCAAGCGAACGACCTCCCCATATTTTTCTCCGAATAGAGCCGTGGCGCCTCGGGCCAGCGCTTCTTTGTAAGGCAGGAGGGAAACACAAACCTCCAAATTCTGCCGGATAGCGGAATTGACAATCG
>Ga0299915_10001327_pt1 | contig 18417 bp, 19 predicted proteins | sample RVTome_13_FD_200263 | JGI IMG/M metagenome (GOLD analysis project Ga0299915, IMG submission 200263) | Soil microbial communities from uranium-contaminated site in the Upper Colorado River Basin, Wyoming, United States - RVT92D227 (version 2) ... | reverse complement strand
TCGCTTCCACGTCCATCATGGGCTGTTCACTCAGTCTTGACATCCGGACCGATGAGGGCCGCCGAAGCATTCCGATTCATGCGGACCGCGGCTGGCAGGACACGGGGGTAGTCCTCCGCCAAGGGGAGGAGGTCATCGTGCAGGCGATCTCTGGACGGTGGTTCGAGGATCCTGAGGGAGTCTGGCATGACGCCTCCGGCGGCCCGGACCTGTGGATCTGCGGAACTCCCGAGTGTCATGAACCGCTCCCGCAACAACCAAAGTACGCACTCATCGGGCGCATCGGCGAGGAAGGCGATCCTTTCGCGGTTGGCGGGTTCTTGAGGTTCTTCCCGGAAGAAACCGGAAGGTTATACCTGCGGGCCAACTACGGCGATGTCGACATCCCCATCCACAATCCCGAGGGCCAACTAACGGTCCGGATTAGCTTCGAATGAAGCCTAGATCTGACGGCGGTGCTCGGCGTTCGGATCGGCGCATCTTCGCCCGCATACATTGTCGCCACGAGAATCGCGGGACGTGTGGGCCCAATGCAATGTTGCCCAGGGAATACGAGGTTGTCAGGCGTCAGACAGACGATGGCGCCGACCCCGGACAGACTGCACTGGAGGCTCGCCATGACTGGTCGCACCGAAGGTATCCTGGCCGTCATCGCGGCGCTGCTCGTTCTTTTCTCCGCCATGGTCGACCCTCGTGTCTCCGCCGGACTTGCCGTGCTCGTTCTGATCGGCTATGCTGTCTACAAGTTTGTCTCCAGCAGGCCGACTTAACCGCAAGGCCATCTTGAGACCTGGATGGCCACGCTGTGCGGCTGAAGGAGACCCTCCGCTACCCTCCTGCAACGGACGGCCTATTGCTCTCTGCTTATCGACTCCGCTAACCGCTGTCTGCTTATTGCTTATCGCTTATTGCTGATGGCGGACTGCTGATCGCTGATTGCCGATCGCTGAGTTCGTAACCGGTGCCGGGGAACAACCCAAGGTCGGGTGACCGACAGGGAGTGGACCTGATCCGGCCGGCGTGTCATCCCTTCTGCGATTTCCAGAGGTATCCCTGATGACTCTCTTCTACGCCTCCATCTCCCTCGCCGTCCTCTCCAGTGTCCTTTATCACGTGTTCCAGAAAGCGACCTCGTCGGCGGTGAATCCGGCGATAGGGTTGATGGTCACTTATGCCGTGGCCTTCGGACTATCGACGCTCTTGTTGTTGATCTACCCATTGAAATCAAACGTTGTTGCCGCACTGCGCCAGGTGAACTGGGCCAGTGTGGCTTTGGCCTTCTCCATCCTCGGGCTTGAGCTTGGTTTTCTTCTGGCTTACAGGGCGGGATGGGACATTAGTGTGGCGGCAATCGCCGCAAACGTCGCCGCAGGCCTGGCGCTCCTGCCAACCGGAGCGCTGCTCTTCCGAGAGAGGCCTTCGATCGTTAACCTGGTCGGCGTTTTCGTGTGCATCGTAGGCCTGATCATGGTCAGTGTCCGGCGGTAGTCGCTGGACAGTGCCCGCATTCTGTCTTACGAGTTCGGGGGGAGTATTCCTGCATCCGGATTCCGCCTCGGTCGGTGTGGCCCTCGGTTCCTGGTCCTGGTTGGCGACTCACAAGGAACCGATTGGGAGGTAGCGGGAACCGGCCCGGAGACACACGGATCTCACCCGGATGATGATCGATGCGTCATCCAACACAGCCTTACCTGGCCACGCCTTCGTTCGGGTCGCACTCGCTTCCCCGGGCCAGGGCTAGATCAATCGAATGGAGGCCTCTTGGCCGAGCAGCCGTCGCTACTGACCCGGCGTCTCACGCTGAGGCCGTTCAGGCCCTCTGACTCCTCTGACGGGCAAAAGCTCGCCGGAGAGGGGGAGATCGCCGACACGACGGCCAATATCCCTCACCCCTATCGGGACGGGCTGGCCGAAGAGTGGATTGCTTCGCACGACGAACGTTTCCGCTCCGGGGAGTCCGTGGTTTTCGCCATTACCAACTCTGCAAGTGGCGACTTGCGCGGGGTTATTGGTTTGGAGATCGTCGCCCAAGAGATGTCGGCCGAGATGGGATACTGGATAGGCCGGCCGTTCTGGAACCATGGCGTGTGCACCGAGGCTGCGAGAGAGGTCTTGCGCTACGGGTTCGAGGAGCTCGGGCTGGTGAGGATTCAAGCGCGGCATTTCGTTCGCAATCCCTCTTCGTGCCGGGTGATGAACAAGATAGGCATGACCGTCGAGGGACGACTTCCCGTACCGTTCTTGAAGTGGGGCAAGCCGGAGACGATTGAGATGCATGCAATCCTGAAGCAGGAATTCGTCCCCTGAAGTCCAGGAAGGCCACCCAGGCAGCGCCGGGCCGACAGTCAGGCGGAGGAGGACCACAGAGCATCGGCCGCGACCAGCATGTCGAGAGCCAGGACCCCTATCGCGCCTTTGCCAGATGGTACGACAGGATCTTCGGCCCCATGAACCAAGGGCTACGTCTGCTCGGCGTGAGGATGTTCGCACCGAAACCGGGGATGACGCTTCTGGACGTCGGGTGCGGCACCGGCGCTCAGCTCGAGCTGTACCGGCGATTCGACTGCAGACTGTTCGGGATCGACTCATCCGAGTCGATGCTCGCGGTCGCAAAGACCAAACTTGCGGATTCAGCCGATCTCCGATTGGGGGACGCCGCCGAGCTTCCCTATGCGAGCGGCATGTTCGACCTGGTGATTTCGATGCTCTCCCTGCACGAGATGAGACCGCAGGTCCGGATCGGCGCGGTTGAAGAGATGAAGCGTGTCCTCAAGGACACCGGCCGCATCCTGCTGATCGATCATCACCCTGGTCCGATTCAGCCAGTTGGGGGATGGATCACCAAGGCCATCGTGCTGATCGCCGAAGCGGCAGCGGGCCAGGAGCATTTCAGAAACTACCGCCACTTCATGTCGATCAAGGGACTTCCGGCGATAACCGAAATGTGTGGCTTGGGTATCATCAAGAGTAAGGTCGTCGGCGGCGGTGCGCTTGCACTCCAACTGCTTGAGAAACAGCCATATTCGCCGAGCAACCGGCGAGGAATCCCGTGATCTCTCACAGATCGGTGACATCATGCTGGGCGCGCGGACGAGGGACTTTGTTGATCCTGCAATGCGAGTGCCCTCGAAGGTCTCCCTGGGCCGTGAGGCAGGCACTCAGATGGCCGGCTCCACTGCCCGAATGGCAACTTCAATCGTCCAGGGTTCAGACAGATCTCTACAACAACACCACGGAGGTGGATTCATGACGCCGAAGGATATGCAACGACTCTTCGCCTACAACGCCTGGGCGTTCGATCGGGTATGGGGCTGCGTCGAACAATTATCTGACGAGCAGTTTGTCAGAGAGGTCGACTACTCGAGGGGTTCGGTCCGAAACCAGATGCTGCATATCGCCAGTGCTATCGAGCGTTGGATGCAGCGCCTGGAAGGTGACTCACCTGCGCCTGGCCCTGCCGCGGAAAGTTACCCCACTCCAGCCTCGGTTCGGGCCCGATTGGAGCAAACCAAGGGCGGGCTCGATGCCTATCTGGCGACCCTTGACCAGGCCAAGTTGGATGAGATTGTCGTAGGTCGGCTAACCGGCCGCGGAGCGGATTACGCCAGCCGGCGATCCGACCTGCTGCTGCACCTGGCGAACCACGGTACCGATCACCGAGCCCAGGTGCTCGCGATCCTCCATAGTGAATTCCAGGTCCCGACAGTCGAACAGGACATGGTGCTCTACCTGATCGAGGCCGGCGGATCAGTGCAGTAGTCAGGGCTTCGTGAGCCGGTTCATCGGACTTCTGTTCATCTCATTTGGAGCAGCCGCCTGCATCGGGGTGCGGCCCGGAGATATGGCTTGATGGAGGATCTAATTAGCAGCTCACAAACCCGCGCATCGATGCGGTCGGGTCCTTCTTTCCTCACCGAATCCTCATCTTTCTTACACACTTGGCCGCAATCCTGACCTTATAATGATTCCCGCTTTAGCTGCCGGCTTCGACCATCGGGCTTGTCATCAGTCGCAGGGTCGCTTTCCACGGCCGGCCCAAACTCACTTGGTAAGGTAGACCCCATGTCGGTTGCGATTCTCAGATCTCGTACCTCTCACATCCTGGCAGTTATGGCCGTGGCGGGCGTGGGCCTGGCGGCTTGCGGCGGGCCTGCCCCGGCGTCGACGGCGCTCCCTCCAACCCAGGCCGGGACGGCATCATCTCCAACTTCCGCGAGCGTCGACCAGGCAACCCAGGCCTCTGAAACACCCGCGGCCCCCGTCACATCGCCGGCGGTCACGGGCGACAGCCTCCGTCTCGTCCCTGCCGACAGCGGCAACGAAGCCCGCTATCGGGTGACCGAGCAGCTCGCCGACCTGTCATTCCCCTCCGACGCGATCGGGGTGACCAGCGAGGTCACCGGCATCCTTGTCGTCAGTTCGGAAGGGGGCATCGTCCCCGAGAAGTCGAAGTTCGTCGTCGGCCTGACGTCACTCACCTCAGACCAAAGCCGACGTGACAACTTCATCAAACAGCGGACTCTGGAAACCAACCGATTTCCGACAGCAGAGTTTCTCCCGGTCGAAGCCCAGGGCCTCGATGTGGCCGCGCTGCGTGCCGGCGAGACGGCGTTCGAACTGGTGGGGGATCTGACAGTTCACGGTGTTACCAAGCGCGTGACCTGGCAGGTGACGGCCGGTCTGAACGGGGACGCTCTGACTGGGACGGCCGGGACCGAGTTTAAGTTCGCCGATTTCGGGATGACCGTTCCGAGTGTGATGGTCGTGTTGAGCGTCGAAGACAGGATCCGACTGGAGTACGACTTCAACTTTGTGATCGAGGCCACGGGCGGTTCGTGAGCCGGGGGCGCCCCAAGGGAGCCTTGCCGGCAGCACGGCCGCCCACAGCCTGATGTCCTTAACTCCGGCCCGGATCATTCCGGGCCGGAGTCTTACTCCCCGGCCGTATTGCCGGCCGTCTCGAATGCGCGAGAATGGCGGGTCGACATGGACCCTGCCCACCGAGAAGGGCGGCCTTTCAGGGTCCGGATCTGTTCAACTGCGCCGCCCGCGTGGATAGAGGATGTCTACCCCGGAGCAAGACGCCATTCCTACCCGGTCGCCTCTGGGCGAAGCCCTATCCGCCCTAGGCAGCCTCTTCCTGATCGGCCTGATCGCGATCGGGCTGTATTTCCGCTTCGTTTCGACGGACTGGTCGCAAGGCACCAACCTCCACCCGGATGAGTACGGGCTGACAAACACCCTGACCCAGCTCGAACTCCCGGCTTCCCTGGCCGAGTACTTCAACACGCGCGTGTCTCCGATCAGCCCTTATCAGAAATACGACATCGATGGACAGCCGGCACAGAACGGCCCTGACAATCGCATGCGCTGGGGTCAATGGCCGATCATCCTCATCCGGGCCACCGGGGAGTTGGCCGGCATTACTGACTACGATGAGCTCCGGCTCTTGGGTCGTCGCATGTCGGCGTTGGCCGATTCGATCGCGCTGCTGTTCATCTTCCTCATCGGCCGGAGGCTCTACGGCACCAAGGTCGGCCTTCTGGCCGCCGCTCTCAGCTCGCTGGCCGTGATGCAGATCCAGCAATCGCATTTCATGACGGTCGACAACTTCGGTGTGATGTTCACGAGCATTAGCATGTACGCCGCGGTCGGGATCGCTCAGGCCCAGACGATCTACCGCCCCCCAGGTGCCGGCCCCGACGCGGTCCCGCCTGACACCGGATACCAGATCCATCGGCAGGCCTGGAAATGGTACGGCCTGTTCGGGGTCGCCTTTGGGATGGCCTTAGCCTCACGCGTGAATCTGCTTCCTCTCGGAGGGATGCTCCTCATTGCCTCATTCCTGGCAATCGCTGACCTCCGACTGCGCTCTCAAGAAGATCTCCTTCGGATCGGATGGTCGGTGGCGGCGCTGATGGCCTTCTCGCTGATCGCCGCCGGCCTGACATTCCGCGTGGTCCAACCAATGAGTTTTCGGGCCGAGACCGGTGACACTACCGTTCTGACTGTCACTCCCAACTCAGATTGGGTGGAAAGCATGATCGTCGCCCGCAACGAGTCGAATGGCAACGGAGGTGGCCCTCCCTCCGAGCAATGGGCAAACCGTCCGGCGATCATCTTCCCGTTGGTCAACATGGTTTTCTGGGGCATGGGCTTGCCTTTGGGCATCGCTGCCTGGTCCGGGTTCGCATGGGCAGCATGGAGAGTTTTCCGGCCTGGCCAAAGTTGGCGAGCGCACGCCCTGCCCCTGATCTGGGTGGGCGGTTACTTTCTCTACATGGGTACGCGCTGGGTCAAATCGATCCGGTATTTCCTGCCCATCTACCCCTTCCTGTGCCTGCTGGCGGCGTGGGCCCTGGCCGAGCTTTGGTGGCAAGCGACGCACTCGCGCGAGGCAGGGATAAGGGCTGATGAGGCACGCCCGCGACGGATGCTCTTCCCCGGTTTGACCCTGCTGGCGTGGGCGGTCGTCACTCTGGGCACGCTCACGTGGGCCAACGCATTCGTCAAGGCCGTGTATCTCAACGATCACACTCGAATCCGGGCGTCACACTGGATTTATGAGAACGTGCCGAAGGGTTCGGTGATCTCGAATGAGAACTGGGACGAGAGTGTTCCACTCCCCATGGATGGTTACAACCCGTTTGGGGACCTATATCGGGGAGTGACCATGGAGGTCCGGTGGTTCGATGACCAGCATAAGAAAGAGATGTTCTTGGAGAATCTGCCTCAGGTAGACTATATCTTCGTGCCCAGCCAGAGAGGGATCTGGAGTACCTCCCGCATACCTCGGACATATCCCATGACGATGGAGTACTACCGGGCCTTGTTCGATGGTCGATTAGGGTTCGACCAGGTGGCCGTCTTCACTGCGCCAATCCAGATCGGCCCCTTGGAAATCTCCGACGTCGGAGGCACGTTCGCCTGGGGCCATCCCCCTACCCTGCCTCTATTCGATGGAAGCTTCTTTGGGGCGGAAGAGGCGTTCAGTATCTATGACCATCCCCCCGTTTGGATCTTCAAGAAGCGGGTTGATTTCGATATCGACTCAGCCAGAGCCATCCTCGATTCGGTTGATCTCAGCCTGGTCGTTATCCAAACTGCCCGAGAAGCCAGCCGTTAGGCTGCGATTTGCCCCTCGCGGGAGCCAGTATCGGAGAGGTCCCTCAGAGACCAAGCCCCGGAACCGCTGGATCGTAGTACGCCCGCATTCTAAGAAGGGATTGATCAAACGATGCCGATCCTTGAGGTGGACTTCATCTGCCTGGACGAAAGGGGTACCCCGAGCGACTTGGCCCGACGGATTGCAGACGGCGCGGCTGAAGTCTTTGGGTCCTCCCCAGGCGAAACGTGGGTCAGGCTGAACCTTGTGCCGCGGGCGCGCTATGCCGAAAACGCGGGCGGGCCGCCGGAGGGAGTGCTCCCAGTCATTGTCCGGGTCCTGAAGCGCAGAAGCCCCCGCGGGGCCTCCCTGGCATCAGAGGTTGAGGCTTTGACGGAGGCGATCGCCAGAGCTTGCGATCGTCCTCCCGAGAACGTACATCTCATCTACGCTCCCGACGCGGAAGGACGGGTAGCCTTCGGCGGGCGCATCGCCACGGGCTGAGCTTGATTCCCCTCACCATCTGCACCAGGTTTGAGGCGCCCCGCAGGACGGCCCATTGGCCCCAAGCTCGGAATGGTTTTCCGTCTGTCCGATTGGGGCATACAAACAAGCACCTCGCAACCATATTCCTCACGACTCTGGGCCACGGCGATCGACGTGTCCAACCCTCCCGAATGCGCCAGCACGACTTTGTGGACCCCGGCAGCAGACTCCTCGGGCCTTTTCTTGGTGAGGCTGAAATCGGGCTTGTGGGAGAGATTCTATTCTTATGTGCACGGACCCCTCTTCACTCGGTCGCGGCCCGGCTGAACGCGGGCCAGGTGCGGTGAGAGTCAGACCGAGGGCGCATTGAGCATCGATCAGGCGACGTCTTGGGAGTAGAAAACGAAGAGGGCCACGGGAGGCGGCCCTCTCTCAGCGACGATGCGCCCTAGAGCGTGGGCGGGTTCGGACCGATGAAGTACGGCCGCATCATCTCGTTGTCCTCGTGCTCGACGATGTGGCAGTGCCAGACGAAGAGCCCGGGGCGGTCGAAAAGGGCTTTGACCCGGGTGATCTCGCCGGGGTAGGCGATGACGGTGTCCTTGAAGCCCGTCTCCCAGGTCTCTGGAGCACGGGAAGCGCCGCCGATCGGTTGGCGATTCACCACCTGGAACTGCACCTCGTGGATGTGGATCGGGTGGGCATCCACGGTGAAGTTGGCGATCTCCCAGACCTCGGTCGAGTTCAAGGCGGGGTTTTCGGTGATGGGATCGTCCCACGCCTTGATCGTGGTGCCGTCGCCCAGGAATGCGGCGACAGGGATCTCGAGAGCCGCGTTCTCCTGCTCGTGGAGCGACACCTGGCGGGTGTTGCTCGCGGGGCCGAGTGGCCGGAAGGCAGGCAGAGTCAACCGCGTCGGATCCCGGCTGGTATCGACACTGGTGGCTGACACGACGCGGAACTGCATCACCTGGCCGGTCGTGCTCGGGTCGGCCGGATCGAAGTCTACGCCCGGACTTCCGCCGCCAAAGGGCTCGTCTGGGCCGAGGTTCTGCAGGATGATCTCGGTGCCGACCGGGACGTTGGTGAAGTCGACAATCACGTCGGCCCGTTCGGCCAGGCCCATGAGAAGCTGATTGAGTTGCACGGGTGCGGGCAAGAAACCGCCTTCGGTGCCGATCTGCCAGAAGGGCAGGCCGTTGTCGAACTTCAGGATCAAGAATCGCGAGTTGCACCCGTTGAGGAAGCGGAAGCGGTAGCGCCGTTGCTCGACCTCCAGGAAGGGCCAGGTGCGGCCGTTGACCACGATCGTGTTGCCGAAGAACTCCGGGTTCCAGATGGGCGAGACGTCGGTGTCGGGGATATAGGGGCCGCCGTACTCATCGAAGAACGCACGGCTGTCCGGGTAGAACAGCGATCCGTCATCGTTGAAGGAGCGGTCCTGGATGGCGATCGGGATCTCGAAGAAGCGGCCGAACGGATCTGCGCCGACGCCGGGCGCTGGCCCGGGAAGGGGCCCAGCCGGAAGGTCACCGGGCCCACGCCGCACGAGGTAGAAGCCGGCCGGGCCCGCATAGACGTTTAGGCGGGTCATGCCCAGAGTGTGGTCGTGATACCAGAGCGTGCTGGCGCGCTGGTTGTTGTCATACTGGAAGACGGCCGTGCCCGCGTCCCAGGCCTGTCCGTAGGCGGCTTCGGCGATGGCCTTGAAGTCGTCATACCAAGTTCCCACCGAGGCATACCCACCGGGGATGTTGTTCGCCGCCGGCAGGTACCAGGCCTCCGCGAATCCGTCGCTCTCCTGGGTGCTGTGGCCTCCATGGAGATGCACCACCATGGGGACCGGGCCGGTGTACGGACCTGGAGTGCTCCCGAACGTCGGGCGCATGTCGCGGCCAACCTCGCCCCCGGGCGGGTTGGCCCAGTGCAGTGTCTGGTCAACGGGAAGAAGGTGCGGAAGGAAACCACCGCTGCCATCAACCAGTTGGTTCATCCACTTGACGCGGACCGGCCTGTGATATCGGGCCTCGAGCGTGAACGCGGGGTAATTGAAGGTTCCCGGATGGTTGACGGAGCCGTAGCTCCAGACGGTGGTTGCGGGCATGCCGGTCGGCAGAATCGGCTGCGAGAACTGCCGGACGGCGATCTCGTAGTAGTCCACCGGCCCGCCGCCCGTCTTCGGCATTGCTGGCGGGATTACGAGGGGCATGGCGTACTTGCTGATCGAAGTCGGATCCAGCGTCCCGCCCGGTATTGGCGCACGGGGCCGCAGAACCCAACGGCGAGGGACCATCAGCCCTGCCCCTGTCACGGCACTCAGTTTCAGGAAACCTCGTCGGTTCATAGTCTCCCTCCTACTATCGGCCAAGTCGTCGGCGGCTCGGGATCAGGACACGGGACATGCCTCATCTGGACTATGCCTTGTTGCACCTCCTTCCATCTCACGGTGGGTGGCCGGTCACGAGGAAACGGCTGTGTGGGCGGGGGAGCCGAGTGGCTGTGGAGTCTGCTGGCGGGGGACTCCCCCGAGCCACCCGGAGCCTCGAGCGCTAGCTTGCGTCCAAGGCGGGGTAATTAACTATAGAGTACTTGCAGTATATATCTGGAGCAATCGGGTGTCAATTAGATGGGACGATGATGTCCCATACCCCCTTCTATGGCGTTGAGAAGGATGCTCTCTGCTGGTGGAGGAACCGCGATGGCATTCGGGAAGAGCGCTGCCGAACCCACGGCCTCCCTGGCTGACAGAACCCCGCCTGGCCCGCAGTCGGCCCCAGCCCGGCCCGTATGCTGGAGCCCCGACGCCGCTGACTCGGTGAAGAATTGCTGCTGGGTCCATGCAGGCCGGAGATCCCGCACGAAGATCCGCTTCCCTCGCGATACAATCCCGGAGCCGCAAAGATCTATTCCAGGGTGAAATCCCGAGACATGCTCGATCAACTCAGACGGACACCTCCTCCTCTCATCGCCGTGGCCATAGTCGCCATGGTCATGGTTATCGCCCTGACCTCACTCAACGGCCCGGGGTTGTCGACGGACGCGGTGAACTACCTGTCGACCGCGGATAACCTGGCTCGAGGGATCGGTTTCAGGAACTTCGAAGGTGATCTCTACGTTTTGTGGCCGCCCCTCTACCCAGCCATCCTTGCCGGGTTTGAGCTCTTATTCGGCGTCGACCCCCAGGTTTCAGCCTCCGTATTGAATGCGCTTGCATTCGGCGGGACCGTCTTGCTGATGGGAATTCTCGCGCGACGAATCCTCCATCGGGAAGTTGTGCTATCCGTATGGGCAGTCGCCGGATCTCTGCTCTCCACATCGACCTTCGCCCTGACCGTCAATGTGGCCTCGGATCCGATCTTTATCGTCCTTGTGTTGTCCTTTCTGATCCTGTTTGACAGGTACGCCCGGGACGGCGATCGGGCGTCTTATGCCGGCCTGATCGCGGTCTGCGGTCTGGCGTGCCTTCAGCGCTATATCGGCGCGACGCTCGTTCTTACGGGCTCGCTTGGGATGGTGTATGCCCGCTGGTCAAGACCCCGACGCGGATTGGGCGAGGCGGCCGTTTTCGCCGGGCTGAGCGCGGCCCCCCTGGGGGCGTGGATCGTACGGAATTATCTGGTAAGTGGAACGCTTCTCGGGGTGCGGGATCCTGAGACGTGGAAACCGATTGAGAATCTGCTCGATATCGGTTTCAAGGCCGCCCGCTGGTTCGTTCCATATCAGCTGTCATCTCATCCGGCATTCTGGGTCGTGTTGGTCATCGGTCTGGCCATCATCCTCATCGTCCGCCGGAAGACGCTCGTTCGACCATTGGCCGGGGTGAAACCTGAGCCGATCACGTTTGTGTTGATCCTCTTCCCGATCATCTATCTAGCCGCCATGGTAGTCCTCACCAAGTCGGTCGATCACAAGAATGTCATCTACGACGACAGGCTGTACCTCCCGGCGTATTTCCCGTTGTTCATCCTCTTGTTGCTGCTTCTGGAACGGATGTTGGGTCTCGTGCTGACTGGGGCATCACCACGTCTTCACCGCTCTATACTGATTGGAGCCGCGACGATCTGGCTCCTCTTCCCAGCGTACGGGATGTACAAATTCTGGGCCAGATCCGTCCACGACGGTGGGATCGCCTACTACAACATCTACAACACCCCGGCCTATCGGGACTCGGCTGTGACCCTGCAGCTGAAGACATGGGCCTCCGACCCGGCGACAACAGTCTTCAGCAACTATCCGCCCGCGGTGTATCTCCAGACCAGGCGGATCGTCGGCAGTCTCCCAAGCAGGACGAACTTCTTCGGCGTCCCACGGCCTTTAGAGGGCTATGCCGGACGATGGCCTGGGCAGACGCCGGCCGTACTGGTGTGGTACGAACCGAACACGAAGCGGAACTTGTACGGCCCTTCCGAGCTCTCCACACTCTCACAGCTCCAGCCCCTGTTCACCTCGGACGATGGTGCGATCTACGCCCTCACGCCTCGATGAGCGCCCTCAGGAGGATGGTTTCGAGGCCTCGCGGATTCCGCGGGACTCTTCTTGAAGAGGCAGAGGGAGAGGATGGTAAGAGATCCGACGCATGTGAATTGTGAGAGAATGAGTCGCCGATTTGGATTGGAGCCAAGGAGCGCGGTGCTCTGCCCGGGGCGGACGTGAGCGCCTGCGGATCGGAGGTGACGAAGAGGATAGGTGCGCGGCGGTAGTGCGAGGCCTGCCCTGGCGTGAGAGCGCATGGCGGGTGATACACCTCTTACGGACTGGTGTCGTCAAGGGTATGGTGTTTCATCATTTGGTCAAGATAAGGTGAGGAGGATTTGAGACATGGTTTCTTTTGCAGGTATCAACTGGCTCGCAGTAGTTGTCGGTGTCGTCGTCAGCAATGCACTGGGTTTCCTCTGGTATGGTCCCTTGTTCGGTAATGCCTGGATGCGCATGATCGGGAAGCGCCGGGAGGAGATCCAATCCGAGCCCAGCATGTACATCATCACAATGGTCGCCTCGGCGATCACGATGATCGTGCTGGCTGTGATCATTCGGGCCATGGGCTCGGCGAGCCTGCTGGAAGGCGCCCTGACGGGTGCGGTTACGTGGCTCGGCATCGGGGCGACGGCGACCTTCGTCTACACAACATTCGAAGGCCCACCGACCAATGTCTGGGCCCTGAATGGGGCCTATCAGCTTGTGGTGTACGTGGTCATGGGAGCACTCTTCGCGATCTGGTAATGGCTGGCTGCACTTCGGTCGCCGCTTCGCGCGCCCGATCAACCGATCCCCGGCGCGGTCTCGACGCTAACCCTTCGTCGGCCGTCGTCCGTCCCTCGACCTGCGCGCTCTTCGAGCCGACACGATGAAGGCGGTCGAGGCCACGGCGTTGGGAAAGCGCGTCTCGGAACTGATCCAGACCGGCGATCCAGGGTCGGCACGCGACTTGCTTTTGCCGGTACTGACCCGGCGCACCCCATTCCGAGCGCTCGATCGCATCGGTGAGGAGATCGGGGCCGGTCCGCTTCCCTCGGCGATTGCCTTCCTGGGGTCCATTGCCGAGGAAGGAGCCCTTGGGGGCTGGCCGGTCATTGGGTGTGCCCTGGCGCGACAGGCGGATCGGGATCAACTCGGCGCCTTCGAGCGTTGTCAGTCATTCATCGTAGCCGCCGATATCTGGTATGCCACAGACATCCTGGGCGAGCGTCTTCCCGGCCGGTCCCTGGCCCTGGACTTTGACCGAGCCTTGGCCCTGCTCGAGCCGTGGCGCGGGAATCCCAACCGTTGGATTCGCCGAGCGGTTGGCGTCGGTGTGCATGTTTGGGCCAAGCGATCGCGTGGAACTCCGGCACTTGCGCCACGCGCCCTTGCTCTCCTGACATTCTTGGAGCCGATGTTCGAAGAGGACGTGTTGGACACTGTCAAAGGTATCGGGTGGGGGTTGAAAACCATCGGACGCTTCTACCCTCGAGAGCTGGCAGCCTGGTTACGTCGACAAGTCGTGGTCGCCGGTCGGCGACACCGAAAGCTGATGCTTCGCAAGGCGCTCACCTATCTACCGCCGGATCAGCGCTCCCTGGCGCTCGGAACGGCCGGATTGTCATGATCGAGTTCCAGGAGTTCAACGCCCGCAAGATTGTCAACGTCCACCGCCACGTCGACGGACCCTGGTTCTGGGACAAATACAGCGCGCATCCGTATGTAGGATGTCGGAGCGGATGCGAATTCTGCTACTTGCGCGGCGGACGGTACCTGGGCCGCCGTGATCCGGCAACTTTCGACACTTTGATCCAGGTCAAGGTCAACGCGCCCGCGTTGCTGAAAAAGGAGCTTGCCCGTCTTGAGAAGGACGTTATCGTGTGCGGAGATTGGCAGCAGCCCGCCGAAGATCGGTACCGGCTTTCGCGTGAGATGCTCGAGGTGGTGTACGACTTCGGATTCCCGGTATTCGTAGTCGAACGTTCACCCTTGATCGCCCGCGACCTTGACCTGCTCGTGTCGATCAACACACGCGCCTGGACGGGCGTGGTGATGAGCATCAGCAGCCTGGACGATGGGTTGAAGAGATCCTTCGAGCCAAGAAGCCCGGGAGTGAAGAGGCGGCTTCAGGCGATGAAGTCTCTGGCAGAGGCCGGGATACTGACCGGCGCGGCTTTGATGCCTTTGATACCCAAGGTCGGTGATGATCCGGCCCAGATCGAGGAGATCATTCGAGCCGTACAAGACCATGGGGGAACATTCGTCCTCGGCGGAAGTCTGACGATGGAAGGCGCACAGGCCGAGCGAACGCTGGCCGCCGCCCGCGCACGCGATCCTGGCCTCGAAGCTAAATGGCGTGAGCTGTATGGCTGGGACGACGCAGGCAAGCCCAACTACTCACCTCCGGCGCCCTACTCGGCCAGGCTCCTGAGGACAATCCGTGAGCTGTGCATTCGCTTCGGAATGAAGGATCGTATGCCGCGGTACATCCTCCCGGGTCCATTGGCGAGCAACAAGGTGATTGCCGAAAGGCTGTTCCTGAGAACGTACGACCTCGAGCTCGAGCAAGCGCAATCGAGCCGGATTTGGGCTTACCGACGAGCAGCCTGGACAGTCGACGAGTTCGCCGAAAGTATTGAAGTTGTGCATCGACGCGGCGGTGAGGCGGCCTTGCGAGAGCTTCCGGGGATCGGCCCGCGGATTGCAGCTCAAATTGCGCGCTGGCTGCTAGAAGATGAGGAAACCCGGAGGCAGGGAACGACCGCTCCGGCTTGAGCCGAGGCGGTATTCGTCGAATGTTGTCAGGCCCTGGTCGGCCTGAGATCGATCCGCACAAGCGACCGAAGGCACGCACCCAGGCGAAAGTCGACCGGGTGGATTGAGGAAGATCCGTCAGGCCTCGAGGAGAGAGAAGCCCACTGCTGAAGCATGAACCTCGTCGCGCTCACCGACATCCATGACGATATCGCCGGGATACCGAAGATCGCCGCCGATCTGGAGGCGGCCGACGTGGTCATCCTCGCCGGAGACTTGACCAACTTCGGCCACAAACCGGCAGCCGAGCGTGTCATCCGGGCCGTCACGCGTTTCGCGCGACGCGTGCTCGCCGTGCCCGGCAACTGTGATTATCCTGACATCGCCTCCTACCTGAATGATCTCGATGCGAGTCTGCATGGCCATTGTGAGACGATCGACGGCGTTGCCCTTGTCGGTGTCGGGGGATCGCTTCCCGCCCCGGGTACGACCCCCTTCGAGTTCAGCGAGGCTGAGCTGGCGCGTATCCTGGCTAAGGCCACCGGAGACCCCGGGTCGCAACTCCCGTTGGTCCTCGTCGCGCACCAACCTCCTTTCAGAACCATGAGCGACCAGATACACACCGGCGAGCACGTCGGGAGCACGGCCATTCGCTCGTTCATCGAGGAACGTCGACCGCTGATTTGCTTCACCGGCCACATCCACGAGGCAGCCGGGATCGACATGCTGGACCAGACCCGGGTCGTCAATCCAGGGCCGTTCGGTAAAGGTGGGTACGCGTACGCCGAATTGGACAACGAGGTCCACCGGCTCGAGATCCGGCGTTGGCGCGGCTAACCATGCTGGGGCCAGAAGACACCCGAACGAGTGTCGGGGCGTTTCACCACTGCCGGGGCCTCAGAAGTAGACCCAGAGCCACCCAGTGGGCTTCGGCCGTTGAACTCCCCGGAACACCTCATACTCCCGGCCATTCGACATTTATCCCCACGACGAGGAAGTGCTGCCGGAGTAGAGCGCAACAGGAGGAGCAGAAAAGGAGGACACATCCTCATGAAGAGCTACCGGAAGGAGCTCTGGTTTAACGTACACGGCCGGCGCGGGTTCGTTAACATCACGCCCCAGGTCGAGCAAGCTGTGGTGGAGAGCGGTATTCGGGAGGGGATCGCCCTGGTCAATGCCATGCACATCACAGCCTCCGTCTTCATCAATGATGACGAGCCAGGTTTGCATCAGGACTACGACAGTTGGCTTGAAGAGCTGGCTCCCCACGAACCGGTCAGTCAATACCGCCACAATCGCACCGGAGAAGACAACGCCGATGCCCACCTCAAGAGACAGGTCATGGGCCGGGAGGTTGTGGTGGCGATCACAGAAGGCGGGCTTGATTTCGGGCCGTGGGAGCAGGTATTCTATGGGGAGTTCGATGGCGGGCGGAGGAAGCGCGTCTTGATCAAGATCATCGGGGAATGAAGGCCCTCCAGTCCTCGGGCGTCTCCTGGATCTCTTCGCCCTGGTATAGACTGTGCTGCCACAGAGCGACCAAGTCGCAAAAGGATGAACAAGGATGGAACCCAAGACGGTGGACGAGTATGTCGAGAGCCTGGAAGGATGGCAACAGGATGTCGTGAAGACTCTGAGGGGCCTCATTCTGAAGACCGTCCCGGATGCCAAAGAGTCGTTCAAGTGGTCACAGCCCGTCTACGAGGTGAATGGGCCCTTCTGCCACATCAAGGCCTTCAGCAAGCATGTCAACTTCGGCTTCTGGAGAGGCGGGGAACTCGACGATCCCCTCGGGCTTCTCCAGGGAATGGGTGACAAGATGCGGCATGTGGGTCTCACCGGCCTCAAGGACATCCGAAAGAAAGCGTTTCAGGATTTCCTTCGGGCCGCAGCCGACCTCAACCGGGCGAAGGGTGACCCGACGAGCTCTCCAGAACGATAGCGCCTCGCTCACGTTCCCGAATTGGCCTGTCATGCCCCGCACCGGGCTCATGCGGCCTCGCGCGGGATGGGTCTATCCGGGCTGCAACGGGGCACTCCGCAACCGTGCGCAACTCGAACAGGCCGCGGCACGGCTGGCCACGTGCACGTGGAATGGGGAGCAACGATGATCAAAGTAACCCGAATCGGCGATCAGACGTATGCGGTCGACGTGGATGGCCCACCAGCCACGATCCATAAGGTGCATCTCTCGCGCGAGTACTCCCGAAAGTTGACCGCGGGGCAGGTCAGCGACGAAGCCCTCATCCTGCGTTCCTTCGAGTTCCTGCTGGAACGGGAGAGCAACACCAGCATTCTGCGGGAGTTCGACCTTCGTGTCATCGGGCGATACTTTCCCGAATACGAGAATGAGATCCGCGAGACGCTTGGCTAGACAGGCGCGCCTCGATCCATTGGATTTGGCAGACAGGGTGTGCGTTTCGGTAGCGACCCGCCTTGCGGAGAAGCATCTTCTCGCCGACCCCCCGACCGACGGGCCGGCCGACGAACCTGACCTGAGGAAAGGAGCGCCCGTGTCTGAAGCCAGGATGGCCTTGACTGTCCTCCCGGAGGCGATGGCGATCAGCCGCCTAGGGCCGGATGAACCCACTCCCGATTGGCTCGACCACGGCGGCTTCTATTGCCTGACACACACCGGCGAATCTCTCACCGTCGTCACCCGGGAGGTCGGAGTCCCAGAGCAGGTAGAGTGTGATCGCGGCTGGCGCTGCCTCGAGGTTCGGGGCCCCCTCGCCCTGAATTTGACGGGGGTGCTCGCCTCCTTGACCGCTCCACTGGCGCGGGCCGGCGTACCTGTGTTTGTGGTCTCGAGCTATGAGACGGACTTCTTGTTGGTCAAGGAGTCAATGCTGACGGAAGCCAAGCGTGCCCTCGAGCAAGCTGGCCATGTCATCCTTGGCTGAGGTGCGGGAGCGTAGGGGACCATCGGCTGATTGGCAGAAAGCTCTGCCAATTCCAGCGAATCACCCGCGCGCGATGGCCTGGATCACCTCCCAGGGGAGAACCCTGAGCCTCCGCCACAAGCCCTCATCGCGAACCCGGCCGGCGAAGTCGAGCCAGCCCCGCTCGAGATGGGGCCAGGCCTCCGAAGGCGTGACCAACCACAAGTGCAAGGTGAGTCCGAGTCTCTCAGCCAGGGACAACCCGACCAAAAGTGTTCGGCTCAGTTGGTAGTGCCTGTCACACGGGGGCGATTCATTCCCGGGAACAGGCCGCTCGCCGAAATCCAGCGCGGTCTCGAAACGCGCTCCATCATGCTCCCAATAACGACATGGATCTCGCAGTACGGATTCTTCGATGTGGATCTCCGGACAGCGGCCGGCGGTGTACCTCGAGCAACGGCCGGGGATGGCCAGATTCTTCACCTCAGCAACCACAAGGTGGTTCGCCCCGCGCAGGTATAGGTCGACCTCCGTGCGTGGACCCTGCCCGTCGACTCGAGCGAGAACCGCGTCGAGTCCCTCAAGCCGCTCGCCCTCAACGCTGTAACCCCAGAAGTAGGGTTTGAGCTCATCGACGAATTCGTCCCCCGAGAGGGGAGTTCCCCAGAGCGGCCTCGCCCCGAGAAGATCGACAAGCCGCACGGTCGGCTGAGCCAGCGGGTATACGAGATT
>Ga0299915_10001326_pt1 | contig 18419 bp, 18 predicted proteins | sample RVTome_13_FD_200263 | JGI IMG/M metagenome (GOLD analysis project Ga0299915, IMG submission 200263) | Soil microbial communities from uranium-contaminated site in the Upper Colorado River Basin, Wyoming, United States - RVT92D227 (version 2) ... | reverse complement strand
ACCCCGCTGCAGAGCCCTGCACCGCATGGTGTACAAGGCAGCGCAGCGGCGCATCATTTCTAACGGGGTGAACACTTTATAAGAGATGCCAAAAAGAAATTCAAGAATCTTTTGTCCATTGAGTTTCTTGGGTTCATAGGGTTTCTCAGGTGAAATGAGTAAACACAATCAATAAAAGAGTTGTGTATTCCGTAGGCATAATCCCTTCTTATCATTTCAAAACAGTGTGATGATTTTGGACAAATGGTTCAATATGAATTTTTAATCACCTACTCTTTTACCCTTCGGAGTTCCATTACCACGGGATTGAATGGATCGGGACAGGCAATGGTCGTCTTGTCTCGATCCTTTTCCCAAGGATATTCTCCTCCATGCCGAAGCAACCGCCATGAGGGAAAGATGGCATAAAATGCGGATGGGCAAATGGCCCGAGGATCCCCGGATGATCCCAAAAGAAAGTCCTTGCTCAGATCAAATTCCTGGCCCATATAATGGCCTGCGGCACAGGTCCCTTTAACGGAGACAACTTTTAAGATTACCTTCTCTGGATTTGCCATAAATGAGCCTCCTTCCGATCTATTATTTTCTTTTTCAAATAAATTGCCCATGGCCGATTTGGCCACCCCTGCCAACCGGCAGGCAGGCACGAAATATGGAAATCAAAAATCCCCCCTTGCCCCCCTTTAGCAAAGGGGGGTTGGGGGGATTTGGAAATGTATTTTCCATGTAATTATTGATAGAAATGAAGCTTGTGTCAACCCTTCGACCCGCTCAAGGTTGACCCTGAGTGGCTTATTAACATACCCTCCTGAAGAATAGGTCTTGGTGCCGCCGAACGGCTCAATTCAAATTTGAACTCATGAAGAAGAAACTTTTGAATCCCTTTACAAAAGGGAGAGGAAAAATTTAAAATAGGTCAATACGAGAGATGGCGACGCAGAAGAAATTGACCCGCGATTTTGTCCTCTGTTTCTTTGCCCAATTTGCATTCTCCTCTACTTTCTCCATTCTTATTCCGACCCTTCCGATTTACCTTTCAAGCATGGGAGCCAAAGAGGCAGAGATCGGTGTTCTTATCGGAGCGTTTAGCGTCTCTTCTTTAGTCTTAAGACCTATCGTGGGGAAAGCCCTTCTAAAAATTCCTGAAAGAAGCTTCATGATTGCTGGAGCCCTCTTCTTTACCTCTTCATCCATTGCCTATCTCTTTGCACCCCCTTTCTGGCCCCTGTTGGCCCTAAGGATCCTTCACGGTATCGGATTTGCTTTTTTCTCAACGGCCTCTTTCACCTTGGTCGCCAATATTGTTCCTGAAACCAATCGTGGCCAAATTATCGGTTACTTCTATTTATCCATCAATTTTGCCTTTGCTTTGGCTCCTTACCTTGGGATGCTTCTCATAAACCAATTTAACTTCCCCTTTAACTTCAAGGTCCTCTTCCTGGTCTGCACCGGTTTGTCTTTATGCTGCCTATTCATCACTCTCAAATTGGAAAAGATTCAAGGCCTTCCCATGGCGGATCCATCGTCCCAGAAGCAACCCTTCTTAAGCCTGGAAGCACTTCCACCATCTATCATTGCTTTCTTGATCACGATTACCTGGGGGGCGGTGACTGCCTTTTTCCCTCTTTACGCCGTGAAGAAAGGAGTTGAGAACCCCGGCGTTTTCTTCGCTGCTTTTGCTATCACGCTCATTGTAGTGCGTGGTTTGGGCGGAAAGATATTGGATGTCTATCCCAGAGAAAAGGTGATCTTGCCATGCCTTTTCAATCTTATCATTTCAATGCCAATCCTCGCCTTCTCGAGCACCTTACCGATGTTTATTCTTGCTGCAATCATATGGGGAATTGGGAGTGCCTTTCTTTATCCTTGCTTGGTGGCTTATACGATCGACCGTGCGGGCTCCTCTCGGGGACCGGCGATGGGTACCTTTACAGCGCTTACTGACTTAGGGGCGGGCATGGGGGCAGTGTTGATGGGCATCATCCTTCAGTTGACCAACTATACGATCATGTTCTTATGCTTAGCTCTCACGGGTATCATCAATTTCGTCTATTTCTATTTAGCCATTAGAAAAAAACCTCAAAAAATCCTCTCCCCCGTGAGGCTGTGTCGCAATCATGATGGAGGGTAGATTGGGGCGGAACACACAGCCAGGCTCCTCAGCTTTAGAATGCGGTCATTTAGAGTTATGGGTAATCGAGCCCCTTGCAAATGCAATCTTTTTATGGGCTTACAGCTTAGTAGCTGACCGATAAAGGTTTCCTCTCTAAAGCTTCGTCACCTGACTGCCTGTTCCGTCTTGCGACGGAAGTGGTCTCTCGTTAATTACGACACAGTCTCCGTGGGGTGAGAGCCTGCCTGCCGCAGGCAGGGATAGTAGGGAGAGAGTAACATGCCAATCTATGAATACAGATGTAAAGATTGCGGAAAGATCTCTGAATTCCTCTTGATCAAAACCGATGAGACCTTTATCCCTCAATGCAAACGATGCAAAAGTAAAAAGATGTCCCGTGTCCTCTCCAGGGTGAGGGTGGTCCGTTCGGAAGAAAGCAGAATGGAAAACCTGGCTGACCCATCAAAATGGGGTGGCCTGGACGAGAAGGATCCGAAGAGTATGGCCAGATGGATGAAACGAATGGGCAAGGAGATGGGAGAAGATATGGGTGAAGATGTGGATCAGATGGTGGATGAAACGATGGAAGAGAAGATGGCCTCGAAGTCGATTGATGGGTTAGACGATGGCTAATTCTTCATTCAGAAGGTCTGAGATAAACATGTGGCCGGGTGCGTGAGTAATACAGAGATCAGGCTTTGTCTGCATCACTACAGCCTGGGGTGTTACACCACAAGCCCAGAATACCGGGATTTCTCCCTTCTTAATAGTCACTGGATCTCCAAAGTCAGGTTTTCTGAGATCTTTAATTCCAATCATCAAGGGATCACCAATATGAATGGGCGCGCCGTGCACCCAAGCATAGCGTGAGGTAATCTGAACAGCCCGAGTAACTTTATCTGACGGAATGGGTCTCATCGTAACAACCATTGGCCCATGAAAGACTCCAGCGGAATTGCAGGGGATGTTAGTGATATACATCGAGACATTCTTGTGCTCCTCGATATAACGGACGGGGATCTTCGACCGGAGCATTGCCTCTTCAAAAGAAAAACTGCAACCTAAGAGAAAGGTGACGAAGTCGGGCTTCCAAGAACTTCTGATTTCTTTGACAGTGTTTTGTAGCTTTCCATCTCGAAAAATGTTGTAACGAGGAACGTCTGTTCTGATATCGGCATCCAGAGACAAAAACTTCGTCATGAATTCTCCTGGCTCTAAGACTTCGAGCAGGGGACAGGGTTTTGGATTTCTCTGACAGAAGAGGAGAAAGTCAAAGGCATATTTCTGCGGGAGGATAACCAGATTAGCCTGAGCATAACCCATGGCCAACCCTGCTGTGGGCTTATCCCATTTCCCTTTTCGGATGAGATTGCGGATTTGTTTGGGAGTGAGCTGTTGGATGTTTTTCATGATAACAACCTTTCCTCAGCCTATTTTTTATAGAATCGTTAGAGGATAAGCTCGAATCTTTGTTCAGTGACGGTTCTCCCCCATTGATTGCCTTCGCGTTCCTCGCAGAGCTTGAAACCAAATCTCTCATAAAGATGGCGTGCTGGATCGAGACCTGAAAAAGTCCAGAGATAGACTCGGGCAAACTTTTTCTTTTGGCAAAATTCGACGGCTTCTTTAAGCAGCATCTTCCCGATGCCATGCCCTTGGTTTTCCAGTGCCACAATGAACCATCTCAGGTGGGCTCCTTTGCTATTGTGATTGGCTCCGTCGATGGCAATAGAGCCTATAATTTCTTCTTCTACCCTAACTACCCAAAACCCATCACGGACTTCATCAAAGTGCCGTAAAAACTCTGAAAGCTCTGTGGCCACTTTCGACTCAAAGAAAAGATCGAACCCCCAGTGCTTGTAGTAATAAGTGCCGTGCAGTTCAGCAATCCGACCGATGGCACCAGGAATATAACCGGACAGTTCTACATCGCGCATAGCTATTTATTGATGACCCTTATTGCCTTCGGATCATCGGCCGTCTTAAAGACACCGATTGCGGTTTTACCTTTTCCAGCCGTTGCGTACATGTACTCGATATCAATGCCTACGTCGCCTATCTTTCTTGCAACCTTCTGCAATTCTCCTGGCTTGTTGGGCATTTCTACCTCAACCACATCCCTCTCTTCAATCCCGACTCCCAACAATGCGAGAGACTTTTTCGCTTTTGCATTGCTATCAACAGTAAGCAGAAAAAGGGCACTGTCCCCCATTGCATAGGCACATATGGCGGTAATATTCACCTTTGCCCCAGCGACAGCCATGGTCACCTCTGAAAGCAATCCGACTTTGTTGGGCATCGTAAAACTGATCTCTTTTACTTTTCTTGCTCTTGTCATAGTCGATCCCTCCTTCATGTTTGTGTTTCAGCACATTCTATAATGGGCATTTGAAAAGTCAACCATTCACTTCGCTTACCCCCTCACCTTAATTCTCTCCCCTGCCTTCGTCCCGCAAGGCGGGGCTTCGCGTAGGCAGGCGCCAGGGAAGGGGAGAAAATATCTAAACAGATTTTGGGCTTAGAGACATAGTTAAAAGGTTACAACCCCAGGAAGGCTTTTTTGATGACTTCTGCGTTGAGGAGTTCTTTGCCGGTTCCCTGGTGGATGGTCCTTCCGGTTTGTAGGACATAGCCGCGGTCGGATAGCTCGAGGGATTCTCGGACATTCTGCTCAACGAGGAGGATCGTTTTCCCTGTCTCTTTTAATTTGGCCACAGCTTCCAGCATCTCATCCACCAGTTTTGGCATCAGACCTAAGGAAGGCTCATCAAGCATGAGAAGTTTGGGGTTGGACATCAATCCCCTTCCAATGGCGAGCATCTGTTGTTCTCCGCCGCTGAGGGTTCCTCCTTGTTGAAGGTGTCTCTCAGCCAGCCGGGGGAAGAGGTGATAAACATACTCCAGATTCTTTTCCACCGCCTCATCGCCTTTGAGGATATAAGCTCCTATTTCCAGATTTTCATGAACCGTGAGGGGAGCAAATATTAACCGGGCCTCGGGAATATAGGTGATTCCTTTTCGGACAATATCCGCCGTGGAAAGGTGAGAGATCTCTTGATTCTCAAACTGGATTGAACCCTTGGAAGGATGGAGGGCGCCAGCAATCGTCTTGAGCAGTGTTGATTTCCCTGCACCGTTTGCACCGACCACAGAGACCAGTTCCCCCTGGTTCACTTCAAGAGAGACATTGTGAATGACGGGGACGCCACTGTATCGGACTTCGATCTCAGAGATCCTTAGCATACTTTTCCCCCAAATAGGCTTTAATCACCCGGTCATTCTTCACAATCTCCTTTGGCACCCCTTCAGCAATTTTTTCACCACCATCAAGAACGATGACCCGTTGGGAGATGGGCATCACTACCTCCATGACATGTTCGATGAGGAAAAGGGTAATCTTCTTTTCCTGGTGGATTTTTTTCAATAGATCCACCATCTCCTCAGTTTCTTTGGGGTTGAGGCCAGAGGCCACTTCATCCAGCATCAAGAGTTCCGGTTGGGTTGCTAAGGCCCTCGCCAGTCCTATCTTCTTCTGGCTGGCGATAGGCAATTCATTTAGATGATAGATCCTCACACTGTCCAATCCCAGAAAGCCCAGGAGGGCAGCGGCCTCCACTTTTGCAAGATGGCGGTCATCGGTCCTGCAAAAAGCGCCGACCATCACATTTTCAAGGACAGTCATTCCAGTGGTGACCTTCATGATCTGGAATGTTCTTCCGATTCCTTCCCGATTCGTTAAAAAGGGTTTGAATCCTGTGATCTCCTTTTCTTTGAAGATCACCTTCCCTGAATCGGGCTTATGGTAACCGACAATGCTGTTGAACAGGGTTGTCTTGCCAGCGCCATTCGGACCGATCAAACCGATGATCTCGCCTTGATTGATTTGGAAGGAGATATGGTTATTGGCCACCACACCGCCAAAGTCCTTGACAAGATCGATCACTTCAAGAAATGCCACGCTATGTACCTCTTTTTCGAAACTGCTCGATGATGCCCCAGATTCCTCGAGGTTGATAGGCAGCGACAATCATGATCAGCGCAGAATAAATCATAAAATCAACTCCGATCAAACCTCTCTGAGCACCCAGCCAACTTCCGAGAAAGCGATCAAGGGGGACTAAAAAACCTGACCCGATGATGGGTCCCCACATGGACCCCGCTCCTCCTAACATCGACATCAACGCAATCTTAATCGAAAGGTCTAAATCCATCACCGAATACGGATCGATATAAAGATTGTAAACGGCTAAGAATCCACCCCCCACCGCTACAAAAGCTGAGGCGATGGAGTAAGCTTTGATTTTGCACCAGCGAGCATCAATCCCAAGGCTTTCTGCCGCCTCTTCATCATCTTTAATCATCCGAAGTTGATAACCCAACTTTGATCTTCGAAACCAATTCATATAGAAAATAGCGACATAAAAAAGGACCATGATGAAATAGAAATAATAAGTATCCGACTTAAACTGCATATATAGAAAATCAGGATGTTCACGGATGGGAAGTTCTATCCCCTTGGCGGCTCCGACCAGTTTCCAGTTGATGAAAATGTCTTGAAGCACTAATGAGGTACAGATGGTGGCAATAGCAAAGTAATGGCCCTTCAGTCTGAAAAGAGGATATCCAATGATGAAGGAGTATCCAATGGCTATAAGGACGCCGATGGGCATGGAGACCCAGAAGGGAATCTTCCACCAGACCATTGTCAGAGCGACGGTGTAGGCTCCGATCCCCACATATTGAGCTTTACCCAGCTCCACCTGCCCCCCATAACCGCCGATCGTGTTCCATCCCATCCCGAAAAGGGAGAAAAGGAGGAATTGGATCGCCACCGCCTTGACAAAGGAGCCGGCCCCGAGCCAGGGAAAGATAAGAAGGAAAAGGGTGAAAATGGCAAAGCCTACCTTTTCCGGTTTTGAGAAATCTCTGAAGTCGAAGGCATCCCTTAATGTTTCCATCCAAATAATCCCTGGGGTCTGAAAACGACAATAATGAAGTAGGCAAAATAAACCAATGTAAATTTAAAATGAGGGCCTAAAAAGTCCCAACCAATGAGATGACCAAAGACCGGGAATAACATCTCAATCATCCCGATCAGGATTCCGGCAAAGAATGCCCCTTTGATACTTCCAAATCCACCCATGGCAACCGATGCAAAGGCGATCATGACGAAAAGGAGGCCTATCGTCGGATAGACATACCAGAAATTTACCAGCAATCCTCCAGCAATACCAACGGTTCCCCCACCGATCATCCAGGCAAAGGCATTCATCTGATCTGTCTTAATGCCCATATAAGCTGCCGCTTCCTTGTTGAGAGCCGTCGCCCTGAGGGCTTTCCCCAATTTGGTTCGGTGGAGAAGGTAGTAGACGAGAAGGAATGCGAGAAGGCTGAGAATGGCTGCGGAGAGTTTGGTCCAATCGAGAATGAACGGGCCCAAGGAGAGACTTTTTCCAACCAGCAATCCCTTCTGAACGATCCGGTAATCAGTCCCAAAAAGAAATTGTGCAAGATACCGTAAGAAGAGCATCAGACCAAAGGTTCCAAAGAGCTGGGCAATCATTGGGCCTCGGAGTAAGTGTTTTACCAAACAGTAATAGGATGCCAATCCAAGAAGCATTCCTACGATTGCAGAAGCAGGGAGGGTAATTAGGGGATCAATGTGGAGGAGGAGGCTTGTCCAGTAAGCCGTATACATCCCGATCATCAGGAACTCACCATGGGCAAAGTTGACAATGTCCATCATGCCAAAGATAATGGTGAGGCCAAGGGCTACCAGAGCAAAAAGAAGGCCCATCAGGATTCCCTGAAGGAGTGCGTCGAGAACGATCATAATTTCAGCTTAATGGGAACATTAGAATGTTGGAATAATGGAATATTGGGTTCAAATGCGAATAGAAACTTCTTTACCCCTTCTTTACCCATTATTCCACTATTCCATTATTCCATTATTCCAAATCCCCCTAAATCGATTTAGGGGGATTACAAATTACTTCCATCCCGGGAAAGGATAGATCATATTGGCTGTAGCAAGATCAAAGGGATAGACGATTTCGAGGTCGGCTTTCCCCTCTTTCCACTGATATTGTCCGATCAAGCCCCTGCCTTTGATGTTCTGACCCGTTGCATCAAATTTGATTCCATCCCATGGCATGACCAACTCGTAACCTGGAATGTCGATCTCATTACATGACTTCTGAATGGCCTTGGGATCAGTTGAACCGGCTCGGTTCAGCACATAGGCCCAGGTTTGAACGCCTACAACCGATCGCCCAGTTGCTCCGGTCAGTTCATCACCATATTTCTTTTTGTAGAGGTCATTAATCTGGCCAGCTACCCTCTTCACCTTGGCCAGTTTGTCGATAAAGACCGTTCGGGTCAAGACGCCATTGATATCGGCGCCGAGAGTCTTGTGAAAGTCGGCCATTTCAAAACCCGCATTCTGTCCCCAGAAGAAACGAGGTGTGGCCTTCATCCCCTTCAGGGTTCGAATCATGAGGAGCGAATCTGAAAGATAACAGGCAAAGAGCATGCAATCAGGTTTTACAGCGATCAGGGCCTGTGCTTCAGAAGTTAAATCAGGCGAGTTCGCATTATAGAGGAGCCCTTTCACAATATTGAATCCATACTCTTTGGCAAAGGCCTCAATCGTCTTACCGACACTGGCGCCCCACTCGGTATTCTCGCAGGCATAGGCCAGGTTCTTGAGTTGATCCTTTGGAACGGCCATCACCCCTTTCACCTTCCCCTCTGTCAATCCCTTCAGGAGTTCGAAGAGATCTTTGGTAAAATATTCATCATGTGGTGTGGTGCGCCAAAACCATTTAAAACCTCTTCTGGTGAGATCCGGGGAAGTGGAGGAGTCATTGATCATGGGGATTCCATACCGTTCGGCCACCGCGCTGGCGGTCTTTGTAACTGAACTATGATATGCCCCCATCAATCCGGCCACTTTATCATCGAGGATGAGACGTTTGGCCAAATCTGCCCCACGGTCCGGCTCTCCGCGATGGTCCGCAAAGATCAGTTTGATCTTGGCATTTCCTAAGCTTGGAATTCCTCCCCATTTTGCCATTAGAATATCGATGCCAGGATTCTTATTGTTGACCAGTTGTTCCGCTGTCAATTCCGCGGCCCTCTGTAAATCCCTCCCAATTGTCGCGGCTGCTCCGGAGAGGGGATAAAGCACACCAATCTTGATCTCTTTTTCAGCAGCCAACAGAGGGGAGCACACCATCACAGAAGATACGGTAAGAACAGAGAAAAAAACGAAAAATCTTTTAATTGTCTTCATAAAGGCCTCCTTGTTACAAAGAATGGGAATTTCCCAAATCTAAATGAAAGTGTCTGCCCGTGTTCACCTCCTTTTCTTAACCCCTCCTATTTTCCAATTGGTTGCCATTTTAACCATCCTCATCAAGGATGTCAATAATTCAATTTGAGTGTTATTCCAAATTTCAATTGTCGCGTTTTTCCAAGTTTGAATTGTCGCATTGTTTTTCACAAATATCTAAAACCATATGATATTATTTCAAGGCACTTATATCAGGTGTAGTAACAGAGTTAACCCGTCCAGTGGCTTCTCAAGAGAAATCTTAGAGTTCCATTTTTCTTCGGGCAATAATCAAATTACACCTGTCCGTCATTACAAAGCGATGACAATTCAAACTTGGAATTCTGCGACATTTCTAACTTGGGATCACAATTTGAGAGCTCTGAAAAAATAATTCACGCTTTCTTGACCGCAGAGATTTCTGGACTTTTTCAGAAATCTCGATTTTGGAGTTGCCTTTATTTTGCTTTCTTTGTAAGATGAGAAAGAATAAGGGGATGCAACGATGAACTTACATCGGTTCATCAGAAAGAAAGAACTGGTTGATTTAACCATCCAATTAGTTCAGACTCCCACGGAAAATCCACCTGGAAATGAAAAGGGTGCCGCGCAGTTTCTGAAACCTCTCCTCTCAAAGATGGGTTTCAAAACCAAAACCGTTCTCTCTCCAAAAGGGAGATGGAACCTCATGGCCGAAAGAAGATGGGGGAGAGGTGGAAGAACGCTCATCTTTAATGGCCATCTCGATGTTGTTCCTGCGGGAGATCCTTCTCAATGGAAATATCCTCCTTTTCAGGGAAAACTTTCCAAAGGAAGGATTTATGGGCGGGGGGCATCCGATATGAAGAGCGGGATTGCCTCTTTCATTCACGCCCTCTCCACGATTGAGCGTTCAAAGCTCCCTTTCCACCAAGGCGCTGTCATTCTCCACTTGGTCTCTGATGAAGAATCCCATGGCCATCAAGGCATGGGTTTCTTAAGTCAAAGGGGAGGGATCCAAGGGGATGCAGCTCTTGTCGGAGAGCCTACGGACCTCCAACCCGTGATCGCCCAAAAAGGCGCTATTTGGCTCAGGATTTCCACTCTTGGAAAATCGGCTCACGGCTCAAAACCTCATCTGGGTGTAAATGCTATTGAAAAGATGATAAAGCTAATGGAACGATTAAATTCCATCCCTTTGGGGAAAGAACATCCTTTGCTTGGGAAACCGACTCTTAGCATCGGAACCATTCAAGGTGGGACGAAGATCAATGTCGTCCCCGACCGATGTGAGATTGAAGTGGATCGGCGAATGTTACCTGGTGAAAAGAAGGAGGAAGTCTTAGGAGAGATGGAAGGAGTCTTAGATTCGCTCCAGTCACAGGATCCCTTTTTTCAATATCGAATGGAAGAGATCGATTTCGCTGAACCCTCTGAAGTCAATCCTGAAGAGGAGATTGTTAAAATGGGTGTGGAGGCCATCCAAAACGTGATGGGAAAGAAGCCCTTGCTGAGAGCATTCTCCGGGTTCACGGATTCCCGTTTTTATGTCAATCAATGTCACATTCCGACCCTCATCTTTGGACCAGGAGGGGTGGATCAGTCCCATACGGCGGATGAATCCGTGGAGGTGGATGCGTTGGTCCATGCTGCTCACATCTATGGATTAATCATCGTTAACTATTTACCCCGTTAGAAATAATGCCCCGCTGCTCTGCCCTGTACACCATGCGGTGCAGGGCTCTGCAGTCCCGCTATAGCGGGATTAGATTTTAGAAAAATTCCGGCGGGGGTTAATGTCCCCGCTGGAATTTCTAACGGGGTTTACTCAAAAAAGATGAAACTTGATCTTGAAAAACTCTTGAAGGAATTAAAACCCTATCGGGAAAGGAAGACGGTGATCGACTCGAAACATGCTGCCCTCCTTGTCATCGATATCCAGAATTATTTTCATCGAATTGTCCGACCTGTCTTGGAGAATATCCTGAACGTCATTCAATTCTGTAGACAAAAGAATATTCCTATTATCTTCACACAGCATGGCCACACCGATCCTCGCTCGGACGCCGGAATCCTTGGACAGTGGTGGGGTGAGGTCATTCTTCATGGGACAAAGGATTGGAAATTTCTTCCAGAAATTAAGATCGAATCAAAAGATATCGTTCTTCCTAAGAAACGCTATAGCGCCTTCTATGAGACCGATCTTGAAAAAATCCTTCGGTCAAAAGGAATTCAAGACCTGATCATCTCAGGAGTGATGACAAACCTCTGCTGTGAGACCACGGCTCGGGATGCCTTTATGAGGGATTATCGAGTTTTTTTCCTGATCGACGGGACAGCCACTGGAAAGGATGATTACCAACTTGCGACTTTAAAGAATTTAGGCTTCGGCTTCGCCCACCTGATGACCTGCGATGAATTGATCCAAAAATTATAATCAAAATGATAGAGGCTTCTTTCTTTTGCCAGATATTGCATTACGGAAAACGGGCGAGGGTACTTTCATAACTTTGCAATTGCGGGTTTTTTAGAAATTAGGGGTCACAGAGGATGTTACTTTTGGTGAAGTCCTGGGTTCATCTGGAAACGCTGGCAGCCAGCTCTCAAGGGTGCCACTGCAAAGTTTTGGGAAAATACCCGCCGCGTTCTACGGCGGCTTCCCGGCAAAGCCGCTCAGTACCCCCGCCCGTTTTCGATAGCGTATTTTTGCAACTGGTGGGTTATTTCACTTTTTCTTGGGGACGGCGATCCGATGTCTTGATGTCTTCTCAACTTTCTTCAAAACTTCCTCGAAGATGGTAAGGGCCGTGTCCGCCTGTTTCCGGGTGATGATCAGGGGCGGGCTGAAGCGAACCACATTCTCCCCGCATCCTAAGAGGAGAAGCCCCTTTTCAAAACAGCCTTGAATGATCTGACTTCTTTCTTCGATCGCTTTCTCCTTCGTCTGCCGGTCTCTAACCAATTCTATCCCGATCATCAACCCTTTTCCCCTCACATCCCCGATCAGAAGGAATCGCTTCTGGAGTTCATTCAGTTTTTCGAGGAGGTAGGCCCCCACGCGCGCAGCATTTTCAATGAGCCCTCCCTCAAGGAGTTCGATGGTGGCCAGGGCGGCTCGGCAACTGATGGGATTTCCGCCAAAAGTGCTGGCATGAGAACCAGGAACCCAATCCATCACCTCGCTCTGCGAGACGGTAGCTCCCAGGGGCATCCCCGAAGCAATTCCCTTTGCTAAGGCGATGATATCAGGGACAACCCCCCAGTGTTCGATCGCCATCATTTTTCCTGTCCTTCCCATTCCGCTCTGAACCTCATCATCCACAAAGAGGATTCCGAACTCCTTTGCCAGCTCGTAAAGTTTTTGATGGAAATCCGGCGGAGGAACGATATAGCCCCCTTCGCCTTGAATGGGTTCAACAAAAATAGCCGCCACTTCCTCGGGAGGGATACTCCGCTTAAAGAGATCTTCTCGAATCCAACTGACACAGACAGTGCTGCAACCGGGGTATTGCTGATGATGATAAGGGCAGCGGTAGCAATAGGCGTAAGGAACATGGGTGACCCCGGGGACGAGCGGGGAAAACCCCTTTTCATGGATCACCTTGCTAGCCGTGAGAGAGAGGGCGCCCATGGTCCGCCCATGAAAAGCGCCAAGGAACGCCAAAATCCGAGGCCGTTTGGTATGATAACGTGCCAATTTAAGAGCTGCCTCAATGGCTTCAGCGCCTGAATTGCCGAAGAAAACCCTCTTTTCTTTTGGTCCAGGGGTAATTTCAGAGAGCTTGGCAGCAAGGTTCGATTGGAGACCATAATAGAAATCGCTGCCAGACATATGGATAAGTTCCTCTGCCTGACGATGGATGGCCTCCACCACTTTCGGATGGCAATGGCCGGTATTGCAGACAGCAATCCCTGAAGTAAAATCGAGAAATCGATTTCCATCCGCATCCTCTACCCAAGTTCCTCTCGCCCTTTTGACGACGAGAGGATAGACACGCGTGTAGGATTGTGAGACAAATTTTTGATCCTTCTTCAAGACCTTCTTAGCTTCAGGTCCAGGAAGCTCGGTCATCATAGAAGGAGATGAAATTTCTTTTTTTGCCATATTTTCCCCTGGATGTTTTTATGACGCTAAAAAGGAAAAACCTAATTTAAATATAGGTAGTTTTTCTCATCGAGTCAATCAAAATCCCTATCACGATGTAATCCCTCAGAAGGTGTGAAAAAATTCGGGGAGTCGGTCGGGCAAGGATATCTCCAAAGTTTTACAATGCGATCATTTGAGAGGGGAAGGGTAACAGAGGTATGTAAGTATTCAACATGTATCAAAGTTTTTCACCGTCAGTAGTTAACGTGAAGAGGTACCACTGTAAAACTTTTACGACATCCCTGCCCGCCCTTTGCAAGGGGGGCAATTTTTTCACACCTTCTCAGTGATGGGCAGAGATCTTATGCCCAGGATCGGGGTGATCTCTCTGGAGAAAACTTGAAGCGGCACATTTGAGCGATGAGCCAAGGCGCAGATTCCCTTAAAACGGCCCCTTCAGCACCACCCGCTGATTCCCCTCTCTCTAATGATCCGCTTTGCGAAGCTCCCGCCCACAGGGCGGGGCTTCCCGGCAAGGCGTTCTCTTTCGCATTGTGCCCCTCGAACCCGCCTATAAGGCGGGGCCTGCGGGGCACACTCCGGTCAAGGTTCGGAGGGGGGACCATCCCGATCCAACCGCACCCGAGACTGAGGGGCTGCATCCCTATCATGGTTATAAAAATGGTTTTATGTGTTTGGGGCAGGACGCCTGTTCACCTGCCTACCACAGGCAGGCACAAGCCCCGAATCGTGATGGTTCGGGGCAGACATGCCGGAAGGACAGAATTGATACGAAAGATGTAGGATTAGGAGCTCTATTCTCTGTCTAAGGAATATCCTGTCTCCGTTGATAAAAGGTAGGCCAAATTGTCTAAGACCGTGGTGAAAAAGACATCCTTTACCACAAATCCTTCGGGGACCGTAATCTGCACAGGGGCAAAGTTAAGAATTCCTCTCACCCCTGCTTCCACCAGCAGATTGGCTACGCCCTGGGCCTCCGAAGGAGGGGTTGTGATCAACCCAATGTCAATCTTTCTTTCCTGTACCACCTCTCTAATCCGATTGATATGAAAAACCTCCGCCGGCTTGCCCAGCTTTTCCGAGACCCTTCCGATTACTTTTGGGGGATCTATATCGAAAGCTGCAACGATCTTATAATTCTGCTTTAGAAAATCCTTATAAGACAGGAGGGAAGCGCCCAAGTTTCCAATGCCGATCAGCACCATCCTCCACTCCTTGTTCGATCCCAGTATCCTCTTAATGTTGTTGAGCAAATCTTTCACATAATAACCCACGCCTCGGATTCCAAATTCACCGAAGTAGGCCAAGTCCTTTCTTACCTGAGCGGCATTCACAATGCATTTTTTGGCCAGCTGGGCGGAAGAAATTACCTTTTCTCCTTTTTCCTCCATCCCTTCTAAGCATCGTGAATACCTTGATAATCTCCTAATTGTAGCCTCAGGAATTTTCTTGTACTTCAATTTTTGTGACTCCTTTCACAAATTTTAAAAGAATTTATTAGATTCTTATACCTTTGTCAAGTCTTTCTTGATAGATTATTAAACATCCAAAAAAAAGAAAACCCTGCATCCTAATAGGATGGAGTTTTTTCCTTAAGAAATTAAATTTATTAAACTAATTGCGATTAGATAAACCCCCGGCTATTCCGGAGGTCCATGACTCTTTTAATGTTTTAATCGTTCACTTCCTTTTTGCCAATTGTTTGATTGCCTGATCCAGCCGATCATTGGCAAATTCCAGCAACTCTTCTGTATACTCCAGGTTGTGAACCGCTTTCCCATTCTTCGCCAAATTGTAGTTAGCCTCTGCTTCTCCATACAACTTGCGATAGACAAAGGTATGGCCTCCCCGGCGATCAATCCGGTCGATCTCCTCTTTAACCTTTTCGATCTTTGGGGTCACCTTCTTTAACCAAACCTCAGAGGTTGTTTTCCACTGCACCGCCATCTCTCCATAGCTTTGATCGTGACATTCGATGCACCGCTTCTTAATCGTATCAAATGTATCCTTCCTTCTTGCGGCAACACCCCGATGGCAATCGATACATTCGACCACATCCAGCTTGCTGCTCGGCCTCTCCTTAACACCGATGCCTCCTTTTCCCTGAACCAACCTTTTAACGAAGATATGACAGTCCTCACATCTGACTTTCTTAATCTGTTTCCTGTGGTGGCATTCTGCACAATTCTTGATGAACGTCTTTCCATGGTCTTCACGGGGAGAATGGCAATTTGAACATTTTAGTCTATTGCCAGTCACATGGGTTTCGTGAGAAAACTTGATATCGTTGAAAGAGACGATTCGTTTTTCCATCCCCACATGACAGAGGGTCGTACAGGTCATCTGGGTCTTAAGCTCCCGTGGCTTGTAACCTTTATCAATGGCTGCAAAAGCCTGTTCGGTCTTATTGTTGGCTGCATTGAGAAGTTTGAAGGCATATTCGATATTGTGAGCCCCTTTGCCCAAGAGAACAAGGTTGTAATTGTGGCGGGCCTCGCTGAGGAGCTTCTGGGACTTCTTATACTCAGGGGTCCCTCCTCTGGCCTTTTCAAAATCGTATAACGTGTTCTGAACTTTGAAGATCCGCTGATTGGTCTCATTCTCTGCCTTTGAAAGGAGGGTTTTCCAATGTTTCAAGGTATCATCAAATCCCTCACCATGGCAGTCCACACAGGCTTCACCGATCGCTTTCTCAACATATTTGGTGGTGTGTAACGCAGCCTGGCTCTCTTCGCTCCTTCGATGACAGGCAATACAATCGACATTCGTCGTATACATGAGGCTGGGAGAATCAGGCACACCGATCCCCGCACTCCCGCGGTATAAGTCTTTTGGCCCCAGATGGATATCTTTAGTGTGACATTTATCGCAAGTGCCCGGATAATGGGCAAGGGTGGGGATCTGCCCGATCTCATGCCGAATGGGTGTATGGCAATTTGAACATTCGATCTTATGGTCGGTGACATGTTTCTTATGCATGAATTGGGACGTGTACTTCCCGCCCAGGATTTCAGGTTCATTGTGACATCCCCCACACTTTCCCTCGGGTACATGGCCATCCCCTTGAACAACACTGAGATGACACCTTTCACAGCTCACCCCTCTTGCAATATACCTTCGATGATTGAAATTCCATCCTTTGACCTTGATGTCCCCTTTGGGTTCGATATGGCAAGAGGTACAACCTCCTACCGCGCATGAGACACACTCCTCCTCCAACCCCTTTGGGCCAGCCTTATAGTAGTGGCAAATAAAACAGTTGGTGTCGTGAACGGTAAGGTGCGCTCCCTGGACAATCTGGGCGTGACAGGAGGTGCACCGAAGTTTCATCCCCCTTCTTAACTCGCCCAGATGCGTTCCGTGAGGGAAGCTCACATTCTTGAATATCATATTTCCCTTTAAATCTTCCCTATTATGACACCCCTTTTGCAAACAATTCCCATCATCGACTTCGTAATGGGGTTTCTTGATCCCTTTCCCAACCATGGAATATGTTATGGCCAGTTGGAGATCCACCCGCTTTCCTTTCAGATGATTGAAGAGACCTGGACTCCGGTGACAATTGAGGCAGGACACTTTGTTATGAGAGGATGTTTTCCAGGATTCGACATATTCCTTCATGTTGTGACAGAGACCACAGAATGAAGGACTCTCCGAATATTTAAAAACTCCCACGAACAAGACAATAAAAAGGAAAAGAAGTAGGCCGTAGACCGCCTTCTTTTTTTCTACAGAAAACCATTTCTTTATCTGGAGAGGAAGATGGGACAAAGATTTCATACCAAGCTATCTTAAAAGCTACGAGGATGAGGACACTGGGATCTTCGTATGGCATTTCATGCAGGATTCAGGCCCTCCTGTGATAGCCTCTTCATGGCACTCCACACAAGTTAACCTCCGGGGACGGTTCGTTTTAGCTTCCATTTTTTCATGGGCGATATTTCTATGACAATCAATGCACATCAATTTCGATTCTTCGATATGGAGCTTGTGGGCGATCCTCATATGATGGGCTTCATCCATTTCACTCCCAGCCACTGGTCTATGACAACTCAGGCAATTGTTGTTAACTCTTTCATCTGCATAAAAATATCGGGGAAAGAGCTGACCGGGTTTGGCGTGACAATGAACACATGAGACACGAGAGGGATGAATCTGAGAGGCCGCCCACATGGGAATACTGCTCTGTCTTGCATGGCAGGAGAGACAGATCATTGAATGGGTTGTCAACAAGTGACCAATCCAGATCACCAGTGCCACTCCGATTAAAGTGAAGAGCGGACCTGCCCCGAAGATCACCCATTTTGATTTCAGGAGAGTTTTAATATTATTAATGTTAATCATTGAGATCGACCATTTTATCAGGCCCAAGGCTTTCATCGGTTCCTTCCTTTAAGCTTTTGAGATCGTGACCAATGTATCATTCCAAGCCTCTCCCCCACCGATCGGGTCTGAAGTTCCAGAGATGATCCTATTGGGAGAGATGCCATTCCCCTCTTTTTCCCACCAGACCAATTCAGTGTTGGGATCCCTGCTTTTAAATTTTTTAGCCCGGGCGATTTGTCCATATCCCCAATGGCCAAAATTCCTCTCTATAGCAGCCACCCTGGGATGGATGCCAAAGGTCAAACGAGCTTCGGTGACGAAAGAATCAATTTTCGTCGAAATTTTTACCCGATCTCCCTCTTCGATATGAAGTTGTTTGGCTACATCTCTATTGATCCAAATGGGATTGTGGTGTTTGATCTCGGATAACCATTGGAAATTTCCTGTCCTCGATCCCATCACATTTGGCTCAAAGGTCACGAGGACGAACTTCCCTTTGAGATCCCCATGGTCTGGGATGGGTTCATATATCGGATGGGGTTGGAATCCTTTTTGTTTCA
>Ga0299915_10001325_pt1 | contig 18420 bp, 17 predicted proteins | sample RVTome_13_FD_200263 | JGI IMG/M metagenome (GOLD analysis project Ga0299915, IMG submission 200263) | Soil microbial communities from uranium-contaminated site in the Upper Colorado River Basin, Wyoming, United States - RVT92D227 (version 2) ... | reverse complement strand
AATAGATTTGATATAAATAAATGTCACAAATTAAAAGCCCAATTTTTCTCTAACAAGAATAAGCTTTATTCTATGGGGGATTATTTCTTTTTCAATTATCACCCACTTCCCTATCGCAGAAGGAGAACCATAGGCCTTTATAGCTCTCTCGTTTTCTAATGGATATACATATTCTCTGATTCTTTTCATAGCATCTTCTAAATTTGGTGTAATTTTTTGAATACCAGCTACTAATATTAAATTCTTTGCTGCAAAAGGATAAGCAGAGACTCTTGAACCAGAAGCATCTGTAGCAACTAATTGTCCTGACGCTGAAATGGCATTTACACTTGCAATAAAATAGTCTGCCGTTTCAGCTGTCCTTCTCAAATCTAATTGTTTTTGGAAATCTTTTTCTCCGTATACTTGAGGACCCAGACAAATCCAAGGATTTTGACCTGATAAATAATAATCCATGAATCCAATTTCGTATAGTGTCGTAGAAGAACCAGTCATTACTGAAACCTTTGCTGGAATCAATTGTTTTATCTTTTCCAACGCTTCTCCCTTATTTTCCACAAGGATTACGTCAATATTTCGCTTTTTAATCTCGCCTATTGCTCGTAATAATTCAGGTTCTGTGGGAATTTGTGTCCATTTATTATATACTTCCTTATTTTTTATTATAGATTGCTTATCAATTCTAATCACAAATTTTCACCCAATCAAATATTTCTGTTTTATATATAAATACCAACATAACTTTATTAATATTATTTTAATAAATAATTAAAAGATTATAGAATGTGTTTATTGAAAAAAATAATTCTGTAAAAAATATTTACTTTCAATAAAACAAAAGATAAAATCAAACGGTTAAAAAAAAAGAAAATAATTCTTATTCGGATTCGTTTATACAGGACATATAAGCGTAGTCTGGATCACAACATAGAACATTACATCGATCGCAGCATGGTGTATAGCAAGGATCACAACATGACATTATATCTTGTCTATTTTGATTTTCTTCCATATTATCACCTTTTAATTAACAAAATTCTTATTTATTACATAAAAAGGGAGTAATAATAATGTTTGGATAATGATTTATTAAAGACATTCAATTTTTACTTTTTAAAAAAAAAAATATAAATAAAATCATTTCAAAATTAAAACCTTTTAATCATTTATAATAATTTAGATGTTTATTCTTAATCAAGAAACTTACAATTTTATAAATTAAAATAGTATAATTGCCAGAAACGCACTTAAAATTAATAAAAAATCATTAAAACAATTGATAGAATTTAATTTTTAAAACTTTTTCTAAATTGGTTAATTATTTCTTATATAGAAGAAAGACATATCTGATTCGATTTCCTGCTTTTAATCCGACTATTGTTACTTCGCATCCAATAGATTGGATGAATTCGTTTACGGTGATTAAGGTTTCAGTTCGCTTTTTCGAAATCATGAAAGCAATTTTTCCATCGTTTTTAAGATATTTCCACCCTTCTTCAATCATTCGAACGATAAACTGTTGACCTAAAGTGCCACTAACTAATTCGTGTTCTCTTCCACCCCATAATATTTTAGTAGAGCGAATTTTTTCGTAATAGGGAGGATTTGAAATTATGTAATCTACTTTAAAATCGGTAGGAAATACGTTATCTAAAAAATTTCCTTTAGAATCAACGATCGAAATTTGGTTTTCCAAATTATTTCTTAAAATATTTTCTTTAGCTAATTTAAGATATAAAGGATCCATCTCTGTAGCGAATACTTTTGCTCCAAAATGTTTGGCAGCCAACATCGCAATTAACGCGCTCGGACCCGTGCCGAGTTCAATTATCGTAGAATTTGGCTTTAAAAATTGCAATAAAAAGTTATAACGCAGAATGGGCGTTGGTATCACTGCTTTTTCTTCTTCTAAAATAACGTCCAAACCGAATTTATCTTTTGCGATATATTTATTATACAACAATAACGCTGTGCGATTTTTTAAGTTCAATCTAGGTGGATCTCTGCTTTTAAGGTAAGGAATTAAATCGGGATGGCTTTGAATTGCATCTGGAAACGGAAGCCCACCTTTTACTTTAATAATAGGGATTTTATCTTCGCAAAAAGTTTTTTCGTTCATGTAAAAACGTTTTATTTATTTTTTTGAACAATAATAAGCGCATAAATCGGATATAGGACATTTGTTACATTTAGGTTTTGATTTCTTACAGATTTTATTTCCAAAATCGAGAATTGCCCAATAAAAGTGCTTCGGTTCTTGTTTGGGTAATATTTTATCTAATGTATTTTCAATTAATTCCACGCTTATTTTCGCGTCTGTTCCTTCAAATATTCTCGAGACGAATCTTTTTATATTTACGTCGTAAAAAAAAGTTCTTTTGTTTAAACCAAAACATAGATACGCGTTGCTAACATAATCGGCAATTCCATTAACCTTTTGAAGGGCTTTAGGATCTTCTGGAATTTCTCCGTTATATTCCTTAACAATTAATTCGCTTAGATCTTTTAATATTTTAGCTCTCTTATTGGAAAGGCCTAAGCTTTTTATGTCTCCTTGTATTTCTTCGATTTTTGATTCGTAAATTTTAGAAAATTCGCTATATTTTTCGAAAAATTTCTGAAAAAGATTAGATACGTTTGAAGCGATAGTTTTTTGTAGCAATATCTCTGTAATTAGGATCTGGAAAGGATTTTGAGAGGTTCTCCACGGATAATTTTCTTTATTAGTATTATACCAATCCAATATTTTATCTTGAATTGTCGTATATTTAATTTTAATTTTTGGCGGCATTGCTTAGTATTTATTAAATTATAGAAGAGTAATAAAATTAAAGGTAAAAATATACAATTTGAAAAAGAATAAATAGGTTTTTTTGTAAAAATTCCAAAATATTGATTGATCAATACAGATCATTCGCGGTGAACAATCGCGTGGTTTTAAATGTTAGGTAAAATATATTAAATTATGAAAAAGTTTTATTGCAAAATTTTTTCATTTATCACACAAAAACATCGGTAAAACATTAACCGTTACTGGTGGATAGAGAGAGAAATGGGCGAAATTCCTTCCGCTGCAGAATCAAAAGCGGTGGTCGGCTTGAAGGACTGGAGCGGTGAATAAAACACGCTCAATATTGACATATGATAGGTTGGAGATATTGTTAATATGAAAAGATAAAATTTCATTATATTTTAAATATCTCCACCTAATTATTGCATTAGGATTCAATACGTGGTTTTTTTTTTCATTCATAATCTTATTTTTAAAATCGAGAATAAAATTAATTTAACATTTAAATCTGAGTTAATTATTCAAATACGAATAAAATATGGATTATTAATAGTACTATACTTTTTGGATAATGAAACCGATTAATTTCAAAATAACAATTTGAAAACTAATATTGGGATTTCTCTTAAAATTTAAATTATTTTAAAATTTATTATAATAATAAAAATATTAGTTAATAAAATTGAACGAGGGTGTTTATGGATAAAAAAAATAAGCAGAGGATTATACTATTAGTTTTTAGCGTTCTTTGGGTGATATCGCTTATAGTAAATATAGAGGGCGGTCTTTCTAAAAGATCTACAGCCGAGTCGATAGTTCCAATATCGAAATTACCTCTGAGAGACCATTTGATATTAATACGCACCATTTGGCCAAATATTGCGACAGTAATATGCATAATACTTTTTCCATTGATATTTGTTCCGCTTTTTATGAAACTAAAGAACAAAGTGTGGTTTAAATACAAGAACGGGTACATCGACATTCCGCCAGATTTTTTCGCTCCAAAGAAGTTTGTAAAAAGGGCGATTTATGTTTTTTTACTAACCATGGGTCTTAGCGCAACCATAATTGCTTCGGGTTATATTACAGCAACCGACTTTCTACCGCCAGATGAAAGATATTATTGGGTCGAAGTGGTAGGGATAACAAATCCTTTATATATTACAGATGTGTTCTTGGAAATCGCGGCGCTTATCTACCCATTTGCCATAGGTTTATGGGCGATTGGTTGGGCTATTGAAGATTCCGGATTAATGCATTACAAGCTTCCGGAGGGAAAAGATAAAATGTTGTACGAAATCGAACCGGTGCATTTAAAATACATGAATATTATAAAAGGTTACGCAGGTATTTCAGCGGTCGTGTATTTTATAGCATTTATCACTTTTTATCTCACACATGAAGTTCCACTTCATTTGGCAACAGGAGCGATCACAATTATCCCTTTGTTTACGTTGGTAACCTGGTTGCCGGCGTATTTAGTTTACACTGTATTCCTCAAAAAATTTCTAATTAAATTTTTGAGAAAAAATAAAAAGGAAATCAGTGCGGTCACGGAAGAACAAATTCTTGTTAAATAAAAACTCCTTTTTTTTCTTATTTTTAAGAACAATATCTAAGTTTCAGAAGAATTAGAATTCGCTTTAGAAGAAAGAATTAGAGAGTCGATATGAGAATAAAGAATAAATTATCGAGCTCGAGAAGAGATTTAAAAACATAAATTTTGAATCGTTTATTTTTATTATGAAGTGCTATTTATTTGCGTTTTATTGGTATTTTACCCATTTTTATCATATTTTTGCGCGTTCTTTCTCCTAATTTTGGATCGCTCCATAATTTTGCCAAGGTCTGATTGTGCTCTCCAGGGATAAAAACTACTTCATCTTGAGCAACTTCGGAAAATTTATCGAGAGACAACTTAACTACTTCTTCAGCAGACATCCACGCGCTTTCGGTGATCAAGGAACTGTCAAATTCTTTAAAATCGCCAACTTGGTGAAATTCCGTACGAGTTAATCCCGGGCAAAGACATTGTGTTTTTATTCCGGTATTTTCCAATTCAATATTTAACGTTTCAGTAAACACTTTTAAAAATGTTTTAGTAGCGTTATACATCACATTTTGAGGTAATTGAACGATTGCCGCAATTGATGCTACGTTAATAATAGCACCTCGACCTCGTCTCATCATGATTTGTAACGCAGCCTTACAAAAGTAAACAGGTGCTACATTGTGGACAAAAAGCATATCTCTTTGGGAATCAAAAGGAACGTTGGCAAAATTTCCTCTTGTTCCAAATCCTGCGTTATTAATTAAAACATCAAGATCGGCTATGTTCGAAATATAGGAATAAAGGCGTTCTATATCGTCCATTTTAGACAAGTCTGCATCTAAAATTTGGACCTTAATTGCTTCATTTTTTTCTAATTCTGATTTAAATTCTTCTAATTTCTCTTTTCTTCTCGCGATTAAAACTAAATTGAAGCGTTGGTTAGCGAGCGCTTTGGCAAAAGCCTCTCCAATACCACTTGAAGCGCCGGTGATAAATGCAGTTCCGGGATTATCCCAATTTATGAGATTTTTTAATTGCATAATCATTTTTGAATTGATTTATAATTTAATAATTAAATTAATTATGAGATATAAGTATTTAAAAATCTTTATAAATAAGTCAGTAGAAAAACTTTTACATACTTTATAGGTTAACAGTTTCTGTTTTTTCTTAAATTGGTTTATAGAAGAGTTTAAAAAAAATTATAAGAAATAGGTAAATATTTATTAAATTATCTTTTTTTCAAAAATTTTGGATTAATTTGCAATTAATTCCTTAAACATCTTGGTATTTTTAATGTTATTAAAATCGTTATCTTTTTTAGCGAATTCTCGGTATTTTTCGTCCATTTCAATTACCTTTTTTAAAGCCGTTACGGCCTTTTCAACATTTTTTCTCTTTGCTTCTACGCAGGCTATATTATACCACGCATCAATGTAATTCTTATCGAGTTCAAGTACTTTTTCGTAGCATTCTATTGCTTTATCGAATTCTTCTTTGTCGAAATAAGCTTTTCCTAAATTGTACCAGACAATTAAGATATTCGAATCTATATCAATCGTTTTTAAATAACACTTAATTGCTTTATCGAACTCGTTTATATCGTGATATGTAGTTCCCAAATTGAACCAGAGAAGCGGATTTTTGTTATCGAATTCTATTGTCTTTTGAAAGCATTCAATAGCTTTTTCGTAATTTTTGATTTCAGCGTAATCTATTCCTAAATTATGCCACGCATCAAGATTATCTGGATCAAATTGAATTGTTTTTTGGTAATACTCAATTGCCGTTTGAAAATCTTCCTTATCGTCGTAAATAGTTCCTAAAATATAAAATATGTCTGGATTTTCTTTATCAAGTTGAAGTGCTTTTTCTAGACTTTCTATAGCAGAATTGTAATTGTTACTGTCAGCATACGCACATCCAAGATTTATCCACGCTTCAACATCTTCAGGATTTAATTCTATAATTTTGTTATAGCAATCTATAGCTTCTTCAAATTTTTCAATTTCACTATATATTGTTGCTAAATTAAAGAAGCTGGGAACGTCTTTAGGTTCCAATTCAATCACTTTTTTAAAACTTTCTATTGCTCCGTTATAGTTTTTTAAATAAGCGTAAGAATTTCCAAGTTCGATTAAAGCATCAACATTTTTAGTATCTATTTTTAAAATGTTTTTAAAGCATTCAATTGCCTTATCAAAATTATTTTTATTAAAATATTCAATTCCTTTACTTAATAGATCGTTAATTTCTTGCGAATACGAATCGTTTTCTTCGTTATCAATAGCGTCTGGTTTAGATGGTCCTTTGTTTTTCATTTTCTACTAAACCTTTTTAAATAAGAATTTAAAAATAAGTATTTGTAATAATCTATAAACATTTATTATTTAATTATCCAACGATTCTTTCCATATAAAGTTCTTTTTTAGTCTCATCATTAAATAATTAAAAGAATTAAATTATATCTAAGGCTATTTTTAATGAGTATTTTTTTGAGACTCTAATATTTTTTTTAAATTTTACCCTTCTTCCTTCATGTGGTTTATCTTATAATTTTACAATAAATCAATAACTTTGACAAGAGACAGATATAGTTAAACGATAAAGTACGTAAAAGTTATTCCACTGCCTAGTTTATTAATGTCTTTTAATTTGTTATTACTTGTAATTTTTTTAATTTATTTTAGTATTCAAATGTGATTTAAGTAAAATTTAAAGGTGTATTTTATAAAATGGGAAAACAAAGCAAGGTAAAATATGATTACAAGGATTATTGGTTTAATTACGTATTAAATACAGATCCGTTAAAAATAAAGAGCGTTATTAAAGAAGATTTTATCGTTTCTAATGGTTTAAGAATTCATTTAGACATTTACGGCAACATTGCCAAAGATCCAACGATTAAGAATGTTATTTTTATTCATGGTACATCTGTATATAGCCGTTTTTACACTGAATTTTGTTATAATTTGTTTAAAAATGGATTTCGCATTATTGCTCCCGATATGGTAGGTCATGGCCTTAGCGAGGGTAAAAGAGGCCATTTTACAATGAAAAGATTTACCGAAACGATCTACGAAATAACAACTCATATCATCGAAAAATATGGAGATACAATTGCTATTATGGGTTCAAGTTTAGGTGGAATCACTTCTCTTTATAGCGCAGCCTACGACTCAAGATTAAAAGCTGCTATTTGTCATAATGCTGCCATTTTTAACGAAAAAGCTCATAAAAGAATCGGTAAAATAAAAGGTATTAAAAGATTTTTTAAACCAATAGTTCCATTCTTTGCGAAAATAGTCCCTAATTTAAGATTTAACGTATTTTCTTATTTGCCAAAAGAAAGGTTAGCTAATTCAGAGTTGGGCTTTAAGATTTACGATCTTCTAAAAAACGATAAATTACTCGCATACAAATATACCTTAACAGCTCTAAGAGCCCAAATGAAAGAACCGTTAGCTCAACCAATTGAAAGAATTCAAACGCCAATTATGATAATCAATGGAGATAGCGACGGATTGTTTTCTGTAGAATATATGAAAGAAATTTACGATAGATTACGCTGTAAAGAAAAAACATTAGAAATTCTGAAAGGATCAGCTCATTTTATATTTCAGGAGAATATTGAAGAAGCATTAAAAAGAATAATTCCATGGTTGGAAAAAGTACTCTAAAAATTAAAAAAAAAATTAATTTATTGAGATTTATTAAGACGCTTTTTTAACCACTCTGGAAGTAAAAAAGCGAAATAGAATAGAACAGAACTTGATATTAAGACTATTCGTATTATAGTTAATGTAATAACTGTTAATTCAACAAATCCATCAAATATGGTTCCAGCGGCCCATACTAGAATAGAAGCCAAAAGAAATTTTCCTTTTAACTTGACTTCAGGATTGTCAGAGCTTATCGAGTCGTGAGCTATTAAAATCCCGCATATTACTATAAACGCAATTGTTAGGAGCAAATATGTCCTAAGAAATCCCTTAAATTCAACGTCAACTACGCCGTATTTCACGCCCATTTGACTAGGATCAACTATAAAGTAATAAAAAAGATAAATTTCTACTGCTATTCCTAATATAATCGAAATTATTATTGCTATTTTTTGTTTAGACTTAAATTTTAATTCTGTTAAACTAGCAACCAATAAAATATTAAACACAGGAACCATAAGATTTCCGATTAATAGATACAATCCTAACGAAAGTCCCTCGTTGTTTCCGGTAATTAAAGCTACTAAGACTGAGATTGAAGATGGCCACCAAGGACATACCAATAATATCCACGTTAATCCCATATATATAAAGATAGGCTTTTTGTACTCGAAATATCTTGAAGCTATTATTAATCCAACTATAGTTGAAATTGATACAAAAATTAAACTTAATACACCATTAAGAAGATCTAAGGTTTCGAGAGTCATAATTTTTCATTTATGTAAAATTTTTAAAATTTTTGTTTGAATCCAATAAATAAATTACTAAGTTCAAATATTTAAAGCTTAATTTATTTAACTTAATTCAATATATGTTTATCGTTTATGAGAATTATTATTGCTCAGTGGTTTTGATTAAATTTTAAGTTTTTTTTTAATAGAAAAAAAATCCAGATTCTAGATTTAATAAGTTATAGAATAAAAAATATCATTTAAATCAAAAGAAATAATATGAAGGATACAAACACATATTCTAAGAGAAAGAAGAGCCCTGCTAACGCAAAAAACTTATTAATTACATTAAATCCAATAAATACCATTAACATAAAAGTTAGTATAAACATTATCAGTGCTGCCAGACCAACGCCGAATCCAATGTAAAGGGGAACATATCCTAAAATCCAATAAAATATTACCATATCTAATATTAGCAACAAAACAACGTAAATTGTACCCGATATAGCTACAAATAAAAGTTTATTACCGTATTCCTGATAATTATTAACGCCTATTAACGAAAAACACACTAAGAACACAACCAATAAAGAAAAGTGTTGTATTAATGCGTAAATAAGAAAATCAATCGCAATTGCTTGAAGAGATTGCGTTCCTAAAAATTGTACGCTAAAGATGATTAAAAATATTAACACGATTCTTGAAATTATAAGAATAGCACCCGCTAATTTGTAAAATTTTGAATAATATAAATCGGATTTATTGTATCTTTCTGTTAAAATTAGAAATATTCCTGCAATTATAGCAAAAAGCGTAGGAATTAACTGATAAAGTAAAAAATAGGGGGAATAGATCGATATTGCCATTGTTAACCAATTGTTTAAATTATAATTTATTTTACTTTTTCAATTTGTATTTACACATTTAATTATTTATTTTTTATAAAGTTTGTCCGTGATAAAGCATAAGATCTAGATAATTCTTTCTCATAATGTTTGCCAAGTTAGGATCTAGAACGTTAATACAAGCGAAAATTAGCGGGGGATTTAATAAATCCTGTAATTTTAATAAGATTCTTTTATTGTCAATGATATCGAAATAAGACGCCATTTTTTTAAATACGAATTTTACCTCAAAATTCATTTTTTCTGGATTCATATTAAATCTTTCTTTATACAGTGTTATTAATTGCGAAAAGACGTTCAAATCCTCTTTTTTTTGTTCCTCGGAAAGAATTCTCTCGTCGTGGTCAAAACTCCACAAAAACTTTACATTTACGCCTCGATTAATAGCGAGTATTATGGATTTGTAAAACTTTCTTCCCAGTGGTAGGACTTTTAAAGTATTTTCGTTTAAAAATCCGGTGAATAAAATTTCGTCTTGGGATTCGTTAATATAATTTATATACATACTAAAAATTGAACGAGAACCGAACGCAGTGCGCCAAAATATCTTCGAACTTTCTGGAGGTTGAAATATGTTTGAGTCGTATAATTTGGATTCGAGATTTCTCGCTAGATTAAATAGAAATGTAATTTCGTGTTGAAAGCCTTTGTCTTTATTTGAAATTAGTTTATTAAAAATTTGATTTAAAGGTATAACTCTAAATTTTTTAGGTCTAGATTCTTGAATTTCAATTAATCCTTTTTCGTTTAAAGCGTCTAAAATTTCGTAAATTCTTCCGCTCGGAACACCCGACTTTTTACTTATAACTCGAGCAGGTAAAAAATTAACGTTAGATAACGCGAGTAATATGTTGATTTCGTAATTAGATAAGTTTAATTTTCTTAGAAGCTCGTTAATTTCTTCGTTTAAATTGTTTGACATTATAATAATTTTATTTTTAATCAAATATAAGTTTTTTAAATAAAACAGATGGGTCTGTTCGCATGTAAATAATTGATGCTTTAAAAAAATATTAGAAAATTTTAATTAATTTATTCAGTTTCTTTTTGAAATTCCCCAAATCGTTCAATGCAAAATCCTAGCAAACTACCTAATATTAAAGTCATAATAATTATTGGAATTAAGTTTAAAGGTTCGGCCCATGCTATTAATATCGCAGCAGGAATTAATACTAAAAAAGAAATCAAAATCCCTTTTAATATTGCATTTATTTTTACGTTCGATGTTGCAATTAAAAAACCAACAATAATCCACATAAAAAAAGCAGAAAGATTTGCGTCCCATGTTAATCCTTGAATTATCATTGGAATAACATCAATTATTCCTGCGATAATACCAAATAAAACACCAATTTTAATTTTTTTAAAATTCATGCTCAAGAATTTATATTCACTTTTTATTGTTAACTTGGGAATTTATTGATTTTATTAATTTTTCAAACAACGCAATTTTTTCAGGTGGAATCTTTTTAAACAAGTAATCCGCGTTCTTATTAAAGAAATCTTCTTTAAGATTTAAGGAAAGTTTGTGCCTCCATTGATCGTCCAATTTAATGTTTTTTTTCTCGCAATATAATTTTAAAGCGTCGGCGAACGAAGAATCGTTGCCAAGTTCAGATACAGAAACTAACGGAGACGCAAGGTTAGTACTATTTAATGTTTTTACGAGCAATTCTTTTCCTATTAAATCTTCAATTTCAGAATTTTGCTTATGATTTATGATATCTCCAATCATTAATACGTTAGTTTTACAAGACGAAAATAGAGAATCTATTAATTTTTTGTAGGCGTCTCGACCGTAATTATCGGAATCTAAAAGAATAGCAGGATAATTTTCTAAATCAACGAATAATCTTGCGTAAGATACTACATTTGAAGCGTTCTTACACGGAATTATTAAAATATTTTTATTTAAAGTTTCTTTTCCTAGTTTAGCCAGTATGGAATTAATAACATTAATGTAATTGTATGTTACTTCGTTTTCAACGAGCAAATGTTTTAGTTCTTTATAAAGTAACTGACTAGTATTATAGCTTAGAGCTGCTTGAAGCGGAAATATTGATTTTCTATCTGGGATCAGGTGATCCTCCGTAACTTTTGTTTTTCCATTCTCATCCTCGTAAACACTTCTTAATTCTTCTAAGTTATTTTCGTCGATTAAAAAGGGCGAATGCGTTGTATATATTATTTGATTAGTTTCTTTTAACTTTTTAAAAAAATCAACTAAATTGAATTGAGCTTGTAAGTGGAGATGAATGCCTGGCTCGTCGAGCAACAAGACCGCATTTTTATGCGTACCTTTTGACTCTACTAAAAATGTTAAAAAGAAAGAGAAATACCACCTAAATCCTTTACTATGTTCTTCTAGATTTATTTTTGCGGGTCTATCTTGGTCAGATATAAGAACTTCAAGAAATTGCCCATCAACGTTATATTCGACATCGTAATTTCTTTCTCGAAAATAATTGTTTAGCGTATCCGTCATTTGTTTTGAAGCGCCATCAAGTAAAATCTTTCGTTTCTTAAGTTCTGATTTCTTAAGTTCTGAAATCTGGTCGCTGTCTTTTAAATTCCCTAAACTATATATTTCTTTAGGATCTAATCCCGCGTGTTTGAAAAGAGTTTCTTGAATTTTGAATTCTCGATACCTCATATCTCCTTCTATTGCTTTAATAAGATCTGGAATAACAATGCTACCGTTAAGAACATTATAATCCTCAAAATATATGAATATGGGGATGTCTTCCTTTATTCTATCTAATAACTGTTCTGATACGCTCTTATTTCTTAATTCTTCAACAATATCTTCAAGAAGATCTAAAAATGGCTCAATATCTTCTTTTGATTTGTCTGCAAATTGTGCAAAATCTCTAATATAAGAATCTAATGCGGATGCTAATTCTTCTCTTTCCTTTGGGACAGTAAATATTTTATCATCATCGTAGGAATCTTCTATCTTTTTAATGAAAGCATCTATATTTATTAAAATAGTTTTTCGCGTTTGTTCGATAAAATTTGAATTGTTGTCGGCGGATATAGGTTTTCTATTTATTTTTTTTCTAAGATTTTTTAACTCATTTTTTAAATCCAAAATATGTTTTTTTGAATCCAGTTGAGGTTCAAAACCATAATAAAGCAATTTATTAAATCTCCGTTCTAAAATAAGTTTTAAATCTTTTTCAAGAGAAATATTAAATTCTTTATCTAACTCTTTTTCTTTTAAATAATCTTTAGGAATTAAGAAATGGCCTTCGGCAATTACGCAATCGTCGCTATACTCTTTAGTAACTTTATCTCTAGGAAAATCTCTTATGGGATCGATATCAAATGCACCACTACCTGGATTTAAAGTGTGTAAAGCGTTCAAAAGAGTGGTCTTCCCAGACTCGTTTACTCCTACAAGAGCAGTTATATCTCCAATTCTAATCCATCCACTATCGTCAATACATCGAAAATTTTGAACTCTAAATTCCGATAACCTAATTTTCATATAATTTCATTCTCTACTAATTTACAGATGCAAATATTTGCTAATTTTTTCTTTAAACAGCGAAAAAATTATTTTTAATTTTTGACAGAAAATTATGACTGAATTGCTATTATCTTGCAAGATTTTTTATTTATAATATAATATTTCTCAAACTTTAATTTAAATTTATTGAAGAATCAAAATAATATTCTCAAGAATAAAATTAATTTTATACCCATAATTTTTTCTGTTTTCCGACAAAAATATTATCAATGAAATAAAAACTTATTTCATTTTTAAAATAAAAAAATATCCAGAAGATATGCGTTTCGGAATTCCGACTAAAACATTAAAATTGGCTAATTCCGTATTGTTACGTGTTTAAAAATCATAATATTAAAAATTATAACCAATTTTTCTTAAAATTCTCGAAATGTTACAGATAAATCCATTATTGCAAAGGCTTTCGCTCCACTGTCCTTGCTCTTGTAATATAACGCATAATAATTCGAGGAGAAAGTAATAATCAATTCGAGTAGCCAATTTTTTTATGGACATATTTTTTCTTTTCATTATTCGTTTTAGGTTAAGCACGATTTCGAATTCTTTATCTTTTATCTCTTCGTTTGTAGCATGGGATTTTTGTTGCTCAGTAGAGTAAGTCTGTATAATATTAACCCTATTTCCACTTTTAGCGTAATTTTGTCGAGATGATTGAGCATTCATAATATATCGCAGACTTAATTTCCCATTTTCTTATATAAGAGATAGAGAATAAAATATAAATTTTTTTGCTTTTTTAGAAAACTCCAAATTGCAATTTGAGTCATTTAAATATATTTAAATATAATAGGTTTTTGGGAGATTTAATTTTTTGAAATTTCAATTTTACTAGTAAATTTATTTTAAAGTTTTATAACATTAATAACGTATTAATTACGAATAAATGAAAGAAATTTTTGAATAAATTAAAAAATTAAAACATTTGAAATGTTTAATCCTATTGAATTTTCGGATAAGATTAAGGAACAGGTCTGTAAAAACGATTCAAGGAAGTATTATCGATTCCGTAAAACGCATTTTTATGGCGGTTGTGCTACCGCCGATTGTTTGGGGTGCAATTTAAGATGCGCTTATTGTTGGGGGCAAAAAAAAGTGTGGCACTCCGAGAAATTTGGTAATTATTATACTCCAAAAGAAGTTAGCGAAAAACTAATCAAAATGAACCTTCCATTGGTAAGAGTTAGCGGGGGAGAACCAACTATTTGTAAAGATCACTTGATCGAATTAATAAGTTTAATTCCAAAAAACATCTCGTTTATTTTAGAAACAAATGGTGTCTTATTAGACGAAAAATTTGTAAAAAAATTAAGTAATTTCCAAAATCTTTACGTTAGAGTCTCTTTAAAAGGTGTTGACGAAGCGACGTTCGAAAAAGTAACAGGAGCTCAAAGTATATTTTTTAAAAATCAATTAAACGCGTTGAAACTACTTAAAAAATACAAAATTAGTCACGGAGCAGCAATTCTTATTGATTTATTCTCAGAAGATCAAATAAAAAAATTAATAATATCGAATCTTGAATACGAGACTTTAATCGAATATCCGTTTGTCATAGAAAGTTTAAGAAAAAAAGGTTTAAAACTGTGGAAAAAAATAAAAATTTAATTAATATAATAATTACATTAAAAAAATTAAAACGATCAACTCTAAAAAAATTTAGTGAGAGGATTAGTATGGAATTAAAAACACTTTTTAGTTCGGGCAAAATAGGAAACATTCAAATTAAAAATCGAATCGTCCGCTCAGCAACATGGGAAGCAAGGGCAACAGAAGACGGACACATTACTGACGAGCTTATTAACTTTTACGAAGAGTTAGCAAATGGAGGATCGGGGCTTTTAATTACGGGATTTTCTGCAGTTCATCCCTCTGGGGCTGCAACCCGTTGTATGAACTGTATTTACGACGATTCTTACATTTTAGGTCATAAAAAATTAGTGAGTAAGGTTCACGATATTTCAGACGTTAAAATATCGGTACAGATCGTTCATACGGGAAGCCGTTTTTACACGGATAAATGCGAGCCGATTGGTCCTTCACCACTAACAGATCCTGTTTCAAAAAGAACGGCTCGCGAGTTATCGCTTATAGAAATAGAAGAAATTATTGAATCGTTTGCAGAAGCAGGTCGAAGAGCTTACGAAAGCGAGTACGATATGGTACAATTACACGCCGCTCATGGTTTTTTATTAAGCGATTTTATTTCTCCTTTTTCAAACAAACGAAAAGACGAATATGGTGGAAATACTCAAAGTCGTGTTAAAATAATATTAGAAATTTTTAATCGAATTAGGGATAAGGTTGGAAAAAATTTTCCAATAATAATTAAATTAAACACAATTGATTATGTAAAAAATGGGTTAACTATAGATGATGGAAAAGAAATTGCTAAAATGCTCGTAAATACAGGTTTTGCTGCAATTGAACCTTCTTGCGGTCGTATTGATATTCAAATTAGTAAGGGTAAAACTTATCCTTCTGTAATTGTAAAATCTGAAGAAGACGAGAATTATTTTTTACCGAACGCTAAATTGATTAAATCTATAACGAAGGATTGCCCTATAATTCTAATGGGAGGCGTTCGAAATCCAAATATAGCTGAAGATTTTTTAAAAAAAGGAATTGTTGATTTCATTTCAATGAGTAGACCATTAATTTACGAGCCAGATCTTCCAAATCGTTGGAAAAATGGCGATTTATCCCTTCCTCTCTGTAATTATTGCTCCGCTTGCTTAGGGACTGGATTAAGAGGTCCTGTTCATTGTATTGTAAGAAAAAAATTGGAAAAGAAAAAACAGAAAAAATAAAAGGAAATTTAAAACTCTGAAAAATAATTTTATTATATTGAAAAAACATTTTAAAATAAGTAAATAATTTGTTTTTATTAATATCAGGAAAGTATAAATTAGAGAGTTTAAAGAAATGGCAACAATTAATAAAAAAAATCCTTTAAAGTGGCCTTTAACGTGTAAAGCTGGTATAACGACTATTTTGTTATACATTGTGTTTCTATTAATTGCTTGGGCTCTTTTTCCTAATCCAGCTACGCCTTTAGATCATTGGTTATCAGATTTTGGTAGGATCTATGTCCCTGCAAACGGTTCTCCCGTTTGGGATCCTCATACGGGAAAATTATATTCTGGAGCGTCGCAATATAATCCGGGAGGGATATGGTATAACCTTGGTTGCATTATTGGAGGGATCGCGCTTTTTCCATTTTTCGCAGGATTGTTAAAATATAAAGACGAAGGAGAATCAGAAAGCCAGAAAAAGAAGATCAAAATTCTTACATACTTGCTAGTTATTCTTGGTTTTGGGAGCGCTCTTTCTTTAATAATGGTTGGTATTTTTTACGAAGATTTCGGTGGTGGATATTCTCAAGTACATCATCTATGGACGATGATTCTATTTGTATTATTTTTGCCGATTATGGGAATAATGGGCTTTTGGGCGTGGCTACTTAAATTTAAAAGATTTACATCGATTTACGGATGGGGTATAATGATTTTCGATGCTATTGTTATTTTTACTAACAATAATCTCGCGATTGCAGAATGGATTGCCGTGTTTAGCGCGTTAGGATTAGTAGCAATGGTAGTTATTGGCGTGTATTCAAAAGAATTTGCGTAAAAATAAATTAATTATTAATCTTTTTTTTTCACTATAACATTTTTTAAAGCTAATTATAATGAAAAATAATAATAGCGAAAATTTTGATAAAGATATGAGTTTAGAAATAGAAAAAAGGTTGCACCGAGTAACGATAAAATTAGATAAAAGTAACATTAAATGCCCTAAATCGAAAATGTGTAACGAAGCAGAAAATTGTGGTCGCTGCAACGAATTCTATAATAAATGCAGTAAATATAAATTGGAATAATTAAATTAACTATCCAAGATTTATTTTCTAGGCTTTGAGGCAAATTGATTCTTTATTTGTCATTAAAAATCTTTATTTAAAAGCTTTGTTAAAAGGCTTTGAAATAATTAAATTTGATTTATTTATTGAAAAACAAATAAAAAGTTAAAGATTTATTAATCTTTGAATTTGAGATGTTTTTTGATTACTCATTAATATCGTAAAGTTGTAAAAACATATGTTAAGTTTAAATAAAAATCAAGTTTAATTAAAATTGTAAAAGAAAAATTTTTTAATAGATAATTAAGAAGTTTACATTTGAGGTAAATAAAGGAAATGACTAAGGATATAACAAGCGAATTAGAGCTAATTTCAAAATTTTTAGACCCAAATTTGATTGAATTTGAAAAGTTAAAGAGTATAAAAGATACATTGGATTTACCAGTTAAAACTTTTAAATTTTTAGATGATATGGATGTTAAATTAATACAAGGATTATTTGATATTTTTAAAATTGATGATTTTACTGCATTAGATCAAGAAAATCCGTTTCAAATTCTTTACGATTCAGAAACAACTAAGACAAATATAAAGAAAATTTTAAATGATAATCCTGAATTTGAAGAAAAAGTAAAAAAAGCGGTTGTAATAAGCGTTCTTATGAAATTAATTGAAAAGAAATCGATCCCAATTGAAAAAAAAACACAAAAAGTAATTGTACTTGGTCTAGAAAATGCGGGAAAAACAGCCATTATAAAAAAAATCGGCAGTCGTTTAAAAATAGACGATCTTACAAATTTAAAACCTACAAAGGGAATTGAAAATCAAAAAATTGAAACAAAAGATTTTGAATTAACTATCTGGGATTTTGGTGGTCAAGAAAACTATAGGGTAGAACATCTAAAACAAGAAATGAATTTTATTAAAACAAATCTATTAATGTACGTTATAGATGTTCAAGATCCTGAAAAATTGGAAGATTCTTTTTATTATTTTAACAATATTATTGAACTATTAATTAGATTAGAAGAAAAACCACATTTTTTAATTTTAATTCATAAGTACGATCCAGATATAAGAGACGATCCAGAAGTCTTACTTAGAGTGGAATTAATTAGAGATACGATAAATATTTTAATGAAGGACAAACCATTTGAATATGAAATCTACTTAAGTTCAATTTTTTCCCAGATATCTAATGAGCCAGAGTTTTCCATACTAATAAAAGATTTATTAAAAGACCGTGATTCTTTTATTTACAAAACTAAGACTACAAAAGGTGAAATAAAGAATTTAGGTCAAGTGATTGAGACGAATATAAACGCTTTAATCAAAATATCTGATATATGCAGTGATTTGGAACGTCGTATCAATTTTCT